>Ga0180432_10010119_pt1 | contig 11366 bp, 5 predicted proteins | sample SS_ome_10_FD_132414 | JGI IMG/M metagenome (GOLD analysis project Ga0180432, IMG submission 132414) | Hypersaline lake sediment archaeal communities from the Salton Sea, California, USA - SS_1_MS_2 metaG | ecosystem: Environmental > Aquatic > Non-marine Saline and Alkaline > Hypersaline >... | reverse complement strand
GGAAGGGGCAGCATCCTGGAAATGGAAATCTTCAGCCGGCCGGCGCGGGACGAGCTTCCGCCCTACATGACCTTTTTCTCCCTCTGGTACCGGGAGGGCGAACGGCAGCCTGTATCCATGGTCCTGGAAAGGGAATTCTTCAACGATTTCCCCAACCCGTTCGGTCTCCCCCGTCAACAGCTTTCGGGACTTCCCCGGTTTGAGGAGGTCCGCTGGTCCGGGGCCCCTCCTTATGTAAACCTTCAGTTCGAGGATAAGGAGGTGCCGCTCGAGATCCGCCTGGAGTGCTTTAATCCCCTGATCCCCCTGGATGTGGCCGGCAGCAGCATACCTGTGGCCGAATTCAGCTGGGTCCTCCGAAACCCGGGTGATGAGCCCGTTGAGTTTTCCCTGGCTTTCCATATTTCCAATCCGCTAAAAAACCTCAACTACAGGGGGAACAGGCCGGGTTATCCCGTCAGGAACACGCAATTCACCCGGGACGGTTACTCGGGGGTTTTCTTTGAGAACCTTATCGATCCGGGGGATCCTGATTTCGGGACCATGGCAGTGGCTACAGACCATGAGGGGGAGGAGATCCTCACAGGCCTGTCCACCCGCAGGTGGTGGGATGATGCACACATCCTGGGGGGAGCCTTTTCCAGTGATGGCCATCTTCCGGGCAGTGCAGGGGACCAGCCTTCCGGGACACCGGAAGACCATCTGATTGTGACCGCGGATACACTTACCAGCCGTGGAACCAGGGAGGTGGTCTCCTCCCTCCTTGTCCGACACCGTCTGGAACCCGGAGCTTGTGACACGGTGGGTTATCTCCTGGCCTGGCATATCCCGAACCGGAAACTGGAAGACGACCAGGCTTTCGGTGTGGAGGAGATCAAGGGCAGTGTGACAGGGAATTATTACGCGGCAGGCTTTGAGGATGCCCTGGATGTGCTTGCATCCTACCGGGAACAAAGGGGGATTTTGAGAAAAAACAGCAGGACATTCTTTGAGCGTATGGTCAACAGCACCATTCCTTCGCCGGTCCTGGATGCGGCGGCTTCCAACCTGGCCTCTCTGAAATCGAACCTGGTATCGCGGATTGACGGGGGACATATGCATTGTTACGAGGGACTCGGCCCCGATTTCGGATGCTGTCCCGGAAACTGCGCCCATGTCTGGAACTATGCGCAGACCATGGCCAGCCTTTTCCCATCGCTGGAAAGGGAGATAAGGGAGACGGCATATTTCACCCAGACGTTCAAAAGCGGTTACCAGTGTTTCCGGACCACTTTCCCCATCGGAGATCATCATTTCAGGAGCGTGGCTGCAGATGCACAATTTGGCAACATCATGCGGGTTTACCGGGAATGGAAATTCTGCGGGGACAGTCTCTGGCTGGCAGGGATCTGGCCGGCGGTGAAAAGAAGCATCCGGTATGCATGGAACGGACCTCAGGAGGATTCAAGGGAAGCTGACTGGGTATCGGATTACGAAGCATGGGATCCGCTCAGGGAAGGGGTGCTGAGAGGAAGGCAGCACAACACGTATGACATTAATTTTTACGGAGCGAACATGTTTACCGGCTGCCTCTACCTTGGGGCCCTGCAGGCATGTTCAGAGATTGCCGGCTACCTGGGGGACAGCAGTGAAGGTCTCTACCGGAGCGTTTACGAATCAGGGAAAGCTGCCTATGATTCCATGCTCTGGAATGGTTCTTTTTACATTCAGCAGATCGAAGAGGGACATGAGCGCTACCAGTATGGCCGGGGATGTCTTTCGGATCAGCTGCTGGGACAGTACCATGCTTTCAACAGCGGACTGGGATATATTCTGGACACCGCCAGGGTGAGGAAGTGCCTGGAATCCATCTACAGAAGCAATTTCATTCCTGATTTTTCAGATTTCCACAATGTACAGCGGGTTTATGCACTCAATCATGAAGGAGGCCTGGTATTGTGTGGCTGGCCCGAGGGGAAGCGTGAGCTGATCCCCTTTCCCTATGCGGATGAGGTTTGGACAGGGGCGGAGTACCAGGTCGCCGCATCCATGATCCGGACCGGGCTGGTGAAGGAAGGCCTGGAGCTCGTGGAGGCAGTCCGGAAACGCTACGCGGGATATAACCGCAATCCCTATGCCGAGATCGAATCGGGATACTATTATGCAAGGGCCCTTTCTTCCTGGTCTGTACTGCTTGCCATGTCGGGATTCAGCTATGACGGATCCCGGAACAGCATCTGCTTCGATCCGGTCCCTGGCCGGGAAGATTTCACCACCTTCTGGTCCTGCGGCTCCGGCTGGGGCAATTTCACCCGGACAGGCTCAGGAATCACCCTGGAGGTTGATTACGGACAGCTGCTCCTGAAGGAGTTCGGGATCGGCCGGTCCGGTCCGGGTGTCCCCTTGCAGATGACCCTGAATGAGAAGGAAGTGTCATATGACTGGGACCCCGGTACCCGCAAACTGATTTTGAAAAATCCGGTTCTGCTGAGGACAAATGACAGGATTCATATATCTTTAGAGCATCAATAACCAAACCCACATCCCATGAAGATCAAATACATCTGTATACCCTTGCTGCTTTTATTCCCGGTTTTGCATGCAGGAGCCGGATTACATGTCACCTCGCTGAAAACGGATTATAAAACCAATCCCATCGGAATTGACAACCTTGCTCCCGGGCTGAGCTGGATCCTCCAATCAGACCGGATGAACACCATGCAGGAAAGCTATGAGATCAGGGCTGCCCTGGATGTGCGGGACCTGGAAAGGGGTAGAAACCTGCTCTGGGAGAGCGGCCGGGTGCATTCCCCGCAGAGCATCCATGTCCCCTATGAAGGCCCCACCCTGCAATCCTTTCAGCGTGTCTACTGGCAGGTGAGGATCCGGGATAACCATGGCGACCGGTCCGGATGGAGCGAGATCGCTTCATGGGAGATGGGCGTCCTGGAGACCGGCCAGTGGGAAGCTGAATGGATCTCACCGTTGCTGGAGGAAGATACCACCCGTTCCATGCCTTCTCCTTACCTGAGGAAAGAATTCAGCCTGAATTCGGGGATCCGTCAGGCCAGGCTCTATATCAGCTGTCACGGATTGTACCAGGCGGAGATCAACGGTCAGCGGGTCGGGGACCAGGAGTTCACACCGGGATGGACCAGCTATCACCATCGTGTCCAGTACCAGACCTATGATGTGAAGGAACTCCTGAACGATCGTGAAAATGCCATCGGGATCATCCTGGGTGATGGCTGGTACCGGGGGAACCTGGCATGGAGGGACAACAGGAATATATGGGGAACACGCCTTTCTGCCATTGCCCAGCTTCATGTCTGGTATGACAATGGTTCCATGGAGGTCATCGGGACCGATAACAGCTGGAAAGCAAGTTCGGGTCCCATCCTGAAATCGGACATCTATAACGGGGAAACCTATGATGCCAGCCTGGAGCTGGCTGGCTGGAGCAATCCGGGTTACGATGACAGGGAATGGGTGAAGACGGAGACCATGGAAATCTCCAGGGGAAAGCTGATCGCCCCCGAAGGTCCCCCGGTACGGATCATCGAGGAGCTTACTCCGGTTTCCATTGAGAAAGCCGGGGATGACAGCTGGCTGGTGGATATGGGACAGAACATGGTGGGATGGGTACGGATCAGCGCCAGCGGGGAGAAAGGGGATACCATTACCCTCAGGCACGCGGAAGTGCTGGACAGGGAAGGGAATATCTATTATGATAATCTCCGTTCGGCCGAAGCGACCAACAGGTATTGTCTCAAAGGTGATGGCACGGAAGTATTTGAGCCCCATTTCACCTTTCAGGGGTTCAGGTATGTGATGGTTTCGGGATACCCGGGCACGCTGCACAAAGACCATATCAGGGGAATGGTGATCCATTCCGATATGGAACCTGCCGGTACCTTTGCCTGCTCCGATACGCTGATCAACCAGTTGCAGCATAATATTGTATGGGGACTGAAAGGAAATTTCCTGGATGTGCCCACCGACTGTCCCCAGCGGGATGAAAGGCTGGGCTGGACCGGAGATGCACAGGTATTTGCCCCTACCGCCTGCTTCAATATGCATGCAGCCACTTTCTACAAGAAATGGCTGAAGGACCTGGCGGCTGACCAGCGGGAAGACGGGATGATCCACCATGTGATCCCGGACGTCCTGGGTGGGGGAGGGGCCACCGGCTGGGCTGATGCCGGGGTGGTGATCCCCTGGGTGGTGTTCAAAAATTATGCGGATACGATGGTGCTGGCGGATCAGTATGAGAGCATGAAAAAGTGGATCGGGTATATGGAGGAGCATGCGGGTGAGGACCTGGTCTGGGACGGGGATTCGCATTTCGGGGACTGGCTTTCATTCGATGCCAGCCGTTCTGATTACATGGGTGCCTACACCGTCAAGGACCTGATCGCCACAGCCTATTATTCTTATTCTTCGGGACTTGTAGCCAGGGTGTCAGAGATCCTGGGAAAGGATGCAGAGTCCGTTTACTACCGGGAACTTTCAGAAAGGGTGGAAAGTGCTTTCAGGGATGAATTTGTAACTCCCAATGCACGGCTTGTTTCCCACACCCAGACCGCCTATACGCTGGCACTTGCATTTGAATTGCTGGACGGTGAGGCCGAACAGCTGGCCGCGCTTCACCTGGAGAATGATGTACGGGAGTTCGGGCACATCACCACGGGTTTCCTGGGAACGCCTCTGATCTCACTGACCCTTACCGATCACGGGATGCTGGACCTGGCTTACATGCTGGTGAACCGGAAAGAGTATCCGTCATGGCTCTATCCGGTTACCATGGGGGCCACCACCATCTGGGAGCGGTGGGACGGACAGAAACCTGATTCCACTTTCCAGGATCCGGGAATGAACTCATTTAACCATTATGCCTACGGGGCCATCGGGAAATGGCTCTACCAGGTGGTAGCGGGGATCGGTATTGATCCCGGTCATCCGGGATATAAACATGTCATTATCCATCCCAGGCCGGGAGGGGGACTTACCCGGGCAGAGGCCAGCCATGAAAGCATGTATGGCACCATTTCATCCGGATGGGAACTGGATGAGGACCGGCTGACCATGGAGGTTGAAGTCCCGGCCAATACCACGGCATCGATTCATATCAAAGGGGAACCGGATCATATCTTCATGAACGGTACCCTGCTGGATGAGTCGGGGATCGATTACCGGGTAATGGAAGGAAAGGTGGTTGCCGAAACCGGTTCGGGCCGCTACCGGATTACCACAACAACAGATTAGCCCGGCCATGAAACCCGGTAACGGGAGTAGACTGGATCCGGGAGTAAACTGGATCCGGGGTGAAACAATCCATATGAAAACAGCCAAACAAGGATGGTTATTCCACCTGCTGATCCTGGCCACACTGCTGGCATGCAGCAGGCAGAAGGCCCCGGTCCCCACACTGGAAGGGGAATCATGGAGGATCTGTCATGCACCTGATCTGGATTCTTTGAACGGACCGGATCCTTCCCGCCAGCATGTGGTGGATCATGGATTTATCAGGGACGGGGAGGGCATATGGCACCTGTGGGCCTGTATGCGGGGAACCGCCGCAGGCCGGATCCTGTATGGATGGCGCGGAGAATCCCTGACCAATCCTCCTTTCATGGAGAGCGGGATTGCTGCCAGGGCGGATAGCAGCTGGGGAGAACAGGTTGTACCTGAAGAAAAGATCCAGGCTCCGTTCTTTATGAAGTCCGATTCCGGTTATTTCTGTTTTTACAATTCCAATGGTCTGAGGATCATGTTCTCGGACAACGGGCGGGATTTCCGGAGAATACCCTTTAAGAAGGGATCGAACCTGCTTTTTGAAAAAAGCGGGCGCGATGTGATGATCATGGAAGACGAAGGCCTCTGTTATGCCTATTCAACCATTTCCACGGTTACCCGGGACGGATGGACAAGCGGATTCATCGTGGTCCGTACCTCCACCGATCTGAAAACCTGGTCAGATTACACCGTGGTCTCTTCCGGCGGGATTGCGGGGAATGGTCCCGTCAGTGCTGAAAGTCCGTATGTATTGAAAAGAAATGGCATCTATTATCTTTTCCGGTCATCATCCATCACAGGAAAATGTTATGTATACGCCTCGGATACACCTTACCATTTCGGGATCAACGATGATTCGAAACTGGTCACCATCCTGCCCCTCAAAGCGCCGGAACTGCTCCACCAGGATGAAGGCTGGCTGATCAGCGATCTGGCTGACTTCAGGGGGATCAAGCTGCACAGGCTGGTCTGGGTAAAATAAGTACCTGCCTGATTGAATTTCCTGGCCATGCACTGCATAAGAAATGATTTTTTCATTTATTCGAACAAATACCTATTTTAGAAAGTAAAATCCATTATTCCAATGAAAATGAATCACCTGAATCTGCCATTGTTCATGATCCCCATCCTGATGATTACTGCCTGCAGCGGTGAATCAGGAAAGAAAACCACGCTTCAGAACCCGAACATCCTGTTCATTGCGGTGGACGACCTGCGCCCCGAGCTGGGGTGCTACGGGGTGGAACGGATCCATTCACCCAACATCGATAGGCTGGCAGCCGGAGGCACCATGTTTGAGCGGGCCTACTGCAATATACCGGTATGCGGGGCATCCAGGGCCAGCCTGATGACCGGGCTTCGTCCCGCCCGTCAAAGGTTTCTTTATTATTACACCCGCGCGGATGAGGATGCCCCGGGGATCACCACCCTGCCCCAGCTCTTTCGGGAGAAAGGGTATTACACGATCAGCAACAGCAAGGTGTTCCACCATTCAGATGATGCGCTCCAGAGCTGGGATGAGGTGTGGATGCCTCCTTCCTCCAGCAATTCCTGGAGGGACTATGCCCTCCCCGGGAACATCCTCATGGATACCTCCGACCGGTTCAGGGGTCCCCCGTTTGAAAGGGCCGTCCTTCCCGACACAGCTTACAAAGACGGGAAAACCGCAGAGAAGGTGAAAAGGGACCTTCAAAGGCTCAGCAGGATGGACCGGCCTTTTTTCCTTGCGGCCGGATTCCTCAAGCCCCATCTTCCCTTTAATGCACCCAAAAAGTATTGGGACCTGTACGAAGGGAAGATCAGGTTGCCGGAAAATGATCAGCCCCCGGAAAATGCACCACCGGAATCCATCCACAACTGGGGGGAGCTGAGGGCTTATGCGGGGATCCCGCCTGAAGGACCTCTCACGGACAGCCTGGCCAGGAAACTGATCCATGGATACTACGCCTGTGTCAGCTATACCGATGCACAGATCGGTAAGCTCCTGGAAGAACTGGAAAGACTGGACCTGGAGCGAAACACCATTGTGATTTTATGGGGGGATCACGGGTGGAATCTCAGGGAACACGGGCTGTGGTGCAAGCACTGCAACTATGAGACTTCCCTGCATACCCCGTTGATCCTGAAAGTGCCCGGATCAGAACAGGTGGGTTCTTATCCGGGGATCGTGGAATTTGTGGATATCTATCCCACTCTCTGTGAGTTGGCCGGACTGGAGCTGCCGGATCATCTGCAGGGCAACAGTCTCATGGAGATGCTTTTCGATCCCGGGGCTGACAGCGACGGGGTGGCTGTTTCCCAGTGGTTCGATGGGATCACCGCTATCCGGGATCACTATTTCTATACGGAATGGGTGGATGACAATGACAGTGCCTATGCCAGGATGCTGTACGACCATGAGGTGGATCCCGGTGAAAATGTCAACATCTCAGAATACCCGGAGCAGGCAGCCACGGTGGAAAAGATGAGCCACGAGATGAGGCGCAGCAGGGCAGAGAACTATTTCGGTTCGGAGTGACCCTGCACTGAATGGTACGCAGGTCTCCGTATCTGCAGTACGTTGCTATGTGCCTGCCGGCTTCATGGTGGTTCTACCCCTATGCCCGCCAGGGGCGCCTTCTGTCCTGCACCTGCTCCAGTGCGGCAAGGGTGGTGTTTACATCTTCAATGATCTGGAAATCGTACATTCCTACGCAGATGAAATCTGCTCCCTGGCTGAATGCATACGGGAATGCATTTTCTGGCCTGATGGATCCGGCAGCAAGGGTTTTGAAGGCGACCCATGGTTTCTCCAGTTTCTCCATGAACCGGATGGTCTCTCCGGGATCGTAACAATACATGTTGTCATGCCAGGTGGGATGCTGGGCTGACCAGTAATCATGGGTATGCAGGGTCTTCATCCAGAAATCATGTTCGATCCCCAGTTCCACACATTTCTTGATGGTCTCGATCCTGTGTGCCCCGATACCAACGGACAGGCCATTGCTGCGGATCATGTCCATCACCTTCACGATCCGGTCAGCCTGGTTATTCCCGATATAGTAATCGGCGGTCTCTCCCTGGATATAGCACGAATCGGCCCCCCTGTCGATGGCATCCTTCACAAGATCCATGTATGCCTGGAAATCCATGGGCCTGACGCCATTGGAATAATCCAGCCCGGCACAGTCGGTAATGAACTGGATCTTCCCGTAGCCTTCCTTCCAGTATTCTTCCATAAGCGGCATTACCACGGGGTTGGACAGCAGGGTGTTCACGCCTGACTGCTCGGCCAGCATGAGGGTTCTGAAGATCCGATCCTTCTGGTGGTAATGGAGCACAAGGGAGGAGACATAGATCAGGTCCCTGGAGTGCACATAACCACTGAGCAGGTTCCCTCCCAGGATCAGTTTCGAGCAGTTAATGTTGCCCAGCTTCCCCCGGGGTATCGTGCCTTTGAGCTGGCTGGTCTCTTCGGTAAATTCCCGTCCCTTGAGATCCTGCAGGGCCACCCTGTCAGAACCGGCCATGATCTTCCGGACGAAACGCTGGGTGGCACCCGAAGAGGCATCCACCAGGTTCTGCTCTTCCAGGCTGTCCATCCGCCTTCGTGCAAGGGCCCCATAGGCAACGGCTCCCAGGAACGGGACCGTGGCCAGGTGTTTCAGCACTTCCCTTCGTTTGATCTGGTTCACATCAGCCCGGGTCTCTTCGGTATCAGGCTGACCGTGATCCATCCTGTGCATTTTTCTTCTGGCGACGATCTCACGCAGTCCGTCCAGCCCGAGGAATTTCCCCGTGGGGAAGAACATGAGCATCACCAGGGCCAGCATCTCAAGGAAATCCTTGCTGATCAGGAAATAGGAGCCCTCGCGAAAAAATCCGGGATCGGTGAAAACAGGGGGGTGGGAGAGGTAATAGAGCGCCAGCAGGATAATCCCGGCCATCTGGGAAGCCCTGGTAAAAAGACCCAGGAAGAGTCCGAGTCCGATCAGTATCAGTCCCCATACATTCAGCACATTGACCACTGAAAGCAGGGTTTCATTTGCAGCAAGGGCCTGATAGAAAGCGGACAGGGGTCCGGTGGCACTTTCCAGGTATCCGGCGGCTGTCCATTCAGGATCGAAAAGTTTGACCAGTCCTTCATAGAGGAAATGCCACCCGATGGCAACCCGGAGAATGGTTAATACTGAAAGCGAGATCTTTCTCTGTCCGGTATCCGCATTTCTTGTATTCATCTTGGTTCGTTATGGATTATCATTTATTCAGACTCTTTCTGCAAAATAATTCATATTCCCAATAAATTCAAACCCTCATGAAGCATTGGTGAAAATAGGTGACCAATATATGAAATGTGTGGTGTATTTTTATGCCTGATCATGTTTTAAACCGCAAATCCATATAATCCACATAAAAAGTGCCCGATGATGAACCGGATATATTTATTACCGCTCATCCTGCTTGTAACCGGTTGTGTGAACGATGACAGGGTGGAAAAAACAAAAGGAATTGACATCAGCAAAGAATATCCGCAATACTGGGAATACAGGGAAACCCCGATCCTGCTGCTCGGTGGATCGGATGAGGATAACCTGTTTCAGATGGCCGGAGTTGAAGAACAGCTGGATCTGCTGTCATCCGCTGGGGGCAACTACATCAGGAATACCATGTCCAGCAGGGACAGCGGCAATGTGTGGGCTTTTGAAAAGGACCCGGTTACGGGACTTTACGACCTGGATGGCTGGAATGAGGCTTACTGGAACCGCTTTCACAGATTGCTGGAACTTTCTTCCGAACGGGGGATCATCGTGCAGGTGGAGATCTGGGCCACCTTTGATTTCTACAGGGATAACTGGCTGAAGAATCCATTCAATCCCGCCTGCAATGTCAATTATTCTGCGGAAAGGACAGGGCTTCCCGAAAGGGTGGATTCACATCCCACCTGGTGTGAGAACCCGTTCTTCTGGTCCATTCCTGCTCAGCTGAATAACATGCCTGTGCTGGCTTACCAGCAGCGTTTCGTGGACAAGCTGCTTTCCTATTCGCTGCAGTACGATCATGTGTTGTATTGCATCGATAATGAGACATCGGTAACGGCTGACTGGGGAAGGTGCTGGTCCGAATATATCCGGAAAAAGGCATTGGAAAAGGGAAAGAGGATTCACGTGACCGAGATGTGGGACCCGCATGACCTGGATCATATTTCACACCGCGAGACTTTTGATCATCCGGAGATCTACTCTTTCGTGGAGATTTCCCAGAACAATCACCAGAGGGGAGAAAACCAGTGGAACAACGGGATTCGTCAGATTGAAAGGCTCCGCAGATCAGGGAGCCTCAGGCCGGTCAATAATGTGAAGACATATGGAAGCTGGCGGGGCAGGCACGGGGGAGGTACCCATAACGGGATCGAGAGTTTTATCCGGAGTGTGTTTTTCGGCTCGGCGGCGGTGAGGTTCCACAGGCCTGCAACGGGACTGGGTCTGGGTGATACAGCACGGGCGGTGATCCACAGCATGCGCATGGCAACAGACAGCATCGCCTTTTTCGAAGCCGCTCCCCATAATGAGCTGCTGGGAGAGCGGCAGGTAAACGAGGCCTATTGCCGTGCCATCCCGGGGAAGGAATATTTGGTATATTTCACGGGGGCAGGAGAGGTGAAACTGGATGTGCAATCACCTGCCGGGCAGTTCATCATCTACCGGCTGGATATCCTGAGCGGCCGGTGGAGTGATGAAAGCACCCCCTCCGCCGGGAATACTCTGTCCTTGCACAGTAACCAGAAACACCTGCTTTACCTGATCAAAAAAGAATAAAATCATGCGGCGATTAGTTCACCTGATCCTTATACCCATAAATATGATGACTACTTTCAGAAAAATTTTTATCTGTGCGCTGTTGGCCGGGATTTTCCAGACCGGATTTGCCCAGAACATGATCCTTCCCCTGTGGGAAGGAGCACCGCCAAACTACCGGGAAACCGGAGAAAGAACCATACAGGATACCTCCGATATCGTGGTGATCAGGAATGTCCGGTTCCCTGACCTGGCGGTATTTCTGCCCTCTCGCAGGAATGCCACCGGGGAAGGGGTGGTGATCTGTCCCGGCGGGGG
>Ga0180432_10010117_pt1 | contig 11367 bp, 7 predicted proteins | sample SS_ome_10_FD_132414 | JGI IMG/M metagenome (GOLD analysis project Ga0180432, IMG submission 132414) | Hypersaline lake sediment archaeal communities from the Salton Sea, California, USA - SS_1_MS_2 metaG | ecosystem: Environmental > Aquatic > Non-marine Saline and Alkaline > Hypersaline >... | reverse complement strand
CCCGGGGTGACCCTGGTTCCAGAGGGCGTGGTTGCCTGGGCACCCAGCCTGGAATGGCGTGACCTGCCGCTCAAGGACATTCTCAGCGACCGTTTTGGCTTACCCGTCTTCGTCGAGAACGACGTCAGCCTGGCTGCCCTGGGAGAGTGGGGGTTTGGCGCCGCTCAGGGCGTCCAGGACCTGGTCTGTATCGCTGTGGGCACGGGGATCGGCGCGGGGATCATCCTGGGCGGTGCTCTCTACCGGGGGTACAACCAGGCGGCCGGCGAGATCGGATATCTGCTGCCGGGGTTGGAGTTTCTGGGCCGGCGCTACGATCAGTTTGGCGCCCTGGAAAGCCTGGCCTCGGGGTTGGGGATCGCCGGGCGTGGGCGCCGGGTCCTGGAGAAGGAGGGGCGACCGGTGCCGCCGGAGGGGTTGAGCGCGCAGGATGTCTTCGAGGCCGCGCGCGCGGGCGAACCCTGGGCCCAGCGGGTGGTCAGCGAGACGGTCGATTATCTGAGCATAGCCATTGCCAGCGTCAGTGCCCTGTTGGCCCCGGAGGTGATCGTTCTGGGCGGAGGTGTGTCCCGTTCGGCCGATCTGCTGATCGAGCCGATCCGGGAGCGGCTGGAGGGCGTGGTGCCTTTCGTCCCCCGCCTCGTGGCCTCGCCGCTGGGGCGGCGGGCCGCCGTGATGGGCGCGATTATGCTCGTTTTGAACGCGACGACCGAGCGCTTCGTGGTCAGGCAGTTGCCGTGATGGAGTAGTCCGAAGCCGAGGCCTTGGTGGCGCTCTGAGAGGCGTACGTCCGAAGTATGTCCGAAGAAGGAGGATTATGCCTACAACGAAGATCGTCGTCATCGGTGTCGGAAGCGCGTCGTTTGGCCCCGCGATCCTGGGGGACTTGATGCAGTGTGAGCGTCTGCAGGGCAGCACGATCGCCCTGTGTGACATCGACGAACAGGGGCTGGGGTTAGTGACCCGCCTGGCCGAGCGGTTGAACCGGGAGTGGGACACGGGCGTGACAATTGAGGCCTCGACCGACCGGCGCGACTTGCTGCCAGGGGCGGAGTTCGTCCTTGTATCAATCGCCGTGGACCGCGAGAAGTGCTGGCGGCAGGACTGGGAGATTCCGCTCAAGTACGGCATGCGGCAGCCACTGGGGGAGAACGGTGGCCCCGGCGCGGTGTTTCACACGGCGCGCAACGTTCCGTTGCTCCTTGATATCTGCCACGATATGGAGGAGCTGTGTCCCGACGCGCTGCTGCTCAATTTCACCAATCCCTGTCCTCGCATGACCCTGGCCGCCCATCGCTATTCCGAGATTGAGTGCGTGGGCCTCTGCCACCAGATCGGCATGGGGTATAACATCGTGGGATTGGTGTTGGGTGAGGATCTGGGATTCGATTTTGGGCTTGAGTCTGTTGAGGGGAAGGACGAGCGGGAGCTCTACTGGGCTGTCCGGCCGTATGCCGAGCAGATCCACGCGACCCTGGACATCAAGGCGGCGGGGCTCAACCACTTCACCTTTATGTTGGACATCCGACACGGTCAGACCGGTGAGGACCTGTACCCCCTGTTTGTCGAGCGACTGCGGACGTTCACCGCTCCCATCCAGCCGCTGTCGCAACGCATCTTGGATGCCTTTGGCGTGTTCCCCGCCACCGGCGACGGCCACCTGTCTGAGTACGTGCACTGGGTACACGACCCACAGACGAAGCCGTGGGAGAAGTACCACCTGAGGCTGTATGATTGGGACGCGGCCGAGGAGAATCGGGACGAGATGTGGCACGAGATTGAGGGCATGGTCGAGGGTGGACCGATCGTGGGTCGGGTGAAGAGGGGCTCCGGCGAGCGGGCGATCCCCATCATCTTGAGCGTTTTGGAGAACCGCAACTCGTACGAGGTGGCCGTGGATATTCCCAACGATGGGTACATCAGCAACCTGCCTGACGGCGCGATCGTCGAAGTACCCGCCCTGGTGAGTGGCTTCGGCGTACGCGGCGTGGGGGTGGGGCCGTTGCCGGAGCCGATCGCGGCGCTGTGTCGCACCCAGATCACCGTGGCCTCGCTGGCGGTGGACGCAGCGGCCACCGGCAGTGAAGAGCTGGCGCTGCAGGCCTTGCTTGTGGACCCCATGGTAAACGATATCGACCAGGCGCGGGCGCTCCTGGACGAGATGGTAGAGGTGCAACGGGATTATCTGCCGCAGTTTACGCGTCGCTGCTAAGATGCGTAGGTAGGTGTCTTTGGAGGGGCTTTCTCGAGAGGTAGGTGTTGAGACCTTGAGACCGTTGGGTTTTCTATCAGATCTCAGGTGCGCTTCTCGAGTGGGCTCGTGAGTGGATGAGGAGATCTCTCGGAAAGTGCTCGGAGCCCCGTCCTCGGGGCGGTTTCAGCGGTTCTACTGACCTGAGACGCCCCCGGGACGTGGGCTGGGAGCGTTTTCGGAGACTTTCCGAGAAAGCTCGATGAGTGGAAAGGAGGTGATGGAGCGTCTTGAACGAGGTCTGCCTGAGCCAGCCCTCGGGGTGGTGGAAAGGGTGATCCCAAACGGATGCCGTTTGTTGGCAGTCGCCCGCGGGTGGCGGGCTGGCGCCCCCGAGTATATCGGTTCTTGACATACTCTAGGAAGACGCTACTTAAGGAGGTAGGAAGGTGAAAAAGCACAAGCTGAACCGTCGTGATTTTCTGCTCCTGTCTGGAAGTGCGGCAGCGGGGTCGTTGCTGGCGGCTTGCCAGCCGCAGGTGATCGAGAAGACGGTCGAGGTACCGGTCGAGGTCACGAAGATCGTGACCGAGGTCGAGGAGGTCGAGGTCGAGAAAGAGGTCGAGGTCGAGAAGCTGGTCACCGCCGAGCCGGTCTCGCTGAACGTTATCCATGGGCCCGATGAGACAGGCTGGACGGCCCAGGAGTACGAGCGCTTCGAGAACCTGACCGGCATCCACGTCGAGGTGACGACCGTACCCTACTGGGGCCACCGCGAGAAGCTGCTGGCTGACTTCGCCGCTGGGGGAGGTGCCTACGACTTCTTCATCATCGACTGCATTGAGGTGGCGGAGTACGCCGAGGCGGGCTGGGCGCTGGACGTGACCGAGTGGATCACGCCGGAGATGAAGGAGGACATCCTGCCCTTCGCGGCCGAAGGCATGATCTACCAGGGCCGGTGGTACGGTCTGCCCTTCGTCTCGGAGTGGAAGTCCACCGTCTACAACGCCAAGAAGTTCTCGGATGCCGGGTTTGACCAACTGGCCAGTACGTTCGACGAGTTCGTGGCCCAGTGCCAGGCGATCCAGAACGCCGACCTGGCCAACTACGGTGCGGCCTGGTCCTGGTTCCAGGGCGAGTGCCTGATCTGCGACTTCGCCGCCCTGGTCGCCTGCTTCGGCGGTGAGTTCTTCGACGAGCAGAACAACCCCCTCTTCAACGAGGGCGGGGCCGTGGATGCGCTCCAATGGATGGTCGACAGCATCTACGAGTACGAGATCACCGACCCGGCGTCGTTGACCTTCACCGAGGCGGAGGTGGACGATGCCATGCAGGCCGGCGAGATCGCGTTCTGCTTCAAGTGGGGGTTGCCTCTGGTCCCGCTGAACAACCCCGAGATCTCCAACGTGGTGGGTGAATGCGCCATCGGCCTGTCGCCCTCCTACGACGGGGAGCACTCGGCCTGTGTCTCGGGTCCCATGGGGCTCTCCGTCAGCGCTTTCTCCGAGCACCCGCGGGAGGCCTGGCAGGTGCTCAACTTCCGGGCCGGCTTCGAGGGAGCCAAGCGCAACGCCGTCGGCGCCGGCATCACGCCCGGGTGGGCCTCCCTGTTCACCGATCCCGACGTCGTCGAGGCCGTGCCTGGGTTGGATCTGATGCTGGTGCAGGCCAAGACGGTCGTCAACCGGCCGCGCGTGCCCTGGTACTGGGACTTCTCCACCGCGCTGCAGGAGGAGCTGCACTTCGCACTGACCCAGCAGAAGGAGCCGCAGGAGGCCATGGACGCCGCGTACGAGCGCACCCTGGAGGTCAAGGAGGAGTGGGAGGCCTAGGGACTGCGCGGTAGAAGGACTTCAACCGTCGGTTGAGTTCGCAGTCACCTCTGTAGCCCTGGGATTGCCCGTTCGTCTCAGGTCGTGAGGTTGATCGTGAGGGGAGCGGGCGGGGCCAATGTGCTTGCAGCCCTGCGGTTTCGCTCGCTCTTCTCATATCGTGGCGTGAAGGGAAAGAGATTATGAATCAGTTGGCTACGAGACGTAGAAGAGGGCCTGGTCTCTCTCGCGAGGTGGCGGACTTCTTCAGCAGGCTCCGCACAGGTCAACTCACCAGACGGCAGCTCGGCATCCTGTTGTGCCTGCCGGCCTTCGTGATGATCCTGGGCGTGGTGGGATATCCGTTGGCTTACTCGATCTACATCACCTTCCACAAAATGAACTTCGCCCGAGCCGGCCTGGGCCCCGAGTTCATCGGGTTGGAGAACTACGCCCGCGTCTTCGAAAGAGCGGACTTTTGGAAGGCCTTCCTGCGCAGTTCCTTGTTCGTGCTGTATGATGTTTTTATCGGTATGCCCGCCGGCCTGGCCATCGCCATTCTTCTCAATCGGCGCTTCAAGTTCAGGGGCGTGGCCCGGGCGATGATTCTGCTGCCCTACGTGCTCTCGGGGACGGTGCTCGGCCTGATCTGGAAGTGGATCTTCAACCCCAATCACGGGGCCCTGAACGCCCTGCTTACCCAACTGGGGCTGATCTCCGAGTACGTGGCCTGGCTCGCCGAGCCAACTCGTGCCCTGCAGATGGTGATCATGGTCAACCTGTGGCAGGGCACGCCCTGGGCGATCATCATGTACCTGGCGGGACTGCAGACGATTCCCGTCGAGCTGTACGACGCGGCCAAGGTGGACGGCGCGTCGGCCTGGCAGACGCTTTTCAAGGTCACGCTGCCGCTCCTGGCCCCGATCACGCTGGCCATGTTGGTCCTGAAGACGGTGTGGACCTTTCAGGTGTTCGACATCGTGTGGGTGCTGACCCGAGGGGGGCCGGCCAGCGCCACCCAGGTGGTCAGCTATTATATCTACTACTTGAGCTTCTTCCAACTGAAGTTTGGCTACGCAGCGGCTATGTCCTACGTCCTGTTGGGCATCGTCCTGGTGCTGGTCGTTATCTACTACCGTCTTATCCGCCATGATTTGGAATATTAGCTGTGATTATTTGCCTGCTCCTGCTGGATGACAATCCAGCATCTTTGCAGAGGCTAAATGGGCTTGATTCTGCCTCCAGCAGCGGATTTTCATCCGCTGCGAGCACAAGGTGAATCATTACTATCTATTAGCTTATTAGCTTGTTTTGGGGGGAGGTTTGAGAGATGGGCTTGACGGGAATAGCAGAAAAACGGGGGGTATCGCGCTTCAGGCGACTGCAGCCTTGCAGGCTGCTCGGAACTGTGCTTCAGTACTTCGCGGTGATCGCGGTGATGGTGCTTTTCCTGGCTCCGATTGTGTGGCTTTTTATCTCCAGCATCACTCCTCTGACCCAACTGTTGACTGTGCCGCTCAAGTGGATCCCGGAGCGTCCCTCTTTTGAGTACTACGAGGAAATCATCATGGCCGCGCCGAGCGCGAAGACCACGGCCTCCAACTTCAAGATCGCCGTCGGGAACAGTCTGCTCATCGCGGGCGCGGTGAGCGCCGTGTGTCTGCTGGTGGGCTCGCTGGCCGCCTACGCCTTCGCCCGGCTGGACATGCCCTTCGGCGATAAGCTCATCTTCCTCCTGCTCTTCACCCAGATGATCCCGGGCATCGCCATCATGATTCCGTTATACCTGCTTGCCAGCAGGCTCAACATGCTGGATCGGCGCGTCACGCTGGTCGTCGTCTACTGCTCGTTCAGCCTGCCCTTCGTCATCTGGATGATGCGGGGGTATTTTCAGACCATCCCCAGAGAGCTGGAGGACTCTGCCATGATAGACGGCTGCAGCCGCGTGGGTGCGCTGTTTCGGGTCGTGATACCCCTTTCCACGCCGGGCCTTTTCGCCACCGGGATCTTCACCTTCCTGGGCGCCTGGAACGAGTTCCTGCTGGGGCTGGTGCTGACCCAGTCGCTGGCCAGCAAGACCATGCCCGTGGCGCTGGCCGAGTTCATCGGCCGCTTCCGGGTGGATTACGGCCTGATGTGTACCGTGGGCGTCATCGCCTGTATCCCCCCCATCCTCGTCGCCCTCGTCTTCCAGCGGTACCTGATCGAGGGATTGACCGCCGGGGCCGTGAAGGCGTAGGGACTTGTCCTCGCGGCCCTCATCTAACCTCCTCAATTGGGGGGGCTTCGGTCGCGTGCCGCCTTTGGAGCCCTCCTAGGGAGTCGTATCATGCCAAGGTCAAATCCTGTTCTATGTGGTTCGATCTCCGCCCGCCCGAGCGTGTTCGGCGTCACGATGCACAACGCGGCCTACGGGGCGGCGGATCTGCCCTTCGTCTACGTGGCCTTCGAGGTCCACGACACGCGCGAGGCTGTGCTGGCCATGCGCTATCTGGGGATTCGGGGGCTGGGTGTGTCTATGCCCCATAAGATCCAGATCATGCAGTATCTCGACGCGCTTGACGCGACGGCCGAGCGGATCGGGGCTGTCAATACGGTGGTCAACGACGTCGGACGTCTGACCGGGCACAACACGGACTGGATCGGCGCGCTGCGGGCGCTGCAAGAGCAGGTGGACGTGGCCGGAAAGCGGGCGGTCGTCGTTGGCGCAGGGGGGGCGGCTCGCGCCGTCGTCTACGGACTGGTCAAGGAGGGGGCCCAGGTCATCGTTTACAACAGGACGGTGAGCAGAGGGGAGGAGCTCGCCGCGGACTTCGGCGCGCGATTCGGTGGGGGGCTGAAGGCACTGGACTCGCTCCGGGACTACGATATCCTGGTGAACGCGACCTCCGTAGGGTTCCACGCACCGGATGCGTCGGTCGTCCCCGCTGCGGTGTTGGGCGAGGGAAAGACGGTGTTGGATGTGGTCTTCATCCCGCCGCGGTCGAAGTTGGTCAAGGAGGCCCAGGCTCGGGGAGGGGTGGGTATCTCTGGGGTTCGAATGTTGGTTCATCAGGCGGCGTATCAGTTTGAGCTATACACGGGTGAGCGGGCGCCCTTCGAGACCATGGAGAGGGCGTTGTTGCATAAGATTGACCAGCTCTCCGACGAGTAAGAGGTAGAGTATCCCCGTGGGGGGACAACCCTCCTCCTCCCCTAGTGGGGGGGGACTGAGGGGGGGGGACAACCCTTTCGGTTCTCCCTGGGTAGGGAAAACGGGTGCCAGAGGACAAGGAGACACGCTTTGGACGTTGGGTTCTATGGTTTCGTCAGGCAGTACCACGATCTGAAGGCGGAGATTGACGCAGCCATCCTCGAGGTTCTTGAGGGGGGCAGGTACGTCTTGGGGCCGACGTTGGAGCGCTTCGAGGAGGAACTGGCCGCGTATTGGGGCCTAAAACACGCCATCGGTGTCAATTCAGGCACCGACGCGCTGTGGCTGGCGTTTCTGGCACTGGGCATCGGTCCTGGCGATGAGGTGATCACTGTGGCCAACACCTTTTTCGCCACGGCGGAGGCGATCTGGTTCGTGGGGGCCAAGCCAGTGTTCGTGGATATCGAGCCGGACACGTGCAACATCGATCCGGCCAGGATAGAGTCAGCCATCACCGACAGGACCAAGGCCATCGTGCCGGTGCACCTGTACGGCCAGCTGGCGGATCTGCCAGCCATCGCCGAGATTGCCAGACGGCACGGTTTATGGCTTGTTGAGGACTGTGCTCAGGCGATCGGCGCGACCGGTGACGGCTTCGCCAGCGGTGAGTTGAGCGACGTGGTCTGCACCAGCTTTATGATTCGGAAAAATCTGGGCACTTTCGGCGACGCCGGCGCGGTCCTCACCAATCGAGATGACATCGTGGACCGCATCCGTGCCTTGCGCAACCACGGTTCGTTGAGGCGCTCTTATCATTCTATGGGCTATAACAGCCGCCTTGACGACCTGCACGCCGCCATTCTCAGCGTCAAGTTGAGAGAGGTGGACAGGTGGAACGACCGCCGTCGGGAGATCGCCGCCACGTACACGGAGGGCCTTGCGGACACTGATCTCAAGCTCCCGACCGAGAGGCCCGGATATAGGCACGTGTACCACCTGTACGTGATTGAGGCGCGGCGGCGTGACGAGATGCTTGAGTATCTCAACGATGCGGGCATTGAGGCGAAGACCCATTACCCCATCGCCATCCACCAGCAGGAGGGCTATCCTTGGGGTCAACCTGCCGATCGAAACGTCTCCCTCCCCTTGACCGAGAGATCGGCCGCCAGCGTCGTCTCTCTTCCCATGTTCCCGGAACTGACGCAGGCTGAGATTGAGTACGTCGTGGAAACCGTCCGTGCCTGGGAGGGGTAGGGTCCCTGCGGGCGTGTGTCGATGTATGATGAGAGCAGACGTGCAGACGGCTGGGGGTGCATGTGTGAACTCCGTTGACCCGGAAACGGTCGTTGAACAGCTGCCCATCCTTCGGCAGGCTTCGGACCCTGCCTGTCGGCCAGCGATGCCGATGCCCACGGACAGGGTGCTTCGCCTGAGGGAATATGTCCTCTCCACCCAGCGTCGCCTCTACGTCGAGCCCGCTCGCCTGATGACCGAGAGCTTCAAGCGCCACGAAGGTGAGCCGATGATCGTGCGCCGGGCCAAGGCCTTCCGCGACGTCGTCCGTGGAATGACCATCACGATTCACCCGCATGAGCTGATCGTTGGGAACCGGTCGCCTCTGCCTCGCATGGGCGTCATCACCCCCTCTGCGGCGGTGGAATGGGTGGATAAGGAGCTGGAGACGCTGCCCACCCGTCCCCAGGATTCATTCGAGGTCACCCCGGAGGACGTGCGTGTGTTGCGAGAGGAGGTATTCCCCTATTGGCGGGGCAGGACGCTGGAGGACGTGGTCGCCGCTACGATCCCCCCTGACGTGCAGCAGGCCCGTGACTGCAAGGTGGTCAAGCTCAACCAGACCGATCACGCCCAGGGTCACATCCTGCCCAACGTCGAGGAGTGGCTCAGCGAGGGACCTGCTGGTCTGAGGGCCAAGGCTGGCGCGGCGCGGGATCGGTGGATCGAGCAGGGAGAGCTTAGCCAGGATCGGGCGGAGTTCTACGAAGCGGCCATCGGTTGCCTGGATGCCGCTGCCGAGTTCATACAGCGCTATGGTGATCTGGCTCTGGAGTTGGCGCGGAAGGAGATGTCTCCTCTGCGCCGGGGTGAGCTGGAGCGCATCGCTCACAACTGCCACCATCTGGCCGCCGGTGTCCCCCGTGATTACTGGGAGGTGCTGCAGGCCATCTGGTTTCTCTTCGTGCTGCTTGAGGTGGAGTCGAACGCCAGTTCCTTCTCCCCCGGCCGGCTCGATCAGTACCTCCTGCCGTTCTTGCGCCGCGATCTGGCGCAGGGCAGTTTGACGTTGGACGAGGCTCAGGAGTTGTTGGAGTGCCTGTGGATCAAGTTCAACGAGGTGATCCTGCTGCGCAGTGCGGACAGCGCCCGCTACTTCGCCGGGTTCCCCATCGGCTTCAATGTCATCGTGGGAGGGCAGTTGCCCGATGGGAGGGATGCCACCAATGAGCTATCCTACATGTGCCTGCAGGCGCAGGCGGACGTGGGGCTGCCGCAGCCCAATTTCTCTGTCAGGCTGCATGAGCGTACGCCCCAGCATTTCCTGATCACCGTCGCCCGGGTGATCAGCATGGGGAGCGGGATGCCCCAGCTGTTCAACGATGAGGTGATCGTGCCGGCGTACGGGAACCGGGGGGTGACCCACGAGGATGCGATGAACTACGCGGTCGTTGGGTGCGTCGAGCTTTCCATCCCCGGCAAGACCATGGGGTGGAGCGACGCCGCCATGTTCAATCTGGTGCGCGCCCTGGAGATCACGCTCTACGGCGGGGTGGAGCCCGAGACCGACAAGCAGGTGGGTCTCCCGACGGGGAGGCTGGAGGAGTTGGCTACTTTCGAGGATCTTGAGGCGGCCTACGCCAGACAGATTCGTCACTTCATCTCCTTGATGGTGAAGGGGGTGAACGTCGTGGACACCCTCCACTCTCAGGTATGCCAGACCCCGTTTCTATCCACGGTGGTGGACGATTGCCTGGAGGTCGGTCGGGACGTCACGGCGGGTGGCGCCCATTACAACTTCAGCGGCGTCCAGGGCGTCCAGGTTGGCAACTTGGCCGACTCGCTTGCGGCCTTGAAGTGGATGGTCTACGATCGGCAGGAGGTGCGTCCGGAGGATTTGATGGCGGCGCTTGAGCGCAATTTCGTTGAGGACGAAGCGTTGCGCCAGCGGCTACTCAACGGTCCTCCCAAGTACGGTAACGACGATGACTACGTCGATCTGGTGGGACGGAGATGGGCCAGGTTCTACTGTGACGAGGTGGCCCGATATCCCACTGTCCGGGGCGGCTCCTACCCTTACAAAGGGAAGCGAAGCGGCTCCTACCACCCAGGTTTCTACACCGTGTCGGCCCACGTACCTCTGGGTGGTAACGTGGGCGCGACGCCCGATGGGCGGTTGGCCTACACTCCTTTGGCGGACGGCGGTCTGTCCCCCGTCGCCGGCCGGGACCTCAAGGGGCCTACGGCGGTGTTGAAGTCGGTCTCCAAGATTGACCAGGAGCTCGTCTCCAACGGCGCGCTTCTGAACCTGAAGTTCTTGCCCTCTTTCTTTGAGCAGGAGGAGGCGCTTGAGTGGTTCGCGGCCTTCCTGCGGGGGTTCGTCGATCTGAACGTGAGTCACGTCCAGTTCAATGTGGTGTCGGGAGAGACGCTGCGCCAGGCTCAGGAGCACCCTGAGCAGTTCAGCAGTCTGGTTGTCCGGGTGGCGGGCTACAGCGCTTACTTCGTCGAGCTCGCCAGGGAGGTCCAGGACGAGATCATTCGTCGTACAGAGCATGGCGCTTGAGCAGGGCTTGAAGGCAGGTGAAAGGTATGGGACGGTCTTTGATATCCAGCGCTTCAGCGTTCACGATGGCCCTGGCATCAGGACTGTCGTCTTCCTCAAGGGATGCCCCCTGCGGTGCCTTTGGTGCAGCAACCCCGAGTCCCAGCGTGATGAGCCGGAACTCATATACAGAGGCTCCCGATGCATTCGGTGTGGAGCGTGTGTCTCTGTCTGTCCCACGGATGCGCTCAGGTTGGGCGAGTCGGGCGTGATTGTGGATCGTTCGCGGTGTGTGGATTGTGGTGACTGTAGCCAGGCATGTCCTAGCGGGGCCATGGACGTGGCCGGACATCGCTGGAGCGTCGAGCAAGTGCTCGCCGAGGTAGCCCGCGATCGGGTCTTCTATGGCCATTCGGGGGGCGGGTTGACGCTTTCCGGCGGCGAGCCGCTGATG
>Ga0180432_10010116_pt1 | contig 11368 bp, 5 predicted proteins | sample SS_ome_10_FD_132414 | JGI IMG/M metagenome (GOLD analysis project Ga0180432, IMG submission 132414) | Hypersaline lake sediment archaeal communities from the Salton Sea, California, USA - SS_1_MS_2 metaG | ecosystem: Environmental > Aquatic > Non-marine Saline and Alkaline > Hypersaline >... | reverse complement strand
CTACTCGATGGTACACGACCTGCGCGATCTGGTCGACAACCCGGTGCAGCCGGCCATCGGCGGGATTCGCGGCATGACCACCATCGACAACCCCAACGGACCGGGGGATTCCTTGCTCTTTTTGTGGTCGAACGCGGACGCCAAAGGAGCCTGCGGCAGCATGTATCGCCTCGACCCCGATGGGCGCGGCGGCTACACCCGCCACGAGGATGTCCGGCTCGCCCCGGTCGTTCAAGAGGAATTGGGCGTCTATCCGAGTTTCATTCTCGGATCATACAGCTATGTGCAGCCTGTACGTAATCCCGTAACTCGCCATATCAATCACCTGGTTGGCCTCTATGTGCAATTGCAGCACGGCAAACACTCCTATCCGACTTGGTCGGACAAGAAGATCTACATGGGCGGGCTCTTCGCGATTCGCGACGAGAAAGGACGGTACACGATCAACGAAGTAAACGGGCGCCACAACGGCAGCGACACTCCGTTGACCGCCGTGAGGGCCATCGAACCGTCACCCTTCCGTAATGACACGGACGTCTACTTCGGCGGACATGATTGTGCATTCAGGAGGTCGACGGATTTCGCCTGGATGTACAAGGCCCCGCTGCGAACGGTGCTCGGCCTTCCGCTGGCCAAGACGCCGGTCGCTCGTGTGCCCAAGACGCCGGTTCCGCCTGCGAGCAAGGCGCCGGTCCCGTCACCGGTCGAGCAGCAAAAGGCCGTTACCCATCTCGGCGAGATCTACGATTTCGCCAAAGCCCAGACGGACGAGCAGAAACGAGAACTTATTGAGGTACTCTTGGGTGCGGCCCGCGAAACCAATGAGCCTGCGGAAACATTTGCCCTCTTGCGTAAGGCCATGGAACTCGCCCGCGATGCCGGCGACGCAGTGTTGATGTGCGAAATCATCGATCGTATCGCCGACAGCTTCCAGATCGATCCGCTGGTCATCCAGGGCAAGATGCTACAATCGGTCGCTGCCAAAGCCACTACGGCCGCGAGAATCGAATCGCTCGTAAGAGCGTCGAATGCCTACATCGATCGGGCCGTTGCACAGAAGCGATTCGACTATGCCGAAAGCATCGCCTCGCTCGCCTACCGCACATCCCAAACCGCCGCCGGTAAGCAATTCCGCGAAAAGACCCTCGATCGCTTCAGCGAAGTGCGGCGACTTCGCGCCGACCATGAGAAGAATAAATGAAGCCCATTCGCTGAACGTGCCTGGCACTATCATGCTGGCCATCTATAATACTGGTTCAGCTCCGTTCGAGAGACGATTATGGCCGAAGAATTCGACCCCTACTACAAGTGGCTTGCCATCGCGCCCGAAGATCAGCCGCCCGACCAGTACCGTCTGCTGGGCGTGCGGACTTTCGAGGACGACCTCGAGGTAATCGAGGCCGCCGCCAACCAGCGAATGGGCCACCTGCGGACCTACCAGTCCGGCAAGCACTCGGCCCAGTCGCAGAAACTACTCAACGAGGTCGCCGCCGCCAAGATCGTACTGCTGAACCCAGAGAAGAAGGCCGAATACGACAAAGAGTTGGAATCGAAGGACGCGCCGGCCCTTCGGGTAGCCGTTCCACTGGCGGACGAGCCCGAACCGCCAGATCCACCACCGGTAGCGGTCCCCAACTTCAGCACGCCGGCGCCAACGTCGCGTTTGTCGACCAGGCGCCGGCCAGGCAAAAAGCCGTCGATTGTGCCAGTGTTGTTCGGAATTGCAGCCGTGGCGCTGGTCGCTGTGGCAGCATTCATTTTGACACAGGACACGGACAACAGGAAAGCGGCGACCCGGCCGCGGCCCTCTCAACCGGCGGCCGAGGCACCGCCGAAAAACGCACAGCCCACAGACGTCCCCAGCGAACCACCCGTTTCGCCGCCGGACAAGCTGCCGGACAAGCTGCCTCCGTTGCAGCCACTGATACCGCCGCCAGGCCAAGACCCGCTGTTCGAGCCGCCGCGACAAGACCCGCTGATGCCGCCGCCGGGGCCGGAGCCAGAGACACCGACGACGAATATTTGGATCGCCGCACTACAAGGCAACGCAGAAGTCGTTCGGCAGAATATTACGGCCGCCGCCGATGTGAACGGCAGGGCGACCGAAGGCAATACGCCCCTTTTTCTTGCGGCACTCCACGGACAAACCGAGGCAGCCCGAGTACTCCTCGAGCACGGCGCCGACCCGGACATCGGGAACAACGACGGAAACACGCCCCTGCACATGGCAGCCTTTTTCGCTCATCCCAGATTCGTCGCGTTGTTGATTCAGAAGGGGGCGGATGTCAACGTGAAGAACCATGACGGGAAGACCCCGGCGGATAATGTTGCCGGTCCGTGGAGCGATGGCTTGGCAGCCTTCTACTTGCGGATCGCCGGCGAGACAGGGATGGAACTCAATCTCGAACGAATCAAAGTGGCTCGCCTGGAGGCGGCCGAACTCCTCCGGAACGCCGGAGGCGAAACCGGCCGTTGACCGAAGAACATTCGTTGCTCCGCGGGCTCCGAATCCTGCGATAGGGTGGAGATCCAAGCCTGCTACGACCACAGGCTAGACCGCGTCGGTAGGATCGGCCGCGGGCAGTTTGGGGGGCTAGCTAGCCTGCTTGGGTGCATCACCTCCGCGCGCAAGGGTAGGTCAGGTCGCCGGGGAGACGGGCAATCCCCCCCGTTGGCATGTCGCGTCCGGGTTACATGTCCGCCATGTAACCATCGTCCTTATATATAATGTGGGCACTGTATATATAATGTGGGCACTGTTTTTGAGGGCTGCGCGGCCCCGGCTTTTCGTCTCGCCGCCCCTAGCTGCGTCGATTGTAGAACGGTTGCATGTTTCATCCGTTTGGTCATGCACCCAATGACTCTTGAATTGCGGCGTCAATCAATGACCAAGACAAGCACATCAAACCCCGATCCCAACGACCAGACCGGCCGCTTCGTACGACTGTTGGGCGAGCACGAGCGAAATCTGCGTGCCTATGTTCTTAGCCTGGTTCCCCACTGGGCCGATGCCGACGAGATCGTGCAGCAGACCCGGGTCAGGATTTGGGAGCAATTTGACCAATATGATCCATCGAAGGATTTCGGCGCGTGGTCCCGTTCCATCGCCTACTATCTTGTCCTGGCGATGCGCGAGAAGGCCGGGCGCTATCCCCAGCTTCGCAGCGAGGAGTTCCTCGGAAGCGTTTCTCGCCAGTTCGAACAAGCCGCGCCTCGGTCGGGCGGCTTTCGCAGTGCGCTGGCGGCCTGCCTACAGAAGCTCGACACGGCCCGTCGCGGGCTGATCATGCGTTTCTATGGCGGGACGGAAACAATGAGCGACATCGCCGCTGATATGGGGCTGTCTACTGGCACCGTGAAAGTGCGGATCCACCGTACTCGATTGGCGCTGGCGGATTGTATGAAACAGACGATGCACCGGGAGGGCAGCGAATGAACCACCTCTCTGAGTCCGACGCTCTGCGCAGCGAAGTCTACGAACTCGCCGCTGCCTGTCTAGCCGAGGAGTTGACCGATCAGCAGGAGCAACGACTCCACGATCTTGTCAGTGAAAACCCCGACGCCAGTCGGCACTACGTCCGCTTCATTTCCGACACGCTCGAACTCTCGGCCATGGCGGGCCGAATGGAACTGCCGCGCGGCAAGGACGATGCACCGGAAGAAACGGCTGTCTCCGGTGATCCTACTTCTAGCGACCCTGCATCTAGCGATCCGTTGCCGGATACGCAGCCGCGTCGAGAAACCCCGAAACGACAGACTCGCTGGTGGATTACGGTCTCCGCCGCCGCAGCGGTCATTATGGCCGTGCTCGGTTGGCAGTTGCTGCCGATAGGATATCCGGCACCGGTGGCGTCAGGTTCCTACCGCGTTGTCGGGGGCGAAGCGATAGGCCGCGGTGTGACGCTGACTACCGAAGAGGAAGAGGCCAAGCTGGTGCTGGGCGGCTACTGCGAGGTGACCATCGAGCCTCATAGCGAAGCGACGATCGAAGGGGACAAAGGGGAAGAGTGTGTCGTTCTGCAGCGAGGAGGCGTAGTGTGTGACGTCAACCGGAGCGTAGGGGCATTCCGCGTCCGCACAGAGCTGGGAACGGTCGCAGTGACCGGAACGAAGTTCGAAGTGAAACTCCTCGAAAAGACAGGATCCGTTGGGAAGAACACGAAGGAGCTACTGGTTCGCGTTATCGAGGGGTCCGTATTGGTCTCTGGAGCCACAAAGGACACTGCTGTCAAAGAGGGAGAGGAACGCGTATTCCCCGCGTTGCAACCAACGCGGCCCCCGAGACTCGAAAAGGAGTTGGCGATCGACCTGGGCGATGGTGTCGAGATAAAATTCGTCCTGATTCCGGCGGGCGAGTTTATGATGGGGTCATCGGATGCGCAGCGCCAACTGGCCTTAGAACAAACCGGGGCCGACCAGTGGGCGGCTGAACGAATTCCGACCGAAGGGCCACAGCACAAGGTGAAGATCACGAAACCGTTCTATCTGGGCAAGTACGAGGTGACCCAAGAGCAGTGGCAGGCGGTGATGGGCAACAACCCGACCGCCTCCAGCTTCAAAGGCCCTATGAATCCGGTTGCCGTGCGCTGGGAGGACGTTGAGGGTTTTGTCGCCAAGCTCAACGCTGCGTTTGAGAAGAAAGGGATGGTGTTTGGTTTGCCAACCGAAGCCCAATGGGAATACGCATGTCGGGCAGGAACAACAACGGCGTATTCCTTCGGCGATCATGCGGCACAGCTTGCCCAGCATGGCTGGTCCAAGGCCAATTCGGGTGGAACGTCACACCCGGTTGGGCAAGGAAAACCGAATGCTTGGGGGCTGTACGATATGCACGGAAACGTATGGGAATGGTGTTCGGATTGGTACGGTACGGACTATTATGCGAAGTCGCCGCCGGCTGATCCGACGGGACCGGCTACAGGTTCTTCCCATATAATTCGCGGGGGCAGTTGGAACCACTCTCCGAAGCGCTGTAGGACAGCGTTTCGTCACCACGCCCAGTATGGCAACCGGCAGGACTTTGGGCTCCGGCTGACCTTGGTTCTGGAGGGCAAGTAATGAGGCAGAATTTATCGGACCTTCGATGCAGTTTCGCCGGAGGTTGGGAATAATCGAGGGAGAGCGAAATGTCTGGAATATCGGAAAAGTTTGATCCGTACTACAAGTGGCTGGCGATCGCACCGGAAGATCAGCCGCCGGACCTGTACCGCCTGCTGGCAGTAGAGAGGTTCGAGGATGACCCGGACGTGATCGAAGCGGCCGCCAACCAGCGAATGGGGCACCTGCGGACGTACCAGTCCGGCAAGCACTCAGGCGAGTCGCAGAAGTTGTTGAACGAGGTTGCCGCAGCCAAGATCATCTTGCTCAACCCGGAGAAGAAGGACGAGTACGACAAAACACTCCAGGAACAGATGCAGATCAGGGTGGCTGGCGGAGACGACAAGGAAATATCCGCCGAACTGACTGGCTTCCTTCAGCAAGTTGACGTAGTGGAGCAGCCTGCAGCAAGAGACAAACCGCCCGAGAAACCTACCGCTGAGAGGAAACGCCTGGTCATCATCGGATCGGCAATCGCTGTCGGGTGCCTTCTGGTCCTGGTTCTGATCGTTCGAGGTATCATATCGGGCGGTGCCTCGGAGGAGCAAGCACCGCAGATTTCTCGAACATCTGTAGATCGGCAGCCGGGCAGAATACCACCTGCCCCACTGCCGCCTGCTTCAAACGATTCTCGAACTTCTAAACCTGCACCGGTTTCGCACGAGGAGCCTGACAGTGCATCGAATGGTGACCTTGCGAAGCTGCTTGCCCGAATCGATGCCGGCGACCTGCCCGAAGGGTATGTGCCCGCGCAACATCAGGAGTATGTCGACCGTGTCTTTGCGGAACTCGATCGGCAGAAGTCGGCGAGGATATCGAAACTCTGGAGGGAGAAACAAAAGATAGATCCGAACATGCCCAATCGAGGCTCATCTTTTGTGAAGATCATGACGTACGTGGCCGAGGGTGAGATACTGACCGCAGACGAACCCAGCGCTGACGTGCCTGACACTGCGGACCCCAGCGTCGAACAGCCTATCGTAGTGGGGCCGCCGAAAACCCAACCTGTACCACCCACCCACGAACCATCCACATCCGAACCATCCGCACCTGAACAGCTGGCAGCCTCCCCCAAGAAATTCTCCGTTCCCTCCGCCGCCGCACAAGAGCCCGCCTCCGAGCAGCTGGAGCAGATGTACAATCTCTCCAAGATTAAATCGCCGTCCGAGAAGCTCGAACTGGCCAAGGAACTGTTCAAGCTGGGCGGGCAGTCAAACGTCGAACCTGTCGAAAAGTTCGTTCTGCTGCGCAACGCAATGGAGTTGGCTATCGGCGGGCGTGATGCCAAGTTCATGCTGGAAGTCGTTGATGCCATCGGGGTCGAGTTTGAGACGGACGTGCTAAAGGTCAAGGGACAGATGCTGAGGACTTTTGCGGGCAAGGCAGATATCTCGGCGGAGCAGGAATCGCTGCTAGAAGCAACCAGGGAGTACGTCGGCCAGGCGATGGCCCACGAGCGGTACGACTATGCCCTAGCCGCCGCCAAACTGACGTACGAGGCGTGCAAAGGATCGTCGAGCGGGACCGTCCGGAAGGAGGCCGTCGAGTTACGCGACCGCGCCGAGCGACTCCACAAAGCGATGGTCGCCCTCCGAGCGAATCCCGACGATCCCGAAGCCAATCTGATCATGGGGCGGTTGCACTGTTTCTCGCGCAACGATTGGCAAAAGGGATTGCCTTATCTAATGAAGGGTAGCGACGCCGAGTTGGCCGCGCTGGCCCGGTTGGAACGCGCCGCCCCCACCGAATCGGCTGCTCAAATCAAGCTGGCTGACGGATGGTGGGACTTAGCCGAACGGACAAGCGGAACCGAGAAGGAAGTCCTTCTGCGCCGTGCTGGATTCTGGTATGAGAAGGCCGGCGACCTCAGCGGTCTTACGCGGCTCAGGATCGACCGGCGGCTTGAGGAGATCGCCAAGATCGAGAAGCCTGTGCCCGCAAAACCCAAACGCCCCAAAAAGCCGACCACGTCGAAGCAACCGAAAGAATTGGCGATCGATCTGCCCGGCGGGGTCAAGATAGATTTTGTGTTAATCCCGGCGGGCGAGTTTATGATGGGTTCATCGGATGCGCAGCGCCAACTGGCCATAGAACAAGCGGGGGCCGACCAGTGGGCGGTTGAACGGATTCTGACCGAAGGGCCGCAGCACAAGGTGAAGATCACGAAACCGTTCTATCTGGGCAAGTACGAGGTGACGCAAAAGCAGTGGCAGGCGGTGATGGGCAACAACCCGGCCAGCTTCAAAGACCCTATGAATCCGGTTGAGACGGTACGTTGGGAGGACGTTCAGGGTTTTGTCGCCAAGCTCAACGCTACTTTTGAGAAGAAAGGGATGATGTTTGGTCTGCCAACCGAAGCCCAATGGGAATACGCATGTCGGGCAGGAACAACAACTGCGTATTCCTTCGGCGATCATGCGGCACTGCTTGCCCAGCATGGCTGGTCCAAGGGCAATTCGGGTGGAACGTCACACCCGGTTGGGCAAGGAAAACCGAATGCTTGGGGACTGTACGATATGCACGGAAACGTATGGGAATGGTGTTCGGATTGGTACGGTACGGACTATTATGCGAAGTCGCCGCCGGCTGATCCGACGGGACCACCTGCTGGCTCTACCCGCATGATTCGCGGGGGCAGTTGGAGCCACCCTCCGAAGCGCTCCCGGTCAGCGTTTCGTCACCGCCACCCTGGCAGCCGGCCCGACATGGGGCTCCGGCTGGCCTTGGTCTTGGCGGGCAAGTAAGCGAAGGCCGCAACAAAGCCACCGGTAGATGACCGGTAAGCGTCTGATGAGTATTACCGGCACGAATGGCAATCTTGTACCTTATCCCCTTACCCTTGACAGGACGAGGCGAACATCGTCCTATGGAGCCATAAATAGAGCTCTAGAGATATCTATGAGGGGTAGCGATTAACGAGGGATTATCATGCAAACGAATACATCTTACACGATTAGATGGGGGTGTTTTGCCGCCGCGACGCTGCTCCTATCGCTTTGCCAAGACCCCATGGCCCGGGCCGAAGAATCTGCCCGAGAATTGAATGTACCACCTGAGGGCTTCATCGCCCTGTTCAACGGTAAGGACTTCACCGGTTGGCGTCTCGATGGCCAGGGCAAACAAGTGTGGTCGATTGAGAATGGCATCCTCAAGGGAAGCGGTCAGGGACACGATGATCTGTTCACCGAGAAGGAGTTTCGGGATTTTGTGTTGATGCTCGAATACCGGATGCCGGAGCCGTCTGATAGCGGCATCTACTTCCGAAGACTTCGTCCGGACATGGGAATTTTCGGGCAGCGAGAACAATTCAACCTCAACGCCGGCGGCGGCGGCTGGATGGCGAATCTGTTGAGTTTCCATTTTCTCCCAAAGGGTGTCCAACTGAAAGAGCAGGAACGTCCTCACGTCAGGCCTATTAACCCGAAAGTCGGTGCGTGGCATAAGATCAAGCTAACGGTGATTGGGAGGAAAGTGACTGCCGAGTACGACGGTGAGGTCATTCTCGATCGCTTTGTCTATCCGGAAGGGCTGTTGAGCATGCGGCCTGGTCCTATCGGGTTGCAGAAGCATCCGGTAGAGAAGGAGGACGGAAAGACACGCAATATGCCCGTCGAGTTTCGCAACATCTTCATCAAGGAGATCAAGCCTTCCCGGTTGAATGTGCCACCCGAGGGGTTCACAGCTCTGTTCAACGGCAAGAACTTCAACGGCTGGCGACTGTCGCCTGCGGTGCAAGACGCTTGGTCCATTGAGGAGGGGATCCTCAAGTCGCACAAGGCGATCAGAGACTGGGGATCGGACCTGCGGACCGTGAAGAAATACCGGGACTACGTGCTGATGGTCGACTACCGGATTCCCAAGATTTCCGATAGCGGGATCTACATCCGCGGGCTGATGCCTGGGATCGGCATCTTCGACCGGGACCGTTGGGAGCAGTTCAACCTCAGGTCGCGCGGCGGCACGGGAACCCTGGAGAGCTTCCGTTTTCAACCGCCGGACAGGCGCGTGGAACCTCCGCGGTTCAGGCCGATCGATCCTGAAGTTGGCGTTTGGCATACGGTCAAGTTGACGCTGATCGGCAAGACCCTGTCCGCCGAGTATGACGGCGAGACGATCATTGACGAGTACGAGTATGCCGAAGGAATCCTGAGCATGGAGCCCAGCGTGATCCGGCTCCAGAAACATGCCCCGGGCAAGATCGGAGGCGAGTGGAGCGACTGCCCGATCGAGTTCCGCAACATATTCATAAAGGAGATCAAGCCTTCCGGTTTCCCAAAAGAGATCAAGCACCCGGAGTTGAACGTTCCGCCCCGAGGGTTTACCGCCCTGTTCAACGGAAAGGACTTCACCGGCTGGCGATTGACACCAAAGGTGAAGGAAGCTTGGGCCATTGAGGGTGGCGTGCTGAAGGCACACCACGAGATCAAGGCGTGGGGTGCCGATCTGACGACCGAAAGGAAATATCGGGATTTCGTCTTGCGGGTTGATTTCAGGTTTCCGTCGGTTTCCGACAGCGGGATCTGGTTTCGGGGGATTCCGGGAATCATGGGAGGCATGGAGCAGTTTAATCTCATGTCGGTCTACGGCACGGGGAACCTGGACAGCCTGGATCATCTTCCAAAGGATCGACAGCTCTCGTTCCGGGAGTCCGCCTTTACGCCGTTCTTCTACTGTCAACCCGCCTATTACGAATTGAAAGACCCGCCGGTCCGGTACACGGATCCGGAAGTCGGCGTGTGGCACACGGTCAAGCTCACACTGATCGGTAGGACCCTGTCGGCCGAGTATGACGGGCATGTCATTCACGATCGATTCGAGTACCCGGAAGGCACCATCAGCATGGAGCCGGCGCCCATCCGGCTGCAGAAGCATGTGCCCCAACAAATCGCGGGTAAGTTGTACAAAGAATGTCCCATCGAGTTTCGCAATATCTTCATCAAGGAGATCGGGCGGTCTCAATCGGTCGAAGCTCGTGAATCGAAAGGGCACCTTGCGAAGCTGTTTGCCCGGATCGACGCCAGCGACCTGCCAAAGGGGTATGAGTTCGCCACACACCAGGAATATGTCGACCGTCGCATCGCGGGACTGACTGAAGAACAGCGGAGCCGTATCGGACGATTGTGGAAGGAGAAGCAGAAGTTGCATCCCGATATGCCCAATCGGGGCGCGTCGTTCGTGAAGATCATGGAATACGTGGCGCACGATGCGAAATGATTTGCCGATTCGTAACTACTCTGGGAGACGCCTCGACTAAACGGCAGCGCGAAATCGGCAACGGTTCTTAAAACTCCCTGTGGCCCCGTATTCCCGGTTGTTGCCTAACTCGCGTTCTAGGATCGGCCGAGGCACGCTGAAGTGGTCCAGCGAGTTTCGGCGGCACTTTCATGTGGGACCCAAACCCCCTTTTTAAAACGGAAATAGACTCCGCTAGGACCTTGGGCAAAGACGCGTCGGTAGGATCGACCGCGGCGCCGAAGGGGCATGTAGAATTGCCAACTCGTGGCTCCCGGGTTTTGCCCGCTCGTGGCCCGGATTGGGGGGCTGCGAGCAGTCAAAACGCGGGACTGATGGGTCGGTTCTCGGATGCGATCCTGCATCGCTAGGAATGCGACCTGGGCGATGGTGCCGGGACGGGCGATAAAACGCAGTCTGCGAAAGTCGCGCCAGCATGTCGCGCGCTCGCGCCTGCTGTTAACCAAATAGCCAAAGGTTCGAAACCCCCCGAAAATCGCCCCATGGGTTAACAGCAAATCCTCTTATTCTGTTAACCTATTTCATGTAGTTCCGTAACAGTGCGTCGGCAACGCTCGAATACATCGTGCAGGGCACGGACAACGATTCGACCGTCCATGCGCTGGTGCAAGCGACGATTCCCGCCTTCTATCGCGGCCTCTCCTTCCAGACGTACAGCATTGATCCGGTCCATGTCGACGAGTCCGACGCGGTAGGCTACTGGGATGTCTCGGCCCAATACGGCGTCAAGGACCCCAAGGAGTCGACCTACACGTTCGACACGGGCGGCGGCACCGAGCACATCACGCAGTCGCTGGAGACGAAGGGCAGCTATCCGGCGCCGGGTTTCGCCGCGCCCAACTTCGGCGGGGCGATCGGAGTAACCCACGAGGATGTCGAGGGCGTCGACATCACGGTGCGACTTTCGCTATTCTATCTCGTACGTCGCCAGCCCGATTACCCGATCGGCTGCCCCATAATAAAGCATCCACTTGCCCCTGAAGGGAACGAGCCCGTTGGCCACGGTCGTGTTTCCGGT
>Ga0180432_10010115_pt1 | contig 11368 bp, 7 predicted proteins | sample SS_ome_10_FD_132414 | JGI IMG/M metagenome (GOLD analysis project Ga0180432, IMG submission 132414) | Hypersaline lake sediment archaeal communities from the Salton Sea, California, USA - SS_1_MS_2 metaG | ecosystem: Environmental > Aquatic > Non-marine Saline and Alkaline > Hypersaline >... | reverse complement strand
TGGAGAGTAAGAACCATCAACTTCGACGCTATTCTTTTCGATTTAGACGGGACGCTGCTCGACACGCTCGCCGACATTGCCAACTCCGCCAATGCGGCCCTGGAACGGCTTGGCTTTCCAACGCATCCGGTGGAGGCTTATCGCTATTTCGTCGGCGACGGCAGCGAATGTCTCGTCCGGCGAATCCTGCCCGAAGGGCATCGCGATGGAGAAACCCTGAAAAGATGCCACGAAACGATTTTGGACGAATACACCCATCGCTGGGCGGAAAATACCCGCCCCTATCCCGGCATACCGGAATTGCTCATTGCATTGGAACAACGTCATATCCCCATGGCCGTACTATCCAACAAACATGATGATTTCACAAAATTGACCACCGCCCGATTGCTGCCGGATATCTCGTTTCAAATCGTCCGGGGAGCGCTGCCCTCCGTCCCGGTCAAGCCCGATCCGACGGCGGCCCTTCAGATGGCCGAACAGATGAACGTATCGCCGGAGCGGTTCCTCTACCTGGGGGATACCAACACGGATATGCAAACCGCTCAAGCAGCGGGTATGTTCGGCGTCGGCGCCCTCTGGGGTTTTCGCTCCGCCGAGGAGCTGACTGCGAATGGAGCTCAAGCACTTGTGAGAAATCCTAAGGACGTTCTGGATATCCTCAATACAAAGCCCGCCAAGTGATAATGGCTCGAAATGCGGATTTTTCCGGACCTTTGCCATTTTTTTATTGTATAGCAAGGGTAATTCGAGTATAATCTGTCTTGTGGCTTTTCGAATTCCTACGCAGTAAGCCCGGTGAGCGGAAATGGAAAGTAAGGCATGGAGTTCATTCTTCTTATGATTCGTGCATCCGTCATGTTTGTGCTTTTCCCGCACGTCAATGTCCATCCTAACCTCGACGCATTTTAAAGGAGAACCATTATGAAGTACGTTCGCTTCTCTATCGCAACGGCATTGACAATGATTCTGTTGTTCACTTCGCTCGGTGCAGGGGCGATATCTTCAAGCGCCCATCTTCAGGATTGGGCGCCACAGAATGGACGGATGATCGACGTTAAGGTGGCCGGATTCGTGGCACAGTCTGCCTTGCCCATCTTCTATGAAGGGAGCTGGAAGTACTTCGATCGTTTAGTCTATCATGATCTGGACGGCAGACCGGTTACGTTTGCCTTTGTCTTTCAACGGCTGCCCGAGGATGCAAGTGCTTTCCGCGAATCCGCTGAAATCCCGACCTTCCCCGCCGGTCAACTGGATACCCTGGAAGAATCGATGAGAATCATGAGGGAAATGATTGCCGACCTATCAGAGCAGATGGCCTGGATTGAAGCTTATAACGGTCTGGCGAATGCGGAGAAAACGCCTCTGATACAAGAGCTCACCGCGGAAAAGAACAAGGCCCAAGAAGCGCTTCACGGTATCGGCGAGTTCGCCACGGTCGTGACGGGGGCGAGGGTGGACATGCCGCTGATTCTCAAATGCTATGAAGGGCTTCCTCCGGCCTTTGTTAAGAAGCGCGATGCCTTGGCCTTGGCCTATAACAAGGAAGCGTCGGTTGACTGGCACATAGGACAACTGATCTACCTTGACCGATTCACGGAGGCGGTGGAACTGGTTCAGGGATTAACCGAGGGGCGCGCCCCCGTCTCGAGTGAGGCTGTCGTGGTCAACCTGCGAACTCGAACGATCGCGCCTCGGTCGGATCTCCGACGTCAATTCAACAAGGCGCGAGAGGACAAAAAGCTGAATAATGCACAACTCTTTAGCGCTGAGGAGGATACCTCCAGGGAGAAATATCAGTTGACGTGGGAGGTGTGGAAACAAAAAGCTCGGGATAACGCTTCACGTATCGAGGCAATCGTTCAGCCTGTCAATACGGACGTGAAGCTCCTCAAGAGTGAATTAACCAAAGAAAAATAGTATTGTGCAACATCGGCCTTATAGGCGTGAGTGATTGAAAAGTGGGCTGTTATTCCTTTAAGACATAATCCAATCTCCGAGAAGGCAGACAGGTGTGATCATGAAAAACAAGATCAATTTTGAAGTGTTCGTGGGTCTTATATTTGTCTTTGGTTTAAGTCAAACGGCTGGGGCTGATCCGGACCTCCGGCCTTTGACAGAAACCGAGTACCTCCCAGCAGGATGGAACGGACCTATCGTGGTTTATACAGAGCCCGTCAGTGACATATCCGAAATCCAGGGCGCGACACAGGTCAATGCCGGCCAGACCGTGTATGTCGGTTTTTACGTGGGAAACTATGGCAGCGAGGACGCCGGATCCTTCGATGTTCAAATCTGGGACGACACCCACACTCCGTCAGAACTCATACTCCAGGAGCATGTAGATGGTCTCCAGGGGGGATGGGCTGCGAGTATGAGCCGGAACTACTCCTGGAGGTTCACGAAAAGTGGATGGCATAGGTTGCGTCTCAAGGTTGATAGCAATAACAGTATTACCGAGAGTTCCGAAACGAACAATGAGTGGAGCGATCAGGTCGTCAACGTACAAGGTTCCGGAGTGAAAAAGGATATTCCCGACGTCCCCGCCTATGTTAATGACCCAAACAAATATCCTATCCCCAACTGTAGTGTTTGCGGCCCCGGCATCTGTGTGGCCACGTCTTCAGCGGCGGTTCTTGGTTACTGGGATCGCACGCCTTATGAGGGTGTCACGTATTCGAATCTCGTCGCCAATATGGTGGCTCCGCTCAGAGATACGAATCCCCCCAATCCGAATGTGAAGGACCTGGTTCTGGCCATAGGGAGTTACTATTATGTTGACCATCTATCAGAAATCAAAGATGAGATCACGGTTGATACCGTTTGGCGCGACGGTATTCGATATGTAACCAACGAGGTCAAAGGATACGATTTTGATGTACAAGCTTACGATATCGATAGCGGGCACACCAACGGTCAGCTCTTTCAGAAGATGCGAGATGAAATAGACGCCGGCCGACCGGCCATCTGGGCGGTGGACAGTCTCCAAGGGAGGGATGCCTCTGCACATGCCATGCCCATTATCGGATACGTTGATTGCACCGGAACCGACTTTGATTCGGCATACGTACATGTCAACAGCAATGATGATCCGCCTTTTAGTGCGTATGTTTATTGGGATGGCGGTGATATTTTGGATGCCGAAAGTGATTGCGTGATTACCATCGAGCCCGGAGGGGGCATACCGGCAAAGACCGCCAATCCTACGCCGGCCCATGGTGCGACGAACCAACCGATAAATGGCAACTTAAGCTGGTCCGGCGGCGACGGTGCGACGAGTTATGACGTCTATTTTGGCACAGACTCAACACCCGATTCGGGTGAGTTTAAGCGTAACCAGACTACACGGGTATATCACCCCGGAATCCTCCAAAATAACACGACCTTCTACTGGCGGATCGACGCCAAAAATACGCAGGGAACAACGAGAGGCGACGTCTGGAGATTTACAACCCGGCAAGCCCAATCTTCTATTACTGTCACGTCTCCCAACGGCGGCGAGAACTGGCTGCGCGGGACACGACAAACGATCACCTGGACGACCAGCGGCGACGTCGGATCCCCTGTTAGCATTCAACTGTACAAGGGGGGAACCTTCGCAAGATGGTTAGCCGGCCCGATTCCAAACAGTGACAGATCCTATGCTTGGGATATTCCCCAGAATCTGGCTGAAGGATCCAATTACACCATCAGAATCGCTACCTATCCTGATCCTTCTATCTACGACGAGAGCGATCGATCCTTCTCCATCACGGCGCCGAGTGTCGATTTGGATGTCTATAAGCTGGTCATTCGAAGCGGCAATTACTACGAATACGGTGATGAAGTCACTGTGACCGTGTATATCGCCAACAGGGGGACCCATGCCTCGGATGACTATGTGGTCAGTCTTCTGGCATCAACCAATCGCGATCCCTATGGCATTCACCTGGACGACTCGGACCGCTACGCAAGCGTGCCGGGAGGCGGCTCTCTCGACTTTTCACTCTATGGCGAATTCCCCTCGAATACTGAATCGAGCGGTTACTTCATCGGAGTGAAACTCACGTGTCCCAACGATACGAATGAAACAAACAATATACTCTGGAGCGACGAAGCGGTCGAATACGAACGCGGTTTCTGAGATCACCGAGTTCTGATCGGTTCGGCGAATGACTCTTCGCCGCGCGTTTCAATAAGTCGTCAGCCTTATACATCATAGGGCGACAAACGCCCTGTGAGAGATTTCCGGAGCCTGGGGCGACCGTATCTAAACATAATGTCCGAAGTTTAGCAGCAGGGGTATTGCAAATATAGGAAGCTTGTGTATAATACGTCTAAAAAGAACAGTTTAAAGGAATGATTTGCATGAAAAACCATCGGACAAGCAAAGTCAAGCGGAACCGGAAAAGCGGTTTTCGGGCCCGGATGACAACAAAGAACGGACGAAAAACACTCAGGAGAAGGCGACGTTTGGGCCGCTCGGTCAATGTTTCTCCTCGAATATGATGATATCTGCGATTGCACGGTCGTGGAGACCGTGAGCAGGTTCAGTTAGTGCAACAAGTATGGTTCTTTCTATCTTCTGAAGGGATACGAGATGATTCGGCGGGCTATATGGCTGTTGATCGTGCCTTTATGCGTTGTCGCCTTGAACGCTCAGGATAAACCTCAGGCAAAAGATCCGGCCACCCGATGGGAGAAAACGATTCAAACCTTCGAGGATTGGGATAGAAAAAACACGTTCCCTGCCAATCCGATCTTATTCGTGGGCAGTTCGAGTATTCGGATGTGGCCGACCCGCGAGTGTTTCGAGGACTGGGCCGTGATCAACCGGGGATTCGGCGGCTCTCAAGTCTCAGACGTCAACTACTACATCAAGCGAATCGTGTTACGTTACGAACCAAAGGTGATTGTACTTTATGCGGGGGATAATGATATCGCCGCAGGGGAGAACGCCGGGCAGGTTTTTGACGACTATAGGCAATTCACGAAACGTGTGCATCAGAAACTCCCCAATACACGGATTATCTTCGTCGGTATCAAGCCCAGTGGGAGCCGGTGGTCTCTGTGGCCCGAGATGAACAAGGCGAATACGATGATCGAAGAATTCTCCGAAAAGGACCGTCGATTGTTTTATTTCGATTCGGCCACGCCCTTGCTGGATAGCGAGGGGCGACCCAACCTTGACTTGTTCCTGAAGGACCGATTGCACCTGAACGCAAAGGGGTACGAGATCTGGACGAAACATCTGCGTCCGATCATCAAAGAAGCCTTGTAAAACCTGAAGAGAAGCATCCGTACGCCTTTGTTATATCCTTACGGAGTCCAATAAAGGCGGGCTGAATTGTTCTTGACACAAGGGCAGGGGGATCATAGCATAGAGGCCGCGTATTCCACGGAACATAAGATCCCTTTTTAAGGTGTCCGACCATGAATACCATTCAGAAGACAGTAACCGTAACAGCCATGCTGTTGATCGTTTGCGCGTTAAATGGTTGCAATCAGGATGGGAGAGACAAAGCAATCACGGATGCCGCCGATCTGGGGCCCACGATCGGATCCTTGGCGAATGTATTGATCCCTGAGCCGGTCGCCGTAGAAGGATACGGTATTGTAGCCGGGCTTCGGAATACGGGATCCGCCGAATGTCCGCCGCCGATCAGGGCGTACCTCAAACGTTACATCCAAAAGCAGTTGGCTTCGTCCGGTAAACCCGGGAGCCTGGATATTGACAAATACATTAATAGCCTCGATACGGCCGTCGTGCTCATTGAGGGCGTCATCCCGGCAATCCCATCGAAGAACCAGTATTTCGATGCAAGGGTCACCGCGCTCCAAAACACGCAGACTACCTCGCTGGAAGGCGGAACGCTCTTCAGCACGGAGCTAAAAAGACCGGGGAGCTTCGGTATCGCGACCGACGTCCTGGCCGATGTGGAAGGTCCCGTCTTTACCGACAAGATGAGTTCCATCGGAGCGAATCCCAAGGTCGGATATGTCCTGGGAGGCGGAAAGGTTCTCAACGAGTACAGGATCATTCTGGCGCTCCAGGAATCCGATTTCAAGGTGGCCAACGCGATTCGTAACCGTTTGAACGGGCGTTTTGGCGCCGGAACCGCACGGGCCGTTTTAGCCGACCGGGTTGAAGTCATGGTCCCGAATTACTATAAGAGCCGAAAAGAAAGATTTGTTTCGATGATTCGGACCCTGTCCCTGAATCAGGACGTGGAAGCCACCCGGGAGAGGATCAAAACGCTTGTCAATAGGCTTACCGATTCGCAAGATAAAGAGGAAAGCGAAATCGCTCTTGAAGCGATCGGCAACCAAAGCCTTGGCTACTTGAATGCACCGTTAGCTTCACCCGATGAGCGGATTCGCCTGCATGCGGCCAGATGCATGCTCAACCTCGGAAGCGACGCCGGGCTGCTGGCTCTTCGGGAAATAGCCATGGCCCCGAGTTCTCCGAACCGATTGGAGGCGCTTGAGGCCATCGTTCTCGGTGCCAAACGAGCGGATGCCACGCCGGTCGCCCGGAGATTGGTCCGGGATGATGATTTTAAGATCGCATTAGCCGCATATCAGCACTTGCGCCAACTGGGCGATATCGCCGTCACACAAGAATTCATCGGACGGAGCTTTTATCTGGAGCAAATTGCACAGACCGATCAGAAGGTGATCTACGCCTCTCGCAACGGGCAGCCGCAAATCGTCTTGTTTGGTGCGCCGCTGGAGTGTCACTCGAGTATTTTCATCGAATCCGACAACGGGGATATCACCCTGAATACCCCGGCCGGAGGCGACCACGTCACGATCATGCGTAAGCATCCCAAGAGAACGGGTCTCGTCTTACGTCTGAACAGCTCCTTGAATCTTGGTGATATCATCAGGACGCTTTGTGCAGAACCTTCCACGAGAAGGGTTCAAGATCGGAAAGGTTTGGGTGTGACGTATGCAGACGTCATCGCCCTGTTGAAACGCATGTGTGACAAAGGCGCCATCGACGCAAAATTTCACGCCGGAGAGCTGCCCAAAATCGACCTAAATATCAAGAAATAACAATCCTTCGGCCGATAACAATAATGCAAACATAGCCCAAAATTATTGTGTGGGGACCGAATAGACTATTACCGGACGTTAATTGCAGATGAGACTTGAAAAAGTAATATTGAACGGATTTAAGAGCTTCGCGGATAAGACGGAATTTCTTTTTGATTCGCCGGTGACCGGGATCGTCGGGCCGAACGGCTGCGGCAAGAGCAACGTGGTCGATGCCGTCAAGTGGGTGCTCGGCGAGCAGAGCGTCAAAAGCTTGCGCAGCGGGCAGATGGCCGACGTGATTTTCAGCGGGAGCAGCAGCCGGAAACCTCTGGGCGCGGCGGAAGTGACCCTGGTTTTATCCAATCCCGACCGGGGGGGGACGCGGGCGTTGCCGATTGAGGCCGAAGAGGTTCAAATTTCTCGAAAGATCTACAAAAGCGGCGAAAGCGAGTATCGAATCAACAACAAGATGTGCCGGCTCAAAGATATGCGCGAACTGCTCATGGATACCGGAATCGGCACCCGCGCCTATTCGATTCTGGGACAAGGACAGGTGGAGCATCTCGTGAGCGCCTCGAAAACGGACCGACGGTCGATCTTCGAAGAAGCGGCCGGCATCAGCAAGTATAAAGCGCATAAAAAGGAAGCCATACGAAAGCTGGACCGAACAGAGCAGAATCTGTTACGGCTGGCAGACATCCTGGGCGAAGTGGGCAAGAGGCTTCGCAGCGTCAAGTTGCAGGCCGGCAAGGCGAGAAACTACCTGGAGTACACGCGAAGACTCAAGGAGCTTCAGGTCAATTACTCGCTGGTCGAATATGCGAAGATCCGAACCCGGATCGCCGACAAACAGAAGGCCCTCGGACACGTCACCGAGCAGTTCGAGCATCTGGCGACGGAAGTGTCCAAACGGGACACGGTCCTCAGCCAACTGGGCGAGCAGATCATCGAGACCGAGCACAAGCTCAGCAGCACCGGCAACCATCTCGTGTCGGTACAGAGTCAAATCGAGCAGCGGCTCCAGCGAATCGACTTCCTTCGAGCGCGGGTTACAGAATTCCAGGAGCGAAAAGTATCCGCCACGGGAAAAATCGAAAAGCTTCGAGAACAGAAGAATGCGTTCGAGAAGAACGCCGCCCAATCAAGGAGCGAGTCGATCCGCTGTGAAGAAGTGCTCGAGGAGAAAACGCACGAAGTGGAGGACGTCCAGGGAGAGATTCAGAAGATCAATGCCGAATGCACCTCGCTGGAGGCTCAGTTAGGCGACGAAAAATCGGGGATCATCGACATCGTCCGAAGGACGGCACAGCTTCATAACGAGGTCCAGAGTATTTCCGTCTATCGCAATAATCTATCCACCCAAAAGGACCGTCTCGCCGGTCGCGCCCAGACGGCGCGGGCGGAGCTGGAAGATCTGCTCACGCACAAAGCTCAACACAACGCCCGTCTGGAGGACATTGAAAAAGTGCTCGGTGAGTTAGAGGAGAGCCTGGACTCCAAACGCAGGACAATGGAGGAGGTGGAGACGTCCGCACAGGCGGACCGTCAACGCTTGGCGCATAGCAAGGAGGCCCGAAGCGCGCTGAACAGCGAACTGGCGATACTCACGGATATGGAGAAACGGTGCGAGGGACTTAAAGCGGGGGTGAAAAGCGTTTTACAGAACCGTTCGATCGAGAACCACCGGTTCGATTACGTTGAAGGCATGCTGGCGGATGTTATTGAGGCGGACGTCCAGTACGCCAGCGCGGTCGAGGCCGTTCTCGAAGGCCAAACGGATACCCTGATTATTAACAACACGGAAAAGATGCTGACCGACCAGCAGAGCCTCCACGAACTTGACGGCCGAGTTAATTTTCTGTGCCTTGATCGGATCGATCCGTTTGTGGATCAAAACAACCTGTCGGAATTACCCTGTGTACGAGGCCGGCTTGTTGAGTTCGTCACATTCGATGAGAAGTACGCCCCCCTGGTGTGGACATTACTGGGTAAGACGTTTGTTGTTGAGTCTCTGAACGAGGCGGTCGAACTGGCAGGTTATCATGGTTGCGCGTTCGTGACGTTGAAGGGTGAGTTCGTTGGCACCGATGGGATCGTGAAACTGGGACCGCTCGGTAAGGCGACCGGCTTGATCTCCCGCAAGAGCCGGCTGCGACAGCTTCAGGAAACCATCGCCAATATCACCGGCGAGATCGAGTCGATTGAGGGCCGGATCGAAACAGGCCACCAGACAAAAGTCCATTTAGATAAACTATGCAAGGACCTGCGGACGGCGATTTACGAAGCAAATACGGAAAAAATGCAGGTCGGCTCGAAGCTGAGTGTGATCGAGCAGAATATTAAACGGCTCAAAGAAGAAGAGCCGCTCCTCGCCAGTGAGATTGATTTGCTGGCCGAACAAATCGACCAATCCGTACAAAAAGAATACGACTCGAAACAAAAACTGCACGAGCTGGAAGTCGTCAACAACCAGCGAACCGAACATATCGAAAAACTGGAAGTCGAGCTTGCCGAACAAAAGCAGCAGCAGCAGGCCTTAAGCGGTCGATTGACCGATCTGAAGATTTCGCTGGGCCAGATGACCGAACAGAGCAAGGGACTCAAACAGATCCTCGCGAGTTTGCAGAGCCAGATACAGGAGAACGCAACGGCGACCCGGACCGCCGAAGAAGACATTCAAAATTGCAGCCATGAATTGGCCAAAGCCCGGCGAGACATTTTGAACAGCGAAGCAGGGGTATCTGAGTTGTTCGTGGAGAAGGAGAAAAACCAGCAGGAAAGCCGGCTCCTGCAGGATCAGGTGCAACAACTGATCGAAAAGAAGCAACAGGCGGAAGAACAAATCCGACAGAAAAACAGCGAGAAAAGCCAAACGGACCAGAGAATCCACGAAATCAAAATCGAGTTGAGCCAGTTGGACGTCAGGCTGCAAGACCTCGTCGAGAGAGTGCGCGAGGAATTACAGATCGAATTGGCCGAAGCGTACGAAAGCTATACCGACCGGGACGTGGACTGGGAAGGAATCAAAGCGGAGATTACGGATTTGCGAGGCAAGATTGAACGGCTCGGCAATGTGAATGTGGAGGCCATCGACGAGCAGGAAGCCCTCGAAAGCCGATACGAATTCCTGAGCAATCAGGTCGGGGACCTCAACAGCAGCAAGGCCCAGCTCCAACAGTTGATCAATCGACTGAACAAAAAGAGCCGGGAGAGGTTCCAGCAAACCTTCGAGGAAATCAGATGTCACTTCCAGGAAATATTCCGGAAGCTGTTCGGTGGAGGCCGGGCCGACATTTTACTGGAAGACGCCGAAGATATTTTGGAAGCGGGTATCGAAGTTATCGCCCGCCCGCCCGGCAAGGAAACCCGGAGTATCTCGCTGTTGAGCGGTGGGGAGAAGTCCATGACCGCCCTGGCCCTGCTCTTTTCCGTCTTCAAAGCCAAGCCGTCGCCGTTCTGTTTCCTCGACGAGGTCGATGCCGCCCTGGATGAGGCGAACAACGAGCGGTTCAATATGCTCGTGCAGGAATTCCAGAAGGATTCGCAGTTCATCATCATCACGCACGCCAAGCGCACGATGAGCATCGCCGACGTGCTGTTCGGGATTACGATGCAAATCCGCGGCGTGAGCAAGAAAATCAGCGTCCGATTCGACGAATACGAAGAAGAATCCGCCGCCGTGGCGTAGATACGTTGTGCAAACGTTTTGATATCACACATCAAAACGTTTATAATTCATACCATGTCAGAAAAATCGGACAAAATCGATCAATACGAAGATTCTTCCGAACAAGCCGATCCCATTCAGGCAGCGATTGACGATGGAATCGATGTCTCGATGCTCGTCGATAATCTCCGTAGAAGTGTTGCGGAGCGAATCAGACGACACCAAATTGCTCATGACATGGCTATGAAACTCAGGAAGGCAAAGCGATTGTGAGTAAAGGTTTTTATAACTTGATCGAGAGGCTGGTAAACAACGGCGTTGACTTTGTGATCGTGGGAGGATTTGCGGGTGTCGTACATGGATGTTCATATGTAACCCAGGACGTTGATATCTGTTGTGATTTTTCCCCGATCAATTTACTCGCCCTTCAAAAAGCCATCTCAGATTTAGATCCCGTGCATCGAATGACGCCGAAACGACTTAAGTTGAAGTTGACGGAAGAAACGTGTTCACAATTCAAAAATTTGTATCTTGATACGAACGTAGGTCAATTGGACTGTGTGCTTTCGGTAGGCCTGTAAAAAATCAGAATTTTTTAAGAGGTGTGACAGGTTTGGGAGCGGGTGACATCGGTTTCTTGGAGCATCTGACGGTAGTTCCAAGGCATCCAGCGGTCGGGAT
>Ga0180432_10010114_pt1 | contig 11368 bp, 10 predicted proteins | sample SS_ome_10_FD_132414 | JGI IMG/M metagenome (GOLD analysis project Ga0180432, IMG submission 132414) | Hypersaline lake sediment archaeal communities from the Salton Sea, California, USA - SS_1_MS_2 metaG | ecosystem: Environmental > Aquatic > Non-marine Saline and Alkaline > Hypersaline >... | reverse complement strand
TCAAATAGTTATATGTCACATTGTGGTATTGGTTGATGGGATGAATCGATGGAAAAGGAGGGGTGTGGTTGATTATATGTATCTTGCCATTATATGAAATATTTGGTAATGTCAAATGGTTGTGATACTATTCAGATATCGATCGCCCTTGTTAAAAATTATTGCCTAAAAAATGATTAACGTGAGCAAAATTTTAAATCTACGATTTCAATCCACAGGACAGGTTAACACCTGAATCTTGCATACGGAAGTCTCCGACTCATGCAACATTCAGGTAATAGAATATCATGCCTGCAGTTACCCAATATAAGTCCTTCAACGGGATAATTTTTGGGCACGCTTTCCCGGATATTTCACAAGTGCGAGGCGTTCATTTGCAAGGCATTCAAGGGCGCAGCCGTAGATGACTACTGCAAGCCCTTGATAAAGCGGCAAATGGGCGTCTCGCACTCGCCCGTAGGGTGAAAATTTTTGAGAAATTGAACAAGAAAATTTTTGGTACAAACTGTCACCTGACAACTATAAACAAAATTATAAATAACAAATGGTTTTCATTACTAATAAAAAGGCCTCTCGAAATTTTTCATGAAATATTCGGGCTAGCCGTCCCCATCAAAAAAACCACCTAGCGATCCCAGGACGGAGCCTTCTCCCTTTCCGCCGCCCTTTTGCGGAGAAGCTTGCAGCATCCTCCCTGCCAGACGTGAAAACGGTAATGATTGCAGCCAGATTTTTCCCGGACCATGAAGGGTTGCAAAAAAGAGTCCTTCACCGCCGAACAGCGCCGTCTTGATGTTGCCCGCCTGCTGAATTTCAAACTGAACACTATTCTCCATAGCAACGATACATCCGGTATCCACATGCAGCACTTCACCGGGCTGAAGTTCCCGATCCACCACGGTCCCGCCGGCGTGAACAAATACCAGGCCGTCCCCTTCGAGTTTTTGCATAATGAACCCTTCACCACCAAATAGCCCGGTCAGAATCTTGCGCTGCAGATGAATCCCGATGGAAACCCCTTTGGCGGCACATAGAAAGCTGTCTTTCTGGCAAATCAGGCATCCCCCCACGCTGGTTAACGGCACCGGAATGATGTTGCCGGGATAGGGAGCGCCGAAGGCCACATGGGCTTTCCCCTGTCCGTTATGGGTAAAAACCGTCATAAACAGACTTTCACCGGTTAGCAGCCGTTTCCCGGCCCCCAGTAATTTGTCCATGAATCCGCCCCCTTGGCTTGCGCTGGAAGCATCGCCGAATACCGTCTCCATGGCAATGGAGCTGTCCTTATACATCATGGCGCCGGCTTCAGCCACGGCACTCTCACCCGGATCCAGCTCCACTTCAACAAACTGCATCTCCGAACCCATAATTTTAAAATCGATTTCATCTGCCGTACTTCTGGCAGAAGGGGGAGGTCCGGGAACCTCACGATCAGACGAACTCAATTCGTCAATCTGGGAGATAGGCAGCCATTCGGCAAATCCTTCACGCCAGACATGTCCGTTTGGATTTTTTTGAGCATGGGCAATGGCCTGTTCTTTGTCAAAGGGGCCGATTTGTTTTCCGTCATAACTTAAATACCACTGTGCCATGATATATCCTCCTTTTGTTGCCTAAAAGATATTCGTTATTCGTCATCCGTTACTCTTCCCGGATCCCTGAACCATTTAACCCGTTAACGGTCAGGGTTTTTCAATCCCGAGTTTACGGTGAATGTCGTTAATGTGCGATTCATCCAGGCCCAGTCGTTGGGCCAGGGTATTGATATACGTCCGTTCAGCATCCGTATCCACCTCAATGGCCAGAAGTGAGACCGTATAAACCTGTTTAGCCATTTCTTGCGATTTAACCGCTGTTACAATATTCTCCATACCCACGGGAGACAGAAGCTCCCGAACAACAAAAGAATGCTCCTGGTCGCTGAGATTAACGGTTTCAAGCTTTCCAAGAATACGGTTCCGTTCCTCCTGATCAATCACACCGTCGGCATTGGCGGCGGCAATCATGGCGCGAATCAGTAGGACAGCATCCTGCCCACCTTCAGAATCATCAACAGCAGGAGGGCCGGCGGACGCCGGTGAAGGAGGTGGTGATGGTGCCACCGCTGTCCCCCCGGGCGGTGGTGGTGGCGCTGATGGCACGCCAGATGCCGGCGGTGGTTTGGGAGGTGACATAGTATGACCGGGAGCCGGTCCGGGGGGGTGTTGGCCGGATTCGGAAGCTTTGGACTTATCCATAAAATGTTCTACAGCCTCCATTGCAACGCCCGCAAGGCCAAGGGCGGCACCACCGGATACCAGACTGCCAAGGCCCCCGCGCCGGCGTGATCCCCCCATCAATAAACCGCCCAAAAGTTTTTCCGGATTAAACATGGTTTCCCCCTTTTTGAAGTAAATTCAGTCGTATTTAATATTTAATTCCTTTTCTATCCGCTTTCTTAGATAAACAGAAAGCAGCATTCCCAAAATCGCCAGGCATTCCGCATCCAGATACTTTTCTGCTCGCCTTTCAAAAAGTATGGAACAATGCGCAGGAAATTCATCATCCTTATCGTTATACAGCAGCAGAAGAGGAACCTTTGGAAGAGGATTAAATTGCACGGAGAGTTCATAGGAAAGTTTGATAAAGGGTGGATATCCGCCGAGCATATCACATGACGCTTTAAGCTCATTGAGTCTGCCTGAAAAATGGTTGGCCACCGGATGTTCTACGGCATTTAAAAAAAAACCGGTCAATGGACCGGAGTCCTTAAAATCTCTGTAAGATACCCACTGATCTGCAATTGGATTTGTTTTCGGGCACAAAAGAAGATATTTACATAAAACAACGCTTATTTCCAAGGGCGGCTGCTTTCCTGATGGGTCAATCACACCTTTTGTAGAAACCCGGTACGGTTTTCCGAAAAAAGGAACCATAACTTCATCTTTTTCAACCGCTACTCCGAGTATGTTTTCTAAATATTTAAACTCAATTTGGCCCAGCTGGCCCAGGTAGTTTTTTAACGTTTCTTCAAATGCTTTTGACTTGGTAATCATATTTTTTTCCTTTCATTTAATTACTGAATACTAATCCCTAATAAAATTGGCAAGCTTTTTTGGCCTGACCCACAGGGCAAACACATTTGATCCCGGTGCAGCGCAGCGGCGGCGTGTTTCTCTTGGAAACCGACTTACTGTCTGAAGGGCTTTAGCACGCGTTAGCCCGAGCCGAATCAAATTATGACTAAAAAAATCAATGGGATCAATTGGCGACCAATCGTTCTTAATTCCTGCGGCACGGCTCGGTCTTATGGGTGCTTAAGCACAAGTTGCAGTCGGTTGTAAAGAGTTACACGCCGTCGCGGAGCGTTCTCCCTGTATTAATATTGGGGATTAAATGTGTTTACCCTGGCCCGACCCATGGGGTAACGTTTGACTAAACGGTAAAGTTATGGAATATGTTTTTATAAAACCGAGGTAAACCATGGAAACAAGCCATCAGATAATGTTTAATAATTCAAATAAAATGACTACCATACCTTCAGAGAGTATTGCCTTGATGGTTACTTCACCCCCATATCCCATGATTGAGATGTGGGATCAAATGTTTGCTGAGCAAAATCCGAAAATCGGCAAAGCATTGGAAAAGAGACAAGGCAGCATGGCTTTCGAACTCATGCACAAGCTTCTGGACTCGGTATGGGATGAAGTGTATCGGGTTTTGATAAAAGGTGGTATCGCCTGCATAAACATCGGAGATGCCACCCGGACCATAAACGAAAATTTTTCTCTCTATCAAAATCATACAAGAATTATGGGATATCTTCTCACGCTTGGCTTTAACGCGTTGCCGGCTGTTTTATGGAGAAAGCAGACAAACGCTCCCAACAAGTTTATGGGGTCCGGCATGCTGCCTCCCGGTGCATATGTTACCTTGGAACACGAATATATTCTTATTGTTAGAAAGGGTAAAAAGAGAGAATTTAAAACTTCCGGAGATAAAAAGATCAGACGTGAAAGCGCTTTTTTCTGGGAAGAAAGGAATATATGGTTTTCTGACATCTGGATAGATTTGAAAGGGTCTTCACAAAATCTTTTTGATGCTAAAATCAGGAATAGAAGCGCTGCGTTTCCTTTTGATATACCGTATCGTTTGATAAATATGTTTTCTGTAAAAGGCGATACGGTATTGGATCCGTTTTTCGGAATCGGCACGACAATGTATGCGGCCATGGCTGCCGGAAGAAACAGCGTGGGGGTTGAGCTGGATCAAAATTTTAATGACGCCATACTTTCCAGAATGAATACCATTGTAGACTATTCCAATGATTGTATCAGCGCCAGATTAAAAAATCATTTAAAATTCGTGCAAGAAGGACACAAGAACAAAAGAGGTTTCAAGTATCTGAATAAGCATTATGAATTCCCGGTAATTACCCGTCAGGAAACGGAACTCCTTATAAACCGGTTGGAAGGTATTAAAGAAACAAACCATAATAATTTTCAAGTAATGTATTCGGATGAACCTCAACAGGAATTTTGTGGAGATGGGTAACGTTTTTTATCCTCGGAACCGGTGATATCCAGACCTAAAAAGACAAATTCAAATATAAAAAAACAACAGGTTCAACTTAGATTATTAGACTAATAGTTTTAGTAAAGAATTCTGTCCACCAGGGTCAGGATTTGATTTTACTCCATAGAGATGGTGTCACCCATTATGTCATATGGAACAATGGAATAGTCGTAAGGCGGCCCCGATCCTTTCCCAGCTTTAAACCCTATCTTTTTCTTTGGAATAATATTCCTGGTTGTCATAAAACTTCCGGGGGATTTTATTTTGAGCGTATTCCGGCGTTTTAAGTTTGGAACATCCGAGGACCATCCAGACCTTGGACAATCTTTCCTGACCGGTGACCCGATGCCGGATTCTAAAAAATGGAAATTTCTCGGTTCTGTCCACGGCAAGCCGGATATAAAGCAGCTCCAGGCAGTTTATCATTACGATAAAACCGATAATTGTGTTGAACCATAGATACTTAGTGAAGGCTTCGGGTTGATAAAGGGGTGAGGACTTAAAAATGTAACAAAAAGAATAAATCTGAAAAATCAGGTACGCCAGGCCAACAGTTAATAAAAGAATCCCAAGAAGCCCCTTGGCCTGATAGAACATTCGATCCCTGGATTCCAACTCAGAACATACATCAATTGTTTCATCTTCCGATGGTATCTCTTTGCCGTAAGCTACAAACTTTAACCATAACCGGTAGGCCCGCTCCCTTTCCCGGAAATAACCCCCGAAAAAAAAACTGAATATGCTCGTAAGGGCGGCAGATGAAATCAAGAAGGCACCTGGATTATACATAGAAACCTCTCAATTGGAACTGAATGATATAATTAAGTTTAAAACCATAAACGATTTCCGAAGTCAATCTTCAAATATGACCAAACTCAGCAAAATTAATAAGAACGATCCATGCTTTGGCATCGAATTTTAAAGACGAATCGTTACATAACCGTGAAGCTTCCTCCCGTGACACAAAAAGAACTTCGATATCTTCAGATCCTTCATTTCTGTCATTTGAAGGGTCTCCATCACACTCAATATATACCATGGAAACAGATTCATCGGTCATTCCCGCTGATGAATATATACCCGGGCCGATTTTTATGAAACGGGTGAGTATTAAACCGGTTTCCTCTGTTAATTCACGGCGGGCTGCTTCTTGAACCGTTTCCCCTTCATCAACAAGTCCCGCCGGAAAACCATATTCATAATCTGCCAATGGAACCCGGTATTCTTTGGTGATGACCATCTTTTTTTTAGATTTATGAAACGGCACCATGACCACCGCATCCGGTTTGGCAAAATCGTTGGTCACACATTTGGGTTTTTTTACTCTGGAAGCGACCTGCCAAATCTTACGGTCTCCACTTTTATCAACATAGGACACATTGAACAGGTTTAACCATTTGAGATTCGTCAGTTTCTTTGAATCTATAATTTTCATCTGGTGCTCCTTTTAAGATAATTTGTTTTTTTTCGAAGCTGCTTACCGGCTGTGTGATAATTTAAGAAAAAATAATAAAAAGAAGCCCATCATGATCAGCGCCCCGGAAACACTGATGCCCCAGGAGAAATAACCGTTATCCGCCATAATCCCGATGAGAGCGGGGACAACACCACCCCCTAAAACAAAAGCTACAGGTATGGTTAACGATATGGCCATATTTCTGTTTTCCGGTGTGCTTATTGTTGACAATGCCGCAAAACCCGCAGGATAAAAGCATACTGCCAACACGGGTTGAAGGAATACCACCGCTGCAATCCAATATGTCGAAACCATCCCTATCAGTACTGTAAGGATTCCGGTAACAAAAAATACACCAATCATAACGGGTTTCGAACCAAACCGATCAGTTGCCCATCCTCCTAAGAACGCCATCCCCAACGTCGAAATTCGGGAAGTGCCGACCAGACTGTTCGCCCAATCCAGACTCATACCATGTTCGGTGACCAGGTATAACGGAAGCATATTATAAATTCCGAGTGTACTTGTAATGGCCAAACTGAATAGAACAATTAAAATCCAGAAAGCGGGAATCTCAAGAATTTTTTTAATTGACGAAAAATTAGGTGCTTCTCCTGAGAAATTTCCCCCTTTACCCAGTTGGGAAAATACCATTCCCATAATAACCGAAACAATGCCGACAAAAAATAAAATATTTCGCCATATAAACCAGTGAAGAAGGATCTCGGCCAATAACGGTGTCAAAATAAAACTTAAATTCGGGGCAAGCTCATGAATCGCCACAGCTTTACCCCAGTGCCTGGGCTTAACCAGAGATGTAACGGTTGTAATCCCCGACGGAAGATATATGCCTGCGGATATTCCGAGCAAAAATACACAGCATCGCATCGTAAAGAGAGTTTTGCTAAAAGAAATTAATGAAAGCGCTGCACCCACAGCGATTGCAGAAACAGCGATTGTTTTTCTATGGGTAATACGAGAAGATATGTGCCCGGATCCCAGAAGTGATATGAAGTATCCGATGGAAAGGAACAGAAAAAGCGAACCCGCATCACCATGGCTAAATCCCAAATCTTTTTCAATGGTGGGCAGTAACGGAGCTGCAATAATTCTAGCAGTAAAGTTTAATAAAAATATGGATGCGATGAGCAGGAGTGGACTGAGCTGGGTGCGAAATGTCTCACTGCCAATATTATTGCCTCTGTCAACATGTCCTGTCTCAACATCATTCAAAATTTATTTTTCCATTCCGGATTCTTTATCGCTCGAGTTCGCCACAGAGTTTCCAATCATTACGACGTGTTTTTAAAAATGTCCGCAAAGGGATTGTTAAACGGGGTGTTTTTTGCCTTGATTTTCTTTTCCCTGATCCGACGCTCCGGTTTTGTCCTTTGTTGTTTGCTGCGAATTTTCGGCTTTTCATCGGGATTGGATTTCATGGAAAGGCTGATCCGGTTTCTTTCCAGGTCAACATCAAGTACGGTGACCATAACCTTTTGGTTCACCTTTACGACTTTAGCGGGATCTTTGACAAACCTGTCCGACAATTCGCTGATATGAATAAGACCGTCCTGGTGAACCCCGATATCTACAAATGCCCCGAAGGCGGTAACATTGGTCACAATCCCGGGCAGCTTCTGGCCGGATTCCAGATCCTCAATTTTCTCGATGCCGCTTGCAAAGGAAAAGGATTCAAATTCATCCCTAGGATCACGCCCGGGTTTTGCCAGCTCTTCCATGATATCTTTCAGGGTTGGAATACCCACACGCTCCGTCACATATTTTGAAATGTCAATCTCACGCCGAAGTTGTGCATCACTCATAAGATCGGAAACCGTGCATCCCAGACCTTGGGCCATGGAAAATACAATCCCATAGCTTTCCGGGTGCACAGCGCTTGCATCCAGAGGGTTGGCGCCGTTCTTTATCCTTAAAAATCCACTGGACTGTTCGAAGGCCTTGGGCCCGAGACGGGGAACATTTCTTAAATCATCTCTGGAAGCATATGCACCGTTTTTATACCTGTATTGCACAATATTTTTTGCAAGCGCGGGGCCAAGACCCGAAACATAGGTAAGAAGCTGTATGCTGGCCCGGTTGACGTCAACACCGACACCATTAACGCAACTAATCACAACATCATCCAGGGCTTGCTTCAAAGAAGACGGGTCCACATCATGCTGATACTGTCCCACGCCGATTGACTTGGGATCTATTTTTACCAGTTCCGCCAGGGGGTCCATCAGCCGTCTGCCAATGGACACCGCGCCTCTTACGGTAAGATCATGGTCGGGGAACTCTCCCCGTGCCGCTTCCGAGGCAGAATATACCGAAGCCCCGCTTTCATTAACCATCAAAATCGGGATGTTTTTTCCCAGACTCATCTTCTTCAAAAACGCCTCTGTCTCCCTACCGCCGGTCCCGTTTCCCACGGCAATGGCTTCAATATGAAAACGTTCACATAAGGATTTTACCGTGTTGCCGGCGTGTGTCGCCTGTTTTTCAGACAGATGCAAATAAACGGTATCATTGTGAAGAAGTTTGCCCTGCCGGTTTAGACAGACCACCTTGCATCCGGTTCTGAATCCGGGATCAATGCCCATCACCCGTCTGCCGCCAAGAGGGGGCGCCAGGAGCAACTGGCGCAGGTTGTCCGCAAATACCCTGATTGCTTCCGTATCCGCTCTTTCTTTTGTGACCATGCGCAGTTCCGTTTCCATGGCGCGTGACAGAAGCCTTTTGTAGCTGTCGTGCACCGCCATTTTTACCTGGTCCGAATCCAGACCGTTTCCTTTGACAAACAAACCTTCAAGAACCTTAACCGCCTCATCCTCGGGCGGGGCAAGGGTCAGATTTAATATATCTTCTTTTTCCCCCCGGCGCATGGCAAGGACCCGGTGGGACGGCGCGGCGGACGCGGGTTCCTCCCAGTAGAAATAATCCTTGTACTTGGCGCCGTCCTGCTCCATGCCGGATACGACCCGGCTTTTGAAAACCGCCTTGTCGGTATACAAATTCCGCAACAGAACCCTTGCATGGATGTCCTCGTTAATGATTTCAGCAATAATATGCCGTGCACCGGAAAGCGCATCTTCCACTGTGTCAACTCCCTTTTGAGCGTCTATAAATGACACGGCAGCTTCTAACGGGTCTATTCCGCTTTGTTCAAAAAGTTCCAGGGCGAGAGGCTCAAGCCCTTTCTCTCTGGCAATTGTCGCTTTTGTGCGGCGTTTGGGCCGGAATGGCAGGTAAATATCTTCCAGAACGGAAAGGGTTTGGGCGCCCCGCACCCTCTTTTTCAGTTCATCAGTCAGATGGCCGTGTTTTTCTAGAGAGTTGAGAATCGTTTCCCTGCGGCTGTCAAGTTCCTCGAGGTATTTCAATCTGTCCCTGATGGAAGTTATCGCAATTTCATCAAGCCCCCCCGTGGCTTCCTTTCTGTAGCGTGCAATAAACGGAATGGTTGCGCCTTGTTCTAAAAGGTTTCCCACGACGTTTATCTGTATTTCCTTAAAGCCGAGTTCGTTGGATAGGGTGGTGATCTGTTTATCGTTCATTGGCTCTCAATCAAAATTCAGGGATTTTGCCTTAATTGGCATCCAGCCCGCAGGGCATAGCCCCCGATTGGAATACCCTCATCACCTGCTTCAGGTCCCCTTTTTGTTCTTTGATGTTTTATAAACTCAATTTAATGTAAGGCGTTAAACGACTTTCCGGAAAGCGAACAAACCAATATAACATCAGCACGTCAATTACAAGCTCTGAGAAACATATTATTTCTTCTAAAAAACCGGCCCGGACATTCCGGAGAAAAACATGAAAAAAGGCAGGCACCCCTCATGAACGGTGGGATGTCCTGCCCGGATAACGGCTTCAAAACTCATTCATTTACCGGCATTCGGCCCTATTTCATCTGCAATCCTAAATTATAGGTCTCGTATTCAACCGGGCCATCAAGCAATGGTTCAAACTTACTCTCATTTTCCGCTCTTATCGTACTTTTTTCCCATTGGTTCCAATTCTCTATTTTCTGCCACATGGATACCACCACCACATTATTTCGATCGTTACATCCACTCAAGGTCTCCGATGAAATGTAACCCGGCTGCTCCATGGCATTGTACCGGGCTTTGATAAGGAGTTTTGAGGCTTCATTCATTTTACCGTCTTTTATTTTTCTCTTGATTAAAATTTTGACCGCCATAGTGACCTCCTTTCGTTACATCGGTAAATAATAGGGCGCAGAGGGGCAGCCAGGGAGGATAAATTCAAACTTGCTCTATTGCAGTATAGCCTTTTTTGAAAACAAAAAAGGCTATACTCTTTTTGATTTAAGCCAGTTGCGAGCCGATTACCAAAAATTAACATTTATGCAGCGGCTTCGGATACCTCGATCTGGCCTGTACCTCCGGTCATGGAAACCGCGGCTTGCGATGAAGATGTAATCATTCTGTAGCTCCAAATCAAACGCTTCCCGATCAACCCTGCCAGGCGTTTCATAAAAATGAGCCCATTCACCAGGTCTTCTTCAACAAGCTTTAGCAATGCTTTGCTGTCAAATTTTTGCAGTATGGTTTCTTGTTTACATTCTCCCGATGCAGAATAAACATCCCGTTCGATCAAACTCGACCAGCCAAAAGCCTCTCCGGCACGATCCACAGTATGAACCATCTGCCCGGTCTCACCGATAGTCAGCTTAACCCGTCCTTTGATTAGAATATAAAAATTGGTTGCGGGATCTCCTTCACGAAAAAGAAAGTCTCCTTTCTGATAAGATTCTTTTTCTCCAATATTCATAACTTCCTTTACGAAATCCCTGTTCATACCCCAAAAAAGATCTGATTGCTGTATATACATGGCTCCTCCTTCCTCTCCAGATGACCACTAAACCGACAAGAAAATGCGGTGTTGAGTCCGTGGTCATCATAATAGAGTTAAAAGTTAACTTAAAAATAAAAATGGATTAGGCGCCAATGCATAAGAAATTCCCCTAAAGAGGTGTAAAAACGCCTCTTTAGGGCAAAATATGGGCATTTTTAGGAAACCTATTTTCATAATCATCCCCAATGTCCAAAAATTCGGAAAATAATAAATAACGGTTAAAAATTGCAGTTGATCAATGTTAACAAATCCAAAGCAATGAAAATTTCATGTCAGATTCTAATCGATAATGAGCAGGGATCATTCTTTCAAAGCATGACGAATATGAGAGGGCGCCGAGCAAAAATACAAAATGAAGGACAATCGTAAAGATGCATAAAACGCGGTGAACGAGAAAGCAGTATGAGCTGCTGTTATGTTATCTAATTTAATAACATAAAATATTGGAACCTGTCAAATTTTTATTGAAAACTAAAT
>Ga0180432_10010112_pt1 | contig 11369 bp, 8 predicted proteins | sample SS_ome_10_FD_132414 | JGI IMG/M metagenome (GOLD analysis project Ga0180432, IMG submission 132414) | Hypersaline lake sediment archaeal communities from the Salton Sea, California, USA - SS_1_MS_2 metaG | ecosystem: Environmental > Aquatic > Non-marine Saline and Alkaline > Hypersaline >... | reverse complement strand
TCCCGCCTGCGTCCACATTGATAACAAAAAGAACAGCCACCCATACCAGATTGATGTCAAAGGCTGCGAAAATGGGCAGAAGTACTGGAATCATGATTATCATCGTGTTTATGGGCGGTAGCAGGAAACCCATCAGCGCGAAGGCAACCATAAAAACGAGGACAAAGGCAAAGGGACTCATCTGAGATTGGGCAATAACCTCAATGAGAAACTGGGGAAATCCCAGACGAGATATCACATACGCAAAAAGTCCTATCCCGGCCATGCACATGTATATCACCGCTGTCATTCTGGCGGCTTGCGCAAAGGCACCAAAAAAACTTCGCCACGTAAACCCCCGGTACACGACCCAGCCCACAATAATGGCATATAGGCAAGCTATTGCTGCCGCTTCAGTAGGGGTCATAAAACCCCCATAGATACCAACAAGGATGATAACAGCTAACAACATCCCAGGCACAGCCCTGCCAAATGTAGACCACCGAGTCCTCCAGCTGGCAGGAGGCTCACTGGGAAAACCATGCCTGATTGAGATAACTACGGCCACGATGATAAGCAAGGCAGCTACTATCAGCCCGGGGCCTACTCCGGCTATAAATAGAGTGGTGACCGGGGTTTCCATCAGGGCAGACAGGATAATAAACAACGTACTAGGGGGGATGATGTTACCCAGCATGGAAGAAGAAACCAGAATGCCTCCGGTAACTTCGCGGGTGTAGCCACGTTCTAGCATCGTGGGAACCAATATCGGGGCAATAGCGGCGACAGCAGCCATTGGTTCACCGGTTAGTGCCGCAAAAACGGTACAAAATAACACAGTGGCAACAAGCAAGCCGCCGGGAAGGTGACCTACCCAAGCGCGAATGAAATTCAGCAGTCTTTCTGCTGTCCCGCCTGCCATCACTAAATTACCCGCCAGCATGAAGAGAGGAATAGCCAGTAAAACCCAGTTATTCATCTTGGAGAACGCTAACGAACCTATTATTGAGATGGGCATTCCCCAGTCAAAAATGCATATAAGAGCGCTGCCTAACCCAATAGCAATAAAAAGGGGGGCACCTATAAAAAAAGCTACTCCTATTAGACTTAATGAGAAAAGCAACATTACGCTTACCTCTATACACTATAGCGGACAATACTTACCTGTGAATTTCCGCTTTCACCAGGATTTACTGGTTGGTACCGGGTCTCGTGTTGGGCTCTGTAATAACAGCGATCAACTTGATGACACTACCCATGGCAAAAACAAAGGCACCGATAGCAAAGAGTAAAAATACTATCCAGAAGGGAAAGTTCATTGCGCCCAGTGGCTGGCTGATTCCACTCGTCTGCAGGGATAACATTTTAGCAGTTGCTCCAAATAGCAGAAGAATCGCAAAAACCGCTGCCAGCAGGTGGTTAAAACAGCGAACTATCTTCCTGGGTAATCCCTTGAGTTGCTCGGGTAACAGGTTAATGTTAGCATGTCCTTCTTCCTGTAGCACCAGACCTGCCATGAAAGTGGCTATTATGATCGCCAGCCATACCGCTGCTGTTTGCGCCCAGGTGAGGGAAGCGCCTATCGCAGCCCTCGTTAGAGGATTGAGCCCAGAGAAAATGAGTAATATTATCATGAGCCCACATCCCGTATAGCTGACAATCCTACCAATACGGTTAATAAGCTTGTCCATCTGGCTATCACTCTCTAAGAAATAGTAACAAATCGTATAACACTAAGCACAGCGAGTTGCTACATTCAATTACCTCAGTGTGCGATTCAAATTATGTAGTACTTCAGGTCGAATGGTTCCTCACCCTACTTGTTTAATACCACTCTTTTATTGGCTCTTTTAGAGGCTTGACAGGCTCGCCTCCTCTGGTTGCCTCAGCGGCTTCGAATAGTTCCGCAAATCCAGTCTTAGCCCGGTAATCTGCATACAGAGGCTCCAGGAGATCTCTCCATTTGGCTAGCTCTTCGCTGGTTAGGGTTACCACATCTAAATTAGACGTAATTATTGCCCAACCGTCGTCCGAGTCTCGCGTATCAAAGGAAAAGTTATCTACCATATCAGCCGCTATCGGGTCTATTATGTCCTTGATATCATCGGGTAATTGGTTATACCAGGTGGTATTCCAACCGCGGAAATGGGTGCCTATCACTACACGGTTCGACAGCACGTAGTCATAATAGTCTTGATACCGTAGAAAGTTCATTATGCCCACACCGCAGACACCTAGTACGCCTTCGACCATACCTGTCTGCATGGCCATTGGGAGTTCTGCCATATTTACTTCTTGTGCCTGAAAACCGAGCAATTCAGCCATCTTCACCTGTGTTGGGGTCATTCGTACTCTTACCTTCTTGCCTGCCCAGTTTTCCAATTTGTCCGGGGGGAAGCCAGTGTAGAAAAAGTAGCCTATCGTATCACCCGAAGCTCCCTCGCCTCTCCAAAGGTTTCCGCGGAATGACATTAACCCTTTTTGCTCAAGGGAGTCCAGTACCGAGTTCCAGGCCGGCGTCTGCATGAATCTGCCCATATGGTCGCCGTCATCAAAAAGGAAAGGCAGGCTGAGGAAGTCCCATCTCTCATCCAGGGAGGCTACAGCATCATGCGCCGCCGCTGTCGATTGGATGGCGTTATCCTGACATGCCATGAGCCCATCAAACTCGTTATAGAGTTCCCCACCGTAATGTATCTCAAACTGTAGGCGTCCGCCGGTAGCTTCCTCCATCTCGGCAAACATCTTGGTTATTGATTTCTCGTAGATGTTTACCGGAGGCCCTGAACTGGAATACACGCATTTTATCGGCTCAGCCGGTGTGGGCGCTGGAGATGGTGCGGGTGCTGGAGATGGAGCCGGTGCAGGCGTTGGCGCCGGAGCTGGTGCGGGTGCCGGAGATGGAGCCGGTGCAGGCGTTGGCGCCGGAGCTGGTGCAGGACCAGCACAAGCCACCAGGATTAACACCATGCAAATACTACCAAGTAATAGTAACAATTTTTTTCTATTCACTTTAGTACTCCTGAGTAAGATTTCAGTTTCCATACTCACATAAGTATCCTATATCAATAGGCATCACCACCCTTTTATTTTTGTGTGAAGGTTAACGTTTTATTATTTTCTTATCTTCAAGTTGCTTTATGCGGTTCTTCGGCAGTCCCAGAAGGTCACCAAATACGTAATGGTTATCAGCCCCAACGGCTTTGATGGGCTGGTAAACTTCGGGGAGCGGGGTCTCAGTGAATTTCACCGGCATGCTTGGGGTGGGAGCAATTGCTCCATAAGGGTACTCAATCCACTTATAGAGTCCACGGTGTCTCAGTTGCGGGTCAAAAATGGTCTCAGCAATGTTGTTCACCGGTGCCGCCGGGATATTCATATTTTGCAGAAAGCGGCTGGCGTCCTCCTTACTACGTTTGATGCTCCAAGCGGTAATAGCAGCATCAACTTCTTCGCGGTTTGCCTCCAAGCGGGATGGCTGATTAAGTCTTTCATCACTGAGCCAGTCTTCCTTCCCGATAATATGGCAGAGCTTCACCCATTCCGGTTGGTTTCTGATTGAGACCACTACCCACTGGTCATCACCTTTGGCGCGATAGCAGCCCTGAAAGGCGATATCCCTATCATTGTTACCGATAGGGACACAGATTCGCTTGTTCATGGTATAATCCATAAGCTCTCTATTAACAAAGCTGACTGCGGCCTCATATTGGCTGGTCTCTATACTTGTTCCTTTACCAGTACGCTTACGATACATCAGTGCAGCGATAATGGCGGCTGTTGCCTGCATCGCTCCGACGGGGTCTACTGTATACACCCCCATCCGCATTGGTCGGTATCCTTCCTGGCAATCATAGCCGGTCACGCTGGTAATGCCGCTTAAGTATTCCATGGTATTGCCAAAGGCCACATGATTAGCCCAGGGACCTTTTCCAAAACCACGCATGGCACAACTGATGATACGAGGGTTGGCCCGGCTTAGTTGCTCATAGGATATGCCCAGCTTCTGAGCGACATCAGGGGTCAAGTTTTCAATAGCTATATCGCTTATCTTGACCAGTTCATTAAGAATTTCACGTCCCGTGGGGTTCGTAATATCAAGGGCAATGAATCTTTTATTGGCATTAAAGGCACTAAATATAGTGCCGCGAACCCCGTACCACGGTGCTTCTCCCCTCACATTTGGGTCGAGGTCTATGACATTCATTCCCAATGCCTTGGCTATTTTGCCTGGTGAACTGGTAGGGTCCTGAGTTCCAAGCAGTCTGGGGTGCTCTATATGGATTACTTCCGCCCCCATTTCCGCCAGCATACGAGAGGTGTAAGGACCAGACCATAATACCGTAAAATCAAGGACTCTGACTCCTGCCAGTATTTTTTTGGACATCTCTAGATGACCCCTTCTTTGGTCAGTTTGGCCAGGTCATCCTTGGTCAAACCAAGCCAGCTATTAAAGATTTCCTCACTGTGCTGTCCCAATAAGGGCGCCGAAAACATCCGGTATCCGGCTTCGGAGAACCGGTTACCCGGTATAAGGTATAGCTGCTTTCCTGCCCGGGGATGCTCCAACTCAACCAGGCTACCCCTTTCCTTTAGTTGGGGGTTTGCCTCGATAATATCCTGGTTAGTCGCCACGTAGCTGATAGCTGCCCCCCTCTCCTGGGCTAATTCCATTATTTCCTGCTTGGTGTGTTCGAAAAACCATGGTACCAGAATTGCTTCCAGGTCATCGGCATGGGTGGTATAACCCCACCATAGGTCGCCAAATTTCTCCTCATTATCAAGCTCCGGAGAGATAACATCAGCCAGTGTCCTGAGCTTGGAGAAGGTGTCAACACCGCAGCCGGCAAAACCGTCCAGGCATTGATAAAAGCCAAACAACGGGCCGGAGCGTTCTCCGGTACGACCCCAGAATGGCTTTTCGGGATAGTCCATAGACCACACCAGGGAGCGCCAATCGATATTCGTTGGAATGGCATCGTAGATAGCAACGTCAACCTGTTGCCCCTCACCACTCTCTTGGGCATAGTACAAAGCAGCCAGCGTGCTGGTAAAACCGGTAAGTCCGGCCGTGTAGTACGCTAACGGAATTCCTGCCTTGAGTGGGGCGTGGTCAGGGTCGCCGCTAATTGCCATAAGGCCACCAGCGGCCTGAAAAGTTGTCTCAGTTGCCTCCCAGTCCCGGTAGGGGCCACTCCGGCCGAAGTTGGAGATCGAGGTCATTACCAGCTTGGGGTTAACTCTAGACAGGTCGTCGTAACCCAGTCCTAGAGAGGGGAGGAAGCTGGGCTTGTAGCTCTCAATCACCACATCTGCCTCGCGGATCAGGTCTAAAAAGAGCTCCTTCCCCTTACCAGTGGCAATATCTAGGGTAATTCCCTTCTTGCTGGTGTTGAGCACCAGGAAGAGACCGCTGGCCTCGGGGTCAGGATTATCACCCGGGAATGGTCCACACTTACGCGCGACGTCACCCTTGCCCGGTGCTTCAATCTTGATAACTTCAGCACCGTTATCAGCCAGCAACTTGGCAGTATATGGCCCGGCAATGTATTGACTCAGGTCAAGTACTTTTATTCCCGAAAGGACAGCCTCTTCATTCATGTGGTAGACCTTTCTTCTAATATTGCGGGATACCAGCCTCGAGAATACGGGCTATGCGTTCCTTGTGGTAGGCAGAGTCCCCGAACATCAGAGAAGCTGCTCTCACCCGGCGGAAGTAAAGACCCAGGTCATGGTCCCAGCTGATACCGATAGCTCCGTGCAGGAGGGTAGCCTTCTCGGTTACGCTCTCCGCCATATCACTGGCCATTGCCTTGACCTTGGACACGAGTGTCGGGTCATAATCACCATTGGTGAACCGCCAGCCGACCTCGTAGAAGTAGTTTCGGCTGCTCTCCATCTCTATCCACATATCAGCAATCCGGTGCTGCTGCATCTGGAAAGAGCCAATATGCCTGCCATACTGCATTCTATCGTTAGCGTAATCGACAGTCATCTCAAATGCCTTATTGGCGGCACCGACCATCTCGGCACACTTGCCTAAAGCGCCCCAATCGAGCAGCTTATCCACAATAGACCAGCCCTGGTCAAGCTCGCCCAGCTTATCCTGTTCATCGACCACCAGGTTGACGAACTCAATCTGGGATTGATTATCAAAGCCGATCGAAGACTGTGGGTAACAGAGCACCGCCGGGTCTTGGGCGGGGGTGATAAACAGTGTGATGCCGTATGACGGGTTTTCCTCGAGGGCAGGTGATGTCCTGGCCGCTACCAGCAGATTATCTGCTATATGGGCGTCAGGACAGAAAAGCTTGGTGCCGACCAGTCCGTATTTGGGACCGGACCCCCGGGTTGCCTTGAGAGTAATATCACTGTGCTCAAGACTGGCACCGGGCTCGGTCAATGCCAGGGAAAAAATAAGCTCGCCGTTGATGATTCTGGGCAGGAACTTGCGCTTCTGCTCCTCAGTGCCAAACTCACCAATCGCCAACCCGCAGAGCATGGTTGACAAGTATGGGCTGGGAACGGCACCACGGCCCATCTCTTCTAGCAAAATGAGCATCTCAAAAAAGGACATACCGGCTCCACCATATTCTTCGGGAAAGGGGATACCCATCCAGCCAAGCTCAGCCATGCTGTGCCACAATTCCTCTGAATAGCCACTGTGGTCTAATGCCACTTCTTTGACCAGCGTTGCCGGGCACTTTTCGGCGATGAAATCTCGTGCCTGCGTTCGCAACATCAGTTGCATTTCGTCAAAATCCAGGTCCATAGCTCATACCTCTGTTTCTTTATTTATTGTCATCGAGCAAATTATTCATGGGGTAAATTCAGGCATCTGGGACTGGCAATGATGTTGTGCTGGATGTCATTCGTGCCAACATTAATGACTACCCCTAGGTCACTCTCCCACAGAGATTCAAAAACACCGTCAAACAGGGCCCAGGTGCTGCCCGCCCGCAACTGGCTATAAAGGCCTCCAATCCGGTGGGCAACAAAGTCAGTTATTTTGTGCTGCAGCTCGGTTTGAAGTATTTTACTTGCCGAGGCATACTTGGTCACGTCATTTCCCTTGGACTGCTCCCAGGCACTTCGGTAACAAAGAGCCCGCACTCTCTCGTATTCAACGGTAAACTCGGCGAGTCCACACCTGATGAAAGAATCATCAATAAGCAATCGACCATTCTTCCTGGTCTGCACACAGTAAGCAATCAGTTCCTCGATAGCTCGCTTTATCTCACCGAAGAAAAAACCGGACCGCTCTGAGTTGGAGGTAGCCATGGTAACGTACCAGCCACGATTCTCCTCACCTATCCGGTATTCAGCTCGAATACGGGCGTCATCAAAGAATACTTCGTGCCACCTGATACGATGGTCGGAAGAGTACACAGGGTTTGACGTTATTCCCGGGGTATCAAGCGGATATATGAAGTAAGAGAGGCCACGGTGCCGCTTGGTTGCATCAGGGTCAGTCCTGAAGGGGCTGTGTCCCCAGTTAGCTAACATAGCACCGCTGGCCCAGGTCTTTTGTCCATTCACTACGTAATCATCCCCGTCGCGGACAGCACGGGTAGTTAACGATGCTAGGTCAGAGCCGGCATTAGGCTCACTCCAAACCTGACTAAACCACGTTTCTCCGGTTAAAATCTTGGGCAGGAACTCCTTTTTTTGTTCCTCAGTGCCGTACATCATGAGTGACGGTGCCAGCAACTGGAGCCCGGAGGCATTTCCCATTGGTACACGGTAATAGGCCTTGATTTCATTCAGTATAAGTTGTTCTACTACCCCCAGCTCTTTTCCGCCATACTCCTTGGGCCAGTGCAAATTGAGATAGCCCTGCTCATTTTGGGCTTTGTAGATACGCCTTTCCCATTCTACTATGGCCTCCCCGAAGCCTTCCCCGTATACGCTTTCCGGCTCACACCCGAAATGACCACGCCAATTCTTTGGAGCATCCTTCATCAAATCACGGTAGAAGTTCGTCCATTCCTTTTGCAACGCCTTTTGTTCATCGGTCAACTCAAAATCCATGATATTCCCCCGTACTGTTTAATCTTTTTATAAACCATATCGCACAATGCCTTGTCCGCTTACCTCAATAGCGAAGCTCCCACTATTGACTTGTTTATCTCCAGGCTAACTGAGATCACCACGTTACCCGGTTGGGCTCGATATAGTCTTTCTATTTTGAATTCCTTGGTATAGCCATAGCCGCCGTGGAGTCGCAGGGCCGTCTCCAGCACTTTTGATACGGTCGGTTGTACAAAAATCTTGGTTGCTGCCGCCTCAGTTTGAAAATCTGTCGAGTTTTGCTCATGTAGCTGCGCTGTTCGATAGACCATCCACCGGCATGCCTCTATTTTTGCGTACATATCAGCCAGTTCCCAACGGATACCCTGCATAGCCGACATTGGTTTTCCTCTTACAGACCTGTTTTTCGTGTAGTTTATTGCTTCATCCAAAGCTGCTTGAGCCAGGGCTACGGCTACCATACACCCCTCAAGTTTTTCAATGGCTATCCAGTACAGTAATACGTCGAAACCTTTACCTTTCTCACCAAGAATCTGGCTCTTATGTACCCTGTAATCGTTATAGTACACATCCGTCGCTTCTGTTCCTCCTCCACCCATTAGTTCCCAGACTTTTGAGGCCGTATACCCCGGCGTATTCTTCTCCACAAGAAAGCACGTGCAGCCACCTGTCTCGTCCTGAGTCCAGACAATGGCGTTACCGGGCCTGGCTCCAAAAGTGCTGAAGCGCTTCATGCCATTTATGAGATAGTGGTCCCCATCCGGTACAGCTTTGGTGATTAATGCAGTGGGGTCTGAGCCGGTCTCGGCCTCAGTGAACTGGATACTAAACAGCTTTGTGCTATCAAAGCTCCCTTTCACAAATCTTTCTTTTTGCTCTGGTGTGCCCCAATAACAGATTGTTGCCGGGACGCTATTATTAAATGCCACCGGCCACCAGGCGGGTGAACCCGCATAAGCCAGTTGCTCGATAGCCAGAAGGTGGGCGAAACCGCCTGTTTCGGTACCATCGTATTCTCTGGGGACTGTCATCCCCATCAGCCCAATCTGAGCCATCTTTTTAATCAATTCATCCGGTAGTCTTCCTTCCCGGTCCAATTGCGCTGCAATCGGTTCGATCTCGCGCTCCGTAAATTCCTTCACCATAGATTGAAGCATCAGCTGGTCTTCAGTAAATTTAAAATCCATCGCTCACCCCTCCAACGAAAATAAGGATTCTATTCTATCAAATTTCCAAATTACTGTCACTATGGTCAAGCAGGTGCTCTAATCGTATTTTTGTCATTGAAATACCAGAAATCATTGATGTTGAAATTATTATGTGTGGCAGATACAGCCTTAATATAGATGCCACAGGCGGCTCCATATGCATCGTACGGGTATAGTATCCTCTCTCAGTAATTACTTACTCAATTAATACGAATATCAATCTTTAGACCAATTCCGGGTAAGGTCATCAATACTTCCCTTTTTTAAAGAGGAAAATGTGGGTGTACCGATGTCTTATAGATCGACTGCTTACGCTCACAGTGATAACTTTCTGCTGAAATGACACATACTATCCGTATCAGTATTCTTTTAAAAGTGGCTTGCCTGGTCTGTTTGGCAGCTATCAGCTCATTTGAAACCGGTTATTCAACGGTGTTAATCTCACTGCATTTGTAGCTTCGCTATATGCTATCTATTAGCCTGTGATTACCGGCATAGCCTCTGACGATTACAGTTGAATAACAGCACTCAGTAAGGAAATATAACCTCACCTTTCCTGGTCAAAAACGAGTTTATCCCGATAATCAATAGTAGCATTATAATAATATCGTTCTTAATTCCAGATAATAATGGCAACAAATACAATAAGGTAATTGTATTATAGAATTCGTGCCCGAATTTTCGTATACGAACTATTATATGTTATAATATACTATGCAATATCGCTTGTCAATAGCTATCTACCAATCAATGCTCGAATATTTTGGCAGCTATAGCGTAAAATTACAACTTTCGCCAGGCTCTTTGCAAAAGTGTGTTATAATCTAGTGTCACTATGTTCAATACTGATTGATAAAGCATGTCGCAAGCATGGTATCAATCTAATAAACGCAGTGATAAATTATTAAAAATCATTATTCTTACTGTGCTTGGAATTTGAGGGGTAACATGAAAGGCGTTTCATCTACAGATAAATACTACGAACTCTGGGTGTTGCTCGCCGATACCAAAGAAGCAATATTAAAGTCTAGACAGCGAGAATTAATTCGACACAATATTACCGCTACCCAGGCTGCTATTTTATTTATTATTCAGACTATTGGAGACCAGGCAACGCCTTCCGAGATATCGCGGCAGATTTTTCGCAAGCCGAGCACGATTACTGAGATATTGAATAGGATGGAAAAGCAAGGTCTGGTGAAGAAGGTCAAGGATCTTAACCGGAAGAACCTTGTACGAGTCGTATTAACCGATAAGGGACGAGAAGCCTATCATTTATCATCTCAGCGAAAGTCTATTAGAAAAATAATGTCTTCTCTATCTCCCGAAGATCGCAAACAACTGAGGTCACTTTTGCACACATTACGGGAGGAGGCATTAAAATATCTCGGAACGAAGTAAGGGAAGCCTTTCCCAAATAATACATTGTTGCTATTTTTAGCATGTCGATACCTGACCCTGAGCGCGGAAGCAGGTAAATCTCAGTAACTTCATATAGACGATTTAGCTTCAGGTGGTACTGATAAGTGCCACCTTTTTTATGGTGGCGAGAAGTCTGTTGGGGAAAATGGTAGTAATTATATTATATGGACAAATAGTCTTATATAACCCTCAATAGATGTACTATTCCTCAAATCTTAATGAAATCTTAATGTAATATTTACACTGTTATCTATAATTACTTGGTATAATCCATAAGCAGAAGAAAGAAAACAACACAGCTAGAGAATACCGAAAGTAATCACAGTATAACCGGATTCCTGGTAATGGGGGGAGGCTTCCTATCTGTATATTTTCACTTGGATAGTAGTGAGGCAATAGAGAAACCTACCTCTTAAGAGATCGGTTTCTTATTTTCTATATAACGCCATTGCCCGGGTGCATGGCTTGATATAGCGGAGTAACACGTAAGGAGAAAAGATGAAGAAAAAGGTGATTCTGGTATTGTTTTCACTGTTCTTAATTGCTGCCCTTATGGCAACGCCCGTTTTCGCCAAGGATAGCCAGAATAGCGGGAAGCCTTTTGAGGAGTTATGGGATGCGATAGAGCAATTAAGAAACGATATTTCATCAATCGTGCAGCTAGCGGTAGAGGATGCTATGTCATCTCTGTCAATCAGTTGGAGCCAAATAACAGACATACCAGCCGGT
>Ga0180432_10010111_pt1 | contig 11369 bp, 11 predicted proteins | sample SS_ome_10_FD_132414 | JGI IMG/M metagenome (GOLD analysis project Ga0180432, IMG submission 132414) | Hypersaline lake sediment archaeal communities from the Salton Sea, California, USA - SS_1_MS_2 metaG | ecosystem: Environmental > Aquatic > Non-marine Saline and Alkaline > Hypersaline >... | reverse complement strand
TTCGTCGATCTTGCCTTCAAGACTGCCAATAAATCGGCCTTGCGCTTCCAAATCCGCTATCGCCTGACGGCGAGCTGCCGTCTTTCTGGCTTCTTCATTTTTTGCGGCCAATGTCTTGAGGACTTCGTCCCCCGGAATACCGCCGCGAAGGTAGTTACTCATGGAGCCGCCACCAACATTCTGGTCGATGAAGGCTTGGTATTCCGCATAGGTTGCGTGTGGATTGTTGCGCTTAAAGGTTTCGAACGCTTCCGCCAGAGCTTGGCGCTTGCGTTGCAGATCATCAGAGCGCGTCTGATAACCCTTTGCCGCTGCGCTGTAGTCGATGATCATTTTCTTAACCGTCCTTATTGAAGCTCAATCCGTCCCACCACGCGTCAATCTTGTCGCCGTAGTTTTTCCCGAAGTCAGCCAGCGCAGAACCGAATGCCTCGCCAGCGGATGATGCTCTGGTATACGCGTTAGCCAATGCCTTATCTGAACTCGACAGCATCGAGCTTTGAAGCGTTCCAGCATTCTGCATGTAGCTAGATGGATTACCAATGACTTGAGCCAGCGGGTTATATATGGCGCTGTTCGCGCTCATACCACTTAGCGTGGCCGCACTTGGCATGTTCAAGAAGCTAGACATGCCAGTGCCAACCTGACTCAAGATGTCATCGTAGACGCCAGAATTGATCGTTACCGGAGCCTTGTAATCATTCGCGCTAACGAGCGAGCGGTTATAGATAGATGACGGTGTGCCAGAAAGTAAGTTGTACGCGCCAGTCGCTGAACTGAGTTTCGGAAGGTTCTGAAGGATCGGTATTGCTGCGCCAGATACGTCCGCAACTTCGCCGAGAATGGCTTTGCGGTTGGCCATAATGTCATTGACGTTGGTGGACAGAGCGCTGGTCTTGCCGGTGATGTATTGGAGCGCATCATCGTAAGCGAGACTGCGAGCCTTCTCGTACTCGCTTGCAAGCTGTGCAGCAATTTTTGACCGCTCACTTGTTCCCTTTGTGCTGCTATCCATGCCAGTGCGCATGAGGTCTGCTTCGTTAATAGAAGCCACACGATCTGCCGCACGGTCAACGTCCGACATGTACTGGCTAGTTCGTCTGTCAATTTCTGCCGCAATATCCGCTTCTGTAAGCTGTTGCACTTGCGGTGCAGCGCCCAGAGCCGAAGACGTAGCATTAAGCTCACCCTGTAGTCCTTGAAGCTGCGCCAAGATTTGGTTCTGAATTGCCAAGTCTTGATTGCGCTCCTGAGCGTACTGGCCTTGAGCTTGTTGGAGCTGTTGAACATAGAAGTCGCGCTCTTGCTGGGCCATGAACTGCTGCTGCGCGAACAGACGCATGTCTGCATCGCGCTCACCAGAAGCAATGGACTTCGCTTCGTTGAGCTGCTGAACGGCAAAGTCCCGCTCCTGCTGTGTCAACGATTGGTTTTGAAGGAGTTGCTCGATTTGGAATTGGCGCTGTTGTGCAGCCGCCTTATCCTCTTCGATCTGCCGATCAATCGCATACTTCCGTTCCTCAAGGAGTTGAGCCTGCTGCTGTTCGGCAATCTTTATGTCGTAATCGCGTTCCTGCTGCTGAATCAAGCGGTTCATCTGCTCGATTTGGCGTTGGTACGCATTCTCTTCTGCCTGCTGGCGCTGGGCGTCCATCGCCATGCCCATCTGCATCTGCTGAAGTTCCAGTGTTTTTTGGAACTCATACTGACGCTGGGCAAGCGCCGCATTGGCTTGTTTCTGGGCGCTGCTCGCGCCCATGAAACTCATGCCAAGTTGTGCGACCCCTAGTGCAGCAGAGAACGACATTTAGATTTCCCCTTAACCTACCTTGATAACGCCAAGCGAATTAGAGAATGCGCTTGGTGATAAGCCAAAGGTGTCCTCCTCTTCTTCGTCGCTCAACATCGCCAGATATTCCTGCAATGACATCGGATCTACCTGCGAGTAGTCGGCGAATGTTGGGACACCGCCAGAGCCAAGTGACGACAGGATGGCATTCTGAGATGCGGATGTACGTGCGGCTACAGCCTCAGCGTCAGTTTCAAGACGCTGCTTCTCAGAGTTCAACCGACCCATGATTGCGTCGATTTCGTCCATCGCGGCCTGCGCATTGTACAACTCAGCTTCCGCCTGCATGGCTTCAAAGTCAGTTTGATCGCCAGTTAGGTCGCCAGAAGCGTAGTAGCTGGCATTCCGAACCTTCTCGAGCATCGCCTGAGCATTTTGCTCAAGCTGCGCACGATAGTCCGACAACTCTTGTAAGCGGGTGTTTACCGCCTGAACGCCAGTGTCGAGCTGGGCTTGTACCTGATCGACACGTCCACCGGAATACGGGGACAGCTCTGAGTTCAGCTTGTTGAGCTGAGAGAGTCGATCTCGCATTGCGGCTTCGTCGCTGAGTGCGATGTCGCCAATGCCAGAGGACGCGCCACCGATGTCGGCAATGAACTTGTCGATGGTGCTGGCTCTCTTTTCGCCTAGTGCCGTCAACGCAGCTTCCGCCTCGTTCAAAGACGCGCCAGCGTTTGAGAAGTCGTAGCCAAGCAATGAGCTGAAGTTGCCCATGTCTGTGCGGGTGTCGCGCAAACGGTCAGAGAGTGCATCCAGAGCGGCTTGACTGTAGATGTTGCCACCTTCTGCCGCCTGCTCGATTGCTCGTGCAGTATTCAGGAAGTCTGCTCCTGAATTCTTGATGCGGTTCTCTTCGTTAGTGCGTTCCTGACGGAGCTTGTTCAGCGCAATTTCTGCTTCGCTTAGTGAGCCAAGTTCTTGGCTCAAATCGTAGCCAAGGGCGGAACTGAAGCGGGACGCTGAACGCTGCTTGGCGTCAATCGAATCCTGAATCTCATTCATTTGAGCGAGATCGGCGATAGTCATGTTGCCAATAGAAGCGTTGTAGGTGTCGGCTGCCCCATACAGAGCAGATTCGAAGTCCTTGATGCGCTGCTCTTCAGCCGTGCGCTGTGCGCGGAGGCTGCTAAGGTCAGACATGATCGAACCGTAAGAATTGTCGAAATCAGCAAAACCCTGCGGGTAAAGCTGGTTCATCAACGGAGACGAAAACGCATTGCGGCGTGCCTGCGTAGCCGTCAAGTCGCGCTCGAGCTGGTTCATCTGCGCCTGATCAGCAATAGAAAGCTGGCCAAGGGTTGTGCCGTAGCCCCCTAGATCAGCCATCATGTTGGTGCGGAAATCGTTAATACGATTGGTTTCCGCCTCACGCTGCTGCTTTAACGAATTGAGCTGATTGGTCAGGCTCGAAGCGTTGGAGTAGAGCTGATTGTACAGGTTGGAATTGACGTTATTCAGAGACGGAATGTTGGTGATACCAACAGGTCCGTATGCTGAGTTGACGGTCGAACTGAAGTTCGGACGCGCCATGTCAAAACTCATGGAACCGAGAGAGCTGCTCATGTTGTTGAGGTCGCCCATGTACTTGTCGTACATGTTCTCGTTCTCCGCTGTGTTGGGATCGTCCCACAGCGAAGCCATGCTCATACCACCGATATTTCCGCCCAATGTGCTGAGGGTGCCTTGGTAGCCACGCAGCGCATTATTGTAGTTGTTTACCGCAGTGTTGTACTCATCTGCCTGTTGAGCGTAACGAGCTTCAGTTGCTTGAGCAATCTCGTTTTTCTGCGGTGTGTAATCTGGTGGTGGGGGAGGTGAACCGCCGCCGCACATATCAGACCTCCTTATTTAAGTAAGAGCCTTTCGACTCGTAACCAATGCCACCAAAAAACTTAGCAGCAGTCTCATTAGCGATGCCTGCGGTAATGCCCATGCTTACTTCAGACGCCCCTGCTTGTTTTGCCCACTTCTCGTAAGCTCGCATGAGCTTCACAGCAGAAAGCCCACCTCGCATTTGCGGATGGACGTAGAGGAAGAAGTCGTGAGCGACCTTCACCTCCGGGTTGAAGTACAGAGGAGAGATGAAGCCAGCGACCATCGCCGTAATTTCTCCGTCTCCGTCTTCTGCCAGAAACAACCCGTACTCTTCTGGGTGCTTCAGCATGTGTTCGCCGTAGTGTTGCAGATACTTCTTGTCGTAGTCGTACTTTGAGTAAACGCTCTCATGGTGCATCTTGGCACCAAGCTCGATCATTCTTGTGATGTCGTTTGCGTTCTCAGCTCGACGTACTGCCATTAGGTCGCTACCACACTCACTGCCATTGTTACTTCGAGTACCGAACTCGATGCGTTGTTTGTTACTTCAAAGCCAATCTCGTGCGATGCGGTGGTTGCGTCGATTTCGATTGGCGTACCAAGCGTAAATTCATTCGGTGTTGAGCTGACGCTGTAGACGTTGCCGTAGCCAGTGCCGTCCACTGTGATCTGTACAGAGCAGGTGCCGGACGTGGTTTGCAGCGCCATGCCGTCGATACGCAATTTCTGCTTGTAGATGCGCTTGATCTTGTAGTCTTGGTTGGCTGGGCTTGTGACATCCAGATAGAGGCTGTCAGAGGAAAGAACTGACGGTAGCTGGCTGGATGGCAAACGTCCAGTAGAGTCCAAAGAGGCAACGCCGTTTGCCGCGCCCTTCTGGGTAATTGGGACTACAGAGGACAGATCGACCGTGCCGTACTCGAGGGCTGTACCCGTGCCGTTTACCTTTACGAACTGGCCAGCATTGCTGGTGGTAAACGTCGGGAGGGACGAGTCAGGAGAAGTACGAAGCCACTGGGTTCCGTCGTAGAACTTGAGCTGGTTTGGCGTCTGCGAGGTGTCGTGCCACAAGTCGCCTGTTGCCGGGGAGGCTGGCGTGGTGGACGCAACGGTGAGGACAGCCTTCGCGGCCAGATCGGTCGTTAGGTCGGTAACTTTTGCTTGGGCAATGTCGCCGTTTGCGATCTGGAGCTTGTTGAACAAGATTAAGCCAGTGGATGAATCCACATAGTTCTCCTCGAACATCATGCCAGTCACGGCCTGCACCGAGGTGTTCTCTACAGTGACGATGGTTACGAGGTTACCCGACGGAATCGCGGACGTGAACGTAATGGTGTCGGTGTCGGCAGAAGCGACGTAGTCGTTTGCGCCGCCTTCGCGCTGAAGGATACCGTTCTTGTACACCTGCAACTTGATGTTCTCGTCGTGAACAAACGGAAATACGGTCTGGGTCGCAGTGGTGTAGGTGTCTGAGCGGGTGAAGCCAGTGATTGCAGTTGCGCGGATCTTGAAGATCGAGACAACTTCGCCAGCGTTTAGGCCGGAGTTGAAGGTGACTTGACCTGCGGCACCAGCAGTGTCGTCGGACGTATAGTCGTTGGACGCCCCCGGAGTCTTGAGGACGCCGTCCACGTAAACGAGAAGCTCGTCCGTAGAGTCGTGAGCGTAGGCAAATACAGTCTGGCTGGCAGTAGCTACTGTGTCGACGCGGCCAAAGATGATGGGTGCGCCGATCTCACCAAAGTTGACGCCAGCTTCGCCACGGATTTCGTCGAGGGTAACGAGGGTGATCCAGCCAGTGTCTGCGTCGGCGTATTCGCCAATGCGGTATTGGATTCCGGCAGAAGCATCTTTGCGGAATTCGACGGGACCGTCAAAGTCGCCATTCGAGTTAAACAGTTTTGCAAGGAGTTCGCCGACGGTGTTGTTACCAAGCTCGGCTGCGTTCAGGTAGCGAATTACGCTCTCGAACTCGGTGTTAATGTTGCCGCTTGAACCGTAGTTCTGGGGATATTGCTGCCTAATTCGCGCCATGTTAGTTCCTCACGGTCACTGCGAAACCGATAATACGGAGGAGGCCGCCACCCCCCTTAGTTCTGATGCGGTACTGGGCGGCTTTGTAGCGATGTGACCACTTCCGTTCGTACTGTCTGGATAATGGCACATCCTCGAAACTGTTGTCGTCCGGGGTATCGTTCACTTCGATGAATAGAGAGCCAATGGTTCTGCCGTATTCGTCCTGCGCATCTAGCTCGAGGTTGCCCTTGCCAGCGGCCTGCACGAGGACGCTGTAGGTTTCTTTGGTTTCGCTCAGAGAGCCATGCCAGAGGAGGGGGGTAACGATTTCCAAGTCCGGGGTGTACGCGCTGTCATCTTCGTCCTCGATTTTGAGCGCTTCGTAGATTCCACCGCTCGTTCCGAACAGGAGCCGACCGTTGAGGAAGGCGCCGCAGCGGGCATTGAGGAAGTCGCCCGTCGAGAATTTCGGTTGAGCGCCTTCTCCGCCTTCTGGGTTCATTGCCAGAGAGAGGCGCTTGCACAAGCTGCCTCCGGGCTGAGGGAAGAAAACGTGGTACTGGGCGGTATCTTGGTCAAATACTGCCGAGATGGTTTCCTTGTCGTCTACGGAGTTGAAGAGTTCCCGATACAGCAGGTCGACCTTGTCGGACAGGCTGTAGGAATACACGAGGATTCCGTTGTCTTCCGAGCGCTTGATCGAGTGGATACCAGATCGTGAGCAGAATAGGAGGTCCGTCCCTGCGTTCTGAATCGTGTTGTGGCTCGCACACCCAATGTAGATGTTCGCGTTGTCGTCTATCACCCATTTGTCAATGTCCGGGTCAATTCTGTAAATAATGGCTCGGTCAGCGGTGAACACGACTAGGCGGTTCTGCTCGAAAGAGCCAAGGCCGGTGATCTGGTCGGCGGTGCCGAGCAGGTTGGCCACGTCAATGTAGCCAGCGCGGAGGACGTTGGTGCTGGCTGGGTCTTCGTCGTCAGGGAAAATTTCGTCTTGGTCTACGCGGGTAAGGTGGACCTGAGTTTCACGTCCGGGGATTCCTGCGACAGCTAGGCGGCGCTGCACGGACGCAACGTAGGCAGGGCGAAGCAGGTCGGCTGCCGGAGACTGGTTGCGCGTGAAGTTGATGCCGTCGTAGCGGTACATTGGTCTGGCTCGAGAAGCCAGAATTACAGACTGGTTAAATACTGTGGACGTGACAATCGCCGCCGCTGGATGGACGTTCTCGAGGAGATGGTCACGCTCTGAAATGAAATTGAGGCCAGCACCTGTCTGCTCGACCCAACAAACTTCGTTGGTGCCGAAGAAGCGGACATGGTTGACCTTGTACTCGCCGCCACGGAACTTGCAGGACGCGTCACGGACGATCTGTCCACGCCAGTCGCAGGTTGCGTTGACGACTTTGGCGAGATGTTGGTCCTTGCCTGTATCGAGCGAGGTTACGTCGCGAGACGTGTCGAGTCCTTGGAAGTTCTCGTAGGCAAAGGTTTTGACATTTACGCCAGAAGGCGACTTAGTCGTGCTTGACATTACTCAGGCAGCCCATTGGTTGAGTTCGTAGCGCCTGTTTCGTTTCTGGGGTTTGTGCCGCCGTCCACGATATGCGCACGAATCTTGGTGTTGCCGTTGACTTTGTGCCACAACTGTTGATTGAGCGTGCGGTGAAAAGCAGGCATGTAGAACTGGAGCTTTTCGCTGCCCTGCTGCATCGCGTAGTGGTACAAAATTCCTGCCACGATGATGGGATCTGGGATCTCACGGACGTCCGTGGGGGACTGGTAGTAGTCGATCTCAGTACCGTCGTGGTAGGGGTGCTGCCGTATCTCGTCGATGATGATATTGGCAAATTCCATGAACATCAGCATCACGTCCCCGTCGATTGTGCCGGGATGAAAGTCGCCGAACCGACGGATCGCCTGCATGGCGAGCGTATTTAGCGGCGAATAATTCTCACGGATCTGCGGGTTCGTGTTGCTGCTGGCCATGGATTAGCCTGCCTTTCTGACAATTCGGCCATTCATCACGAAGTGGTGCTGCACAAAGCGATCTACGTCGTCTGCCGGTACTTCGTACTCGAGACGGCCATTTGAGAAATTGCGGATCGGATTGATGTCCGCCACCGGGAACATGGTCGGCTCTTTTTCGCGAGACTCGAACCACACTGGCTCAGTCGATTTCTTGGTGGTGGTCTTCTTGGTCGGCTTAGGTGCTGGCGCTTCTGCGACGACTTCCTCTGCCGGAGCTTCTGCGACAGGAGCCTCTTCGACTACTGCGGTTTCGGTATTTTCTGCCATGAATCCTCCGTTAGAAAAAAAGGGGGGTGCCTAAGCACCCCCCTATCTTCACCTACATCAGGCGATTGGTCGTCCCATTAACGAGAAGACCAGTTCTTGATGTACGCATGGACCTTGTCCTGAAGCAGCTCAAGGCCACATTCAGTCAGGTACTCATGCTTCACGCTATCAGCGTCAGGCGACTGGCGATTTTCCAGAAGCTGGGTATCGCGACCTTCGAGGTAGCGGTACGACAGATACGGGAAGTCAACCACGATCATGGCGTTCTTCATGCCCGGAACCTGACGGAACTGCGGGTGCAGATGCACCATCAGGTCGCCAGCGAAGGTGTTGTAACGGGTCAGGTTGACACCGTAAGCGCCTTCGAGAGCAGTCGGCTGCCAGCGATCTTTACCCATCTGCTGGAGATGGTTCGCCACGTTTTCGCCAACGAAAGCGATCTTCTGCTTAGAGCCATACTTGAAGACAGAAGAAATCAACAGGCTGTCGAAACCTTCTTCAGTCATCTGGCCAGCAGAGGAACCGCCGTAGGTGGCGTAGCTGGTGGTGACGTCGACGACGTTGGTCAAGCTGTTCAGCAGGCCGCCAGTGAAGCGGGTCGGCTGCGCAGAAGAACCGTTTGACTCGTGCTTCTGACCGAAGAACATGGCGCGTTCGATGTCGCTCATGTGCAGCTTCAGAGCCTTGGTCATTGCTTCGTCCATCTTGTCGCCGGTACGCAGATAAGTGCTTTGCAAGGTGTTCGATACTTGGAACGCCGTGCGGAAAATCTGCGTGTAGTTGCTGGCAACGGTTGCATCGAAGCTGATTGCAGTCGGAGAGCTACCGCCTTCCTGAGCCGCAAAGCCCGCGATGAACAGTTCAGCGTTGTCGGCGATCTGGTGAGCGGTGCCGCCAATGTTACGGGTGACAGTCAGCGTGGTTGCTGTGGTGTCAGCAGTAACGTGCATTACTTCGCCAGTTTCGCTGTTGACAACGATTGCGCCAGAAATAGCGAACTTGTTGTCGTCAGACGCGTCGATGGTGATGGTGCCAGTAGAGGTAGAGGCAACAGCGCCATTTACGGTCAGCTTGCGATCCGGCAGTTCGTCACGGAAGTTCTTGTATTCCGGGTCGTCAGTCGGTTCGCTAGAACCCATTGCAAGCAATGCGTTCAGTGGGGCATTACCGTTCGGCTCCAACAGAGTGAAGAGTTCACGGTAGTTTTTCGGGCGGAAATCAGTCGAAAACTCGCCTGACCCGCGCAGTCCTTGGATTGCCGCCATGAGAGTATCTCCTTAAAAGCGGTTAATGATTACGGGTTAGTCGAGCTACGCGGCCAGTGCATCGCGATTGCCCATTTATGTCACCGAGCCTCAGCGCGGTTGTGCGACATGGGCTAACTGTAGCGCATGAGGAACAGGTTATCGTCCCTGCATAAAAAAGCCCCGGCACAGGGCCGGGGCAATCATCACTGAAGGTTGAAGAGTGACTGATGGCGTTTAAGCCATCCCTTTCTTTGCCATCGCGGAGGAAGCGAAGCGGTCGAAAGTCGATTCAGCAGGCTCGCTACCAGCCGCGCCTGCCGTTGGAGTAGAACCGAGAGAGCCAGTGTAGGCTTGGCGGCGCTGCGCGATTGCTCGCATGCGCTCCATCTCTGGGCTGTCCATGTTGTTTTTGAAGTCCTGCATCACTCTGATGGTGAGGCTCGGATCAACGAAGTCTTCCATGGTGTAGCCACGCTCTGCGGCGAACACCATAAAATCGTTTGCCTTTTCGTCCGGCAAGCCAAGGGCTTGTTGGACACGGTCGATATTGTTCGCAATCTGCTGGCGGACGGCGCCAATTTGCTGCTGCTGGCCCTGCTGCGCACCCTGCTTTGCTGCGTCAGCTACGCCCTGAGACTGCGCCATGACTTGGCGGAGCATCTGCTGGGTCTGTGCGAGCTGCTGCTGCATTGCGGCCATGGACTGATTCTGGCCAACGAGCATGTCCTTGTATCCCGGTGGCAGTGAGGCAGCGTTTTCGTCCTCCCACTTCTTGAGCATGGAGTCGAGATCGTTTGCCTGTGGCGGAGCATCGCCAGATTTCTCGCCTTTTGTGTTGCCCATCGTCGGGTTAGCCTGCTGGGCGCGATAGATGTTGTTCATCGCGTCAGCCATCTGCTTGGAGTTCATGCCCGGATTCTCGCGCATGATCTGTTCAACCAAGTCCATGACAGGCTTGTACTGGGCGTTTTTGTAGTTGAGCGCAGAATAACGCTCAAAAGTTGATTTGATTTGCTGAGGGGTGAGCTTACGGCTGTCGTTCTCGCCAAACTCTACCTCGTAGATGATCGCGTCAGCGCCCATCTTGTCGCCTTCGGTTTCAGGACTGCCCTTCTCCGCAGCCTTATCCTGAGCGGAATCTTTCTTCGGCGGCTCGGTCGCAGGCGGAGTTGCTGCTTGCGGCTCTGGTGCGGCCTGTTGTGGATCAACGCCCATACGCTTGGAGGCAATGGTGTCTACCATCGCGGCCATTTGATCGGGGGTCTGTGCTACTGCCATTTTTGTCTCCTTCCCAGCCTCGGCGGGGGTAGTTGTTGCTCGTTATTCCTGATTTGCCTTCTTTCTGTCGTCTACGTCGAGCAGAGCGGCTTCCGACTCCAGCTTCATCCGCAAGCGATCAGGTAGTTCGAGCATGCGGTTCGCGGCCCAAATCGAACCTCGACGAAAATTGATTTCATCGAGCGGCATATTGGCGGTTTCCGCGATTGCCATGGCTGCTTGCAGGACTTCCTGCTCCATGACTTGCCGGATCACGGCCCAACCTTTCGATTTAGACAGCTCGTTTACTGCCTTAACTTGTTCCTTCGGACCCATTAACGCTTGGCTTTCTTGCCCTTCTTGACCTTGGCTTTGCCAGCCATGACCGAGCCGTGGCCCTTAGAATTGCAAGGACGATTGATTGCCGCGTCCTTCGGGTTGTACTTGCCTAGTTTTGCGTCTTTCATTTTGGTCTCCAATAGTACGCGAAATTTATCGTATGTGATACACCTACGGGTGTCGTCCCGTGATGCAGACTGCATCGGGGTCTAAGCATTGGCGGATAGTCGGCTCCCCGTACAGGCGAAGCTCGTCCTTGGTCATCGTCAGCGTTCGCAAGGTGCTGCAACCAGTTAATACCAAGACCAAAATTATGGCAGCAACCCATAACATGGCGTCCTGAGCCAGTTCGGTAGGTGTCTTCACGACTTACCGAGATAAAAGCTGCCTGCTGCAAGGATCGAGATTTTCAGCCATTCGAAATGCACGAGAGCGTTTTCTAGGCGGACGTACTCGGTCTGGGTTTTGGTGTTGTCGAATAGGCCAAGGAAGTTGAAGCCAGTGGTGCGCTCTACGGGGACGTAGACATCAAGGCCAGTGAGACC
>Ga0180432_10010110_pt1 | contig 11370 bp, 16 predicted proteins | sample SS_ome_10_FD_132414 | JGI IMG/M metagenome (GOLD analysis project Ga0180432, IMG submission 132414) | Hypersaline lake sediment archaeal communities from the Salton Sea, California, USA - SS_1_MS_2 metaG | ecosystem: Environmental > Aquatic > Non-marine Saline and Alkaline > Hypersaline >... | reverse complement strand
ATATCGGAGCATACAAAGGTAAAATCGTTCTCGCAGTTTGGGCACTGAAAAGTTTTATAAGCCACCCCTTCGGAGGCTCTCCAGGATCGCACAAGATTAGCCACAGGCGCCGACCGGTCTATTTTAAAAACCTCAAAGTCTCCGAGTTTAACCTTTTCGCCCGACCCCTCCTCGTGCAACCTGTTAAGGAGCTCGGCATACCCGCAAAGGTCGACCAGATTATCACGTTTGTGTCTGTTACTCTCCCGTACGAGCTTAACAGATATTAACGTTTTACAAGCGCGGGCCGCAGCCGTGTCTTTTTCGTTAATGAGTATCTCGGTAATCTTACCGATCTTTTCGAAACTCTCTTTTGCCGATCCGTAGTCGGTAGCACGAGCACCGTTTACGATTTCTTCTGCTTCTTTAAGTATTGAATTACCCATTTTTTATTTTTCTCCTGTTTGTTTCTTTTTAAAGTTCTTGTGACACCACCTGCAGAACTTACCCCAATTTTCTTGGATTAGGCTAGAGTTTTGTATAGAAGGTCTGAACGAACCTTTATATCTTGGGCTGTTGTGGGCGGTCCACCCCTCTATGCCTTTGTCGTCGAAAAACTTTTTAAAAAGTTTATTCATTCGGTACTCAGCGTTCGGGTTGAAGTCCGGAACCTCGAAACGGTTAAGGTATTTTACAACACCGTCAAAGTGGAAAAGTTTGTCTCTAAAATTGTAAGGAATGTCGCGCATACTAAAAACCCCTCCATAGGACAATGCACTGACACCTTTCGCAAACGGAGAAAAACCCCTCAACACCAGCCCCGCAGGAACCGCACTCCCCTTCTTTTATCGGGAGCCCCTCGTCATCATTGAAGTGTCGTACAGACCGTACCTCCGCGCGTTTGACGTGAGGGTCGGCCAGTAGCGCCGACATATACCGGGCGTTTATCTGCGCCAATTGCATAGACGCTACTGATACCAAAGATAACCTGGTAATGGGGTTTAGTTTTTTCTCGTTTTTCAGTACACAGTAAAAGGCGTTTTGTTTTTCAATTATCGCCCCCATTTTCTCTTGTACGTCATTAGTAGACCTGTAAATTTTTCCACGGTTCACGTTCATACTAAACCCCCTCGCCGTCTATAGTATCAAAAACGCCGCCGCCTGTGAGACACTCAAGTTTTATCCCGGGTTTTCTTTTTCGCTTCGGTTTGTTCTGTTTGTCAAAAGCGATAACAAATCCCGCTATCGCTGCTATCTGTCCCGCTAAAACTATTAGTAATATGGTTTCTATAGTAGTCAAAATTTTTCTCCTGTATTAATGACCGTTTCTAATTTTTAAGATAACAAACAGTTTTTGGGAATACTAGGGTTTTTCTGAAAAATTATATTTTTTTTGAACTTTTTTTATTTTTACCCTTGACGCTCTCAAAATCGGTTATTACCTTACCGTTACAGAAAGACACAAACCAAATTGACAGGAGAAAAATATTATGTCAAACAAACTAGGGTCACTTGAAAGACTCACATTATCAATTGAAGCACTAACCGCAGCCCTCCAAGACGCTATCGCGAATAACGTCATGTCGGAGTCTGTAACTGTAACAGTAAAAGACACTCCTAGCCCTGACGTAAGCGAGGACAAACAAACAGACCTTACAAAAGCTGCCCAAGATCTTTTAGACACCCCAAATGCGACAAAAGAGGAAGAGCCGGCAGAACCGCCAAAAGTTGAGGACGTACGAGACGTGTTGACACGTATGGCTAAAAGCAAAAAAGACGGTTGTGGGCCTATCGGCGCGGGTAAACTCGTAAATAACTACAAGTCGGCAAAGGGTAAAGACTGTCGGGCCGTTTCGGATATTAAACCAGAAGACTATGAGGCAATAATCAAAGAAGCGGAGGGCCTTCTAAATGCCTAAACACCAACTAATACAAAGGGTTAACCAGGCGGGGCGCCCTTACGACGTCCTCGTCGCTCTCGAAGAGTCAACCGGAGATTTTCAAAAAACAACCTGGGAAGACGAAGAAGAAAAAGCGCTAAAACCCGGCGACGTCGTGGTTTTGAAAAGCTATGAGGAACTCGAGAAACAGTGCTGCAAAGTACTATCGGCCGATAACGAAGTAACCTGTTTTTTCAAGTCAACCGAGCAAAGAAAAGTCGTAGTAAGCGAAGTTAAAAGGTTCTTAGGCCGATCGACCGTAATAAAAGAAGTCGAGAGTCAAGACGACTCCGGTATACTCGGACGAATCCTCGGGTCGGTTTTTGAAAAAGGCGAAGAGCTTTTAATTACCATCGACGAACATTACAGAATACCCCTATGGGCAGTCCAGGAACACGGTGACCCGGAGGTGCGAGAACATGACTAAACACGCTTTGCTTTCGCCCTCTTCGGCCCACCGTTGGCGCTCGTGCCCTGGGTCGGTCCTACTGAACAAAGATAAACCACGTACAGACACCGAAGCCTCGAGAGAGGGGACATGTGCCCACGAGTTCGCGGCGCTCGCCCTAGAGGAAGGGGTCGAAGTCGAGACGTATGTCGGCCGCGAATCGGCAGACGCACCGGGTTTTATTTTTCGTAAGGACATGGTCGAACCAACCCAAAAGTATGTCGACTTTGTCCTATATCGAAAAAGTGAGCTGTTGGATCATTTTGAAACGGTTGAACTGTTTGTTGAGGTTAAAGTACCAATAGACCACATTACAGGCGAAGAAGGCGCCACCGGAACCTCAGACGTAATACTGGTCGCTACACACGCCGAGGGTTGGGCCCATATCGAAGCTATCGACTTCAAGTTCGGGAAAGGTGTCGAGGTTAGCGCGATTAATAACGATCAAGGGTTAATGTATGTATCGGGTTCGGTAATCGCTATGAAACCTTTTCTCGAAGGGCCTGTAAAATATATTAATATCATCATATTTCAGCCGCGCAAATGCGAAGAGCCCTCCATTTGGAGTATGACTTTCGATGCGTTGACAGTATACGAGCAAGACATAGCAATGGACGCCTTAGTCGTTTCTAACTGCTTAGACGATGCGAAAGTGTTTAAAGACGAGGACTATATAAACTCCGAGGCATTTAAGTATTATCTTTGCCCGACTGAAAAGGGTTGCCAGTTCTGCGACTCGAAAGCTGAGTGCCCTGCGCTGAAATCGAAGGCGGTCGAAGAGGCGAAACTTGAATTCGGTAACGTTCACTCTATGAGATCACCGGTTGAAATTTCCGACGTTGAGATAATGTCGAAAGTTGTTCTCAATCGTAAATTAATAGACACTTACCTCGACGCGGTCGAAGAGGCAGCAAAGAAACGCCTCGAGACTGGCCAAGAAGTACCAGGCTTAAAACTTGTTCACAAGGCATCACGCTCGAAATGGGAAAGCGAAGAGGCAGCAATAAAAGCAATGAAAAAGGCAGGACTTAAAAAACCTGAATACACTAAAACCTCGGCTATATCTATCACCGATGCGAAGAAACTCGTCGGCAAAGAGAAAACAAAACTTCTCGAAGCTGCGATAGTCAAACCGAAAGGCGCTATTGTTGCGGCTTCGATTGACGACAAAAGAGAAGAGGCCTTAGGCATCGTTCTCGAACCCGTCGGAGAATCCGACAAACCAAGTATAACAATAAACTAACCGAAAACAGTCGTAAACAGACAAAACAAAAAGGAGCCAACCATGGCAACGCAATTTATAACAGGTAAAGTGAGATTTGCATTTGTTAACATTTTTCAACCTCGCATGAACGAGTTGAAAAACCGCGAAGAGTATTCGCTCATGCTTCTCATTGACAAGCGAGACGAAGAAACGGTAAAAGCTTTTAAAGATGCTATAACAAAAGAGGTAACCCAAACCTGGAAGAACAAACCCGCTTCTCTTGATTGTACTTTCAAGGACGGCGACGTCGAAAAGAAAGACGACAAATACGCGGAAATGTACGAAGGCCACTACTACGTACAGGTTTCGAGTAAGGACAAACCAGGCATCGTCGACCAAAACTGTAACCAAATCATAGATCCGAACGAAGTACGTTCCGGAGACTATGGCCGCGTATCTCTTGCGGCGTTCGGTTACGGAAAAGGCGCGATCAAAGGTAAGTCGACTTTCTCCCCTGGCGTAACTTTTTTCCTTAACAACGTTCAGTTAATGGAGAAAGGCGAGGCTCTCGGAGGCAAACCAAGAGCGACCGACGAGTTCGGCGCTGTAGCCTCTGCCCCTGAAAACGAAGCGGACACAATGGACTTTTTGTCTTAGTAAAAAGTTGAATTTAAACTTTGCGCGGGTAACCTGAAAAGTCGTCAGCCGATAAGGACGATACCCGGTATGCGAGAATAGGTAATTAAAAGTGATATAGGTGTTTAGGCTCGCCGATGCTTTGATTAAGGTTTTGCTACTCCACAGAGCGCACCGCATACTTTCGCAAAGTTTTATAAACAGGAGAAATTTTTGCTATGGCTAACATTCATATAGACTTCGAAACATACTCGCCGTTAGATATTACCAAAGTCGGCGCGTACGCATACGCCGCGCACCCGGACGCCCGTGTTCTCATAATGTCTTATAAAATAGAAGGCGAAGAGAACCCGGTTAAACGTTGGATACCCGACGTAACACAGGAGATACCATTCTTTTTTGAAGACGGTAAACTCAGCGAAGAACATACTTATTTCGCACAAAATGCTTTTTTCGAGCGCTCAGTTTTCAAACTTATTTTAAAAATGGACCCTTTGCACCCTCGCCAGTGGCGAGACCCTCAAGCCCGTCTCGCATCTTTTGCCCTCCCCTTATCGCTGGCCGAGGGTGCTATCGCTTGTAAACTCCCGACAACTCACTTGAAAAAACCCCAAGGTAAATACCTAATAAAAATGTTGTGCTGCCCCGATCCGAAGACCGGAAAACCCCGTGACTTTATGGACGAGGTTACGAAGTGGCGGAAAGGTATAAAAGAAGGCGGAAAAAAAGAGGAGAAAACCTACGCGGAAATTCTGCAATTTTTTGCTCGTGGCGACTGCGACGAACACGGTGTTGTAGCCTTTATTCAAACAATGTATAAATTCGAAAACGAAACGCACGAACGCGCAAACCCTCACTTTTCGGCCCTTGTTAAAAAGATACTATCAGAGTCCCTTTACTCATACTGCGACCAAGACGTACTCGTCGAAGAAGCTATTTGCGACGTATTACCCCCGTTAACCCCGGAAGAGCAAAAAGTTTGGGAAGTTGACCAACTCATAAACGAAAGGGGTGTATACGTAGACGGCGAAGGCGTTAACGCGGCTTTGAACATAATCGAAATAATGAAAGAACGTTTACACGAAAGAGCCAAAGAGATAACAGGCGACGAGGGTTTCAACGTCGCGAGTCGAAAACAGTTCCTCGAATACATGGAGGACAAAGGTTATAAACTCCGCGACGCGACAAAAAATTATCTCCTATCAATTCGCAGCAAAATAGATAACGAAGACGCGCGGGAAATCCTCGATTTAAAACTCGCGGCTTCCAAAACATCGTTATCGAAGTTTGAAACTTTAACCATCGCCGCCGTAGGCGGAAGAGTCCGCGGAAACCTACAATATCATGGCGCGACTACAGGACGGTGGGCCGGTCGTCTCGCGCAGTTTCAAAACATCCCTAGACCAATCATAGAAGACGTGGACACGGCTATAGAAGCGATGAAAGAGCACGGTATCGAGTTCGTTTCTCTCCTGTACGGCTCGGACCGGTTGGCGGAGGTCCTACTCTCTTGTATACGTGGCATGTTATCGGCACCGAAAAATAAAAAACTCGTTGTGGCCGATTACTCACAAATAGAGAGTAGGGCCCTCGCATGGCTCGCCGGCGAAAACGAAAAACTAGAAGCTTTTCGAAAAGGCATAGACCTTTATAAATTCGCCGCGTCTAAAATTTATAATAACAAAGTGGAAGACGTCGACAAAGAGCAACGAGCGATTGGTAAAGTGTCGGAACTCGCTTGCGGATACCAGGGGGCGGCGGGCGCTTTTCTACAAATGGCAAAGGTTTACGGTGTGGTCGTCGAGAAAAAACTCGCTAAAAGCATCGTAAAAAAGTGGCGAGCCGAGAACCCCAAAATAAAACAATTCTGGCAGGACATAGAAAACGCGGCCATAAATTCAATTAAAAACCCCGGAGAGATTTTCCAGTGTGGGCCCGTAAAGTTCTTTTACGGCGAGATACCCTCCGGACTTGACTTTCTATTTTGTAAATTACCGAGCGGGCGAACTATAAAGTATCCGTTTCCTGAGATAGTGCTAGCTAAAATAGACTACGAGAATGACGAGGGGGAAATGTGTAGCTTCGAAAAAGAGTCTATAGAGTTCTCGGGCCGGGACGCATACACGGGCCAATGGACCCGACTTCGCACTTACGGCGGAAAACTCACGGAGAACGTAACACAAGCGGTTTCTTCTGATTTCTTACGGGACGGGCTTATATACTGCGAAGACGCGCCAGGGCTCGACACGGTTCTCCACGTGCATGACGAGACAGTAACAGAGGCCGACGAAGACGACAACGGGGCGTTAGAGCGACTCTGTGAAATAATGTGTCGTGTACCGCGTTGGGCTGTAAATATGCCGCTAGAGGCGGAGGGCTACGAATCAAAAAGGTATAGAAAATAATGAACCAAGAAAGAGACATCGAAAAGCTTATCGAAGTTATAAGCCGCCACGTTAGAAAAGCTTTGAGCAAGCCCAAAAACGCCAGTAAACCCAACTGGGAATTAATGGGGCTTGAAGACATTGGGCGACTTATCGAGGAAGAGAGCACGGAGTTTGAGCTCGCGAGGGTGTTTGAACCAAGAACCCGAGAAATGAGCGAAGCGGCGGACCTCCTGGCCGTACTGGGTATGTATGTTCAAAAACTCGAATCTATGGGGGTATCGTGAGTTTTCCCGGCCAGTATGATTATAGAAAGATGAAAGAGAGCGCTATTGAATTAGCCGTGTGTAAACACGCTAAGTCTCGCGGAGTTCTATGTTATAAGTTTAATTCGGCGGCATTTAAAGGCGTTCCGGATAGACTGTTTTTGTACAAAGGTGAAACTCTTTTTATAGAGTTCAAAGCGTGGGGGAAAACCCCTTCAATCCTCCAAGCGCATCGAATAGCAGAGATAGAAGCGCAGGGGCACACCGTAAAAGTTATAGACAACATTACCGACGGCATGATTTGTATTGAGTCTTTTATAAGGTCCGCGAATGAGAAAAATTAGAGAAAAAACCGATTTAAGAAATACCCAGGTTTCCGCCGTGGCTACCGCGAACGCTTTGGGCTCCTGCGCCATGTTTCCGGGAATGGGTTTCGGTAAAACTGCGGTCGGCCTGACGATAGCCGAGGAACATTTCAGAAGCGAAAACCCTTCCCCGGTTTTGATAGTGGGCTCGAAAAAGATCATTGAAAACTCCTGGCCCGACGATTACAAAGAGTGGGCACACGTCCAGGATATACCGTTAAAAATCATAAAAGGAAACCCGACACAACGAACTAGAATGATAACATCACCGCACGGCATGTATCTTCTAGGACAAGACGTTTTCCCGTGGCTCGTGGATCAATACCAAAGAAAGCCAGACCTTTGGCCTTTTAAACTTGTGATATTTGACGATGTGAACCTCAAGGACCATACCGCGAAGAGATTTAAACGTTTAAAAAAGATACGGCCGCATATAGACCGCTGCATCCCCATGACAGGCACCCCGACGGGTAACAGTGGGTATTTAGGCCTTTGGTCACAGATTTACGCAGTGGACCAAGGAGAGCGCCTCGGAAAAACTTTTTTCTGGTATCGCGATCGTTTTTTTAACTCCGACTACATGGGTTGGGAATACGAGTTGAAACTCGGGGCTAAAGAAGAGATAGACCGTTTAATAGCCGACGTATGTATATACGACGAGTCAGAGGTCGAGAAAGATCTGCCGCCTGTGAACGTTCGCGACATTAAAATAAAACTACCTGTTAAAGCGCGCCAGGTGTACGACGAAATGTTAAAAGAGTTTATCATATCTTTAGGGAATAACAACGTCGAGGCACCAAATAGCGCTGTCTTGTCGGGTAAACTAAAACAGATAGCAAGCGGGGCCGTGTACACGAGTGAAGAGTACCAAGGGGATAAAAAACCGTGGGTCGACGTACACGACGAAAAAATAAAAGTTTTGAAAAATGTAATAGACCGCTTTAACGGGGAGTCTGTCCTCGTAGCGTACAATTTCGCGCACTCCCTGGAAAAGCTGCAAAGAGAGTTCCCTTTCGCGTGTACCATTCACGAAGAGGACGCGGTCAGACGATGGAATAATAAAGAGATACCTATCCTACTTATGCACCCGAAGAGCGGGGGGCATGGTTTGAACCTTCAATTTGGCGGACGTGTTGTGTATTGGTACGACCTGGAATGGTCGTTAGAAATGTACATGCAATACAATAAAAGGCTCCATAGGCCCGGACAGACCGAAGACGTATATATCGTACGAGCGGTTGCCGAGGGTACAGTCGACGAGATTATAACTAAAAACTTAGCAGATAACCGGGCGACGCAAAGATCGTTCATAGCCGCATTAAAAAGGAGTGTTTAGTGTTGGTATACTCATGGCCTAAACAAATGATAATAGACCTATCAATCGATAAGGGGGCGGTACAGGTTGTCGCAGCCGCTGAAAACGGTAAGGTAGGTATGCGGATATTCGAGGGTGACATAGACCAAAGCTTTCACCCGTTGGTGCCTATCGAAAAATACAGTCCGGAAGAACTCGAAAACATAAAGTCAAAAATGCAAACTATAGAGGGTCTCAATGTCTAAGAAAAAATACGTAGTACACCACAGCTACTCAACCTTTGGGAATTCTGCCCTCGTTACAAAATGGCATATAACGAAGGAAAAACCGTTTAACCATATAGGATACCACAAAGTTATACTTAACGGCTTTTTAACTCCGGATTACTACGACGACGCCCTCGACGGTCGCATAGAGACCGGCAGACCTTTAAACCAAGACGGGGCCCATGTTATCGGCCATAACTCCGGATCTATCGGTGTGTGTTTAATAGGTAAAGAAAAGGAAGACATAACGTATGAACAAATAAAAAGCCTTTGTGATGATTACGCGAGATACGCAGACACACACGAGCTGTTTTTACACAACGAACTCGACACTAAACGGACTTGTCCAGGTTTTGATAAGTCTTGGCTACTTGGGAGAATTATAGAAGTCTATGGGGCCGGGTGGGTCTCGGTCAATAACATAAAACAAAAAGGATAAAACCACATGAAAGATAGTAAGGTAAAACTATCAACCGTCGGGAAAGGGCGAGCGGAAGCCGTTTTTCAACGGGAAATGACAAAGGTACTCGAGAACATTTCGGACCCTGCCGCGGACCCAACTAAAAAACGTTCTATCACGTTAACTATTGAGTTGACCCCGGATAAAAATAATATCCCCGGCCAGACTTTCGCGGTTAACACAACGGTAAGCGGTAAGTCGGCCCTCGCACCTTTTAAAGCGGTCAGCGACACGATTTACATCGACCAAGGTGCGGAAGGGGAAGCCCAAGCTTTCAACTCTGACCCGAAAGAGGCGTCGACGCTTGACGCTGTGAGAGCGGCGCAAAACGAAATACAGGGGGTTTCATAATGGAAAAACTTTCAGCGTCATCAATAGAGAAAATTCAGTCTATGACGGTCGAAACCGAAAGACTGAAGGCAGAATCAAAAATTTTCTACGGGGTCGAACATGTCAGAACGGCGGACGGCGCTTGGAGACCTGTTTTCGACCCGAAAAACGCCCCCGAGCAGGTGAACGTTAAATCTCTCGAATCCTTGGTAGACTTGATAGTAAGTGAACCGGACAATTTCCAGGACTGTTTAATAGTGGTTAACGGGCCGGACCACGTGGAAGTTACCGCCGCAGCTAAGGAAGGCACTGGCACCCGACAAGTACTCGCGACCGCCACCACTCACAACTCGTGCGCGTCCGTTATGTCATCACTCCAAACCCCTAAAAGAAGCTCAAACTTTATGATTTGTCTTCTGTCGGAGTTTGTGAACGATAACGAAGACGGAGGCAAGCTCGAAGAGTTGGCGACCATCGTTTCAGGTATGAAATACGACGTAAATTCCCAAAGCGGCGAAGCAAACGGCGAAGAGGAGTACGGAGTGAGAAAACATGTACACTCTGTACACGGGTCAATACCGGAGGTAGTAACACTACAACCTATCGTGTCGTTTCCAGAAGTTGAACAACCAAAAATTATGTTTGTTCTAAAAACTACAGGGTCGGAAGGCCAGGGGGTTGTTTGTGAACTCGTACAAGGCGGCGGCGATTTGTGGATTAGCCCTGCGGTTAACCGCGTAAAGGCGTATCTAAGATGGGAGTTGTCAAAACATGACGACACCGACCACATACCTATAGTTTAATTTAAAACGTTGAACGAAAATAAAAAGCCCCTCAATAAACGATGATATACTAGAGACACTAATACCCGCCACGCCTCTGCTTTGTACGCGCAATATAGGTGGGTTTCTTTTTTTAAGGGAGGTTTTGGTAGTATGTCTTTAATAGGAAGGAATTGCGAGGGCCAGAAGAAAAGGAGATAAAATAAATGTTACCAGGCTTACATAAATCAGGTAGAGTGTTCCCGCTAGAGCTACTCTACACACTAATTCAATTAATATGGTTAACCGCCCATTTCCTCAGCTTGCGCCCGGTCTATCGGTCGCGGGTGTGGGGCCCGGAGGAGGTACGGGTCGAATGCCTCGAATTTGTCGTCCGCTGGTATTCGCCAGTAGCGTGGGTTGGCCTCGTGGTTGCACTACTCGTATACCTGTTTACTGAAGGTCTCAGGCAGTATGTCAAGGACTTCCCAACGTGGTTTAAACAGACTGGGCGCTACGGCAAGTCCTACGGCTGGGAGTGGAAAGGCCGCAGCAATTGGCTAATGCGTAAATGGATTTGTTTCGCTTATGAACGGGGGGTTTAATATGATTTTCCCCATTTCGGCCTTAGTAACGTTTGGAGGCGAGGAAATCGCCGACATACTGCAGGCGTTCGTTAAAGAGGAGGGGAACACCTCGGTACTTACGCCTGAACAAAAAGCGGCGATCGCCACGGTTGTAGAAATTTGCCAGGACGGGGAGTTCCGGTCGATGAGCGTCGAGTTTGAGGCCGGCCCGGGACGGCCAGGGGCGGCGCGGCCTATTTCCAAAAAGACCTGTATTGCGGTCGACTGGGTTGGCACCTTTTATGCCACAGACTTAACCGATGTCCACGAGATAGCCCGAGAGTACCCGGAGGAAAAAGTGCTTTCCGATTGGTATGATATGGCCGGAGGGGTGGGACCTGAGGCGCTATCCTTGGCGGAGGTGAATCACCTAAAAGAGGTTTTCCCCTT
>Ga0180432_10010109_pt1 | contig 11370 bp, 7 predicted proteins | sample SS_ome_10_FD_132414 | JGI IMG/M metagenome (GOLD analysis project Ga0180432, IMG submission 132414) | Hypersaline lake sediment archaeal communities from the Salton Sea, California, USA - SS_1_MS_2 metaG | ecosystem: Environmental > Aquatic > Non-marine Saline and Alkaline > Hypersaline >... | reverse complement strand
CGCAGTTCGGCGATGGAATGCAGTCCCAGCGCATGGAGGATGCCCGCTAACTGGCTCAGCCAGCTCCGGTACAGGTTGACGATGCGCTGCCAGCCCTGAAGGGCGTCGACCAGTTTCGACAGCTCCGGGTCGGTGGTCGTGATGCCGAAGGGGCAGCCCTGCCCCTTCTCGCAACTGCCCAGCCGGGTGCAGCCCAGGGCGACCAACTCGGCCGTGCCGATGGCGCACCCGTCGGCGCCCAACGCGATGGCCTTGGCCACGTCGTAGGCGGTGCGGATGCCGCCCGAGGCAATCACCACCACCTCGTCGCGCACCCCCTCCGCCTCCAAAAAGCGGTGCACTTTGGGGATGGCATATTCGGTGGGCATGGCGATGTTCTTCTTGGCGATCTCCGGCGCGGCCCCGGTGCCCCCGTAGGCGCCGTCCAACTGGATGATGTGCGCTCCGGCGTAGTAACTGCCCACCGCCACCATGTCCACGTCGGTCGGCGTCGAGACCTTGACCGAGATCAGCGCCCGCGGGTTGACCGTCTTGACCCAGTCGACGTGCTTCTTGTGATCCTCGACCGAGTAGACGCTGTGGAAGGGGAACGGCGAGAACAGGCTGGTGCCCGCCACCGCCTCGCGCAAGTCGGCCACGGTGGCCGTGTTCTTGTTGCCCAGCAGGTGCCCACCCAATCCGGGCTTGGCCCCCTGGGCGTACTTGAACTCGATCACCGGCGCTCGCTGAATCGTGTCCTCGCGCACGCCGAAAAGGCCGGTGGCGATCTGGGTGATGATGTGGTCGGCGTAAGGCACCAGCTCCCGCGGGTAGCCGCCCTCCCCGGTCGAGGTGAAGATGTCCAGCGCCCGGGCCGCCATGGCCCGCGAGAGCATGACGGGCAACCCCACCGAACCGTACGACATGCCCGAGCCCCACCATGGCAGCGGTATGGACAGGACCGGCCGCCCGTCACCCCGCCGGTTGAGCGTGAGGCGCATGTCGAAGCCCGCCGGATCGGCCGGCTCGGCAGCCCCCCCCTCAAGCTCGAAGGGGAAAGCCAGCCGGTCGAAGCCGCCGCCGGAATCGCCGACCCGGAACTCCATTGAGCTGTCGGGCGGCTCACCGGTGCGGGCCTGCTCGTGGCTGGATAGGAGCAGCGCGGTCGTCCAGCGCATGTCGCCCTCGGTGTTCTGTTCCGGCCGGGGCAGCCGCCGGTAGGCCGAGAGCGGCGCGGTGCCACCCAGGATCTCCTTGAAGCGCGCCTCCTCGGCGTGCTGGAAGATGGCACGCCCGCGCTCGCCCCGCATGCGGCGGGCCTCGCGGATGCCCATCGCGCCCATCACTTCCAGCAATTGATCGCGCCAGGCGGCCATGAGGTTGACCACGCGCTGCGCGGCCCACTCGGCATCCAGCTCCCCACCCTCGACCGGGCAGCGGCCCCGGTCGGCCCACAGCCCGCAGCCCCAGGCCACGAGGAGAATCCAATCCACGGCCACGGCGTCGGCCCCGCAGACGAGTGCCTTGGCGACGTGCTCGGCCGCGGCGATCCCGCCGCTGACGACGAGGCTGAGCTGATCGCGCACGCCTTCGCTCACCAGATGGTCGTGGACGGGCCGCAACGCGTCGGGCAAGGGCACGCCGCCCGCGTCGGCGATGTCGTCGGCGAACAGGTGCACGACGCCGACCCCAGCGCGGGCCAGCTCGGCCACGACCGGACCTGCCTCAGGATGCAACGGCAGCCGGATGGAGATGACGGCCTCGGGCCAGCGGGCACGGGCCTGGTCCCACAACCCCACCAGCCCCTCGGAGTTTTCCGAAATCCCAGGAGTTTCGCCCGCGTCGACCTCAACAAACCTGACCCCACGATCCCCTCCCCCACAAGGAAGGGGCGAATCGGCATCCAGCGCCTCAGGGCTCAGGCGGAAGGCGACGGTCGAGGCGTGATCGGCCAGGTCATCGTCCCATTCGCCGGGGGTCAACAACGCCAATGTCCCAATCCGCTCCGCTGCAGCGATCAGGCCCTGCAGCGCCCCCCGGCCCGGCAGCGGCTCGGGCAGCGGGTTGAAGATCACAGGCAGGGGCAGCTCGATCACCAGGGGCAACACCGACGCCAACCGGCCCACGTCGTCGAAGCGCAGCATCGAAAGCTTGCGCCCCAGATTCACGACGGTGGAGATGGTCTCCCGCCCGTGGATGCCGTCGCGGGTCGGGCGCACGATCTCCGACATGTCCAGCCAGATGTCGTCGAAGCCCAGCCCGGCGAAGGGGCCACCGTAGCCCGCGCCGGAGATGGGGATGCGCCCCGTCTCGGCCTGGTACCAGGTCTGGGTGATGACCTCCGCCGTCCAATGATCGTCCCCCCGGGCAGCCCGGCCCTCGAACACCAGGTGTCCATACTTGACGTAGTCGTCGTGCTCCAACAGCCGGCAGGCGGCCGGGGATGCCAAAGGCGCTGGCGCTGGCGTGGTGGATATATGATAGCGTCCTGACATACTGTAACCTCCCATTCCCACCCTCCCGCAGGTTATAGCCCGCGGCGAAACCTGCGGGAGGGTCCATTCTAAACGACAAAAGCCCCCTGGGCACGGACAACTCCGTCCCAGAGGGCTTCCTGGCCCAAAATCACTAATTCGACTGTATCCAGATCAAGCTCAGGCCATCTACGACTCGCTAGCCTGATGGCCTATCACCATCTTACAACGCCAGGGCCACAAACGGGTATCAAACGGCTTAAAAACCCCTGCATAAGCGGAGCCAGTGTCCGCAAGTTGTTTCAACTAGCCAGCCATGGCCACAACCCCAGCTTCAGGGCCGAAACATACCACAGAACGCGGGAACTGTCAAATCAATCGTGTTCATTCGAGTCTGGCTAAAAACTATGGGCGGCATGACGATTGCTACGACCGCCCGGCGATAAAGTCGCCGGGCTACGAAGCAGCGGGCGATAAATCGCCCTAAAAGCCCAGTTTACTGGGCGTCGCTCCGTAGCCGGGGCACTTCATGCCCCGGCGGGCGCCGCCAGGAAATCGCCCCACGGATTTTAGCCACACTCTATTCATTCATGCGCCTCGCGCAGGATCGCCTCGGCCACCTGGCGCATGGTGCGCCGCTGCTCGCGGGCCTGGCGCTGGATGTACCGGTAGGCCTCCTCCTCGCTCAGCGACTGGAGCTGCATCAACACGCCCTTGGCCCGGTCGATCGCCTTGCGCGCCGCCAGCCGCTCCTCCAACGCGTTCGCCTGTTGGAGCACATGCTGCTGCTCCGCGAAGCGGGCCGTGACGACCTCCAGCGTCGCCAGCAGCTCCCGCTCGTCCACCGGCTTCATCAGATAGGCCATGATGGGAAGCCCGGCAGCCTGCTCGACCAGTTCCCGGTCCCCGTAGGCGGTCAGCAGCACGATGGGCACGGGCCGCTGGCGGTAGATCGTGCGGGCGACCGCCAGCCCGTCCATTCCCGGCATCTTGATGTCCAACACCGCCACGTCCGGCCCGGTCTGCCGCGCCAGCTTCACCGCCGTACGTCCGTCCGGCGCTGCCGTGACCCGATGACCGGCCTCCTCCAAAATGCGGCACAACCCCATGCGGATGATCGATTCATCCTCGGCGATCAGAATGCGCAGCGACTTCACCCGCCTGCCCTCCCCGCGGTCGAGTTAGGCACGACGATGGTCGCACAGGTGCCCCGCTCCCCATGCTCGATGGTCAACTGTCCACCCAGGTCCTGGCCCACCAGCGTCTCGACGATCTGCAGACCCAGGCTGCGCGCGGATGCCGCGCCATCGGAATGGCGACATCCGTGGGATGGCGCGCCCGCCGCCATACCCACGCCATCGTCCCGCACCTCGACCTCAAAGCCCGGCATGCGGTCGCGCAACGTGACCGTGATGCATCCCTCGGCCCGCCCCACGAAGGCGTGCTTGAGCGCGTTCTGCATCAACTCGTTCACCACCAGCGTCAGCGCGGTGGCCGGACGCGAGGGCAGCGTGATCTCGTCCCCCGCCACCACCACGCGTAGCGTCTCGTGAGGATGCAGCCGGTTCTGCGCCACCGTTCGTGCCACCTGTTCCAGGACCCGCTTCACGTCCACCAGCCGGAAGCCCCGCTCGGACAGCACCTCGTGCACGGCGGCGATGCTGAGGACGCGGTTGATACTCTCGCGCAGGGCCTGTTGCGCGTCAACCGGCCCCCCCTCACCCAACTGCAGGCGCAGGAGCATGGCGATAGTCTGCAGGTTGTTCTTGACCCGGTGGTGCATCTCGCGCACGACGGCGGTGTTGACCACCAGGCGGCTGTTCTCGATGGCCAGCGCGGTCTGGTTGGCCAGCGTCTGGAACAGCCCGATCTCCTCGGGCGTGAACGCGTGCGGTTCGCCGGTGTAGCACATGAAGACGCCGATGACCCGCTCACGCACCCGCAGGGGCACGCACAGGAGCGAGCAGAGCCCCTCCCGCCGGGCGATATCGGGGTAATGATAGCGGGTGTCTTCGCGCACGTCCTCCACCACGATCGGCTGCCCGGTCTGGGCCACGCGGCCAGCGATCCCCTCCCCCACCTTGAGCGGGGGCTTTTCGCGATAGTCCTCACCGAAACCACGCGTGGCCCGTGGGATCAACGCATCCCCCTCTTCGTCGATCAACATCAGCGAACAACCCCTGGTGTGCTGGACCCGGGCGGCCATGTCCACGATCAGCCCCAACATATCGTCCAGATACAGAGGCGACGTGATCGTCTCGCTGACCTCGGCCAGCGTGGATAGCTCGGCGATCTGGCGCTGCATGCGCTCGTAGAGCATGGCCTTCTCCAGCGCCCCGGCGGCCAGGTCGCCGATCAGCGAAAGCAGCTCCACCTCGTCGTCGTCGTACTGGTGATAGACGCGGGTCTGGACGTTCATCGCGCCGATGACGCGGCCCTGGTTGACCAGCGGCACGCACAGCAGCGACTGGAAGGCCCATTCCGCGGTCTCGGGCAGGAACTTAAAGCGCGGGTCGCGGGCGGCGTCGGCCACGCTGACCGGCTCGCCCGCCTGGGCCGCCCAGCCGGTCAACCCCTCACCCAGCAACAGCCGGGCACTGCCGACCGACTCCTGGGCCAGCCCGGTGGTGGCTTCCAGAATCAAATACTCTCCCGCGTCGTCCAGGAGGTAAATGGAGCAGGAGTCCATACCCATCACCTCGGCCGTCTTGCGTGTGATGAGTTCGAGGGTCGCCCGCAAGTCCCAGGCGGCGTTGATGGTCCGCCCGATCTCGCGCAGCGCGGCCAGTTGGGCCGTTTTTTGGTCGAGTTGTTGTCGTAAGTCGTTCAATGTTTGCTACAGAGCCCAGAAACCAGGTTTTTTCTGAAAAACCTGGTTTCTCTATGGTTCCTTCAATCCTCCGGCAGGATCGGATAGGTGATCCCGCCGTGGGGGAAGGCCAGGACCTCCGCCCCGCCAGGGAGCAGGCGGCGCGCTCTTTCGATGGCCCCCTCCGGACTCTCGACGAACTGGACGAAGGGCAGGCTGGCGCGCACCTCGGTCGGGATGGTCGGCGCGTAGATCAGCATCGTGCAGTGCATCATAGCCTGCAGGGCAAAGTACAGGAAGAAGCGGTCCTCCTCCCCCGCCATCTTGAGCCGGGGCACCAGCCGCACCAGGAGCGGGGCCAACGCCTTGATCGCCCCCCGCCCCAGGGGCAGCTTGCGATCCGCCAGGCCGAAGACGCCCACCCCCTCCTCGGCCCGGGCCAGCGTGATCAGCACCCCGCCCGGACGCACAGCCCGGACAGTGTTGGCCAACGCTTTGACCCCCTGGCGCAGGTCCTGGTCCATGGGATGGGAATCGGTGATCACCACGTCGGCCACGTTCGGGATCGGCACACCGTACAGATCGGCGCTGACCTGCGCGCCCTCCCGGTGGGCCGCGATCGGGTCGCCAGAGACGACGCGCACGATCTCGAGCTTGCTGTTCAGGACGGCGTTGACGATGAAGACGGGGCGGTTCAGCATGCCGCCCGCTTCCTCCAGATCGAGGCGCATACTGTTGCGCTCGATGGGCTGGCCGACCATGTTGAAGGTCTCCGGCGTGCAGTTGAGCGAGTGATTGTGGGCCACCGTCTCCCGCCCGGCCACCCCGGGGATCAGGTTCTTATATCCCCCGCCGAAACTGGCGATGATGTGGGGTTCGATGCACCCGATCGAGACGATCAGGTTGGACGTGGCGACCGTCTCGTTGACGAAGACGGGCGTCTCCCGCCCGGTGGTACCCACCAGCACTAATCGCTTCAGATCGTCGCAGTCGTGGTTTTCCCACCGCAGCCCCGCCAGCTCCGGGTCACCCACCCGCCGGGCGATCTCCTCCGCCTCCATCGGCCGGTGCAAGCCCAGTGCCACGACCAGCGTGACGTCCTCCCGCCTCACCCCACCCTGCGCCAGCTCCTCCAGCACCGAGGGCAGGATCAGCCCCACCGGCGTGGGACGGCTCAGGTCGTCGATGACCAAAGCCACCTTCATGCCCGCCTGGACCAGATCGCGCAGGCGCGGGGAACCGACCGGTTCGGCGAGGCTGCGGCGCGCCTCGGCCGCTGCGTCCGCCACGCCGGGCCGCGGGGAGGGCTCCAGAACCCCGGCCAGGCGCCAGTCCTCCGGCAATGAAAGCGATATCTCGTCCTTCCCCCAGGGAAGCGTCAGCGATCGTCCATCCATGTCACAACCTCCTTAAGTAACCGTCACCGCCCGCCCAAAGCTTGCAGCCTTGAAAGGACCCACACCGGAAGTAACAGGGCGGCAAAGATGAGATTCATGATCAGCGTGAAGCCGACGATCCCATAGAAACCGCCGTATATTTCGCTGACGGCTACCAGGACCGAATCGGCAAAGCGCCCGGTGAGCCAGATCGTCGATAGGTTGAACAGAAAGACCAGTATCACGCAGGTGAAAAATCCCTTCGCCGCTTCCCTGATGTCAGCCAGGCTCAGCGTGATTGCACTCCCCACACTGAACGCGATGTAGAGGAAACCGTAGAACCGCCAGTCCGTGAAGTTCTGCCTGGTGAATAGCGATGAAAGGACCGAGATCGCACTGACTCCGATGCGCCTGAGCAGCACGCCGAGCGCCTCCAGCGAAACAAACGCACCGCTATCGATCGAGGCCAGCCTCATAGAACCGAACACCGCAGGGCCGAGCAGGTACCGGCAAGCACCGTATATGACCAGCGACCCGATGATGATCGGCGCGACGCCAATGAAGAAAGTCCCGATCACCTGGTAAAGGTTTTCGCTATCGTAACGGTTTACAACGTGCCCGGAACAACTGCCATCAGCATGAAAATTGAAGAACTTGATCTCTACAATCTCGTGCCCAAAGAGGACACAGAACAGCGCGTGACTGAGTTCGTGGACCACAACCCCAAGCCACCCAAAGAGCAGGAGGTAAAGCGGGATCCCCATCACCAGACACGTCTGTCTTCTGACGAAACTGGTCAGCCCGTTCATCAACAAAGCCAGTATCAGGCCGGGGCCAACCAGGATCAAGACGTGGGAAATCGTCGCCATTCCCGCCGTCAGCAGATACTCGAGTATAGCACGAATGAGTGCAGCGACAGCTTCGAATTCCAAGCGGTCCGCCCTGACCTGGCTCTAGAATGTGGAAAGCGATTTGCGCTGTTAGTATACCCTTAACTCCGGTATGCGCAAATCCCCCCCCCGCCTGCTCCCAGCCACCAGCCACCGTCCCGGGGGCGTCCCATGCACAGGCGGCGTTCCCTGCGCCCACCGCTCCCAGCCACCATCCCGGGGGCGTCCCATGCACAGGCGGCGCTCCCTGCGCCCACCGCTCCCAGCCACCGTCCCGGGGGCGTCCCATGCAAGACGGCACTCTGCATAAGACGCCCTCGAGACGAGGGCTTGGAGCGGTGAGGGGGAAGCGCAGTCGGAAACCTTGCGAAGGTTACGCCCAACCTTCGCAAGGTTAGCGTGTCGTGCGGTAGTACCCCACCGCTCCCAGCCACCGTCCCGGGGGCGTCCCACGCAAGACGGCGCTCTGCATAAGACGCCCTCGAGACGAGGGCTTGGAGCGGTGAGGGGGAAGCGCAGTCGGAAACCTTGCGAAGGTTACGCCCAACCTTCGCAAGGTTAGCGCGTCGAGCGGTAGTACTCCATGTAGCGGCGCGAGCGCCGGTCCCGGCCCAGAAAAACGTCGGCCGCCAGCAGCGCAAAACGGACCTCCTCGCGCGTCGGGTCGGTGACCGGGACGTTCATGCCCAGCACCGCCGCAGCCGCGAGAAAGTGGGCGTTGAGCATGGGCCGTGCGGGCATGCCGAAGCTGACGTTGCTGGCCCCGCCCGTGATGCTGTTCTCGGGAAAGGTCGCCCGCAGTAGGCGAACGGTCTCCAGCGCCACCCGCGCTGCCTGATCGTCCGCCCCGACGGTCATCACCAGGGGATCGAAGATCACATCTTTCGGTCTGACCCCCGCCTGGACGGCCGCCTCCAGCGCCCGGCGGGCGACGCTCAGGCGCTCCTCGGCGCTATCGGGGATGCCCTCCTGGCCCATGCAGAGCGCGATCACGGGCACGTGATGCTCGGCCACGATGGATAGGTTCTCGGTGAGGGCCTTCTTCTCGGCGCTGATGGAGTTCACCAGCGGCCGGCCGGGGCACACCGCCAGCGCAGCCGCCAGCGCGAGCGGAATGCGCGTGTCGATGCACAGAGGCACATCCACCGCCCTGGAGACGGCCTGTACGGCCTCAGGCAGGACGGCCACCTCGTCCACCCCCTGGCCACCGACGTTGACGTCGATGACGTCGGCGCCCGCCGCGACCTGCCGGCGGGCCTCCTCCGCGACGTAGTCCCAATCCCCATCCAGGAGCGCCTGGCACAGTCCGCGCTTGCCGCTGGGATTGATGCGCTCGCCGATGATGCGGGCCGGGCCAAGCGGGTCCAGGCTGATCGGGGCACCTGTTCCTTGCAATGTCGTCGTCATAAAAATATCCGCGCTATGCCGGTTTCCACTCGCGCGCCTTGAGAATGGCGTCCGCCTCGGGCTGTCCCTTCAGCCACTCGTCGAAGGGTTGAAAGGGTGGCGGCTCTATCTCGATGGACGAGAGGTCCTCGGCGATGGGATACCGGCCCAGCGTGCGCACCGCGTGAATCGCCGTGTGGATGTTGACCGGCGGCGCATCGGCGGGGACGTTGGCGATGAAGAACAGCACCCGGCCATCCCGCCCCAGGATGTCGATCCACTCGCGGATCTTGGCGACGATCTGCTGGGGGCTGCTGTCTCGTATGAAGCGCCCATTGAGGGAGGCGTAGACGGGGAGCTTGCGCCCGCCCTTGCCGTTGAGCACCGCAAACTCCTGCAGCCATTCCATCGGCCAATCCTGCGTGCGGCCCATCGCCGAGAGCGCTACGTCCATAATGAAGGTCTTACGGGCCGTCTCCCAACACTTGAACATGATCTCTTTGTCGAACTTGGCCGGATCCTCCTCGCAATAGTCGGCGGCGGCCAGCCCGGCCATGACGGTTATGCCCAACTCCTTCTTGCCCCGCGCTGCCAGGCGCTTGGCCGAGGGCACGACCCACTCGTCCACCATCTCGGGCGTCAGGTTGGGGAAGGCTGCCCAGGCATCGGCGCCGCTCGACTGCTTGACGCCGGGCTGCTCGGACTGCGCCTTGAGGTAGGGGAAGATGGCCTGATTCTCGGCCCAGTCAAACAACTCCTGGGCGAACACCCGATCGCGCTTGAGCGCCCGCACCGCCTTGGGGTAGCCCATGGCCTGGCAGATCAGGCTGAACGGCGAGCAGAAGAAACCCATCGCAAACGGTCCGGAGGCCTTCTCGCACGTCAGGCGCGCCGCCTCCACGCCCATTGGAATGCGCCCTCTGGACGGATCGAGCGGTCCCAGCTTATCGAGATCACCCGGCTGCTTGATGAGCGGGTCGTTGGTGTCCACGGTGGGCATGGCGTCGTCGCTGTAGATGAACTTGGCGCCCAGCGCCTCCACCTCAAAGTTGTACGCATCCGGGATGATCGTGTAGGTGTCAAAACCGTACCATCGCTCGACGGCGATCTGCACGTCGACCAGCAACTTGGCATCCCAGTAGTACTTGCGGGCCGGGACGCGGGCCACCGTCATGGCGTGATCGTGGATCTGCGGCCCCATGAAGGGGATGGTGTCCCCGTGCTTGCCCAGCATCATGGCAAACACGCGCCCGGTCGGACTCAGCTTGCCAATGCGCAAGCCATTCCCGTAAAGCAACCCCTGAACTAATTCGAGCATCTGGTTCGCCATCGCTCACACCCCCACCAATTCGAGCGCCTTATGTATGGCGTCCAGGGCATCCTTGCCCCAGGCGTCGGCGCCAATCTCATCGGCGAATTCCTGGCTGGTAGGCACGCCGCCGACCATCACCTTGACACCCTGGCGCAGGCCCTGGCTTTCCAGCTCGGCGATGATCTCCTTCATCTCCAGCATAGTCGTGGTCATGTAGGCTCCCAGGCCGACGATGGTGGGCTGGTACTCCTTGACCGCCTCGACGAAATCCGTCTTGCACACGTCGATACCCAGGTCGATCACCTCGAACCCGGCCGACTGGAGCAAGGCGATCACCAGGCTCTTGCCCAGGTCGTGCATATCGCCCTCCACGACCCCGATCACGTACTTCCTGCCGTGCTGCCCGCCATCGGCATCCTCGAGATGGGGCTTCAGAGGGGCCATGGCGGCCTTGAAGGCATCCGCGGCCAGGATCACGTCCGGCAGGAAGAACTCGTTGACCTTCCAGAGCTCGCCGGCCTGCGTGATCCCGGCAATCACCCCCTGTTGCAGGATGTCCAGCGGCGGCAGGCCCACCGCCAGCGCCTCACTGACGAGACGCCCGGCGTCCTCATCCTCTCCCTCGGTAACGGCCTGGCTGATGGCTTGATACTGCTCTTCTGACATGTGATACCCTCCCTATTGTGTAGTGTCGCGCTGAAGAAAAAGGGCTAATACAGAAACAGGTGCAAAGTTGCAGGTCGCAGGGACGCAAAGAGATCCCATTGTCTATTATAGACCATTCCCGCCATCTGTCTGTCGTCCAGCCGACAAGCCCCCTCCGCCCCCTCTCCCTCCCAGGGAGAGGGCCGGGGTGAGGGTGGGCTCCCGTGCGGTGGATAGAGGCTAACCGAAAGCCGCCGGGTGATGAAGTCACCGGCTACGCAACAACGTCCGGTCAACCGGACTCAACCTCAATCCAGAAGCCCGATTCATCGGGCGTGGCTTCGTAGCGCGGCGACTTCATCGCCGCGCGGTGGCAGGCATCCAACAGCCTGGCTCCAGCCTGCGATCCAGCCAAGCCCGCCGGGTGATGAAGTCACCCGGCTACGCAACAACGTCCGGTCAACCGGACTCAACCTCAATCCAGAAGCCCGATTCATCG
>Ga0180432_10010108_pt1 | contig 11372 bp, 15 predicted proteins | sample SS_ome_10_FD_132414 | JGI IMG/M metagenome (GOLD analysis project Ga0180432, IMG submission 132414) | Hypersaline lake sediment archaeal communities from the Salton Sea, California, USA - SS_1_MS_2 metaG | ecosystem: Environmental > Aquatic > Non-marine Saline and Alkaline > Hypersaline >... | reverse complement strand
AGACGCTGAAACCGTATTCACAAAACATATTGCACAGATACCAAAACCTTTACAAAAAAGAGAACTGCGGTTTATTCGTGTAGAACGAAAGCCACATGAAAAAAATGGCTGTAAGAGGCCGCATGATAACAATTGGACAACAGGTTTTAACTATTCTTATGATCACCCCGAGCTGAAAAAATGGATAGTAGCTAAAAATAATTTTGGCGTGGTTACTGGTGTAGGAAATCTTTGTGTTGTTGATACTGATTCTTGTGTTACTGAAAAAGCAATGTTTGATGCTATTGAAAAAGGGGATCTGCCTGAAACATTTATTGTAAAGACAAGAGGTGGCCATCATTTTTATTTTTTCTTACCAGAAAAAAGGAAAAAAATAGTGTTAAGCGATATTGAGATAGTAGGTGATGGTTCTTATAGACATATTTCTCAAGATATACTGAATGATAATGAGGCGTTCAAAGCATTCAAACAAGAACACCGCGTTGAACATGCTGGAGAAATTCAAGGGGATGGTCAGCAAGTAGTTGGTCCAAACTGTGTTCACCGTACCGGTGCTATATATCAACCGATTAATTCAACTGATATAGCTCACACAACAATGGGTGAATTGATGGCCATACTCGGCGACTTTTTGCCTAAAGAGGAAGACGATGGTTTTGTTGAAGTATTTGGAAAAGAGAATAGAGATCTACCAAATATCTCAAAATATATCAATACGGCAGAAGTAAGGAAGAAAAATAGTAAAGGAGACACCTATCAAGGCACTCACCCTGTTCATGGATCAACAACAGGAACTAATTTTACCGTTAACGCTTCATCAAATACGTGGTATTGCTTTCGACATAACACAGGCGGAGGGTTTCTTGATTTTGTTGCAATGAAAGAAGGGATCATTCCGTGCACTGCAGGAAGAAAAAAAGTGAACGAACAACTGAGAAAATCAGATCCAAAAACATATGAAAAAATACTGAAAGTAGCAAGAAAGAAATATGGGTTGTTGACGGTAGAAAAGAATTACACATTAGAACGATCCAAAATGGATGAATATCAGATATACAAATATAATGATGATGGTGAAATTAAAGGATTCAATGCACATAACGCTGCTACCTATCTGGAAAAAGAAAAACTTCCCCAGATAATAACAATGGAAGATTCATACACTATGCGATACTATAAAGAAGGAGTATATCATGAACGTGGTAAAAATAAGATACTTCCTCTCATAGAAAAATTATTCAAGGAAAGGTCAACAGAGTATTATCGTCGAGAGATATTAGAAAAAATAAAGCTACGAACCTTATTTCCACGAGAAAAACTTGGTGGGGAATTACGCTATATAAATATGAACAATGGAGTTTTTGATATAAAGACAAAGACTTTACTCGATCATGATGCAAAATATAAATTCATATCAAAGTCCCCTATTAATTATGTCCCTGGGGCGACTTGTCCTCTATTTGAAGAGCTGTTAGAAACTGTTATTCCTGATGAAGATGAACGGAAAGGGTTGCAGGAATATATGGGGTATATATTTTATCGATCAATGCCGTTCCATAAAATATTTGTATTTTTAGGATCTGGGGCAAATGGTAAGGGGACTGTAACAGATATAATATCTGAACTCGTCGGCGATAAAGATAAAACAGCACTTCCTATCCGGCAATTTAAGAAAGACTGGGCTCGCGCTGCATTATTCGGCACTATGTTGAATGTCTGTGGGGAAATAAGCAACAAGCGCCTCTATGACACCGATTATCTAAAAAGAATACGTGGTGGCGATCTGCTTAATGCAAAGAATTTATATGAAGGACCATTCCAATTCCGCCCATATGCAAAAATGATTTTCAGTGCAAACGCGTTACCTCCGACTGAAGATTCAAGTTCAGGTTTTTATCGTTCGTTCCTCTTTGCCAGATTCCCAAAGAAATTTGATGTACAAGAGCGCAATGTAAACATAAAGAAAGAGATCATAGCGTCCGAAATGCCAGGTGTTTTTAATTTTGCTATGCAAGGACTTTATCGATTATTAGAAAATGGTTTTTTTTCAAATGAGAGAACGATGGAAGAATCTGCTGAATTTTATGAAGGGCAAGTAGAAAGCATTAGTGATTATATATATGAACGACTAGAAATAACATATCATGCTGCTGATTTTGAGATAAGGGATGAAGTGTATGATGATTATTTTAATTGGTGTAAGGAACAGGGGCGAGTAGCAAAAAACAAAATAGAATTTTCTAGGAAACTTAGAAAAATGTTCCCCAATATAATAATATCAGGCAAACCGCCAAAATATAAAGGGCTAATTTTGAAAACATGGGTAGAAGATGAAAACTTCTCGAACCTATCCCCGACCTTGAGTTCCTTCGAGAAGTGATAGAAACCTTTATATATAGGTCGGAGGTCGAGGATTGTTTTGTGCTTAGATATATATTTTACAAACTTTTTTTTGAACAAAATATATATGAACAAACACTTTTTTATCTACGACCTTTTACTTTTTTAAAATTGAATAAAAATATTATAAGGAGAAATAGAATAATAAACTTTATATAGCATAAAAGTAGAGGATGTAAAAAAACATCTACGACCGGTAGAGGATGATCTATGAATTATAGCGTTTTTTTTACCCTGGACACACATATTTTCAAATATTACATATTCCCATTTTATTTACTTTATAGAGTAAACTTTATATATCCAATACACTATACGTATATTGAACGCAAATAAAACGGTGAAAAAAATGAAAATTGATCACGAAATAAAAGAAGAAAATGGACACGAAGATGCTATAGTTATCACCAGTAGAGAAGACAAATGTGACGAAAAAGAAAGATACAAAGTACAAGCGCATGGTGTTGTTTTAGATGGATATAGAGCATATTATAAGGAAACAGAGCGGCTGGAACGAATGAAACAATTTGTAGAAGTCCTTTCTTATACAAAACATGCAAAGTTGGTTGATAAAGTCTTTTTTCCACGGTGCTTGCATAAGGTGTATGATGATAAAGGATGGCTCAGGGTGTATTGGGTAATGGAGCCAATAGAATTTAAAGAAATAGCCGACACTATTGCCCACATATGGGAGCACATATTCAATGAAAACCCAGAAGCAATCACCCATTATTTACCAAAATTTGTAAAAACAATACCAAAAGAAGAACCAGATTGTGTTGGACTGGATTCTTGGATGTAGAAGGAGGAAGAAAACATGGAAGAACAAGAAAAAAACAATGGAATAAATATTAGTGAGTTCTTGAAGGAAAAAGTCCGGGATTCGGATGACATCCGCGAGTGGATGACCCCTCAAGGCGACACGGAGGAAATATGGAAAGAATTTTGTTTCCTTCGAGAGGCAGAAAAGAAAAAAGTACAGGCGATCGGCATTGGATTAGGCTATAAAGATCTCTATCGGCTAAAAAAACAATACAAAGAAGGCAAACAACTGGCACAGGGCGATGCTAAAGAAGAACTTCGGCTAGGTGTTGAGGAATTTGCTTCTCGGTATTTTGATACGCTCACCCCAAGAGAAGTTGGCGGTATACTCAACGAGATCGGCGAGAGCATGATCGATGTTGATACGGCATTTGGTGGATTGGAGGAAAACCAGAAGGAAAACAAAGGGCGCTGTGTAAAACCAGTAGTAACGAAAGAAGAAAGAGAGGCATATTATGGTAAGGCCTTGGAAAAAGTTTCTTTTTGCTTAGATATGCTGGAAAAGGTAGAGGTAGACTACTGTGGTGATGATTGGTTTGGTCGAACATGGGGTGATCGTCTAACATATGAAGAGATAGTTGGCGCATTACTTAGTGCCGAACAAGAAATGAAACTATGGTACAAAGACGAAGAAAATATCTAAAACAACTGGAGGAAAAATAAATGACAGAAGAAGAAGAATGGAATGAAGTAGAAGACACGGAATTTAAGAAGCTGGAAATAGGCGAGAGCATTACAGGCGTATTGCTCAGAGTTGAACAGAGCACAAAATACGAGAGCAAGAGCATTTATACTATCCACGAACAAGGAGCAGATGAGAGTGTTAAGATCTTTGGCACAACCATCCTTGATCGGAAGATGGATAGAGTCCCGCTCGGCAGTTTAGTGAAGATTGTCCGCGAAGACAATGAGCCCTCTGATAAAGGAAATCCGCTGCAAATGTATAAGGTGTTCTGGAAGCAGATGAAAGCAGAAACGACAACAAAAAGCAAAGAAAAATCAGTATTCGGGGGCAACTAAGCCCCCCCTTTTATGGGAGTGCTCGAATGGCAGCAGTGAAAAATATTAGAGTATACTTTGATACATATGAGAGGCTGGGGAAAATCGGAAACTATGGCGATACCATGGATGATATTGTGAACCGCCTTCTTGATTTCTATGAGAAAAATGGTGGAAAGCAATGAGCATGCAGAGAAAAATAGTGGAACGAGATCCGAAAAAACTTACTCCTCACACATTGAACGCTGAACTCTTTTCTGACCTCACAACTGATGATTATAACAACTTGAAGGCAGACATTGCCGCCCGAGGCATACAGGATCCACTACACATAACGACAGACAATGTTATTATTTCAGGTCATCAGCGGCAGAAGGTTGCTCTAGATCTAGATATACCAGTTCCCTGCATAATACGGGAAGATCTAACGGAAGACTGGCAAGTCGAGGAGCAACTAATTGCTGACAATCTATTGCGGCGACATTTGACCGATTTTCAAAAAATGGAATGCGGTGAACGACTACGCCATATTGAATCAGTGAAAGCAAAAGAACGGCAAAAAGAACTTGCAGGAACTCGACCAAACAAAGAACCAGACCTTAAGGAAAATTTGCCTGAAGGTAACAAAGGACAGACTCGGGATAAAGTCGCAGAGAAAATAGGTATGAGTGGTCGGCAATATGACAAAGCCCGGAAAGTGTATCATGAAGCCCCGGAGCATATCAAAGAAGAATGGAAAGCAGGAAAGATCAGCACCCACAATGCATACAAGCAGACACAACGGGAACAGAAAAAACAACAGCGAAAGAAAACAACGGTGACCCCTCCGCTTCCTGATGATGAGTATGACGTGATCTATGCTGATTGCCCTTGGAGGTATGATTTCTCAAAAGATACATCAGATGAGATTGAGCAAAAATATCCAACAATGACTCAAGAGGAATTGATGGAGTTGAATGTTCCTGCAGCAGAGAATGCTGTGTTATATCTGTGGGCGACCGCCCCTAAGCTCATTGAAGCATTAGATGTTATGCGTGCGTGGGGGTTCACCTATAAAACACATGCTGTATGGGATAAGGAATGGATTGGCATGGGTTTTTGGTTTCGAGGGCAACACGAGTTATTACTCGTTGGAACAAAAGGAAAATTTTCCCCACCAGAACAAGAAAAACGAGAGAGTTCGGTCTTTCGATATAAAAGAACAGAACACAGCAAAAAACCATCAGAGATCCGCGATTATCTTGCTCGCTGCTTCCCTGATAAAAAGAAGATAGAGCTATTTGCTCGAGAAGCATCAGAGGGATGGGATTCTTGGGGTGATGAATTGTGAAGATAAAATATAAAAAAGGAAACTATGGAAAAGGAGATCGGATAATTTTTGTCAGAACAGACAAAACAACAGGATTCAAAAATGATGCAGGTGACATGGAAGCATATGAACCAATCACTATATTCAAATTAGGAGTTTTATTAAATCAGATTGCAAGAAATGAATTGCTACTTGGCGATGGATACAAACAACGATTGGTCGATCAGGGAAAATCGCTTTTTTTTGAAGAGGCGATGAGTGAGGCAATCGATATGGCAAAAAACAAAATTGATTTTTCAGACCCTAATTTTATCGAAGATGTAAGAAACTGGGCTAAAAGAAATCAAATACCTTATGAAGAAATAGAAAAAGGACTGTCGAGAACCTTTCAACGTCCTTTATCAGATTTTTTTGATATGGAGGAAAAGCAATGATCAACATAGCAAACGCTGAGATAACGTTCAGCGACACAAAAGAAACAAAATCATTTGACATAGTGAGAATGACCGAGCGGTCATGCTGGATCTATACAAGAAAGAACGATATTGAGCGCTGGTTCCACGCGAACCGCGTCTTTGAAGTGAGGCGAGAGGCACCATGCAAGACACCATAGGCGGGGACACCCCATATTATAATCTCTTAGAGATCGACTATGATAGTGAGATAAAAAAGATCGGTGATAAATATTATTTAGTGAATGGTGTGCGATATGATAAGGTCACTTCCATCCTCCATCACATACCCCATCCTCAATTAGAAGCTTGGTTCAAACGGTCGACACCGGAACAGTTACAGGATCAGACGGCTTTGAACCGCGGTACTCATATGCATACGGCTATCGAGACAAGACTGAAAGAAGGCGTCTTTGATAAGGATATGTGGGGCAGGGAAATTGCCCGCCGAATGCACGCGTTTGAATCATGGATAAGCAACTATAATATCAAGTTCGGTCCCTACGTTCTTGAAGCGCCACTGTATTCTCACACGTGGGGCGTCGCAGGGACTGCGGATTTTGTGGGCTATATCGATAGCGAACTGACCGTTGCCGACTGGAAATCGAGCAAGGGGATCTATGATAATTATCCCGTGCAGGTTGCCGCGTATATGCATTTCTATAAAGAGATCACCGGCGAAGAACCGAAGAAAGGGTTAGTGGTCTGCATTCAAGAGGATAAAGTGTTGACTCAAGTGATACCTAGCTTCGAAGTCGCTGAAGATCTCTTTCAGACCTTCACCAGTTGTCTCAATATGTATCGCGGCTGGAAACGGATAGTTGACAAAGAAGTCGAATTACCACTGATGGAAATGGCGGTGTCTCAATGAAACACGCGGTTATTGGAACGGGAACAATAGGCAGTGCATGGGCGCTGTGGTTGAGTATCAATGAAAAAGATGTTGCAGTTTATGATATTGACAAAGAAAAAGCGGAAAGAACAGGGTGCCGGGTTGTCGATATGCGAACAATACGGGAGGAAGCAGAGATCATCTGGATATGCACGGCAGAATGGCATCTGGACGCGGTCTTGGAACAACTCAGAGATACGGATAAGAAAGTAGTTATTCGGAGCACGATACCAACACCGTATCTACATAATTTTGAAAAAATATATAATATCAAGCACATGGCTCATATGCCTGAGTTCATTCGAGAGAAGACCGCCGTTCAGGATATGTTCAATCAAGACCGGTTTGTGATCGGTACCACTGATGATGCCTTATTTATCACCTTGCATCATATGTTACAGAAAACAGGAAAACCCATTTTTTGGGTCACTCCTCAAGCATCGAGCCTGATCAAACTGATAGCAAATAACTGGCTGGCAACACAGATCTCGTTTTGGAATGAAATAAAAAAAATACTGGATACACAGCCACAGGTCGATAACGAGCAAGTAGTGAACGCGGTGACCGCGGATAAACGAATTGCAACATATGGATCACACTTGACCGGGGAGCCATTCCAGGGATTCTGCTTACCAAAAGATTTAAATATGATGCTCGAGGAATTTGCGCGTCATGACAAACAATCACCACTGCTCACTGCAGTCAAGCAGGTGAATGAGGCGGCTAAAGAGGAGTGATCATGAGTGGTCCACTGGTTTCAGTAGTCATCCCAACCCTTCCTAAGAGAAAAAAACTCCTCGAACGAGCGATCACTTCGGTCAAAGCACAAACATACAACAATATAGAGATCATCGTTGAAACGGGAGGAAAATCTGCCTGTGAAGCACGAAATCTCGGTATCGAACGGGCGAAGGGGTATTTTATCGCGTTCTTAGATGATGATGATACTTGGGAACCAAGGAAGATCGAGAAGCAGGTCGCGTATATGCAGGAACACCCTGACTGCCCCCTGGTCATCCATTGGTCTAACGACAAACGGGTAGGTGAGGGGCGGATAAACAAACCACCTCTCGATATTCCGTTTCACGAACTGATCAAAGGGTTTCAACTCAGCAGTACGAGCAGTTATCTCGTTCGTTCAGCCGTCTTGCAAGAGATCAAAGCGATGTATGGAGCGATCTATGATAAGCAGTTCCCGTCAGGGCAAGAATATGACCTTGCCTTGCGGATCACTAAGCATTTCGGCGCGGTGCACTGCATTCAGAAAACATTGATGACACAATATAAGACAGCCGGGCAGATCAGCGAGAATTGGGGCAATAAGATACGGACACAATTCCTGTTCATGCACAAATGGGGACAGTATTATTCTGTTATTGATTATTGTAAAAGAATAGGCGTCGCTGGGCTGTTTTTTCTAGGATTTTTGGTTGGTGATAAGGTTATGTATCCTATCAATTTTGCAAAAAAAAGGTTTGAGACACATGAATAAAAGAGAATATACTGATAAAGATCTACGACTACGAACAAGAGAGGCAGTCAAACGAGCAGTAAAGGAGGGGAAACTGCAATGAAAAAGCCACAAGTGATCATTGGCGGAGTGCAAAAAGGAGGTACAAAAGCACTGATCGATTATTTGTCACAGCACGATAAGATCTATGCCTATCCGCATGAAATTCACTTTTTCAGCAGAGACAAGACATACAAAAAAGGATTCGACTGGTATTGCCACCGTTTTGATGATGCCCGTCCGGATCAGATAGCTATCGAAAAGTCACCGAGCTATATCTATACGCCACACGTCGCTGAGCGGATACAGGCGGTCTTGCCGGACATCAAACTGATATTCGTTCTCAGAGATCCAGTCAAACGAGCCTATTCTCATTATTGGATGAATGTGAGAAAGGGATTGGAACGGCGAAAGTTTGCAGAGGCTATCCGAGCACCACAACAACCCGAGCCAGAGACAAGAAACTACGTCTCTCGCGGTTTCTACGATGAGCAGTTGCAGCAATTCTATGATATATTCGATAAAGACCAGATCCTTATCTTACAGTCAACGGACCTGCGGAATAAGACCCAAGAGACTATTGATCGCGTCTGTGATTTCATTGGCGTCGAACACTATACAATTAAAGAGATACAGGGAAAGGTCGGTGCCCAGCCGCGATCAAAACTCTATTCGTTTTTCCTATCCTATGCTATCCAATCGCCTCTGTTACGGAAGACAGAGAATAAGACGATTGGAAAGATACGGAAGAAATTGATCGGATTCGCGAATGGAAAACCATATCCGCCGATACAACCAGAAGATAAAGCATACTTGGAGGAATTATATGAACAACGGCGTTAGAGCGACCTGGCATTTGAACCGGGATTGCAATTACCGCTGTAGTTATTGTTATGTCTCAAAGATGAGGAATCATGGCGGACAGCGGGGGCACGGGGTCGACAAAGACATTGCCGCGTTCAAGAAGAACAAGATCAACTGGAAAACGATATTGATGAGTGGTGGCGAACCCTTCATCTATCCCGAGTATGTGGAATTATGCAAGAAACTTACTGATTTTTCAAATATCGAGATCAATACGAACTGCAGCACCCCGAATATCTATGATTTCGCTGATACGATCGATCATAAAAAAGTGAACGAGATCCATGTCAGCCTGCATATCGAACAGCGGAAACAGAAACACTGGCAACTCCTTGCAGATAAGATACACTATTTGGAAGAGAGAAAATTCCCGGTGTGGGTCTCAGAGGTGTTTCACCCCGATATTATCGGCGATTATCAAAAAGCCTATTACTTTTTCAAGAACCAAGGGATCTGCATTGCGCCAAAGGTGTTTGAAGGCTATTATCGAGGACATATCTATCCTTGCGCATATACAAAGAGATCAAAGGAATTATTTACGACACTGAGCCGAACCTGCGATGAGGAACCGCCCCCCCTCATTCACGGGTTCCTCACCTGGTCAGGAAAGACATGCGACGCAGGGTATCGTTTCCTTCAGATACAATATAGCGGTGATGCCTTTCGCTGTCAGGCGGAAAAGACCTATCTTGGCAATCTGTATGAAGGCGATATTACGCTTGATGATCACCCGCGAAAATGTCACATGCCAATCTGTACTTGTGCATATGAAGGATTGCAACACGCCGATGGAAAACCAACCGTGATCACCAGACCGCCACTCGGTTTGTATATCAAAAAGACCGGGGAACACTACCTGCAAAAAATAAGGTGAACAAATGGTCCGGATCAACAAGACACAGATCACCTGGCGCCACCTTTTTTTTCGGAAATGGTATCGCCGCCTCTGTCGCTTCCTGTTCGGATTTCACCCTAGTGTTTATTTTCAAGATATAAGGCAGGTCCATTTTGGCAAACAGTGTTGGATCGGACCTCATGTCTGCTTCATTACCAGAAATCACCGAAAAGACGATCCGTATCAGCATGACGGACACCAACCGATCTGTATCGGTGAACAGTGTTGGATCGGGGCGAATGCCGTCATATTACCTGGGGTGATACTCGGGGAACAGACGATCGTTGGCGCCGGATCAGTGGTTACGAAGTCTTTTAAGAAAGGGCATGAAGTGATTGCGGGTAATCCAGCACAGCGTATTGGGGTGGTGAAATGAAGCAGGATATTGCAAAATTATTAGGAAAAATGAAGGTCTGGCAGCAGCGTCTCGCCACCTATGTTGGTATGTTGAACTTCGCTATGCTTTTTTATTTGTTTATCATCGAGAACAAATGGATGGCCTGGTATGTCTGGCTGGTGATCGTCACCACCGGCATTGTCACTCTTGTTGTTGTGGACACAAAGATCATCATGCCGCACTCGCTTGCCTATAATTTTGAAAAGAACCGGGAATGGAACCGGTTGATGGATGAAATAGAGGAATTAAAAGAGATGATAAAACATGGGAATAGCAACAGAAAATAGATTTCATTATGAATTATGTAAAGCGTTTGGATTGGACGTTGATCCACCAAAACAGCAGACAACCATCACGATCAATGAGATACATGTTGACGCTGAACCAACGATCGATTTTGAGAAATATGGGATTGATGTGATAGAATGACCGGAAGTGGCAACAAAGCAGATGATTCGTCTGCACGGAAGCAAGACAACAAAGAAACTGACAGATCGCATGCCTCAGATCAGGGTGAAAGCACTTCTGGTACCAAGGCAGGCGCGATCGGCTCACTTATCGTGGGCTTGTCGATCCTGCTTATCATCGTTGGTATTCTCTATGTTCAATTCACTGCGGATTATGTTCCTATTCAAGGGGATACGAGCCCGGTCGATCCTCACCCCCTTGCTTTGATGGGCTATATCCTGTTTTGTATTTTTTCATTGGCAGTGGGTATCTACTACTCTTTTTTTTCAATGAAAGACGAAAACGAAGAAAAAAACAAAAAATAACGAGGGTTACCTTTTGCTGGAAGAAATAACCCTCCTTCTTTTCTCTTATCCACTCCTTT
>Ga0180432_10010106_pt1 | contig 11375 bp, 19 predicted proteins | sample SS_ome_10_FD_132414 | JGI IMG/M metagenome (GOLD analysis project Ga0180432, IMG submission 132414) | Hypersaline lake sediment archaeal communities from the Salton Sea, California, USA - SS_1_MS_2 metaG | ecosystem: Environmental > Aquatic > Non-marine Saline and Alkaline > Hypersaline >... | reverse complement strand
GTTGATGAATGAAACAACGCCGCACACCGCCAGCAGAACAGAACAAACGGTTACACGCTGCAAACCGCGCTTGCAGCCTCGGGTTGCTCGACGGGTAAAACACCTTTGAGTTATTAAACCGCGTGTCGTTTTTAATTTGAATATAGTCAGACCGATCGGCTGATGTATGGCGGGCCTTGCCTGCTGCATCACCATAAAATTCCCAACCGCCCATATGCGCCGGGTATCGCAAGAAGAGTTCATCGAGCGTCCGCCGTGTGTTCGTATTTCTTAAATGCAGTTCGTCAATAACGTACAGCGTGTCCCCTTCACGTTGAGCGATCACCCAGCACATGGGGTTAACGTTGAAATCGGACCCGATAAGCAACGGTGCCGTTGGGTCGTAGTCAATGTCTTGTACCGTGTTATACTTGGTAAACGCATAAAATATCAGCCCGCCGAAGTCTTCGTCGATGCCGCCGTACTGTTCGTTGAAATCACGCTCGTCTAAATGGTTTCTAGCCCATGCGATTTCATCGGCGCCGAGGACCGTGTCACTCGCCCACGTATAAGCGTTAGTCATAGGGTCATCGTTATTGCTCCACTCCTCAAATGCTTGTCTGAAATCGCGGGCGCCAATGCCCACTCGTTTCGGCACGCCGATGCGCCAACACCACCCGTTGCGGTGGGCGAGCGCGGGCAGGAATGACAGCTTGAAAGCATCGGGCCTTTGATCGCTTGACTCATCGATGATACCGCCGTCCCATTGCACACCCTCATACCGTTGCGGCTTGTCCATACCGATAACGTATAGTGTGGCGCCAAACACCGTATCGATCCGTAGCTCCGATTCACTGGGGTTGCCCTTGATCCATTCAGGCGGGATAAGCTTTTTGATCGGTCGCCATGCAACGCGGCGCGCTTGTGCAAACGTCGGTAGAGCATAAAAGTAAATCGGGTCGGACCACGGCTTTTCAATCGGCAACATACGCACAATACGACGGCGTGCCAGTTCCGTTTTGCCCGACCCTCGCCCTGCCCGCACTGCGATGAAACGAGCAGGGTCCCGCCACAACTGCGCTTGCTGTTCATGGTATCGAAGCTGTGTCCATGCGGGTGTTAGCATTCATCGCCCTCGGTCTGCAGCAGCGTTTGAATTTCGCGCCCGACCCACACGGGCACGGCGCGTTTCGGCCAACGCTTAAATTGGGTCGTTTTCTGAATTCGAGTTGGGCGCACTCGAGGCACCAGACTCTTCCGTAGGCGTCGGTGCTGACGCCGACTCTTCCGCAGCAGTGGCATCGTCGGTCGTCCATATTGGACCCTCCTTATCAATGCGATATTCTTCGGGTAACGGGATACGCTTGAAGCACGCATCGCCGAACGGCCAGTGCTCATTGTACCCGCGGTAATACATCATAACGAAGCCGAAGTCCCATAGCCAATCGATGATGTCCCGCATGGTGCTAGGCCCACCGGCTACGTTCACCCAGCAAGCTTCGACTACGATGTTATTGGCCTCGGCAACAATGTTCGGCATACCTTTCAACGCTTCGAATTCAGCACCTTGAATGTCCAGTACAAGCGTTTCGAAGCCAGGTGCAAACAGCTCGTCGAGCGCGGTTGTCATCACCGTCTCTTTGGTGCACGGCTCTTGTAGCGTGCCCTTGCCCTGGTGCCGCAATTCAAACAGCGTCGACCGACCGCTGTACCATTGCTTCGTTTTTCGTAAATGACTAAGCTCCATTTCAACGCCCGACTTGCTCCAAGCAGTAGCTTGAACGACTTTGTCCTTTTTACGGCGTGCACCGACGAAGCGTTTACACTGTTCGAAAGTCGGCGTACTTGCTTCGACCCACGTTACTTGAGTGGCGCCAAAATTCGTATAGAGTACGCACTCCTCTCCGGTGTGCCCGCCGACGTGCAACACGCGGCCAACAGGCATGCACATCCGCAATGCTTGGGCGACCCATCGTTTATTCGCGCCGCCGCTTTTTATGTATCGTCTGATCGCTTCATTCGGGCTTAGCATTTTGTGTCCTTTCGATTATGGGACAATCGGCTAGAAATTTAACGGCGGCTTCGCTTGCCCGCCAATGTATGGCACCTTGACTGCGAAACAGCTCGACGCGCTCTTGAGACTTTCGTTTTCGGCTTGTTGTCCACCGCATATGCAGTATCGGCACGGTTGCGTGGCGTTTGGCGAAGTCTTTATAATCGTAATCCCACAAACCGTGGATCAGCGTGTACTCTTCGCGGAACAACATGATAGGCTTGACGCTGCAGCCGCATAGGCCTTGCTCGAAAGCATAGGCCCGTTTTTGCACGGGAAACTGCTTGTCAATCGGCGCGTCACACCGCACAGATGCAACGCACGGTGGGGCCGCAGCAAAGCAATCAATGAATTGCCCATAGACTGCGGGCAGCCTTGCGTGCCGGGCAGCCAAGCCGCTGAAGCTCTGGACGTCGATGTATTCATCAGCATCGGCGATCACAATAGGCGCCGACAGCGTTTGGATGACGCGGTGCATCCGCCGTACCTTGACGTTTGAATTGAACACGCCACGCCAGTGATACAACGCAAGGCTTACGCCGTGCTCGGCAGCCGCGTTTTTCAACACGTCCAACAGGTCGGGATCGAGCTCGTTTTCTGACTGCAAGATGTAATGGAAATGCGACACGCCACGCGCTGCGTACCACGGCAAGTGATGCGGTGCAAATTCCCAGTCTAGCTCGGCGCCCAAGCAGCAGACTAACGATATTCCGGCCATATTGTTTTTCCTATGATGATAGCAAAGCTGACGACCTGAATGCCGATGACATTGTAAGTTAGCAAGTCAAGACATGTTTCAATAATTGGTGTGGGCATATTCGATTGATACGAAAGCCCAGCAAGGATAGGCCAAACGACCCACACTAAACTTGCCGCCCAGAAGACGAAAGCAGCTTGTAATCGACTCATGAGTTTTTCTCCCTTTGTAATATGTAAATAGCAATTAGCAGCCACAATGCTGCGACAGCCGTAACAGTGACCGCCCACTTTTCATACAGCCATGTGGTACCGTGGATTCGGACTATGATCGTAACGAACGGCGCGGCAAGCAATATGATGAAAGCAGCCACCGTCAGCGCAACCAACAGGCCGTAAATGAAGCGGCGAATAGCTCGCTTTATACGTCGGTTCATGGCGATCACCATTTACCCAGCGGACAATGTTCTGTGGCCAATGCAATTTTGTTGGCCCGTAAAAATCGATGCTTGTGCCGACCCAAATAGCAGCCGCACTCTCCGCACCGTCCACGCCACGGTCTGCCGCGCCGCGGTACAAAGTGTTTGCACAATACACAAACACTGAACAACCGCACGATCTCGTGGCCTGGGCGCATCGGCTTGCCGGCCTGACGCCATCGTCGCATCGCCGCCCGGTACGCGGTCACGTTTCGCCATGCGTTTGTACAGCAGCGGTGCAACATGCAACGCACCTCCCTGAGTGTTCGTCCAATATGTTGACGCTGTAGCCGCAGCCCGGGCACCGTTGTTCGGTAACACCAACAAACGACAATGGTGCCGTCAGTAAGCGATGCCTACCCTCTTCGATATTTCGTACCGTAGCGTGGTGTACGCTGAACTCAGCGGCCACTGCGACGGCAGTCTGGCCATCTGCGAGCGCTGCCTTAATTGCCATCACCTGCCGGTATGCTATCATCCATCGACCTCACGTCCATGTCGGGTGTAACGACAGTACCCGGCGCTCCGGTGCTCAGCTTAATTTGCTGTTTGACCATTCGCTCGAATACCCGTGCTTGATCTTCCTCCATACATTCGTAAGCGATGCGAACAATTTGGCGCACCACGTGAGCGATGTTATGGACACTGACCTTGTCGCTTCCAGCGGCGTTGATACGTGCAGCTGTTTCCGCCATTTTGATGACTTCGACCAACGCACCTTTCATCACCTCAGCGGCGCCTAGCCGCGTTTCGGTATTATCACTTTGCTGCGCTGCGCTCCATAACGCCACGGCGTCGCGAGCTGCAAGACGCATCAACGCAAGTTCCTCAAAGACCTGCAGCTGCTCGTGCGGCTCACCGTCGGTGGCGGCCTGCACTGCTTCGGTCAATGTCGCATTTAATACGCTGGAATAAAACACTGGCAAGTGCCCGATATGAACAACGTTCCCGGTCCGACGGCGGCCGCCATGCAGCTGACAAAAGCGCGAGCCTTTCAAGGCCCACTTGCCGCATTTCTTACCGCCCTTACGTTTTGCTTGACAGCGATGCTCTTCAGGTGGCGCGCCGCCTATTGGGTGTCGTGGCACAGCGCCCTCCTCAAGCGTTCTATAATTTTATTGTACCGCTTGTAAACAGTTGGACGCAGCACACCGAGCCGGCGGCTTATCGTTTCAAAACTTTTGCCTTGAAACAAACGCAAGTCTAGCAGCTCGATTTCATCTTCGTCCAAATCGCTCATAATATATTGTACCCATTCTTCGCTAATATAGGTACCGCAATCGTCCCGATGATCTGCGAGTTCTTCCTCCGGCAGCGGCTCAATGTAGCCACGTAGCATCCGGTTCATTCGCTTGAAAAAGTACCAACGTAAGTTGGCCATAACGTATGGGTAAAGCGGGCCGGCGCTTTCATCATAAAGCTCTTCCACGATATGCGGCACACGGTCAACAGCTTCGTCCCAAAGCTCTTCCATTAAATCATAGCGACCACGGCACGACTTGGCTGCAAGGCCACGCACCGCCCGCTCCCACTGTACTAAAAATTCAAAGCCCGTCATCCTGATCAAGCCTCCCTGCTGCGGTAGCAGCTTAAGCAAATCGCTCGTCCGTGCTTTACAACCCAACTTCGGCTCTTCGTTTTTACCTCGCCGCACTCCGGACAAACACGGTCGGGCGGCAACAGCTTTTCACGCGCCTCTCTCCGGCGCTCTGATCGTGGTCGCCCGGGCTTGCGCTCAGGCTTCCGAATTTCTGCGAGCGTCCGCTTCAAATCACGGACCCGCTTTCTCATGGCTGACTCTTTCATAGTTTTTCATTCCCAGAAGTGTCCAGTGACATGCTTATTAGGGTCGCATCGTTCCCCAAGGTCGGAATCTTGGGCATAACGTCCTATTTTAACACGCCGGTTTAAGCCTTGTATAGAAGGCTGATATGATATATAGATAACCCTCTCAAAAAGCCTTTATACTACTATACGAACAGTTGAACCCTTATTGGCAGGCGTTTCCGATCTTATACTATCGTCGAACCGTACGACCATCGTTCTGCATCACGCTGGACGGTTCTGGGACAAAATTTCGAGCAGCTCAAGCGCAGTAGTAAATTCTGCTAATATCTCACCGTCGGAATTTTCAACGATTCCCGGAAAACGCACTACGAACGCAAGCCCCGGCTGCCGCTCATTGAGCATATCAATCACTCGCTTTTGAAGCGGCTGTAGCCGGGTACGTGCGCCCTTAAACTCGAGCCAGCCTTGCCAACGGCGATGACAAACGTAGCGGTCGGGCCAACCGGGCTCCTGCATTTGTTGGGCCACGACCGCAAAAACTACAGCGTTGCACTTTTTGAGCTCGCCACAGATTTTTCTTGTCCACTGGCTCTCGGTCATTTTACCACCCTGATTCTGAGGTGCTATCAAAATAGGGACAGCTCGGTACTTTCATAAGTGGGCAACGCTTTTTGAGCAGCCACCCAGCACCGAAGCCAACAATAAATACATCATTCGTCTGGGCAAACGTCGATAAGTAAAGCCCTCGTCATCGTCGCACGGCTTCGCTACAATCATCGAGTCACCGCACGGTTTAAAGTTTAACAGCTCGCGAATATGCAGCATGCAGCAAGCGCGCTTGCACGGCCCATCAATCAAATAGCCACGTTGCATCATTCACCCCGCTTATAATGAATACATGAAAAGCGCGGGCCAGTTCGAATTTCGCCACGGATCGCTGCCTGTCCGTCGCTGTCGCCTTGCATCGCTTCGTGGCTGCACTTGTTGTGCTTGCTCCCAGCAGCGCGCTCCCAGTGTGTGCATGTTTCGCAGCGACCCGGATTAAACAGCCGACGAATACACGCCTCCCGCAGCCGCTTCAAAACAGGCTGCATTTCTTTAACGTAGCGGGCGCCCCACGGCTCCTCGCTGCATTCGCAGTTTATCGGACAGCAGCCCAACCACGAAACTGCCATCGACCAAATGTCGCTGACTTCTCTCGCTATAGCGTTCTGCATCCACCGTGGTAGCCCGTCGACCTCAGTAACGAAGTCGCGGCCTTGAATAAACTCTTCAAACGTCATCATATTACTGACTCCTTACAATTACTTCGCGTGCTAGTGCCTCGCGGATTAAGCGTTTGTCTTTTAATTCCGAACCAGTAGAGCGTTCGGCCCATCGGACCTTAGTCTTGCCCTGGCGGTTTACGTACACTACTCGATAAGCGGCCATTATCGCACTCCTGAAATAAACGGATCAGTGTGTTGACGCGCTGCGCATGAAGCAGCTCTTTCCACCACTGAAAGTTTTGCACTTGCGGGCCCGCTGCCACAGCGATCGCTACTTGCGGATCGTCGAAATATGACAACGTTGCCCGCAGCGCACCGATGACGCACTCAGCTGGTGTATCCGGCTTGATGGTTGCGCCGTACAGTAAAAACTCTTGAAGCGTCAAATCATCTGTAAGCGAGCGGACGCATGATGCCCGTAGCCCTTGGAGCAGCCCATTGAAATATGAAACAGCATATGGGCTATCCAACTCTTCGGCGTCACACTCGAATAGCTTCGGGCTAAGCGTTAGCACGTCGCATAGCAGCAGCCCACCTTCAATAGCTCGACTTGTGGACAGCGGCGTATCGTCCAAAATAAATTCAATCAATAATTTCATTTCTTAGGTCCTCGAAAATTTGTGAAAAATCTCTGAGCATGGTCAGTGCGTGGCAACGATTGAAAGCACGGCCGCCGATTTCAAGCAGCGGCGCGTGCCTTGTTTGTTCATACAACGAAGCCGCCACGCGCTCTGCTTCGTCGATGCGTGCTTGAAGTGTATCGCAACACGTTCCCAGCGTGTACCAAGTGTGCACGTCCATTGCCGGCAAATAACCGACGTCTTTAAAACGGTCTAGATCCATTTCTCACGCACCTTATCTATTTTAACATATGAATTGTCAATGTCCACATGTAACCGTCTGAGACGTGGTTCTACGTCCCGTAACCCGCCTCTGACCGCCGACGGTACCCACCATACGTCATATACCATTCTTCAGACGTGGGATCGCCGCCGGCCAACAGGTCATCAATCAACGAATCGAGCACGCGCCAATCAGCACGACACAGCGGCGCCCAGCGCTCGAGCTGTTCGTCCATGATATTGTCATCGGAAAGCCAGTCGCACCGCACTCGCAGATCGCCTGGTTCGTTGATGCGCCACGGATCGTCAAGCGGCAGCAATTCGCCCAATGGGTCCCATGTAAACGGCTGTCCGCTGCCGTATAATAACGGCACGCATCCGACCGAATGGCAGATATACGGCTTCGATGTATAATAGCCGTAGGCCTGGGCGATTACTGGAGCAGAGCGCGAAGTGTGCAATATATCAAGCACGTCGGACGGCTTCACCTCACCAACGCACAGCTCTGGATCGTACCAGTCCCAATGCTCCCAACCGTTGCCGTAAATTTTCAAGTCGGGCGGCAAATCGTACCCGCCGAAAATATTCGACCACGCATCAGCACGCCCAGCTGAACGCATGCCCGTCTTGATATGAGCATTTGAAATGCTAACGCACGAAAGTTCCCGCGTGTTATCGGGCCGCGGGTCATGGGCATTCCACGTTTCGCATCGTGCATAGACAGAACGCCGGCTCATCTTTACATCATAAATCGATTGGAACGTGGACCACTTCGTTTGGTCAAGCAGCGCCCGCGGTTGAATGAAATGGGAACGCTGTATCATCTCCTGATTTTTCGGGTACGTCCGCAAATCACTGTTGATGACAAAGCGCGGCAGCTCGAAATGTTCAAGCGCTTGAATCATATGCGCCTGATAACGAAGCGCACAGCATTGAATGACACGGGCTTGTGGGTTGTCAATTCGACAATTGCCCGAAGCGTAACCGCCAGTGGTAATGTACCCGATGATGGGCTGTAGCTTTTCGAGCTGTTCGTTATCAATCGCCCATGCTTCGTACTGCGCTTCGGCTGGAATAAGCAGCGGGTCGTTGTTATAACGCGCTAACGGCTCCATACATGGGTCGATCACTTGGCACGGCAGGTCGCCGTATGCTTTGCCGTAATATACCACGTTGACGTCATCCCGCTCGCAGAGGTGCCGCACCACTCCTTCAGTGCAGCCCTGCTCACCGTCGGCTGACATGCGGTGCGCCATTTCGCGGGTCCACAATGTCCCGCCGGCTTTAGAGATCAAGATTGTCGGTTGCATTGCAATGCCTCCACTTCGGTCTTGTCGTCACGAAAGCGAACAAAGCGCGGGTGCCGAAGTCGACCCTTGCTGCCCACGTACTGATACGCCACTTCGATGATGCGGCCAACAGCGTGCCACTCATCGTTTGAAATTTCAATCCGGGTGGCGTCATCAAAGCCGCCGACCCATGCAACGGGCACAAGCTCGCCGTCAACATACGCCGACGCTTCAAGCGAGCCAATAAGACCGAGGTGTTTTCCTTCGCCCCATTTGTAACCGGTAACCGTACAATCGATTGTATGTACCGGCTTCCATTTGTACCAATCGCGCATATGTAAACGCTTCAAGACAAAGCCCTCAAGATCGGGCTCGTGTTGCGTTTGTTCGTAATACAGCTGAGCGAGGTCGTCGCCGTTGCAATAAATAAACGGGGCAAACTCCATACCCCATTCATGCACAAGCGTAGCGACGGACTCGAATGGTTCATCGGCGGGCATCGTGGGCACCGCGAACGCTTTAAAACGCAGCTCGCCGCGTGAGTGGGCAAGCGCGCTTTTAACGTATGACGCCGGCCGGCCTGGAACGTACAATTCGCCCAACACTTCGTGGTGTGAGTCGATACGTTCAAACAGACCTTTCAGACGTTTTGACATTTGCTTAGCGAGGTCAGTTGGGCGCCGTGTAAGACAAACGGCACCACGCTGCTTTACATGCAACGCGATGCCATCGTACTTAAAATGGGCGACCGTAAAAGCTTGACCGTCAAAGTTCTTCGCTTTCGGCAGCATCAATTTCCTCCTGGGTGCGTGCGATTTCACGCTGTAGCTTCAGGAGCTTTTCGATCTGTGCTTTATGTTCTTCGTGTCGCATGATTTTAAGCGAGCGGCGAAGCGCTTTTTCTTCAGCTTCGATCAGCTCCGGAATGTGGTCTAATTCATACTGAAGCTGCTCTATTGTCCGCTCTATATCTGCGATGCGTGCCCGCTCTTCTTCAATGCGATTACGTAGCCACTCTGGGTGACGCGCTGAGCGCAGCGTTTTGATTCGGGTACGGTGCATATCAACATTATGTTGGTGGGACATTCGTGCGGCTCCTGTAATGTAGTGTAGTGGTCAAAAGTAAGGGACGCCCGTATGACGCGGGCGCCCCGTGAAACGAGCGGCTGACTATTCGTCGGTATCGTCGCCGATGATGTCGGACACGTCGATGCCTTCGGCCTCGAGCTGCGCTTCGAGCGCGGCCATCTGCGCTTGCATTTTCTTGAGACGTTTGATGCGGGCACGATCTTTGGACGAGCCCATTTTCTTGGACTCTTCAGCAGCAGCACGGTATTCCGCTGCCTTGCGGTCACACTCAGCAGCTTTCATTTCGAAGTACAGATGCTCCGCGCTGAAGTCCTTGCGGCGCAGCGGCATGTGGACCTTCGAATCGAAGTCCTCGGGCACAGCGTCGACCGGGGTCGTCGGCTTGCCGTCTTCGTCACAATTTAAAGCGGGGTGCATGATGCGCTTCGGCTTTTCCTTCTTCGCGGCGGGCGCGTCGGTACCGGGCTTGGCGGAAGCGGGCTGGGCGGCGGGTGCGGTCTTCTTGGGAGCAACTTTTTTCGTAGTACGTTGGGCCATGATTCATCTCCTGTATCATGAAGTTTTGGTGAGGTGCGGTCTGGCTCCTCGTCAGACGCCACGAACCAATGTGGCGTTACGCTGCCGAAGCAGCGTTTCGGTTATGACCGCCGATCTGTTTGAACGAATCGCAATGTCTCTACAGCTCTATCGATGCTCACGCAAGCATCATCAGTGCCGCAGATATTATCGATTAAAAAGTATACGCGGCGTAATACGTTGACCGCGCCTTCAAGCCGGGCATCTTCAGTACCGATGCTTTTCTCTAGGCCCAATACATCATCGGGTCCGTTGGACAGCGCGAGCGCTTCGCTCAGGTCGTGCTCGATGGCGATGACACGGTGTCCGTGGTCAACGCAATAGTGGCACGCATCATCAACGTCTACGCATGCCGTGACGATAGCGTCGGTGCCATCGTCAATGAGAACGGTCTCGCCGTTCGTTTGAATCGTAATTCTGATTTCCATTTTCGAGCTCCTTGATAATTTCGTCCCATGTTTGTTGAATTGACGGTGGTGCGCCCGTTTTGTGGCGTTGGGCTTCGCGGATGATTGTTGACGCATCAACAGTCGGCAGCAGTGCGTCATACGCTGCACGATTCATACAGCGTAACACGAACAACATTTCAGCTAGTGCCAAGCTCCTCATCACACAGTACCTCGAGAATGAAGTGAACGAACTGTAGGAACTTGATGCGTGCTTGCTGCTTGCCGCGGGCGGCGTCTGACATTTCGTTATTGGCAGCGGCCATGTTGTTCAATACGCTAACTCGCATTTGGCGGAACACATCAAGCCACTTTTCTAAGTCGCTACAAAGCGTTGACGATTCCAAACGATTGTACAGCTCGCATAGCAGTGTATGATGACGCACGGCAGACCAGTACGCAATCATATCAACGTTGCCAACCGTCCCGGCGATTACAGCCTCTTCCAGCGTTCGCTGCTGTAGCTGTTCTTCATGGTACGCGACTTGACGCGCTTCGCTAACTCGAATCATAATGTCCATAACGTTCTCCTTTTTGAAGTGTGCGGCTTGTCATCATCAGAGCGGTGGGTGCCACCCAGCCGCTGACGCGCCGAAGCGCGTTTCGACTTTACAGCAGGTCGTCCCATGTTGCATGTTCTTCGAGCAAGTCATAGACCGTGCTCCAAGTCTGCGCTTCATGGTCAGTGATGCAGCCGCTGATCATGTTTTCCAAGTGTTCAACCACGTCCGTGTAAAGCGCTGGGTTTTGTCGCAACGTATCAGCGAAAGCTTCAAACGTTTCACGGGCACCGTTGATGCCATCAAAAACTTGGCAGCATGTTCGTTCCAGAGCTTCGGCGTTTCGTTGTGCAAGTGTCATTTTTTCGTC
>Ga0180432_10010104_pt1 | contig 11376 bp, 12 predicted proteins | sample SS_ome_10_FD_132414 | JGI IMG/M metagenome (GOLD analysis project Ga0180432, IMG submission 132414) | Hypersaline lake sediment archaeal communities from the Salton Sea, California, USA - SS_1_MS_2 metaG | ecosystem: Environmental > Aquatic > Non-marine Saline and Alkaline > Hypersaline >... | reverse complement strand
TACACGCCGTTGCTCCGCTCTACCGAGATCAAATACGTCTATCCCGAAAAGCGTGACCGGTTGGTTTAAAAACAGATTAACGGTCTGAATTTACATTTCATTAAAAAATAATGTTTCATTTTGAGTGCCCATAAATCTCCCGGCGCTTTATTACGAAAAGCAAAAAGTCTTGTCAGGAGATAAAAATAGCGTTAAAAGACTCCTTTGTTGAAATATATGTAATCGAGAAAAAGCACAGAAATTTAATAATTGATGCTTATGCGGATATGGTTGAGGCTAATTTATGGACTTGATTATATCCAATTGGAATTTATAAGAATATATGCAGGCTGAAAATTTCTTCAACTTCTCAATGAGGACTCATACATGATTTTGGGTATCGATATCGGTGGCACTCACACAGATGCAGTTTGTGTCAAGGATAATGCAATTGTAGCAACCGCTAAAGTCATCACCGGAGAAAATCTGGTTGATTCAATCATCGGGGCCATTCAAGGCCTATGTGTGGATTATAATTTGTTGAAAAGGGTCGTGCTGTCCACTACTCTTTCAACCAATTCCATCATTGAAAAAAAGTACGCTGCCACGGGAATGATCGTATCTGCCGGCCCGGGTGTGAATCCGAGAAACTATTTTTTGTCAAATGATTTTCATCTGATAGAGGGGGCCATAGACCACCGGGGCAGAGAGTACATCCCGGTCCGGAAAGATCAGATTTTGGAAGTTACAAAGATTCTGAAGAAAAACCGTATGGAAGGCGTGGGTGTCATTGGGAAGTTTTCGGTGCGTAATCCAACCCATGAGAAGACGATCTATTCCCTGATAGCGGATAGGTTTCACTATGTTTCCATGGGTCACCGCATGAGTGGCAGCCTCAATTTTCCCCGAAGACTGCATACCACCTACTTTAATACCGCCGTAATGCCCATCCAGGAAAGATTTGTCCGTTCAGTAAAAAATGCTTTGGAAGCATTGGGAATAACCAGCAACATCCTGTTTTTAAAGGCCGATGGCGGAACCTATTCTTCATCCGCTGCAGACAGGCTTCCGGTAGAAACCATTTTATCAGGACCGGCGGCCAGTATGATGGGAGGCATCGCCCTCAAGAGAAATTCAGGAACAACGCTCTTGCTCGATGTGGGCGGCACCACAACAGATATTGGAATTCTTATTGATGGCGTTCCCGTGCTGGAACCCCGGGGCGTATGTGTCGGTGGATTGAAAACATTGGTCAGGGGCCTCAAGATGGTCAGTGTGGGTGCCGGAGGTGATTCTCAGGTTCACACATCCGATGGCGGGCTGAGAGTCGGTCCCCATCGCTATGGACCACCCGTGTGTATGGGGGGTCCCCAGCCCACACCAATGGATGCTTTATGTGTCCTCGGTGAATTTGAAAAGGGGAATTTGAATGAGGCCGAACAGTCTCTTACTCCGCTGGCCCGCCAAATGAACAGAGAAATACCGGAACTGGCCCGGGCCATTGTCGGTGAACTGGTAAAAACAATAAAGGATTCTTGTGACGATTTTATTCATGAAGTTAACAGTTGCCCCGTCTATACCATACACGAAATGCTGCACCCCGATCCGGTCAAACCCGAACAGGTAATGGTTATTGGTGGTCCGGCAAAAACGCTTAAACCCTATATTGAGGATATGTTTCAGATGAAATGCCGGGTGCCGGATCATTTCCAAGTGGCGAACGCCCTGGGGGCAGCCCTGGCCAGGACCACGGCTCAGATAACCCTTCTGGCGGACACGCAAATCAAGAAACTCATTTGTCCGGAGCTGGATGTGGATATGAAAATACCTGCATGGTATACCTTGAACGACATGATATCGTTCGGAAACCAAGCCCTCAAGGACAATGCCCCGTATCTGGGACTGTCTGATGATATTGAAACTGACGTGATTGAACAGCAGAGTTTTAATATGGTCGATGGCTTCAATACCACCGGTAAGAATCTGCGTGCCAAGATTCAGAGCCGGCCGGGAATTATCAGTGGATGGAGAGAATTATGATTCAGGCAAAACGCAAGACCGGTTTGATCTTTTTTCCGGCATATGACTGGGAGATTAGCCCGACACACCCCGAAAGGCAGGAAAGGCTTTTATACACTCAGGATCAGGTACTTGAAGAAGGGCTTCTCGATATCGAGGGAATTAAAGAATTTAAGGCCGGTGTGGCGCGTGAAGAAGATATCCATCGGGCACATTTCTGCATTCCGGACGTGAATTCCCGAATAACCCCCTCTCACAACATTTCCGCCGGGGGATGTATCGAATCGGCCCGGCTGGTATTGGAAGGCGTGGTAGAAAAGGCATTTGCACTGGTACGGCCCCCGGGACATCATGCCATGCGCGTGGTACATGGTGCTCGGGGATTCTGTAATATCAATATCGAAGCCGTAATGGTTGAGTGGATCCGTAAGTACTATCCCCATATCAAGAAGATCGCCATTGTAGATACCGACTGTCACCATGGTGATGGTTCTCAGGATGTCTATTGGCATGATCCGAATGTGCTCTATATTTCCATCCATCAGGACGGTCGAACCTTGTATCCCGGATCAGGTTTTACCGATGAATTCGGTGGCCCCGGAGCGTTGGGATTGACCCTGAACGTGCCCCTTCCTCCCAAAACCAGCGACCAGGGTTTTCTGCATGCCATAGAGAATCTTATTTTGCCCGTTTTGGATGAATTCAAGCCGGATTTGGTAATAAATTCAGCGGGTCAGGACAATCATTACTCGGACCCGATTACGCATATGGCATTTACTGCGGGAGGGTATGCCAGACTAAATGAATTGCTCGACCCGGATATTTGTGTGCTGGAAGGCGGGTACTCCATCGAAGCGGCCTTACCCTATATCAACACCGGAATTATCTTGGCTCTTGCAGGCGTTGACTATTCCTTTGTGCGCGAGCCGGATCTTAAACCCGAAGCGCTACGGGAGGAGCCGGGGGTGATGGACTATATTAAGGAACTGTGCGAGTCGATCCTAAATGCCTGGCACCAAAGAAATGAACTCAGTTTGCCGAACCAACCGTTGGTTGAAAGAAAACGCCGAATATATTACGATACCGACGGCATTTCCGAAAACCAGCAGGAGACCTTGCGGTTTTGTTCAGACTGTCCCGGCGTGTTCAAGATTGATACACAGGCATCCACCGGCTATCGGGCGCTGTGTGTCCATGTCCCGCATGGAGCCTGTAAGGCATGCCGCCGGCAGGGTCGTGAGTGGTTTGATACGGTAAAGGGTAGATACTATGCGGCCTATCTTCAGGATATGGATAATGATGTATATCTTATAGATATCCAATGAGACCCAGAAGGCTCTGAATGATGCCGATGGGTTATCCACTAACCAACTCCTCGGGGATGTCGGCATTGGTGTAAACCTTTTGCACATCATCACAATCTTCAAGTGTTTCCATCAATTTAACCATCTGCTCGGCTTCCTTGCCTTGAAGGTTTACGGTTGATTGTGGAAGCATGGTAATTTCTGCAGCAATATAGGGAATCGATTCCTTTTCTACGGCGGCCTTTACCGCTTCAAAATCTTTAGGATCCGTAATGATTTCATAATTACTGTCATCTTCTCTGACATCTTCGGCTCCGGCATCAAGGGCCACTTCCATCAGAGCATCCTCGTCTGCAGCATCATTTTCCACAACAATATACCCTTTTTGTTCAAACATCCATGCCACGCATCCATTGGCCCCTAAATTCCCCCCGGCTTTACTTAAAATATGGCGAATATCCGCCACCGCTCTGTTTTTGTTGTCTGTCAGTGATTCTATGAAAACAGCAGCGCCGCCCGGCCCGTATCCTTCGTAAATACTCTCTTCGTAATTCACGCCTTCAAGTTCGCCGGTACCTTTTTTAATGGCCCGTTCAATGTTGTCTTTGGGCATATTTTCACTTTTAGCCGCCTGGATGGCTGTCCGCAGCCTTGGGTTTGCGGCCGGATCTCCTCCTCCAAAACGTGCCGCAACAGTAATTTCTTTAATAAGCTTGGTGAAAACTTTACCCCTCCTGGCATCGGTTATTCCTTTTTTATGCTTTATGGAAGACCACTTGCTATGCCCTGACATATTTACCTCCTATTTTTTCCCGAATCCGATAATATAAATTTCTTTGCTCGCCTTTCGGCTGCTTCGCGGTTTGAAAATCTTGTGCCGGTTAAATTCCTGTTTAACGGAATCCGAAAATTTCTTAAAATCTTCTCCGTGAAAGATCTTACAAACAAATGATCCTCCCCTGATAAGGACCTCTTGCGCAATGGAGAGTGCCGCCCGGCAAAGATTAAAGGACCTTGCACTGTCAACATGTCTGTTGCCGGTAGTTGCGGGCGCCATGTCGCTCAGAACCACATTAAAATCTTTTCCGGTTCTTTTAAACAAGTCATCATCCATGCAAAGGATGTCGCCTCGATAAACCCTTACATGAGACGGAATTTTTTCAGAAAGCGGTTTGAGGTCGATACCCACGACCTCTCCTTTATTTCCGGTGAGATTCGCAGCATAAAGGAGCCATGATCCGGGGGCACACCCCAGATCCAGGACCCTGTTTCCTTTTTTGATCAGATTGTATTTTTGCTGCATTTCTTTGAGCTTATAGACAGACCGGGCAGGAAACCTCTCTTTTTTTGCCCGGCGTGCATAGTGATCTTGCCACCGGTTATGTTTAGCGGCTGCTTTTTTCATAATTTTATTGAATTTCCGGTACGTTAAATTAGAACAGTTCCTCTATTGCTTGGGATACGGTTTTTACCCCTGTTATTTCAATGCCTTTTTTTGGACTCATTCGATTCACGTTGCTTTTTGGAATAAGGCATCGTGTAAAACCCATTTTTTTTGCTTCGGCAATCCGGGTTTCAACATGGCCGATGGCCCTGACTTCTCCGGTTAGTCCGACTTCCCCAAAGATTATGGTGCCTTTGAGAATGGACCGGTCTAAAAAGCTGGACGCGACAGCAGACACGATTCCCATGTCAACGGCAGGTTCATTAATCTTAACGCCGCCGGCAACATTAATGAAAATATCGTGTCCCATTAAATGCATACCCAATTTTTTTTCCATCACAGCCACCAGCAAAGCCACTCGATTGTGATCGATACCCAGAATGGTTCTTCGAGGGTTACCGAAGCTTGTGCTGCTGGCAAGCGCCTGAAGTTCAACAAGAATCGGCCTGGTACCCTCCATGCTGGCCGTAACTACCGATCCCGGCGCATTTTCAGGGCGTTCGGACAGGAATACCGCCGAAGGGTTGGGGACTTCATTCAGGCCGTTTTCATTCATTTCAAACACCCCGATTTCATTGGTCGACCCGAATCTGTTCTTCACCGCTCTTAAAATTCTGAACACATGGTTGCGATCCCCTTCAAAATAAAGAACCGTATCCACCATATGCTCCAGAAGTCGCGGCCCGGCTATAGCACCGTCTTTGGTTACATGTCCCACCAGAAATATAGGAGTTCCGGTCTTTTTGGCCAAGAGCATCAGCCGCATGGTAGATTCCCGGACCTGGGTCACGCTTCCCGGAGCAGACGTCAGGTCCGGACTGAACATGGTTTGGATGGAGTCGATCACAATAACATGCGGTTGAACCGAATCTGCCATCAACAGGATCGAATCCATATCGTTTTCTGAGACCACAAGCAAATCAGAGCCGGTCGTCGTCAGCCTCTGGCTTCGGATCCTTATCTGCCGGATGGATTCCTCACCTGAAATGTATAGTACTTTACGTCTTTCTCCGGCAAGACCATGCAGGGCCTGTAGCATAAGGGTGGATTTGCCGATCCCGGGATCTCCACCGATGAGGACAAGGGTTCCGGCAACAAGTCCCCCTCCCAGAACCCGGTCAAATTCGCCGATTCCGGTCAACAGACGATCTTCTTGTTCAAGCGTAACGGAATTAATGGGAACAGGCTCTGTTTGAGGAAAAGATAGACTCCGCATGGCCCCTTGATCCGGTTTAACCGACTTAATTTCTTCAACAAAGCTCTGCCATTCTCCGCAATCAGGGCATTTGCCCATCCATTTGGGCGTTTGATAGCCGCATGCCTGGCAGCAAAATACGGTTTTTGAAGTTTTTTTCATCATGCCAAAGATATTTTTACACGAATTTCAAGCGTTAGTAATTGACAATCCAACTCATAAACTCATATCATGTCATTTAGATCTGATCAACGAAAGTCTTGTAGTAACGGCTTGTACCCATATGAATTATGATTGATTATCACATCCACACGCTGCTTTGCAATCATGCCGAAGGTTCCATGGAATCTTATATTCAATGCGCCATCAATCTCGGTATGAGTGAAATATGTTTTCTGGATCATTTGACCCTTCAGAAATCCGAAAAAGGGCTTTCAATGGCTCCAGGTGAAATTTCTTATTATTTTCACGCCGTCCAGCGATTAAAACAACAATATAAAGCAGCGATAAAAGTCAAAGCCGGCCTGGAGATCGATTTCAATCCGGCCTATACGGACCTTTTCCAGGAAATTGCAGGCACATATGCCTTTGATGTTATTGGAAGTGGATTACACTTCCCCGGTGGCTTGAATATCGTCAGTCGTAATTCTGCCTGGAGACATGGGGAAAAGGACGCAGATTATGTTTATGGTCTCTATTATGAGCAACTCGAAAAGATGCTCGATTTTAATTATTTTGATGTGATATGCCATATGGATCTGGTTAAAAAATTCGGCAGGAAATTTTCAAAATCCTTTGATAAAGAATGTAACGAAATATTGTTAAAAATAAAAACAAAGAATCTATGCGTGGAGATCAATACCAGTGGATATAATCACCCGGTACGGGAAGCTTACCCTTCTCCGGACATTATTACGAAATGTCAGAAGCTGGGAATCAACATCACTATAGGTTCGGATGCCCATTCCCCGGCCCATGTGGGACAACATTATGACCGTGCGTTGCCCCTGCTTCTTTCCGCCGGATACAAGCATTTAACCACATTTACAAAGCGCAGGTGTAGTAAGGTTCCCATAAAAAAGCCATAGTAAGATAAACGGAGAAAAAATGACCCCAACTAAAACTATCGTCTTTATGTTCGGTCTTTTGATGATGGTATTCTTTTTTTTTACCCAAACTGAGGGTTATGCAAAAAAAAAGAATACATATTTTGAAACACTTCAAGAAAGTCTCATAAAAGAGGGTTTTGATAAAAATACGATAATCAGGTTATACAGCCATCCGAAGGTTTATTTTGAAACAAAAAAAGCTTCCCTGTTTTTATTCCACCGTGAAGCGGTGTTAAATTATGATCAGTTTACTTCACCCGGGAACATCCAAAAATCCCGTAAATATATGGCCAAGCATAAACACCATTTGTTACGGGCAGAAAAAAAATACGGGGTAAACAAAGAGATCATTACGGCCATCATCCTGATTGAAACAAAGCTTGGGACCCGCTTGGGAGGACCTTCGGTATTAAATATGCTTTCGACCGTTGCTTCACTTTCGGATTCGGATGTCAGAAATATGTTTTGGGGCAAGGTGTCAAAATCAAACAAACTTACAAAGAAAAAATTCGAAAAATGGGTGGTAAGAAAATCTAAATGGGCCTACGATGAACTCAAGGCGTTTTTAACATACACAACAAGGGAAAAGATTGATCCTGTCCGAATTTACGGATCTTACGCCGGTGCCATGGGAATCCCTCAATTTATGCCGAGCAACATTCTTTCCTTTGCCAAAGACGGCAACAACGACGGGCGTGTGGATTTGTTTAATCATGCAGATGCCATAATGAGCGTTGCAACCTACTTGAAACATTACGGGTGGCATAGCGGAATAAAAAGAAAACGAGCGGTTAACGTTATCTATAGTTACAATCACAGTCGCCCGTATGTCGATGCCGTATTAAAAGTTGCCGCGCTGTTGAAAACTTAAACCCGATAACCTCTCAAAAGTTAAAATTGAGAGGGCAAAGTAAAAAGTTCAAGTTCCCCCGCATTAATCTGTCGGGATAAAAAGGCGTCGCGAATTTCGTGGAATGAGGCGTACTTATGTACGCCGCAGTGAACACGAAATGAAGCGCAACGCATAAATTGGACTTTTTACGAAGCCCTCAAAACCTGAAAGGATAACATTGGACATAGCAACCGTTATTGTATGGATAAAAATCAGTGCGTTCTTTTATTTGCTGACGGTCCTTGTAATTATCGATATCATTCGCAAGGATTTTGGTACCATTGGGAAGAAAGCTCTCTGGGGTATGATTGCCCTTGTCCCGTTTGTGGGATGGCTTGTCTATCTGATTTTTGGATTCAGAAAAGGTAAAAAACCGGGGGCCGGTGATCCATCAACCCATAGAGAACCTTGAAAGGAAGCGTTTCCAGAGGTCTCAAATAATGTTTGACAATACCCTTTCTTTTCTATATTTATGTTTTAGTTTTTTTATGGGTCCCATCGTCTAGCGGTTAGGACGCCGGCCTCTCACGCCGGTAACGGGGGTTCGATTCCCCCTGGGATCACCACCAAAAATTCCAGCCGGATGCGGCGATGCAAGGGATCATGCATGAATTGTCTGGTCCCTTTTCCTTTATGGGACACCGATTCCAATTCTAGTTGTTTAATTCCAAAGTGTTTTTCAATTCATCTTTTAATACACCAGAATATATTAAGAAGTAGTAAATTTTAATCTAACTGTAGAGAATTCATTGACAATTTTTAATCGATTCTTTATTATGTTGATTTAATTGATGATTAAATCAGGAGGACTATATGAATAAACTGGAGCTTATAGAAACTCTAAAAGAAGATGCGAGACTTACAAAATCCGAAGCAAAAGCGGTAGTAAAACTTTTCTTTAACGAATTGTCAAAGGCCTTAATAAAAGGCGACCGGGTCGAAATTAGAGGATTATGTTCTTTTTTTGTCAAGGAGTATAAAGCCTATTCCGGAAGAAATCCTAAAACAGGGAGACCGGTCCAGGTAAAACCTAAAAAGCTACCGTTTTTTAAGTGTGGGAAGGAACTGAGAGAGCGGGTAGACAGTTAACAAAAACCATACGATTAAACATATCATGATTGAGCAATACTCTTTTGGAAATATAGTCATCAACGGTGTGAGCTACAGAAATGACGTTAAAATCATTCAGGGGAAAGTCGTTCCTGAATGGTGGAGAAAAAGAGGACACTTCGTCGATGTTGATGATATTCAAGATATTTTGAAATCAAAACCTGACATTTTGGTGCTGGGTAAAGGTTCGCCGGGACAGATGAAATCGACTGAAGCATTGCGTAAATTTTTAAAAAAAAAAGGTATTGAATTAATCGAAGAAAAATCATCCAAAGCTTTTAAAACCTTCAATCGTCTTTTTAATGAGGGTAAAAATGTTTCCGCTGGTTTTCATTTAACTTGCTAGTCGCTTAGCATTTATTTTTGTGTTTTTGTGCCTTGGTGGCAAATATTTCTTGGTTACGGCTCGTCCGGCTTAGATAACTCTCAAAATTCAAAGGAGGAATCCAGAAATGAAAAATCTTAAAAGGACCTTGCAGTCTGTTAACAAGGACATAACAGCACTATCAAAGAAAGTTGATCGAATGATTGCCGCGGTCGGGAAGCTTGAGAAAGCCAAACCAAAAGTTGCCAAAAGAAAACCGGCAAAAAAGGTCACTGCTAAAAAACCGGCAAAAAAGGTCACTGCTAAAAAACCGGCCGCAAAGAAAAGCATCCAATTAACAGCAGCGGATACAGTCTTTGGGATTATTAAAAAAAGGAAAAAGGGTATCGGCACCGCTGAGTTGATGGAAAAGACCGGTTTCGATCAAAAGAAAACGTATAACATTGTTTATAAACTGAAGAAGCAGGGCAAAATTAAAAGTGCGGGAAAGGGTGTTTATGTTAAGGCATAAAACAAGCACTTACTAGTGTCCATCCATAAATGGTCTTTTTGCTTGCCCAGTAAAATCCGTATTTAATATTTAACCGGGGCGCAATCTCTGCGATTGCCCCGTGAAATGTTTACCCCGTTGAATGCGCAGCCGATTCAACGGGGGCAGAGCCTATTTTTCTGGGGTCAATCTTCGGAATCACTTGTTCCCGCCTCGGGGCGGGACGCGGTATTCCTTGATTGTCTTGACCTTGCGAAAAATTGCTCATTTCCACATTGGAAACTTAATTTGTGCCCCATATAAATTTCTGGATGGACACTAACGAAAAGGAATAAAAAGATTTATGTCAAAAAAGTATCCAGAATGCCCATTGTATAATCACGACAACTGTAAAGAGCTTTATAATCCAAAACTCTGTGCCATCGTCAGAAAAGATAAAAAGTGCCTTAAGAAACAACAAAAATCAAAAAACAAAAAGAAGATTTGAGCGGATTTATTGGAGAAAATTCTTTTGTTATTTCAAAAAAGAGACGATTGTTATGGCTACCAAACAACAAAAATATGAAGCGCTCAAAACGGCTATTGAAATAGCAAAAGAATATGCGAGAAGCGCGGCTGAAGGTTATCCAACAGGTATTATGAAAGACTCATACAAAGCAATTATCGCAATTATTGATGAAATCGAAAACAGTGATGATTGATTTTTTGGGTCATTTACCGGCAAACTCGATACGGTGCTATCGTGGATTTCAAAATATCCCGCAAAAAGGAAGCATTGGATCAGACGTCCAAAAGATGCCGTTTATGGATGGACACTGATTAGGTTTTTACATCTGCTATACAAGATATAAAGGAGACGGTAATATATAATAAGTCGCTATATTTTTAATTAAAATCCGGCCCAAAAAGCCCTTTCTTCCACCACTTCGACCGCATTATCTGAACCGTCCTCCAGCTCATCGGGGTAAACAAAATGAAACCCATTACTGAAATCACCTTATTTGATATCTATTGGTTTTAATGCATTTCATGTGATGACAAGAGATGTCAGGGTTTGACAAGTCCGATTTTTGTGAGGTAGTCTCAATCATCTGAAAATTTTTAGGTTTTGGGAAAGCCACAATATCTGGGATTCCACATAATTTCAAAAAATCAACACTATCTATTGTAATCCACCTTTGTTAGCTGGTATTAAACATCAAGCATTTGGCAAGTAGTGTTGAATATAAATACTCGACACTTTCGTACCCTAATTGAGCGCAAACAAAACCGATATAAAATAACAAAATTCATATCTCACTGATAGTAGAGATATTAAAATGTGATTAAATCGTCGAAAGTCTTCTTGAAATAAATATATGATAATCGTTTTCGGTTTTGTTTGCGCTCAATTAGGGTCGTAATTATGCAATCGGTGGGTGAGATGGTTGTTTAAAGCCAAAAAGCGCTACGAAACGCGCATAATCCATCTCACCGGGCGTGGCATATCCAGATAATACCGTTCAACAC
>Ga0180432_10010103_pt1 | contig 11376 bp, 7 predicted proteins | sample SS_ome_10_FD_132414 | JGI IMG/M metagenome (GOLD analysis project Ga0180432, IMG submission 132414) | Hypersaline lake sediment archaeal communities from the Salton Sea, California, USA - SS_1_MS_2 metaG | ecosystem: Environmental > Aquatic > Non-marine Saline and Alkaline > Hypersaline >... | reverse complement strand
CATGCTGACAGCAGCCCTGCGTAGAACCTCTGTTCATAGACTGCTGGTGACAGGAAGCCGAGCCTTGCCTGTCGGCGCTGTCGGTTGTAGAAGATCTCGATGTACTCGGTGATCTCCCGGCTGACTTCCTTGGTCGCAAAGCGTTTCGATGGAGCCGTACGTCTCCTAGCAAACGGGACCCCCGGAATTGTACCCGGGGGCCCCGTTGTGTTTCTGGTGGAGACGGGGGAGAGTCGAACTCTCCCTGAAACGCGAACTTGCTGTGTGCCTGGTATCCACGTGGGGCAGGGGAACTCAAGAAAAGTACCTTCTGACTGCCAGGCTGGACGTAGAAAGACCTCCGGAAAGTAGAACAAGTGCACGATTTCCGCGCCTGGCAAGTTGAACCGGCTGTATGGAATCCCTATCTCCTTGCCTACCACGGCCAACAAGGGGAATGTCTCCAATCTTGATCTCTTCGAACCAGCGGACCCACTTACAGACTTGTATCACATCGTTTCCCTGTTCTGTCGTCTGACTAAGGACTGATTATGATATTGTTCTCGACTTGGGACACGCCTGGTGCGGCCCAAGCCGCCCACTGGGCTTCTGCTCTCTCTCCCCAGGAGCGCACACTGCCGCTGAGAATCACCCAGCCGCCGCGGGTCTCTACTGTGATTCGCCGCGGATCAAGCAAGGCATTGCGCTGAAATGCGCTTCTAATTCTGTCGCTTACATCCTGCGGTTTGCCTGCCTCCGCCATTTGGTCGAGTCGCATGATCTGTCTTGCTTCGACAATCATGTTGTCCCTACCACCTGCATTGGAGAGTGCCGTCAATCGCGGCCACGATGCGGATGCGTCACTTCAAACCCGCCCAGATGTATTGCCCTGACTTGGTGACGCGGAAGCGCTCGCGGGGTACGTTCAGCTTGCCGCGGATGCGTTTCACGGCGGCGGGAATCTGGCGCGTCTTCTCCAGCTCGGTCCACGGCACGGCGGCAGGTATGTCATCGGGGACGCTTTGCCCCTTGACCAACGAGGCGAAGTAGCGTCCGAAATCACTGTGCTTGTTCGGCATCTCACGGACAACTTCCCAGGCTGCCTGGACGCGGCTGTCCTGCCGGATGGCACCAGTCCATTCCGCCAACGACACGGGACCGCCGTCGCGCTGTTTCTCCAGCCACCATTCGGCCTTCTCGGAGAGCCACCAGTCGAAGGCGTCCACGAATTCGGCCTCGTACGCCACCTGACCGCACTGCCAGCGGTTGCCGACTTTCCACTGCTCATCCCAGCGGCGTTTGTAGACCGGCTGCTCGATGCCCCGCATGTGCTCATTCTCGCTGATGGCCCGAAGTCGCGCCTGCCAGAGCTTCTTGCGGTCGTCCGGCCAACCGGCGGGGATCATCTCTATGGCCTTGTCCAGGTCTTGACCTGCCTCTGCCCAGAGGACGAAGGGACGCTGTTCACGGGCGATGGCCGCCGGTGCCGTAGACGCGCCCACGGCGATCGAACCAGCGGGAAGCAGCCCGTAGGCAGCATACACCAGCCAGTCCATCTCCTCCTGCAAGGCGATCATCTGGCTGCGAAGACCCTCACGAGTCTCGATTGCCTTGAGAAAAGCGTCCTCCAGATCTGCTGGGGTCTCAAAAGGCTTCCCCAGCCGCGGATCGGGGGCGACGTAGCCGGAAAGCGAAGAGTTCCAGCCATGATAAGCTTCGCCCGGCTTCTCGAACAGCTTCTTCATGGCCAACGCAGGCATCTGTTGCCCGCGCTCCCAGCACTCCTGAGAAAGCGACGTCAAGCGTTGCGTCAAGTCGCCATGCTGGCCGCGCAGGGCGTCAGCGACGGCATCGGGCACGGGCATCTTCTCGACCTTACCACCGGCGAATTCGAAGTAGGTGTCCTTCGCGCCCTCTTCAGACTCACGCTTGCTGAAGCACACCTGCTTGAGCCAGAACAGTGCAGTGCTGGAGTTCATCAAGCCAGCCAGGATGTTCAACTCAGTAGTTGAGAAGCCATGCTGAAACACAAGGACAGGGGCTTTTTCCTTGAAGATGACTTCAGGGGTTGCAGAGAGGAAATGAGCATGGGTTGCCACGTTTGGATAAGCCAGAAGGCAATGCTTCTTCAGTTTTGGCCAGACTACTATCGAATACTCATACCATTCCATACCCCTCTCTGCAGGCTTTTTGCCAAAGGCAATCCTTTCCGAAAGACGCGCCTTGAACGACGAGAGAAAGGCGAGAGTCGGACTGTCTTCCGCGAATTGAAGTGGCTTCCTCTCAGCTTCGTATGGGAAGATGCACAGCGCGTTCACCTCGCTCGACCAGTCCCGAATGTCTTCTCCCGTTATGTACTGCCGCAAATGGAGGCGATCTAGACTCAGCCGCCTAACAACATCTGGGGCTTGAACGAAGAGGTCGTCTGCCCCAGTGTAAAGAAGCACCCCCTGTTGTCCATCGAGATAGTCGGCCAGTAACTGGTCAGCGACTAGAAGCGAAGCGGTTGCCTCACTCTGCGACTCAAAATTCCACGGCCATCGCTCCATTCCCTTTCTCGGCCGATCGGCCACAGTGATCCTTGCGCCTACGTACCCAGGATCGTCGTGGTGACCGGCCAGCGCCTGCCACAGCGAGCTTTCCTCAGGTGGGGTGTGGAGGTCACCACCCCCGGGAAGAGTCGCAGCGATGCGTATGGCAGATTCCTCCGCTGGCTTCCGGTTTCGGCCAAAGATGATGCAGGTCGGTGTGCCGTGGCCGGGGAACATCAGGCCAGAGCAGTCCACGATCTTCTGCAAGTCCACGGTGGGGAAGAAGTCCTCAATCAGCGGCTTACCGAACTCGCGCTTGGCAAAGGCGTTGGAGACGATGAAACCCAGCTGACCGCCGGGCCGGAGGAGGCCGAAGCTGAGGTCGAAGAAGGGACAGACCAGCAGGTACTTCCCGGAGCAGACCCGTTTCCAACGCTTGCGGTAAAGCTCTCGCCTTTCCGGGTTGCGCGCGGTGACGAAGGGTGGGTTCCCCAGTATGAGGTCGAAACCGCCTCTATCTGCTTGAAAGACATCAGCAAAGTCGATCCGCCACGAGAAGTTGAAGGGGCTGTCGAAATCGGCACCCTCCAGCTTGCGGAGCTCGCTGTAGAAGCTGGATAGGTCAAAGGGGCGCGAGACGATTCTCTGCAGGGCTTTCCGGTCGGCGGCAACCTTCCGAAGGGCATCCTTCAGCCTGTTGACCTCCTCTTCAACCTGCCGGCGTTTCGCAGCTTCGGACTGCGTTTCGGCAACGATGCTCAGAGTCAACTGTGAGTTGGCGTCCTGCAGCGACTTGATCTCTTCTCCCAGTACACGTTCGCTCAGGTCGAGCCTGTGGCGGAGGATTTCGAGGCGCAGCTCTCGCTTGCGTTTCGATTCCCTGGCGCCATGGAGCTTCAGGCCCAGGTCGCGGATCTTCAGATACTCCTTGCGGTAGGGGGCGCTCTTCTCCGGCGCCACGCGAACGTCCACGCCGCAGATGTAGTCCAGCAGGCTGTCGCCGCGGCGGAAGTGCATCTCCAGGTTGGGGAGCTGCGAGATGCTCCGGATAGCCTGCCGGAACTGAGCGGGGTCGGACTCGAAGGGGTCGAGGCCGAGATCATAGTCCACAATGAGGCTGAGCCAGAGCCGCAGTCGGCAAATCTCAATGGCCTGCTGCTGGATATCCACGCCGTAGAGGGAATTCGCCACGATGTCAGCCTTCGTCTGATGAATCCAGTTGCTGCCCTGGCGGCGAGCGGGGTCCACAAAGCCGTTGGCAACCGTCTCGGCGATGCGCCGCAGGTTGACCAGCTCGTGCAGCAGTCCGACGGGAAACGCCCCGGAGCCTACGGCGGGATCGCACATCTTGATGGACTGCAAGATGTCCAACACGCGGCGCCCCTCGGAAGGCTTGAACGATGTCTTGAGAGACGCAATTTCATCGGCATTGAGGCCGTTGGTCGGCTCAACGGCAAGCAGAGCGTTGATCCTGGCATCCCACTCAGCTTCAGGGAGTTGCCCCTTCAGATACAGGCGGAGCGCCTCACGGCAAATGAAGTGCACGACGATGCGGGGAGTATAGTAAGAGCCCGTCGCCTTTCGCTTGTCCGGGGCGTTGTAGTCTGCCTGGGCCTCCGCATGGAGGACGATGGACTCGAATACCTTGCCCAGCATTTCCGGGTCTACAGCCACGTCCTGGTCTAGCGGAGTGTCTTCGCGCACCGTGAAGTTGAAGGCTTCCAACAGACTGTGGAAGATCAGGGCGAACGTCGCGTTGCGGACGCGAAGGGGGGGATTATTCTTCCGCCGCACGGGCGTGGGAGCAAACTCGTCATCGTCGAACAACCCCCCGTTGAGAAACGGGATACCCTCCAGTCGATAGGCGTCGCTGCCTGGCGCTGACGCCAAGGTCCAAAAGAGCCTCTCCAGAAACTCGCTGTAGTAGCTGCAATCCATGGGCCGGTCACGGTACTGCTGGGGAAATTCTTCAGGAGGTAATCACGCTGGCGGTTCAACCACCCACGGTTCTGCAGGAAGTAGAGGAACAACAGTCGCTCCAATAGGAGTTGGGCGCGGCTGTACGCGGCTGCCGGGTGCAGGCTCTGATATTCTTCAAGATCGGCCTTGATCGCCTCGAGCATCTTGTCGAAGCGCTTGAAGAACTCGCGGGTCAGCGGCTCCTTGTCGAAGGCCGCTGCCCAGGCCTTGAGCCAGCCCGTCGAGTCCGCAGGGTCGGACGGCCAGCGCAGGGCCGGCAGGTTGAACTCGCAGAGCGTCCTCAGATAGGGGCTTCCCTGCTGCCAGCCAAAGGTGGCCAGGCGTGCTTTCTGCGTCTTCTCTCCGCGGAAGTGGGCAAAGGTTAGGCGATTGTAGTCTTGCGTCGCACAGATGAAGAGCAGGTTGTCATGCTGCCAGGCGGGGAGGTTGGGATCGCGGCGCTGGCGGGCGACCAGGCCGCGCAGTATCTCGCGCAGCAGGCCGCGGTGGACGCGATCGTCGTTGAACTCGACCAGGAAGATGCCCCAAGGCTGATTCGAGGTCATGCTGCGCAACTGTCGGACGTGGCCGTGAGACAGGGCCTCGGCCTGAGGGCCCTCGACGCGCAGCGAGTCCGCATCCCACTCGAAGGTCAGATCGTCCGGCTCGCACTCGTCTATCGGCCAGTCGAGCACGTCCGTTAGATATTCGAGAAGAGAGGGGAATGAGTGAACACCCCGAAGCCGCTCCGGGTCAAGACGCGCCATGCCCGATCCCCGTTACGAAAGCTCCATCCATGTCTTCAGCCTTGGCCTGACACCCGCCGGCGCCTGTACCTGCCTCAGATAGGTGTTCTTGATGTGCCGGTCCATCTTGGCACGTATCTCTGACAGCGTTCCTCGTTCAACGATGCAGTGTCGAGGAGTATCCGGCTTGCTGCGGATCAGGTCAATGATCTGAGACGGCTGATCGAGTATCTTCCCGGAATCCAAGTGGTAGAGGTACCACTTGGCGAAGCCGGCATCTTCAGTCCAATTGTCGGCATCCACGGCGTCGCCGTCCCGATCCTCAATGGCAGGGGCCGGAAGCGCATAGCAGAAGAACACGGCGCGGCTGCCCGCGGTGGGGTGCTCCTTCCCGCTGAAAACGCGGCGGGGCAGGTTCGCCAGCCGCTCCTCCAGCCCAGGGTTCTCCTGCAAGAGGCGCTGGTACTCCAGGTGCATGTCTTCGTCGGCTGTTGTTGTTCCCTCGTAGGCATCGGTGAAATCCTTCAGGGCCTCAAAGTCATCCTCGGGCCTGAGCAGCTTCTTGCCTTCGATCCCGAACACCTTGGAGATGCGCAGCGTCTTCCTGGAAACCTTGGCGTACAGCTTCAGCAGCTTGTCCAGCTCGTCCGGCGGGAGGAAGTTCCAGTAGGCGATGGTGCCGCGGATATTCTTCTGTTCAGGGTGGTCAGCAACGATAAGCCGCTCGATCTCCGGGTTCAGTCGCCGGTCCACACGGCCTATGCGCTGCATCAGCCGCACGGGGTTCCAGTGCAGATCATAGTTGACCAGTCGCGTGGCATCCTGGAGGTTGAGACCCTCCGAGAGCACGTCAGTCGATATGAGAACGCGTATCTCCTTGTCAACTCCATCGAGCACACCGCCCTCGGGCGGCCTGTTGTAGTAAGGGGCGAAGCTGCGAATGATCTCGCTCCGGCTGCGCTTGCTGGCGCTGTCAACCTCGTCCACGCCCTTGATTCCGGCCTCTGCCAGTTGGCTCTTGAGATACCTCGTCGTGGCCATGAACTCGGAGAAGATCAGTACCTTCTGGGTCTTGAGAACGGATCAGTCTTGAGAAGCCTGATCAGAGAATTGAGCTTGTCATCGTTGGCCGGGTTGAGCTTCCTGAGCTCTTCGAGGAACTGCGCGACCTGGTCAAGATCAAGGAAGGTCTCAGCCATGATGTCATCTATCTTGTACTCGTTTCGAGACAGCTCATCGACTTTCTCCAGCATCTCGGCGTCGATGATATCCTCTTCACCTTCCTCGTCGATGTCTTCCCCATCGAGCTCGTACTGGTCCCTCTGTACGTGGGCCAGAAGCTCGGCGTGCTGGCTCTTCCATCGCTCCAGCCGGTGCTTCTCGCCATCGGCCTGGCTGTGCCTGGTCGCCCAGGCAAGCAGCTTGCGCAGCAGGGTTTGGCAAGAAAACTCGAACGCCCGGGCTGAGCTCTCGAAACGCTTGAGGAACTGCGTCCGGATAAGTCCAACGACCTGCTTCTGCCGGTTCTCTGCCCAGGCCCGTTCCTGCTTCTCCATGTCTGGACCTATGTAGTAGGCTAACGGGTAATAGATGGCCAGGGAGAACAACGGCTGCTCCTTCTCAAAGGCCGTCTCAACCATATCGAGGAGTCGCCCATAGGTCTTCTTGAGCTGGTAGTCGACCACCTTTGGGGCTTCCCTTCTGGGAAACATCACCTCTTTCTCGCCATGTTGCTCCTGACTCTTCTTAACGTAGGCACGACTGCGCTGGACTACGATGGCGCGGAAAAGGTCGTCGTCCCACAGCACCCGCTCGGCTTCGGCCTGGTTTGTCGGAAGCGCCGGGCCACCATCCTGCTTGCCCTGCCGCTCCTCCAGCATGGTCTCCAGTGTCTTCTCGAGCTTGCGGAAGTGGCCCGGCAGAGAGTGGATACCCAGAGGAGCCGCCTTGAAATGGTCAGGCTCGCGCCGCGAAAACAGCTCAATCATGTGCTGGAGATCCGTGAGGCGGTTGTTGACCGGCGTGGCTGTCAGCATGATAAGGGTCTTGCCTTCGGCGATTTCATACAGGCTCCAATAGCGGGACTTGGTCTCTCCCTCCTTGCCCTTCACACCTGGATTGCGAAAGTGGTGCGCCTCGTCAATGACGATGACTTCAGCCATTTCCTTTATGCCCTTCAGCCGGTCCCTGTACTCACCACCTCGCAGCAGGTCGGTGTGGTTATACACCGCCAGGTTGCTGTAGTCTCGTCCACTGATATGAGGCAGGTACCGCCGCAGGTCCCGTTCCCAGACATCGTATCTGGCCGCTTTGGGTACGAAAAGCGCCACGCGCTTTCTGTCCCGAATCAAGCGTTCGATAATCATCAGACCCACATACGTCTTGCCGAGGCCGACGCCGTCGCACAGGAAAGCGCCCCCATATTGGGCCGCAGTCTTCATCAGTGCCCGGTATCCCTCCCTCTGGTAGTGATCGAGGACCGGGTACATGTGAGAGCCGCCGTTCGCAGGTCCCGCCAGTTCCCATTCGCCGGCCGTCATTTCATGGCCGCGGAAAAACTCCTGCATTGACTTGGCGTAGACCTCGAAGGGAGTGTACTCACGGGTGTGCTTCTCAATCGTTCTGAGGATGTCAGGGGTAACGTCCTCTGCTTCCTGCCAGTGCTGCTCAAACCAGTCTTGGAGCTGGGTCACCTCGCGTTGGATCTGGACGTTCAGTTCGACGTTCTCCGTCAACCCGGGGCGTGTGAAGTTGCTGGAGCCGACCAGGGCTACCGATCCTATGACGTCGAGCTTGCCATGCGTGATGTACGCCTTGGCGTGGAACTTCCTCTTGCGGTAGACTCGGCAGTTGATCCTGCCGTTGCGCAAGGCCTCAACGACTCCTGGCACGCCGACCAGGAAGTCATTGCTCTCCTTCTCAGTCTCAAGGCTGTCGTCAAGGACCCCCGTGATCCTCTGGAGCGCGGTGACGAATGCATGTTTCGTCTTCTTGGACACCTCGTCACCCATCAGTATGCGGATATGGCCGAGCTTCTGCCATTGGCCGTCCAAGGATAGTAGAGAACCGATTTCGAAGTAGCCGGTGGCTACATCCATGGACCGGGCAATGTCGCACCACTCATGCAGGTAGCGCACCACCTTCCAGTCAGTGTCGCTGTTGTCCACAATGAAAAGGCCGCCGCCGGCAGGCCTGCGCGTGGTGGCGCTCTTCTCTGCCTTGGGCGGGTCGGATGCGTCACGCCACTCGCCGAGCCTTGTGCCAAACAGTTCATCGCCCAGCCGCTGTTGTTTGTGCTTGTCCAACTCTCCTCACTCCACAAGGTTCACTTGGCGAAGCATCGCCCTCAGCAAGGTATTCCTGTAAGACAGGATACACCATCATAGACCTCAGGGCCTCCGGAAGCAAGTCCGAACGGAGCGTACGGCCCCTCCAAAACGGGGATTTCATACCTTCCGATTGCAGAAATGCTGAGATGGCGGGCTCGAGAAGGACTTCCCTCCGATTGGCTCAGAAAATGGGGCATCTACAGGCAGCCCGGACTCTGACATTTCGCCTGGACTGGTCTTCGGGGGAGCAGGTCATCCCGCATTGGCAGCCGAGGTCAACTGAGCTACGCTTTCACTACCCCCTAGGCGGCCGGTTCTGCCCCGTCCATGACTGGCCAATCCTGCTTGTCCGGTGACGACAGAAGGTTCTGGTTCTGGCACTTGGCAGGACACCGAATGGTAGGAGCAGGGCTCAAAGCGTCCATCAACTCATACCTTCAGCCTGTCCTATTTTCCCTGGCGTCGAACAATTGAGAAACGCGACACAGCAATAAAAAGGCCGCCTCAAGGCGGCCACATAAATAAGAAAGAATATATATAGAACTAAACCTGGTCATAGATTAACACAGCTACTTGAAATTGTCAAGTCTTGTTGCCTTTCTTCTCATCGCCGTACTTCCAGGCATTGGACTGTGGCCACTTGGCCGGTTCTCCTGTCGGCCCCCAGAACTGCTGACTCCTAGTTGATGACTAAGATCTACCATGTTGCCCACCGGTCGAGTCCTTCCCATGCCACTCCCATCCATGACATGCTACTGCGAATCAATGCCCGTCTCTATGGTTCCTTCTCTGTCAGTCGCGGCCACTGCTGTTACGTATTCAAGAAGATCGCCACACTTCGAGCAGACGGCCCTGACAACGTCGGCTGTCCACCAAATGGCCGCGGTATCCGCCTGGCATTTGGGGCAGCGCAACAATTTTACATTGCCTTTGTACGTTAAGACTTTGGTTTCAATGGAACCAGCATCCTTGATCTTCGCAGCCTTGCCATCACACTCGATGCGGATCAAACACGTGCAATACATACAATAGCGTTCTTCGTACGGTTTCTTTGGATCGTAATTCAGAGGGATATTGCCACCACACTCGGGGCATGCAATCTCCATGCGTCTCTTGGTGCTACCCCACGGGCGTGTGAAAGTATTGCCGAGCGCATCTCTATGGACATGAAATCGCTGATTACAACTCGTACAAGTGTGTACGGCGCTGTCACCGATGTTGTTACCGAGCATCACCGTGGCTTCAGCCGCGCAGTGTGGACATCTGATACGTTCTGTGGACTTCACAACATCGATTCCACCGAAGTCCTTCTTCATCGAAGCCAACTGCGTCCGCATGCTATCGAGCTTGTCACGTATTTGGTCGAGTTCTTGCTTCCCTGCCTCGTTCGCAGGTCCCGACTCGGCCAGTTGCTCCAGGCGTTTTGCCACTTGCAGGTTGCCACTGACGATTTCCACGATCGTCTGATAGTCAGGCGGCGTGCCCACCATGATATAGAGGTCGTTCACGCCACTATGTAGGCTGCTTGTGAGTTGCGAAATGCGGTCTATGGCCGTCTCAGCGTCCAGATCTCCAGTCTGATACATCTGGACGTTGTTCCCGATCCTTCCGACCGTATCTTGGAGGTGACGTGAGGTCAACTCGAGTTCTGGCTTGAGGCAGTCTACGGCTTTCCTACGTCGGCTGACGTCACTGGCAATATGGCTGAGAAGTGCACCGCCGACTGTGGCCACCGCACCACCAGCACCCTGCTGCCACGTTTCCTTAGTGAGAGCAGCAACAACAATGCCAACCGCAATGAGTACGACTGCCGCAATGACTTCGATTGGTTTCTCCTTGATATTCTCAACCACCTTCATTTGGATCCTCCATTTGTGACTAGCACGTCTTGTTGCATCCCTCAGGAGTCTTTGAACAGAAATCCTACGCAAGGTTGCTGGTGGCATGAAAGGTTTGGTGTTCACTATCGAGATCCGACCTCAAGGTGGACAGCTCCATTCCCGGGCCATCGGGGCGAGACGATTATATGGTTTTTGTATCTGTCTTTCAAGCACTGACTAGGATCTAAGCTTGGAATTCACCACACCAGAACCAAGTCCTTCTGGAGCCCGTCATCTCAGCATCACCACGATCGGAAGGCATAGAACCCCCGTTTTGGAGCGGAGCTGCGCTCCATAGGGGGGACTTCATATGAGACCCGTCTATCCCGGTCTGCCGCGGGTATCGTCATCCAACTCCAAAGGTTATCCAGCGTAGTTCCGATGGCGGCAACTCTAATTCTCTAGGTGGTACAATAAAGGGGTCTGGTCAGTATGTTCAGATACAATGTAGCGGACTACGCCAGAAAGGAGTCACCTTATGGGAGACAAGAAAGGCAAGAAGGACAAGGCTAAAGGGACTCGGCAGAAGGAAGCCAAACAAGCTGAAACTGCACGGCAGAAGGAAGCCAAACAATCGCAACCCGCAAAGCAGAAATAGCATCCGCGCCGTCATAAACGGAATAATAGACGTTGGTTGGGAATAGCACGCTATCTACTCTAGAGCTATTCACTCTCTATACGTAAAACACGGAGATCGCCAGTACGCATTTCAGGGGGGCGACTCTATCAGACACTCTCCATGACCTTCCGCTGTTCCTCAGTCATAGTCCCAGCCAGAGTCCAGGCTAGCAAGTCCACCAGCGATAACCTAAGCCGGCATAGCCGGAACCAAGCATGGGGTTGACGAATCTCCAAATCTCAAGCACCAAATCACAAACAATACTCAATGACCGAAATCCCAAAGCCCAACCCCTCACCACTCTGGAGCTCTGAGAGTTGTTGTTCATTGTCT
>Ga0180432_10010102_pt1 | contig 11376 bp, 7 predicted proteins | sample SS_ome_10_FD_132414 | JGI IMG/M metagenome (GOLD analysis project Ga0180432, IMG submission 132414) | Hypersaline lake sediment archaeal communities from the Salton Sea, California, USA - SS_1_MS_2 metaG | ecosystem: Environmental > Aquatic > Non-marine Saline and Alkaline > Hypersaline >... | reverse complement strand
GAAGTTTGGGGAGGGGGGGGGTGTGGGGGAGGAAGGCCCTTCTCAAAAGGGGTTTCCTCCCCCATCTTCATTCATCTCGTGGTAGGGGGGGTAAGGGCATCGAGGATGAGTTGGGCGCCGGGTTCGGGGGTGGGTTTTTTGTCGGGGGGTGGGGGGGGGAGGTGGATGGCGTCGAGTTGTTGCTTGAGGTCGGCGGCGGGGTCGAGGCGGTCGATGGCGGCGTGCCACCTGGCGGCGTGGTCGGGGGGCAGGGCGTGCTCCCAGAGCACGTACTCGGCGAGGGCCTGGCCGTTGAGGGCGACTCGGCCGAGGTGTTGGGTCTGCCAGGCCGGGTCGGGCGTGGTCCATAGCGCGTGGAACAGGTCGGCCACGGGCGCCTCGGCGAGGGTGCCACGCCACACCACCTGGTTCGCCTGCTTGTCCCATCGGCCGCTGGTGTAGAGCACGGTGGCGTGCTCGGGGCAGCGCAGGGTGGTGCTCAGGCGGGTCTGGGTGTTGAGGAAGTCGTAGGAGAGCACGGTCTTGCCGAGCCGCTCGAGGGTGGCGTTGCGCTTCTCGTCGGGCATGGCCAGGGCCTTGGCGGCCTGTGCGAGGGCGGCGTCGCGGCGCTTGTCGTCGAAGAGGAAGCCCAGCTTCCGGCGGAGTTGTGCGTCGAGGGGCCGGTTCATCTTCCTCGCGACGAGGGTCATCAGCCACTCGTTGAGGGAGTCCTTGGTGGCGAGGAGCTTGGGCAGTTGGCTGGCCCCGAGGTAGCCGCGCTCGATGGCGAACTGCATGAGTGTCGCGGCCACATCGGCGAGGTGTGCCTGGACCTGTTGGCCGTCGCCCCCGCCGCGGTGGCGCAGGCGCTCGGCGTAGGCGAGCATGGCCAGGTCGCGGAGGTCGCGCCGCAGCGGGCCCTCGATGAAGGCCACGAGCCGGTCGAGGCCCTCCTCGCCCTCGAGCTGCTGGCGGGCCATGGCGGCGGCGAACCGGATGAGCAGGTCGAGCGCCGGCTTCGCCTCCTCGAAGGCCGTGTAGAAGTCGGTGCGGCCGGGCCGCCGCTCGCGGTAGTGGGCGAGGCAGCCGAGACGGGAGCGGACGACGAGGTAGCCGCCGTGGTTGACGTCGCCGCCGAAGGCCAGGTCGGGCGGGAGGTCGCGGAACGTGCCCTGGAAGCACAGGGCCTGGCCCTCGGCGTCGAGTTTCTTCTTGTAGTGCGGCTTCGCGGCTTCGGCGAGTTCCTCGCTGGGGGCGAGAAGCTGGCCCGGCTTGTTGTTGTGGGTCTGCCACAGGCGGATGGTGCGCACGAACGAGCCGTCGAGCCGTGGCTCGACGGTCAGCTCGATGTGGTCGCGCGAGCAGCCGCAGAGCGCGGCCAGGGCGGCCAGGGCGGCCAGTCGGCCGAGGGAGCGCGCGCTTCGCATCGTGTGCCCTCCTGGTTCGCGTGGGGCCTGTGCCGAGGCATCGCGGCGGGGCTTGCCCGCTGGTGCCTTGGCGGGTATCGTAGCGCAAGGCCGCCAGGCGCACCAGCGCATCGGCGTTGTGGGCCTGGCGGGGATCTGCTATGATGAGGCGCAGACGCGCGCTCCCGGAGCAAGGACGCTGCCGATGGCACCCGACCACGACCCCTTCGGCCCCCCGATACGCAGGGCGCCCGCACAGCCGATCCGCATCGAGAAGAAGGAGGAGCCGCCCGAGCCGGCAGGCCCATCCGCCGAGCTTGTGTGGCCCGATGGCGCTCCTGGGGCGCTCGGCGACAAGGAGGCCGACAAGCCCACCCTCGACGTCTACTCGCTGACCCGCGAGGAGGTCAACGGCGCCGCCGTGCTCGTCTGCCCCGGCGGCGGCTACACCCACCTGGCCCTCGACCACGAGGGCGATGCCGTGGCCAAGTGGCTCAACTCGCTCGGGGTCACCGCCTTCGTGCTCAAGTACCGCATCGCGCCCCGCTACTGCCAGCCCGCGCCCCTCCAGGACGCCCGACGCGCCATGCGACTCGTCCGCCATCGAGCCGCCGAGTGGCTCGTCGACCCCCGCCGCGTCGGCATCCTGGGCTTCTCCGCTGGCGGCCACCTCGCGTCGATCACCGGCGCCCGATGGAACGAGGGGAACCGCGGCGCCGAAGACCCCATCGACCGCGTCAGCAGTCGGCCCGACTTCATGATTCTCGTCTACCCCGTCATCACGATGGCCGGGAAGTACACCAACGCGGGGTGCAGGGACAGCCTGCTGGGCGGGGACGCGAAGGAGCGGCTGCTGGAGCTGCTGTCGAGCGAGCGGCAGGCCAACACGGGCACCCCGCCGACGTTCCTGGTGCACGCCCACGACGACAAGAGCGTGCCGGCCGAGAACAGCGTGATGTTCTACCTCGCCCTTCGCAAGGCGGGGGTGGCGGCCGAGATGCACATCTACGAGAAAGGCGGCCACGGCTTCGGCCTCGCGCCCGACGACCCCGTGCTGTCGAGCTGGCCGCGCCGCTGCGCCGACTGGATGCGCCGACGGGGGCTCCTCGACAAGAAGCCCTAGCCGCTCCCGCGGCGCTCCCACCACGTCCATCTCAGTTGCTCGGCAGAGGGCCGCGCGGCCAGCAGGCTGCACAGGGTGCAGAGCGCCAGCGTGCCCAGCAGGTTCGCCACGGCGTAGTAGTGGAGCGCCAGCATCTCCACCCCGAAGCTCACCGCCACGCTCAGCCCTGCCCCCAGCAACCCGCCTACCAGCATCCCGAACGTGTTGGCCCGGCGGCTGAACATGCCGAGCAGGAACAGGGCAAGCAGCGGCGCGCCAAGGCCGTTGATGATGCGGTTCGCGATCGCGAACAGGCTCGGCCCCCAGCGGTCCACCGTGCACGCCGCCACCGTCGCCGCCACGCCAAACGCCGCCGTCAGCACGCGGCTCAGCCCCGCACGCCGGCCGCCGAGGAAGTCGGTGACCAGCGCCGTCGAGCACGAGTGGATGCCCGAATCCACGCTCGACATGCTCGCCGCGAACAGCCCAGCCACCACCAGCCCACACAGCCCAGCCGGCAGCAACCGCACGAAGTGCGAGAACCCGAGCAGCCCTCTCACCGATGCAAGCCGCCAGTGTGCCTGGACGACGAAGCCCAGCACGGCCAGGCACAGGAGCGCCGCGAGCGCCGCCGCCACGTTGAGCCAGAAGCCACGCTGTGCGTCGCGCAGCGACCGCGCCGTGAAGTAGCGCTGCACCACCACCTGGTCGGCGCCGTAGCGCGCGAGGAACGCCACGAAGGTCCCCACCACGCAGCTCCACAGCGTGATGCGAATGGTGGGGTCGAGGGAGAGCACTTCTGCGTCGAAGGGATGGAACGGCTTCGCCAGGCCGCCCTCGACGCCCGCCCGCAGCACCCCAATGAAGCCGCCTGGCACCCGACCTGCCGCCACCACGGCCGCGGCCGCCAGCCCGCCGAAGAGCACGAGCACCTGCGCCACGTCCGTCCACATCACCGCGCGCATCCCGCCCGCCGCCGTGTAGGCCGTCGCCACCAGCCCCGTCAGCGCCGCGGTCGCCCACAGGTGCCAGCCCAGCAGCCGGCTCAGGATCAGGCTCGGCACGTAGAGCGCCACCGCCATCCACAGCACCCGCCACCCGATGAACAGCCCGCTCGCCAGACACCGCACCCGCACGTCGAACCGCCGCTCCAGGTACTCGTAGGCGCTCGTGAGGCCCATCGCGTGGTAGAAGGGCATGATCACCCGCGTCACAGGCCACGCCACGAGCACGAACACCGGCAGGCACAGGAGCACGTAGAGGCCGTGGGTGGCCACCTCGGTCGAGAAGGCCACAACGTTCATCGCGCTGAACGCCGTGGCCATGACCGACAGGCCGATGGGCAGCCAGCGCATCGACCGCCCGGCCAGGAGAAACTCGCCCTCGCGCCGCTGGCGCCGCGCGAAGGCCAGGCCCAACGCGAGGCTGCCGAGCAGGTAGGCGAAGAAGATGACGAGATCGGCCGTGCCCATGGCCTCACATCCGCCGCGGCGAGCCCGGCAGCCGGTCACTCGCCGCCGAGCTTGCCCTCGATCCGTTGGAGGGTCTGGAGCATCTCCCGCAGCAGCGCCACCACCTCGCCCTCAGCGGCCACGGCCGCGTCGCCCGCCGGGCCTGTGCCGGCGGCTGCTGGCGCGGCCTTCGCGGCCTCGCCCCGCTCGATGATGGCCTGCTTGATGCGATGGGGGTCGAGCACGCCGACGAGCTTCTCCTCCGGCGTGGCCGCGCCCGTGGACGGGGTGAAGATCCACACCTGACCGAAGCCCAGCAACCGCTCGACGGGGCCCTGGCGCACGTCGATGTTGGTGATCTTCTCGACCGGGATCGAGCGCCGGGCCTTCCACAGCACGCCGTGGGACTTCGCCACGTAGCGATCGTCGACCTCGTAGCGGATCGAGTAGAAGTAGAGCACCAGGTACGACGCTGCGAGCGCGAGCGGGATGAGCCAGCCGACCCCAAACCCGACGAGCGGGTCGCCCCGCTCGCTCGCGCAGATCGACGCCGCGATGCCGCCGGGGATCAGCGCGCCGACCACCGCCGACACAAGCCAGATGGCCAGCAACGCCCCACACGGACGCAACTCCATCTCCTCAGCCATGCCTCACCTCCTCCTTGCTCACTTCGGTCTCGTCGTGCGGACCGTGCGCTCCAGCGCACCCGCTACCTCAGCCACCACCTCGCCCAGCGTGCCGCCGGGGGTGCGGACGATACCGAGCCGCTCCCCGGCCCCGAGAAGCCTGTAGACGCCCTGAGGCCACTGGCAGACCGCGCGGCAGCGCTCGGCGGCGAGCGGCTCGAGCCGCGCGTCCGCGGCGTCGAGCAGCAGCACGGGACGCGGAGCGACCAGGCCCACGAGGTCGGGCACATCGAAGTCCCTCAGCGCCCCTGGCACCCAGAAGTAGTCGCGGCTCGCGTAGTAGCGCGAGCCCACGATCAGCTTGTACGAGGGCACCGTGCCCACACACACCACGCTCGACGCCCTGGGCTCGAACGCGGCGGCGGCCAGCACCCACAGGCCGCCGAGGCCCTCGCCCACGAGCGCCACGGGCCGCCCCGCCAGCTCCTTGCGCGCGGCCAGGTAGTCCATCGCGCGGACGACGTCCTTGGCCCGCATGCCGAGCAGGGTGGTGCCCATCGCGGCAGCGCGGACGGCGCAGCCGTCGAAGCGGAACTGCTGGGGCTCGTAGCCGCGCAGCGGCTTGAGGGTGCGGCGGTCGCGCGGGTCGGTCTCGCCTGCCCCTCGGACGTCGATGGAGAGCACCGTGTGGCCCCTGGCGACGAGGCCGAGCGCGAGCGACGGGCGGGTGGGGCTGGTGGGCTTGCCCAGCTCGGCCGCGTGGACGACGACGGGCGCAGCGGGCTTCGGCTGCTTCGGCTTGAGCAGCACCGCGGGCACGGTGATGCCGGGCTCGGTCTCGAGCTCGAGCTTCTCGGCCGCGAAGCCCTCACCCTCGAAGGTGCCCCGCGCGCCGCACGGCGGCGCCTCGCGCTTCTCGCCGAGCGACAGGCCGATGCGCCGGGCGACGGCGTCGCCGATCACCTTGCGGAGCGGGTCGAGCGCCTTGGCGTCCCTGGGCAGGGGCCGCGGCGGGCGGAGCTTGTCGGCGAGCTTCGCGTTCAGGGTCTGCCCCGACTCGCCGCCGAGGTCGCGGAGCACGTAGCCGGTCTTCGAGCAGTGGAGCGTCTCGACGGTCTCGGGCTTGAGCTCGGGCTCCTTCGCTCCCTCGGCCTGCTTGCCGAACCACTGGTTGAGCCACTCGTAGGCGGCCTCGCGCTTGGGCTTCTTCATGTTGTGCACGCCGTCCACGAGCAGCATCTTGCCGCGGTCCCTGCCGACGCCGAGCCCCTCGTAGAACCGCCACATGTCGTCGAGCTTGGCCTGGTGGCCGCCCTGCTCGCCCGACTTGGTGCCCACGATCATCGCGCAGGGCCGGGGCGGGATGAGGCTGAGGATCTCCTTCTCGGTCAGCCGCTGGCCGGTCAGGTAAGTCTGCTCCATCGAGCCGCCGGGGTGTGCGGCGGCACAGACCTTCACGCGTTCGTCGGCGGCGGTGATGAGCAGGGCCATGATGCCGCCGCCCGAGTTGCCGCACGCGCCGATCTGCTTGGCGTCCACCTCGGGCCGCGTCACCAGGTAGTCGATGGCGCGAATGCAGTCCCACGTGCGATAGCCCGCCAGCGTCCTGCCCACCAGCCACGAGGGCCGGCTGAGGTAGTGGTGCTGCGAGACGGTGCGAGGCACGAGGTCCTTGCCTGTCTCGGTGTCGAAGTACTCGGAGCGCTCGCCCTGGCCCGTGGGGTCGAGGCCGAGCACCACGTAGCCCTTGAGCACGAGCCCCAGGCAGCACTCGTGGTAGAGGTGGTAGGCCTTGCCAGGCCCGGCGTGTCCGCAGGTGAAGAGGATGGCGGGCAGCGGCGGCTTGCGCCGCTTCGGGAGGTAGAGGTTGGCGGTGCAGTGGTAGCCGGGCTGGCTCTCGAAGATGACTTTCTCGATCACGTAGTCGGGGCGGTCGAGCTTTCCGGTGATGCGAGGATTGAGGGGGCACTTGGGCTCGAAGTCGCCAAAGAACTCGGGCAGGCGCGCCCGCGTGCGCTGCTGCCGCGCGCGCCAGTCGGCGGGGGTCTTGAGGGCGGCAAGCTCCTTCTCGCGGGCATCGGAGGCCTGCGCGGTGCCCTGGCTCACGAAGCGGCGGAGCATGTCGCGCGTGCTCCGCTGCTCCACCAGGTCGCCGTAGACGCGGAGGGTCGGCGGCACGCGGAGCTTGTCGGCGGGGAGGAACTCGCCCTGGAAGCGGCCCCTGGGCCTGAACGCGATCTTCTCGATACGGCAGAATTCCTCGCCGTCGACCTCCGCTTCCAGGGTGATGCGGCTGAGCCGCTGGAGGTCGACGCCGCGGATGAGCTTGTCGCGGAAGACCTCTTGAGTCTTGGCGTCGGCGGGGGTCTGGTCGAGGAGCCACTTCGCCGCCTCGCGGCCGTTGACGAGCAGGCGCAGGGCGGAGCGGCCGTCGCGCTCGTCGGCGCAAGTGACCGTGAGGTCGTAACGTGCCGTGTCGCCCCAGAAGATCGCCTGTGCCTTGCCCCGTCGCGCCTTCGGCGAGAGGGTGATGACCGAGCGGCGGCCGCGGCGGCCGAGCGCGAAGCCGTCGAGCACCTCGAAGTCGCTCGCGGCGTAGGTGAGCGGCGGCACGTTCATCTTCACGCGGCGCTTCCCCGGCGTGCCCGTGAGCACCACGTCGTCGAACCACGCCGAGCCCGCCCCCTTCAGCTCGAGGTAGAGCATCACGTAGCCCGTGGCCTGGGGCACCGTGACGGGGAGCCGCACCTCGGCCCAGTCGCTCGTGCCGGCCACGCCCTTCGACTGCGGCTGCGCGAGGATGCCGCCCCTGGCGTCCATGCAGTAGAGCTTGAGGTGTGCCGTGCCCTTGACGTCCTGGGTGCGGATCCAGGCGGAGAAGAGGGCCTTGGTGCCAGGCTCGAGCGCCATCTCGCGCAGGTGGCCTGTGCGCCAGCGGCTGAGCACCGAGGCGTTGTTCTCGATCTTCAGGCTCCGCTCGTCCGAGCGGCGCACGGCGGCGTCCCAGCTCAGCACCCGCTGGTCGTCGGTGGGGGTGCGCTGCTGCCAGAAGGCGGGCTGGGTGCCGTCGGCCAGCTCGAAGCCGGGGTTGGGGGCGAGGTTCACGGCCTCGGCGGCGCCCGTCGCCTGCGCGAGGCCCACCAGCACGAGAACAGCCGCGGCGGCGATCGTGTGCGTCATTCGGCTTCGCCTTTCTGTGTCCATTCGACCACGGTCATGCTGTGGGGCGGGAGCACGAGCCGCTGCCCGCTGGCAAAGGGCTTGAGCGGCCGCTCGCGCAGGCGCACCTGTGGCTCACCCGCTTCGTACTCGTTGCTGGCCGTAATGGCGTCGGCCGCGAGGGCCCACGAGCGGGCCTCGCCGCCGGCCACCTCGCCCTTGAACGCGACGACCACGGGCCGGGGCTTGCTGGTGTCGAGGCTGATGAGGATGAGCCCGCGGCGCGTGCCCTCGGCGAAGGCGTAGCTCCACAGCACCGGGATGTCCCCCACCGTCTGGGTGCCCTTGCGGCGGCTGAAGACGCCGGTGGCGGAGAAGGTGGGGTCGGCGCCGCTGTGGACCGTCTCGACGAGGTCGCCGCCGAGCACCCGATTGGCCGCGGCGCAGGCGAGGAAGGTAGGGCGGTAGCGCTCCTTGCCCTTCCGCATGCACAACGCCGTGCCCCACAGCCGCACGGGGCCCACGTTGCGGGCGTTGTAGCTGTGCTGGGCGAGGGCGAAGAGGCATTGGGTGCGGAGCCCGTGCTCCTTGAGCATGAGCAGCATGTTGTTGGCGACGTTGAGTCCGCCGCCGATGGAGGCGACGATGCGGTTCCTCGGCTCCAGCGGGCCGTCGCCGCCGGTGATGTGGTGGTTGACCTCGTAGATCGACATCTCCTGGCCGGCCTTGGCCGTGAGCTGGTGGTTCTGGAACATGGCGCCGGCCTCGTCGCGGGAACGCCACACGGGGTAGGCGAAGGCCCATCGGAAGAGCTTGTCGTCGGTGTCGAGTGCCTGGGCTTGTGCCTTGGAGAAGTGGTGGAGGATGTAGGGTGCGACGGAGAAGCGGTCGGCGTTGGGCACGCGCTTGACGAGGCCGCCGTTGAGCCACGAGTTGGCGGCCTGGCCGCGGCGTGGAAGAGGATCCTCTTGTCGTAGTGGGGGGAGCTCTTGCCCACGGCGATGAGGTCGTGCCAGTAGTCGGCGCCGTTGAAGCCGCCGCACTGGTAGGGGCCCGCGTTGTTCCAGGCCTCGTTGCCGAACTCGACGTGGATGCGGTCGAAGACCTCTGTCCAGGGCTTGGGGTGGCCGAGCTCGGCCCGACGCTTGCCGTAGCCGACGTCGGGCGGCGCGCCGAGGTATTCCATGAAGCGTTTCATCTCGTCGTGGTTCAGGGTCCCGGGCAGGCAGTACCAGGGCTCGCAGCCGAGGTGCTCGCACAGCTCGTACATCTGGTGGAGGCTGTAGGGGTCGCTCGAGTGGCGCTGGTAGGGGCCGGCCTTGTCGCCCTGGCGGCTGCTGTAGGTGTGGGAGCGAAGGGGCGGGGCGAGGGTGTTGTCGAGGGTGCTGCCGCCCATCTGGAGCTTGCGGAGCACGCCGGGGCGGAATCGCCTGAGCATCTCGACGCAGTCGTCGCGGAAGGCGGTGGGGTTGGCATCGCCCTCCATCCAGAGCTCGACGTCGTCGAGGAGCATCGCGCCGCCGGCGACCTCGAAGCGGAAGAGGAGATGAGGATTGTCCCTGCCGCCCTTGGGCTCGGGCACCTTGTCGGCCACGAGGGTGATCTCGTGGCGCTTCCACTCGGGGGTGAGGGGCACGGCCTTCGACTCGCCGTAGTCGCGGTCGCAGGCCACGGTGAGCCTGGGCTCGCCGGTCGTGGCCTTGGCCCAGAAGCGGAGGTGCCAGGTGCCGTTGGTCTCGCCGTAGCGCTGGTAGTGGGTGGAGAAGCGCAGATGGGCTTTCTTGCCGTCACCGGGGTCGAGGCAGGCGGCGGCGCAGCCGAAGGACCCGGGCGGCACGTCGCCAACCGCGATGCGGTTCGACTTCGAGGTCCAGTAGCCGTCGAGCGGCCTGAACTGGCCGTCGCGCAGGCGGAAGGTCTCGACCAGCAGCCCGGTGTTCGGCGGCCCGGCGGGCACGGCCCTGTCGAAGACGAAGTAGCGGAAATCCTTGCTCTGCCGCTGGTGCATCGCCTTGCGTGTCGCGATGTCGGCGATGGTGCCCGTCGTTCCCTTGGCGGGGCCGGAGAGGATGGTGAAGCGGGCGCCCTTGAGGATCTCGTCCCACGAGCCCCAGCGGCCCGAGAACCAGGTCGTCGCCCCCCGCTCGTCCTGCACCGGCCCGAAGTGGCACTGGCGGTAGCTCGTGCCCTCGAAGTTGGCCACGGCCCGCTTCTTCACCAGCGCGGCGCCCGAGTAATAGGCGTCGCCGCCGAGGTTGATGCCGAGGCGCACCGTGTCGCGCACCAGCACCTTGTCGGTGATCGTGACGGTCGTGGCCTGCGGCTCCGCAGCCGCTGCCCAGGCCCCGAGGAGCGCCCACGCCACAAGCTGTCGGGTCGTCATCCCTGTTCTCCAGGAGACCCCACGAAGAGAGGCAGGACGAGTTCCTACGCTGGCCGCAGTCCATTCTGCAGCCCGTCATGTAACGCCAGCATCCTGCTGGCACCCCGATGCCGCCTGGAAGGCGGCGTTACGGCGAGGCGCAGACACATTCGTGGCCAGCGTACTATCACTTCGCGCCGAGGCACAGCAGGCGGCCGTCGCGGGTCGACACGTAGAGCCGACCGTGGGCGGCGGCCGCGCCGTCCCACACGGGGGCGGGCAGGTCGTGCTCGGCGAGCTTCTTGCCGTCGGCGGCGGCGAAGGCGAGCAGGCGGCCGGCCTTGCCCGCGACCAGCACGGTGTCACCCGCGAGCACGAGCGCCGCGATGCGCTGCTCGCCCTCGGCGAACGCGTCGGCGGTCCACCTGGCGCCGTGCGCGAGCCGCTCGCTGCGGTTGCGATCGCCCTTCTGCTCCTTGCGCCGGGGCACCTGCCGCTGGCTGTACCAGGTGTCGGGGAACTCGGCGAGCTCCTCCGGGGAAAACTCCCTGCGGAAGAGCCGCCGCCCGTCGTCGCTGCTGCCGACGAGAGTGCTGTCGCGGAAGGCTACGAGCGGCCTCGGGGCGGAGTGGACGTAGTCGGGCTTGCCGGGTTTGGGGCCTGAGGGGATGTAGTCCATGCGCGGGCCATAGGTCCAGTGTCCGCGAGGCGCCATCACGGCGCCGCGCCCCGCGCGGTAGCAGCCGAAGCCGCTCTTCCACACCACGCCGATCTCGCCGGTCCGCCGGTCCACCCGCCAGCGCGACATGGTGAGGAAGTCGGGCCCCGTGGCCGCCGCCCCGGAGCGTCGGGCCTCGGCGACGAGGAGGTCGAAGGGGTCGAACTCGAGGCCCGCGCCGCCGTAGAAGTTGGTCATGGGCAGGCTGTCGATGCGCTTCGCCCAGTTCACCTTGCCGCTCTGCGGGTTGATCGCGAACACCAGCACCCCGCCGTCGGCCAGGGGGTGGCGTCCTGCAGCCACGTGGGCTACCCCGTCGACGACGAGCACGCTGCCAGGCACGGGCGACGGCGATTCGAGCTGGCCGAACGACACGATGCGCTCGTCGCGCGGCGCCGCCCGCAGGCGCCACGCCACCGCGCCGTCGGACGCGCGGAGGCAGTAGACGTAGCCGCTGCGCGTGCCGAACAGGCACAGGCCGGCGAACAGTGTGGGCGGCGAGTCCACGCGGCCGTTGGCCGTGAAGCGCCACCTCGCCTGGCCCGTGCGCGCGTCGAGCGCCACCACCTGGTG
>Ga0180432_10010099_pt1 | contig 11377 bp, 5 predicted proteins | sample SS_ome_10_FD_132414 | JGI IMG/M metagenome (GOLD analysis project Ga0180432, IMG submission 132414) | Hypersaline lake sediment archaeal communities from the Salton Sea, California, USA - SS_1_MS_2 metaG | ecosystem: Environmental > Aquatic > Non-marine Saline and Alkaline > Hypersaline >... | reverse complement strand
TGCACGCGATGGCCCCGCGCGAGAAGCCCGCCAGAACGACCTGCCTGGGGTCGGCCCCGTAGTCTTTGCAGACCATGGCGACGGCGGCCTTGCAGTAGGCGGCCGTCGCCGCCACGTCGCCCCACCAGCGGGCCTGGTTCTTCTTCTGGTCGCTGTTGACGTAAGGCAGGCACAGCCAGATGAAACCCTTGCCGCCGGTCAGCCCGTAGCCCAGGTTGCTGCCCTCGACCGAGCCGTCGGACACGTCCCCGTGCGTGTTGCGATAGGCCCCGTTGCCGGCGTACTCGACGATGACGGGGTACAGGATCCCCGCCTGCCAGTCGGTCGGCAGGTACAGGGCGTGGTAGACGTCGGTGTCCTTGTAGTCAGGCAGGGTCCGCCGGACGCGTCGCCCGGCGGCCGGGGGGCCGGCGGTCATCTTCGGCGTGACCAGGTCGGGCTTTGCGGTGCTGATGTCAGGGGCCTTTTCGAGGGTCTGCGGCGGCAGGGGCACCGCGTCCTTGCCGGTGCCCTGTTTCATCAGCCGCTTCAGCTCGTCGAGATAGTTCGTGTAGACCCCGCGGGGCGTGGTGTCGCGGGCCTTGCATATCGACGCGGCCATCCCCACCACCTCGCCCATCATCCCGCACGTGTTCATCACCCGCACCGTGCCGAGGGCCACGTGGGTCACCGAGATGTCGCGTCCGGCCATGAAGAGGTTCGCCACGTTCCGCGAGTAGAAGCAGCGGTAGGGCACGGGGTAGGGCTTGATGCGCTGGTGCCTGGCGATCGAGCGGAACTCCCGCCCGGGGAAGTGCTTCGTGTTCGTCGGGTGCGGGTAGTGCAGGTCGATCGTCCACGTCGTGGTCACGCACCCGTCGGGGAAGGCCCTTTGGGCGACGATGTCCTGCTGCTTGAGGATCACGTCGCCCAGCAGTCGGCGGCTCTCACGCTTGCCGGCGATGTAGGCCATCCACGCCAGGCGGCGGTTGGCGTACTTGGCCTTGCCGCTGTGATGGTTCTTCAGGAACGCCCAGTTGCCGTACACCACCCGCATGCCGTAGTCGCGGACCTCCTCGAACTGGTCGATCTGGTGCTTGTTCATGCCGGTTTCCCAGTTCCACTCACCGCCCGTGACGCGCTGGCAGTTTGCCTCGGTGAACCGGACGGCCCAGGGGCAGTCTGGGAAGGGCGCCGGCTTGTCGGTCGGGCGGGAGTACCACTGGACGGACGAGCCCATGGTCATCTTGTCCGGCTTTGCCGGGGCGAGGGGCTCGGCGGTCTGTTCTTTGCCTTCCCGGCCCATGCGGAAGTCCGCCCCGGCCAGGAAGCCCACCGCGGCGTCACCCGTGCAGTCGGCAAAGAGCGGGGCGGCGAATCGGATCTCGCGCCCGGTGCGGATGTGCTTGCCGATCACCGCCGCGATCCGGTCGCCGGTCTTTTCGACCTTGAACACGTGCGTGTTGAGGAAGAGGGAGACGTTCTGTTCGGCCCGCGTGACGCGGAGCTTCTTGGCGTCCTCGTAGCGTTCGGGCGGCCCGGCGTTGCCGCGCCGGGCGGGTGAGAGCTCCTTTACCACGCTGCCCAGGGCCGGGTACGGGTCCAGCTTGATCCGCCCCCCGAGGTGCACGCGGACCTCGCTGGAGTTGTTCCCGCCCAGCACGGGGCGGTCCTGCACCAGCGCCACGCTCAGCCCCAGCCGCGCGCCCGAAATCGCCGCACACGTGCCGGCGATGCCCCCGCCTACGACCACCAGGTCGAACTTTCCCGCGTCGGGGGGCGTCTCGGGCAGGCCCGCGGCCTTTCTGCGGTAGGCCCCCAGCGCCTTGCCGCCGTCGGGCGGGGCGGCCTTGCCCGCCGGGACGAAGCAGATCGCGTCGCATCGGCCCTCGAAGCCCGTAAGGTCGTGCAGGGCCAGGTCGACCTTCGTCGAGGCGATCTCGACGGCGCCCCCGTCCTGCCAGTGCCACGCCAGGCCCTCCGTGCCGAACGTCGTGCTCGCCGCCTTGCCCTCGATCAGCACCTGGAACTTCCCCGGCGCGCCGGGGGCCTTCCAGTTGGCCACCCAGTCACGCGTGCGGACATACAGGCGATACGTCCCGGCCGCCGGAAACGTCACGGTGGTCTTGGCGTCCTTGACCGGCACCCCGAGCCCGTGGGCCAGAAGGTAGGGCGAGCCCATCTGGTCCATCATCTGCTGGTCGACGACCCACCCGCCTATATCGGCGAAGCTTTCGGCCTCGATGAAGACGACGCCTGCGGGCGTGGCTTGGGCGCGGCTCATGTTCTCGGCTCCCATAACGGCACATGCGGCGGTCAGGGCCGCGAATGCGGTCAGTGTTCTGTGCATTGTTCTTTCCCTTGCTGTTCCCGGCGGTACGCTCGTTGTGTCTGACGGGCGCTGCACGTTGTCGTCTTCTCCACGTTTAGCGGGCGCTCGAGCTTGTTGTTGATTCCAGGTTTAGCGGGCGGGCAACGCCCGCCGTTCGCCGTTCGAACGGGAAGCGGCGGGCGTTGCCCGCCCGCTAAACATCCAGAGGACGGCACCATGGCGCGCTCGCTGAACGTGTACGAAACGAGGGATTGAAACCGAACGTCACTCATTCGGGGCTCACTATCACCGCTTTGGGGGGACCGTAGACTTCCATCTCCCATATGCGGGCGGTGTTGCTGTGGGTCGCCGTCACCGTCAGCTTCAGGCGCCGCGTCTTGACGTTCAGGAACTGCACGGACCAGTCGGCTTGGCGGTTGGACTTGACCTTCGCCGCCGAAATGTCCTTCCACTGCGTCCCGTCGTGATACGCCAGTGAGAAGTCCCCCAGCAGGCCGATGATCGCCCCGCGGCTGTTCCACCCGTTGACGATTCGGACCGCGCCGATGGTCTGCGGCACGGGCCAGGACAGTTCCACCGTATGGGGCAACTCGTTATTGCTGACCCACCTCAGGTCGTTGTTGAGGACGACCTTTCCGTCGTTGATTCTCTCGGCGGGGTACTTGCCGCTGGGGTGTGTGCTCGAGACGGTGACCTTGGCGCCCCTGGCCAGGTTCTCCCCGGCCGTCTTGAGCCACCCCGGCGGGACCAGCCGCGCCGGCACATCTCCCGGGCGGGGCCGGCCGGTCTTCGGCGTCGGGTTCTTGCCTATGCCTTCGGTCATCAGGGCCTTCAGTTCGTCGAGGTAGTCCCTGTAGACGCCTCGCGGGGTGGTGCTGCGCTTCTTGCACAGCGATGCGGCCATGCCCACCACCTCCCCCATCATGCCGCCCGTTCGCATCACGCGGACCGTGCCCAACGCCTCGTGCGTCACGCTGACGTCACGCCCGGCCATGAACAGGTTGTCCACGTTCTTCGAGTAGAGGCAGCGGTACGGCATCCAATAGGGCGTCTTGAACCGCTCGTGGTGGGCCTTCGAGATGAACGCGTCGCCCTCGAAGCCTTTTTCGTAGCGTTTATCCGGCAGGTGCAGGTCGATCGACCACGAGCAGGGCACGCACGCGTCGGGCCAGGTCACGCCGTCCAGGACGTCCTTCCTGGTCAGGATGACGTCGCCGAGCAGGCGCCGGCTCTCGCGCGGCCCGGCGACGTAGGCGGCCCAGTTGAGCTTGTGGTTCGGATAGGCTTTGTCGACGTTCTTCAGGGCGTCCCACGCGCCGTACATCGCGCGGAAGTTCCAGTCGCGGATGTACTCGCCCTTGGCGAACGGATCGTGATCGAACCCGCTCTCCCAGTACCACACGCCGAGAGACCTCACCCCGGCCGGGGCATACTGGCCCTTTACCTTCTTCCTGCCCGGGAAGGGCTTGTCGCTCAGGTCCAGCGCCCAGGGGCATCGCGGAAACGCGACCGGCTTGGGCGTATCCTTCACGTTCCAGAGATTGCATCGGCCCATGTGGCCCTTCGCGGTCAACTCGAACTTCGCCCCGGCCAACGCGCCGATCACGCCGTGGCCCGTGCAGTCGGCCACCAGGCTGCACGCCAGCCGGACGCGGCGCCCGCTCACGATGTGCTGGGCGATCACCGCCGCGATCTTCCCGTCCTTCATCTGAACGCCGTTGCCGCGATGGCTCAGCAGGAGGGTGATGTTCTTCTCGGCCTTGACGATGGCGGTCTTGCGGTCGTCCTCGTACAGGTCGGCGGTGTTGGCCGGGCCGTAGTGGGCGCGTCGCTTCTGCTCCAACTCCTCCACCACGTCCCCGATTCGCGGATACGGCGCGAAGTTCTTCCGCCCGCTGAGCCAGACGCGGACCTCCGAGCTGTTGTTCCCGCCCAGGACGGGCCGGTCCTGGACGAGCGCGACGCTCACGCCCAGCCGGGCCGCCGACAGCGCCGCGCACGTGCCCGCGATGCCGCCGCCCACCACCACCAGGTCGAACGGCCCGACGTCCGGGGGCGTCTCGGGCAGGCCCAGCAGCTTGCGCCGCCAGGGGAGCATCGTCTTGAGGATGTTCGGCGGGCGGGCGGTCAGGTCGGACGAGAAGACGATCGCGTCGCAGCGGCCCTCGAAGCCGGTCAGGTCGTGCAGCGCCACGGCCGCCTGCCTGGAGGCGATCTTGACCGTCCCCCCGTCCTGCCAGTGCCAGTCGGCGCCCTCGGTGCCGAAGACGGTCTTGAGCGCCTCACCGTCGACGAGCAGTTGGAACGTGCCTGGCGGGGGTGCGGCCTTCCACGGGGCCACCCAGTCGCGCGTGCGGACCCACACGCGATACGTCCCGGCCGCGGGGAAGGTGACGGTGGTCGCCGCGTCCTTGACCGGCACGCCGAGCCCGTGGGCCAGCACGTACGGGGAGCCCATTTCGTCCATGAACTGCTGGTCGACGACCCACCCGCCGAGGTCGGTGAACATCTCGGCCTCGACGAGCACGACGTGCGCGTTGTCCGCCCCGACTGCCGCCGCGGCCGTGCTCAAGAGGATAGCCGCCGCCACTGCCGTACAGGTTTCCATGGTCGAGTCCTTCCGTTGATATTCGCGCGAAAGCGTATCCGCGAACCCTCATGATAAACCGTGCGCGGACGTGCGGAAAGGGCGTTTGAGCGTGTCTGGTGTTTGGCGCTCCAGCTTGTCGTACACTCCACGTTTAACGGGCGATCGTCAGATCGCCGTTCGTCGTTCGAACGAAACATGGCGATCTGACGATCGCCCGCTAAACGAGTGTGGACGAATGAGACACCCTACTCATACACGAACCACGCCGTGGCTTTGCAGGGCTTGTCGGCAATCACGCGCACCCAGTGGGCGTTGAAGCCTGCGGGAAACGCGTGCGCTACTTTCTTGCCGGCCGGGACGGGGATCGTCTTGTAGCGGTGGAAACCGTTGTGGTCGAAGTTGACTTCGATAGTGAAGGTGACCTGCCCGTCGGCGTCGTGCGACATCTCGACGCGCTTGCGGTCGTAGCCGGTCATCAGGTACGCATCCGACGGCGCGCCGGCCGTCACGGCCGTGTCGCGCCACGGGCCGCCCGTGCCCACCGGCTTGCCCAGCCGCCACAGGTCGTCGATGCTCCCGAACCACAGGCCGGCCTTGCCGTCGGCCGTGGCGAAATGGTTGCCGTCGCCCTTGGCGCCGGCCCGCGTGCCGCTGAGAACCATCAGCCCGCGCCAGGTGCAGAAGTCCACAATCTTCCGCCCGTGGCTGGCGACGGGCTTGATCATTTCCAGGCCCGGATGGTGCATGCCCTGGCTGCGGGGCAGCTCGTAGAACGTGCCGTGAATGTTCGCCAGGTACCGCTCGGAGACGCACTCGCGGATCCCGCGGGGCGGCCCGGCGGCAAAGGGTTCGTCGTAGTCGGCGTGGCCCTTGGGCAGGCGGTATCGCCTGCCCTTGGCGGTCATGATCACCGAGGCGGCGTCGACGGTGAAATCCTGCCGGACCGCGGCGATCCTCTTGACCTCGTCGGCGCGGCTGTCGTCCGGCGAGGCAAAGGCCATGGTTCTGTCCACTTCGAGGTAGCCGCCTTCGGACGCCTTGCCGCTGCCGTCGACCGCCGTCGGGACGAACTGGAGGTTCGTGTTGTGCGAGGCCGGTCTTATCAGCCCGCCGGACCAGGGCGCCGCGTCGCCGGCCTTGGGCAGCGCGGCGAAGATGGCCTGTTCGTTCGGGATCTGCGGCCGCGGGGATGCGTAGTGGAAGTAGGCCGTCGCGCGGCCGGCGGCGCGGGCCTTGATGCGGACCCACGCCGCGTCGAACTCCCGCTCGAAGATGTGGAATGCGTACCCGCTGTCGCCAACGGTCACGGTCTTGTGCTCGGTCCACGTCCCGTCGCCGGTGCGGTCGATTTCGATCGTGAAGCTCGCGCCGGTCGGCGGCGGGGGGGTGTCGCCTGCGGGGGCCTTCGCCGCGGCGGCATGCCACACGCGCCCGCCGAGCGACGTCGACACGTCCGTGATCTGCACCTTCCCGCCGCCGGCCGGGGCCACGAAGCACAGGTGCGGCAGCCCGTAGGCGCCCGTCTTGTGCGCCACGTCATGCGGCGGGACCGTCACCGTGCCCTTGGCGAAGGCCTTGCTGTAGATCACGTCGGTAAACGCGTTGCCCCATTTGGCGGTCATCGAGGTCCTTTCCCACCCGTCGCCAAGTTTCAGGTCGCCCCGGGCGTCGACGGCGATGTAGACCGTCACGTCGCGGTCGACGGCAAACGCATAGCCCGGCGCGGGCTTGTGGAAGTCGCGGCGGTCGATCGTCACCCGCGCCAGCCCGCGCAGCTTCCTCGGCAGCCCGCGCAGCGTGTACTTGTCGGAGCAGCGTGCGATTCCAGCCGGGCCGCCGCCGCCCGACGCGACGGCCGCACCTGCGCCCGTGGCCAGGTGCAGCACGCGATGGGCGAATCCCTTGACCAGGAACGGATCCGAGACCTGCCCCGCGGCGACCGTCTCGCCCAGCCACACCCCGCCCCAGCCCGAGGCCGGGCCGAACGTCGGCAGGTCGCTTACCTTGCCGAACCACACGTTCGACTGGGCCCGCCTGACCATGGGGTTGCCCATGGTCGACGCGTCGTCCGACGCCAGCACCAGCCGACCGTTCCAGTCGCAGAAGTCCGGGATGTACCGCAGGTGCGACGCAATGGGCCTCAGGCGGCCGGTGGCCTTGGCGCAGAACCCCGCCGGGAAATCGTACATCATGCCGTGCATCACCATCAGCATCTTCCCGCCGCCGACCTCGCGGATTCGCGGCCACTCGGTATACCAGCCGTGGATCGCGTCAAAGGTATGGCTGGCCTTCGGCATGCGGAAGGTGTGCCAGGTTCCGCTGTCGAGCAGTTTGAGGATAACGGACTTTCGGTCCCACCCGGAGGCCCAGACGCAGGCCTTGTCGTCCGGCGCGCCGTATATGCCCCCGGGCCCGGTCACGTCGCAGAACTGTTTGCGTTCGACGATGCGCCACTCGCGGCCGTCCCACTCGGCCAGGACGCCGTACTGGCCGGGGCGCTTCGGTCGGCGTTCGCCGTTGTTGGCGATGATCAGCCGGCCCTGTCCGGTGTAGCCACCCTTGCCGTGGTCCCCGGGCACGGGCTTGGCGAAGAGTTTCTTGACCGCCACGGTGTGGACGTTGACCTCGTAGATCGCGCCCTCCATGTCGAAGAAGTAGACCATGTTCTTCGGATCGGTCAGGTGGCGTGCGACGGCGGTCATGCGCCCGGTGAGTTCGGTCTTCACGTTCGCGGCGCGGACGCTGCCCTTGGCGTCGATGAAGTACGGCCCGATGATGAGCTGGTTGCTCTCGCGGTGGATCATGCGCCCGGCGTGCGTGCCGCCGACCGACTCGGGATGCATCGCCTGGTTGAGCCTGGCGTCGACGGACCAGAGCTTGTCGCGCCCGCCGCGCGTCTCGTGAGGCGGGTAGGTGATCATCCAGAGCTTTCCCGCCCAGGGCACCACCGCCCCGATGCCGCACTCGCCCCCCGTGCCGGTCCACCGGTCGCTCGCCGCGTTGTACGTGCCGTTGAACACGGCCAGGTGAGGGTAAATCCCGCTGATGCAGACGGGCGTGTCGCTCGGCGGCGGCCCGGCCGCGGCCAGAAGTCCGGTGCCGCACCCGCCCAGCACGACCAGGATGCAGACCGCCGATCGCTTGAACCGTCTACGCCGTGTGGGATGGGCCATCGTGTGTCTCCTGCATGATTGCGTTGCGGGCCGACAGCATAGCATCGGCGTTTCCGGCGTGCCAGCACCGCCCGGCCGGGACAGGTATCACAGCGGACGTTGATGGAATGCGTCCCGAACGTGCCCCCCCGGAGACACGTCCGGGACGCGAGAAGATGCGGCCGGTACTCCCCCGGCGCGACATCATCATGCGCCAGGGCCGGTGACAACTAGATTGGCACGGGTTTGGAATGATCGAAAAAAAAATGAAGGCGCGTTTTCGGGTCGGTCGCGTCCGGCCTGTGGCTTGAACAACCGCGCCGCTGCGGGTAAACTGCCCCGACGGGCGCGGTGCCGACGCGGTCCGGGAGCAGGAAGCGATTCAATGGTGTGCAGCCAGGATGACTCTCACGGCGGACCCGACGCATCGCCCACCGGCGCGGCTGAGGGGCATCCGGCGACGGACCACGGGCAGGACCCGTCCGTCGAGCAGCTCGACGAGGCCGTCAGGAGCCAGGCCGAAACCAGGCACTTCGGCGTGGAAGACCACGACACGCTGCCGCCGTACGGCGAGCCGCTTCGCCAGGCGGCGGCCAACGGACGGTGCCTGCGGTCCGGGCAGGTCCTGGCCGACCGGTGGCGGGTCCTGGGCCGCAGACCCCTGGGGACCGGAGGGATGGGCGAGGTGTGGAAGGCCCGCGACGTCGACACCGGACAGGCCGTCGCCATAAAGGCCCTGCCGAAAGAGATGGCCGGGGACGATCGCGCCGTCGCGACGCTGCGGAAGGAGGCGAAGATCGGCCGCCAGATCCGCCACCCCAACATCTGCCAGTTCTACTCGTTCAACACCGAAGACGACGTGACCTTCGTGGTGATGGAGTTCGTCAACGGGCGGACACTGGCCAAGATGCTCGCCGAGCGGGAAGGGCACCCGATGGCCTGGCCGGATATCGCCCCCCTGGCCGAGCAGATCGCCTCGGCGCTGGACTTCGCTCACAACGCCACCTACACCGACGACGAGGGGCGGGTCATCCGCGGCGTGCTCCACGGGGACATCAAACCCAACAACATCATGGTCACGCCCTCCGGGCAGGCCAAGCTGATGGACTTCGGCATCGCCCGCGAGATCCACGATGCGATGCACCACGGGCCCGCCGAGACCGCACAGACACCGATCTACGCCTCCCCGGAGCAGTTCAGCGGCCGCCAGATCACCCCCGCCAGCGACCTGTACAGTTTCGCCAGCGTCCTGTACGAGTGCCTGGCCGGGCACAGGCTGGTCCTGGCCGACGGCAACGTGCCGTACCAGGTGCTGCACCACGAGTTTGGTCCCCTGAAGAACCAGACGCTGGACGTCAACGCGGCGCTGGCGGCCGGCCTGGCCAAAGACCCCGCCGCCCGCCCGGCCACCGCATCGATCCTCGTGGCCATGTTCTCCGGCCCGGCCCACTGACCGCGGGCCGGCAGACTCACCGCGCCGGCGCGTGCAGGCGGAGGATCAGGTCCACTTCCCCGATGGGGCGGTGGAGGCGTTCGGCGATTTCGGCCGGGTCCAGGCCGTCTCGGCTCAGGCCCAGCACGTCCTCGTGCGTCGAGCCTTCCCCCGGAACGTGGACCGTCGCCGGGGCGGAGTTCGGCTCGGGCGGCCGATTCACCGGCCGCGGCGCCTCCGGGGGCGGCTCATCGTCCGCGTCGTCGGCCTCGTCGGCCGGCTGGTCCGACAGCTCACGCAGCGCCTGGATTCTCTCGTCGGCATCGGCGATGGCCGCCTGCATGTCAGCCAGGGCCCCGCCCATCCGCCGGTCCACGTCCTGGGCCAGACGCTCCATCTGCCGGATCAGGTCGCGCACGCCCTCGCGCGTTCGCCCCGACCGGGCACGCCGATGCTGGATCAGCACGACGATCAGCAGCACCAGCGTTGAGGCCGACAGCACCCAGATCGCCACGCCCTGGGGATTCATGGCCCGGCCCCCTTGTCGTTCCAGGTCCGGGCGGCCTGCGCGTAGACCTCCCGGACGGCCACGTGGTGCGTCTCGGCGGCGGCCTGGCAGTCGGCGAACTCGGGGGAGGCCGTCACCGCCCGCCCGTCCAGGAGCCCGACCTTCACGCGGATCGGTCCGAACGGCGTCTCGACCGTGTCGCTGCGCCGCTGGAGCGTGCTGCGCCGGCAGAGCCTGCGGCGGACGCCGAACGTCGTGGTCTCGGTGAAGAGGATGCGTTCGGCCGCCGCGACGTCGCCCGGGGCGCACAGGACCTGGAGCGTCCAGGCCGGTCGGGACTTCTTCATCACGATCGGACAGGCCCACGCGTCGAGGCACCCGGCGGCCAGAAGCGCCTCGATCGCCGCGCCGATCACCTCTCCGCTGGAGTCGTCGATGTTGGCCGACAGTTCGACCACGTCGTCGGCGGTACCCTTGCCGGGGCTTCCGATGAAGACCCGCAGCAGGTTCGGCCGGGGGCCTGAGTCCCTCGTTCCGGCCCCGCACCCGACGGCCGACAGCGCCATCGCGGGCATCGGGCCGTACGTCTCGGCCAGCGTGGTCAGCACGGCGGCGCCGGTGGGGGTGGTCGCCTCGCCCTCGATACCGGGCGAGAAGACTTCCGCGCGGGCCACGAGCCTGGCGGTGGCCGGTGCGGGCGCCGGCAGCACGCCGTGCTCGCACGTTATCGTCCCGCTGCCCAGCGCGATTGGGGAACAGGCCACGCGATCGACGTCCAGCAGCTCCAGCGCCACGCACGCGCCGACCACGTCCACGATGCTGTCGACGGCCCCGACCTCGTGGAAGTGCACCTTCTGCACGTCCGTGCCGTGGACGTCGGCCTCGGCGCGGGCCAGGCGCCTGAAGATGCTCTTGGCGCGATCGGCGGCGCGGGGCGCCAGGGCGGCGCCGTCGATGATCTCCAGGATGTGCTTGAGGTGGCGGTGCGGCGGGTCCTTCTCGGTGGCATCCACGTTGAACTTCACCCCCGCCAGCCCGTGCCGATGGACCGTTTCGCAGCGGACGTCGAAGCCGGGCAGGTCCAGCTTGCCCAGGGCGTCTGCCAGGGCCACGGCGTCGGCGCCGGCGTCGATCAGCGCCGCGACGATCATGTCTCCCCCGGCCCCCGCGAAGCAGTCGAAATACGCCACCGCCATAGGACGAGCCTTTCCCGAAGAGTCTTCCGCGCCAGAGTCTAGCCTGCGCCCGTCGCCAATGCAAGGCGTTGGGTCGCCTACTGAGCCGGTTGCGTTGTGGGCGTAGCACGGGCATCTTGCCCGTGAATACAGAGGCCAGCGACTCGTTTCCACGGCGTTTTGTCCATGGGCAAGATGCCCATGCTACC
>Ga0180432_10010098_pt1 | contig 11378 bp, 6 predicted proteins | sample SS_ome_10_FD_132414 | JGI IMG/M metagenome (GOLD analysis project Ga0180432, IMG submission 132414) | Hypersaline lake sediment archaeal communities from the Salton Sea, California, USA - SS_1_MS_2 metaG | ecosystem: Environmental > Aquatic > Non-marine Saline and Alkaline > Hypersaline >... | reverse complement strand
ATAGTGTTATGCCTATAATCTAAGAAAAAAAATATCATGAGCAGAGAAAAAGTCATCACCTCCGTACAGCAGAGGCGGCGGTGGTCGGTAGAAAATAAACGGGAATCGGCTCAAGGAAGACATTCTTCCGGAATCATCAAGAAACGCGACATTCTGTCTGAAGAATTCAGCTTAAAATCGCCAGAGGTAGCTGGCTTTAAAGAAAAAGCTTCGCCTCATGCTTTGAAGGCTTCCATATCCCGGAATCCACTGTTCGTTTCTCCAATCCTGTTTCTCGTAAAGACCTCCATACCCGAGATGAATAACCGTGCCGGGGATAAAGGTGAAAGAGGCTAGAATATCGGACAGCAAATTCTTTTTGTAGCAGTCGTATTGAATGATGGCACGGAAAAACAGGTATTTGTTGAATTGGTAGGTGGATCGGGAATAGATGATGTCGACATTGTAGATTTCCTCGGTTTCCCTTTTGAGTGAGCTGTGATGTAAGTTCAAGGTCAAGCTGAGCTTGGAATTGGGCTGGAGGGTGAACCCGAATCCGGCACCGAGAAAATCGCCTTTGAAAGGGGATTCGGCAGGATAATAAATCTGTTCCCCAACCGTGAATCCTCCTTCCATCCGGAACCATTTGGTGAGTTGGATCCCGCCTTGCGTGTCGAATGTGGAGAGAGGGAACGTCTCTCCTTTCCAACTCTCCTTTTCATGGATGTATGTGGTAGAAAGGCGTCCTTGTTTGGTGAAACTGAAGTTCACAGCCGCTCTTAAAAAGGAATCATCCATCCCCGTAAAAAGATCGTGGATGGATTGTAAAGTGAGGTGGGGGTCGATTCTTTTGAGCCACGCCCATTTCTCAGGATCGGGATAAAAGCTGGGGCCTATCCATATCCATCCCTCATTGATACCTGTGCGCTGCACGAATCCGGAATCCATCTGGAAGTTTTTTCCGATATGTTCATAGCCGGCCATGATCCCTAAAGGTTTGGTGAAATAAGAATACAAAAAATGGTACGTAGGGCTGTCCAGCGTGTCGTCTACTCCGGGCTGCCTGGAAAAACTATGCATGTAGGATGACTGAACCTGGTGATTGGTGAGAAACCTGAAGCTGAGATCCAGTCCTCCCACCCGGTTGACTCCCCCGGCAAATTCCCTGCCGCTGTAGATCGCTCCTATGTAATTATCCCCCCCAAGGCTTTGTTTTCCTCGGGCGATTGTGAAATAGGCTTTTTCCCCTTCATAGGGATTAGTCCTGGAATCCCATCCGAGGCCCGGCCAATCATCCCCAGCTGCAAGTATCCCCAGCGCTGTTTTGCCTACAGTTCCTGTGAGCTTAGCTCCCCAAGAGGGATCGATAATCTTTCGGGTATGGACGGTTTTCTGGATATAACCATAGGGGAGCGTAAAAAAATTGAAAATGTCCGTTCCCTCCATAAAAAACGGACGTTTTTCACTGTAAAAAAGGGGATAGCGGCGGTTGACTTCTACTTGGAAGGCATCGCTTTCCACCTGGCTGAAATCGGGATTTAGGGTGATATCGGCTGTGATCGAGGACGTAATGCCGTATTTGAACCCGGCCCCTATCTCTTGAAAGATATCGCTTTTCCCCCATTGTTGGGGAGTCATCCGCCTGCTGTCGTTGCCCCATGTGAAACTGGGGAGGATCTCCAGGTTGAGCGGACTTTTGAGATTTTCATAAATAATGGTTTGGTGCATATTGAAAACACCCTGACCCGGTTCGAGATCGGGCCACGAGCCGCTCATGCCCAACCGGCTGATCCGCCGCCAAAACAGGACTCCCATCCGCACATGTTTGCCGCTTTTAAAGCGGATGGAACGAAGCGGGATGCTTATTTCTACCTGGTAGCCTTCCGGTGTCAACCTTCCGGCACTTGTCCAGACAAAATCCCAAGAGGTGTCTTCGCTTCCGAGAGCCGATCGTAATATATCCGCTTGAATCCCATTGGGATTGCAGAAGAGATCATAAGCTGTTTGTTTGTTGCCCATGGCATCGAGGGACAAGCCTACCCAATCATCGGAAAATATGTTATCCCGCCTGGTGATGGAGGTTTTTATTTTATCCGGATCACTATCGTAACATTTGAAGGCAAAATACAGATTCTGTTTATCATAGGCCATCCAGACCTCTGTTTTTTGCGGGAGAACTTCACCGTACGCTGGATCGTATGAGATGAAATTATCATGCAGTGGTGGATTCCGCCAGATTTCATCTTCCAGACTTCCGTCTATCGTGGGCGATGTTCCGGCGAAGGGAGGATTCAAGAGCCCGGAATTATTCCTGCGTGATGTCGCTCTACCGGGAAGGCTTATACAGATCATTCCAATGAGTATACATACGGCTGTTCTTGAAAAACATCTTCCCGTTTTCATTGCATTCCAATTACAGTTGTTCTATTAATAAGACGTGGTAAAGACTTTGATGGTTCATTTATTAGAGCGATTTGAAATATTCTCCTCGGCTGCCATCAGGATAAATCCCGGCAAAATAGAGTCATTAAGCATTGCGAGATGGTCCCAAGCTATTTCTGAGACCTCTCAGGATTATGTTGAAGTCTATATAGCCATTCTGATATTAACGAAATATACAAGATAAGTTGCTGAACCTTGATTTTTTGACACGTTATTGGATATCAGGGCTCTATTGGAGCGCTTGTGATGGGAATAGAACTGCAATCAATCGTATAGTTCTCTGAGTTATAGACCACCGGCACCAAAGACGTTTTTGACCGAAAAAGTCTCTTATGGAGTGGTACATTGATGGGAGGCGGGTCAAGAGGTTGATTTATACTTTATATTATATATGATAGTAATGGTGTGGTAATAATATCGAGAAAGGGATGATTTCCTTTTCGGGTTAGAAAATAAAAAAAAGAGGTTAGAATGAAAAAAAACAGATTGTTTATTGCGGCGGTGCTGCCCCTGATGCTGGCCGTTTTCCTGTGCGCTACGGACTTCACGACCGCAGCGGGAAAGGCTGAAGGAAAACCTGTAACAACCAACAAGGACAAGCTGCTGACCATTGCGGTCCAGGGCCAAATCGCTCCGGCTCAGCCCTCCCGGTCGTACGCCGTCACATGGGACGGAACACCTAAGGTGCTGATCGGAAACGGAGGGATCAACTATAACCTGAAAATCGGCGATCCGATTTTCGGATGGGCCAGCGGGGACAGGGCGACCATGGGTGTTGCGGTCGCAGGTTCCGGCCCCGATGCCAGGGCTCGGGGAGCCTGGGTTCCTCAGGTGTGCATCGGGAATGAGGTGAAGCTTCTGTCCGGTGCGGCCAAAGGGGAAAAAGGGGTGATCACGGGCAAGATGCGCGGCTTCGCCCTCGTTCATTTCGAGGACTCCGTGCTGAACAAGCTGTCTATCGGCGATTCCATGCTGGCCAAGTCTTTGGGGGTCGGGCTGAAGATCGACGGATTTGATGATGTTTTTGTTCAAAATCTAACACCCGAAGTTCTGGAAAGCCTCGTCTCTCAGACACCGGACGGCCGGCTTGAGGTTCCTGTCGTCAAGGAGATTCCGGGTGATATCATCGGCCGGGGGTCTATTCAGACCTGCTATCCTCCCGATATTGAAGAATACGGGCTGAAGGATCTCCGCTTCGGAGACATCGTCTACCTCGAGGATGTGCAGAGCGTTTACGGAAATGGTTATTTCAAAGGGGGCGCGGTCATCGGTGTTATCTCTTCGGGGCCGAGCGACATGTCCGGTCAGGGAATCGCCTTCACTCCGATCCTTTCTTCGCGGGAGGGAAAACTTAGCGTTCGGATCGACCACGATGCCAATATCGGGAAATACCTGGGCATCGAGATGAAAACGAAAGCGTCCCGAAAGAGCCCCGACGCCGCGCAGGGCGTGCTGAAGACCAACAAAGACAAACTGATCACTACCGCCGTCGAGTCCGTGGTCATTCCCGCACGCGGCGCAAGCCATGAAGTCACGTATGACGGAGCACCGAGGATCGGCATCGGCATGCATTCGATCAACTACACGGTATCCATCGGGGACCCCGCCTACGGCTGGGCGAGCTCCGATCATGTGGAACCCGATGTCTCCACTTACGGCCGCGACGCCGCCAGTTCCGCTGAATGCGCCATCGCCATCCTTTCCGGGATCGGCAATCCCGCCAAGGTCCTCACCGGCGAAGCCAAGGGCGCTGAGGGATTCTACATCGGCCGTCACTCGCCCGCACGCGACATACTCTGGTTCCCCAAGGACGTACTGGATAAACTCTCCCTGGACGACCGGTTTCAGGTCAGGGCCAAGTCGGTCGGCCTGAAAATCGAGAGCTTCGAGGATGTCCGGGTGAACATGATCTCTCCGGAGCTTTTAGAAAAGCTGGGCATCTCCATCCAGGATGATCAGCTGATTGTTCCCGTGGCGATGGAGATTCCGGGCCGTATCATGGGGTCGGGACTGGGAGCCTCGTTTGTCGAGACCTCGGATTACGACATCCAGACGACCTGTCCGGATACCGTCGAACGCTATAATTTGAAGAAGCTCAGGATTGGGGATGTGGTGGCTATCCGCGACCATTATAACTCCTTCGGCACCGGCCGGCATAAAGGGGCGGTGACAATCGGTATCGTATGCCACGGCTGGAGCTATCTGGCGGGACACGGCCCGGGAGTCAACACGGTGTTGAGCGCTTTGCCGGGCCGTATCAAACCTCGGATCGATCCTCATGCCAACGCGGCCTATTATCTCGGAATCCGGGAGAAACCGGACCAGGCGTCTTCCGGGCGCTAGTGCATCTCAAGACCGCGATGTCATCCTGAGTCCTGCGGAGCAGGCCTTAAGAAGAGAAAAACAAAGCATTGCATGTTGACTTGACTAAAATGATGGTGATGAATTGACTAGCAGAGGCGGGATCTGAGGAAATCAAATGAATACAAACGTGTTAAATAGAAAGCTCCAGACTTAACACTGCCTTTAAATCTGCTGGTCAATCTCGTATATAGCGACCAAGTCCAAGAAATCGTCTGGAATCAACTTTAAACTTCCTCGTTGCATGATAGATTACCTGCGACCATCTGGCCAGGCTTGAAACCTGGTTGTCGCTGAACATCTCCCCATTAAGGAAGGCGTATCCCTGAAGATCTTAATTCATCATACTGTTCAGGATGGCGTTTCCTGTTTTGGTCTTGAACATCTTTTTTTGTCTTTCGATGATGCGGTCTTTTCCGGCCCGGCCTTCATACATGTTCACCAGGAAGTCGGCTTCAAATAGAATTTGAAAATCGGTTTTGTCCACTTTTTCGTAAGTGTGGTGATGACCGATCATGAAGCACACCCGTTCCACCATTTTTTTATCGAGGTCAAGGTCCTTGAGCAGTTCACGGGCGATCGGAGGGCCTTCCTTCTCCTGGTATCCGGCCGCCGAGGAGTTGTACTTCCGCTCGCTTTCGGGTATGCCGATGTCATGGAGAACGGCCGCGATCTCGAGCGTCAATTGTTCCTCGCTGCTCAATCCCTCCAGTTTGGCGATCGTTCTGGCGAAATTGTGCACTTTCAGTGCATGATGCGTGCGCTTCAAATCGTTCCCGTAATAGGCGATCATCTTCATGATCACCTTCTCGACAACCAATTCATTTTCTTTCATTTCATGGATCGTATTTGCATGCGTGTTATATTTCATGGACAGGGATGTCGCAGCTCCCAAAACCGTGGTCATCCCCACCACCAACAGTAAGCTCAGGACCGTATTTCGCTTCGTCAATGTTGTTCTCCTCTTTTGGTGTTCGTATCGATGTTTGCTGCCGTCTGGTAAAATGACACATTGAGAACAGTGTATTTATCCTTAGGAACTAAATCAATCATTTAGTAACAGGAACCCTACCTTCTTATGCGTTGAGGGAAATTCCATATCACAGATTCCTGCTTGACGAAATCCCGCAAAAGGCGAATTCTTATAGAGTGGGAAAGATGAAACAGAATCATGGGGAGGATTCTATGAAGAAAATCAATCTGTTCGTTATTTTTTTGATCTTATGCTCGATCAATCTACCCGGGCAAAAAATAGACATCTATAAGCGGTCCTTACAGCTTGAAAGAAGCCATGATTTCGATGCGCTGCATTATAGGCTGACGCTTAATTTTGATCTGGACAAGAAAGAATTTTGGGGTGAGAACAAAGTGACGTTGAAACCCTTGAAAGACGAATTCAAGGAGTGTGTTCTCGATGCGAAAGAGCTCGTGGTTACAGAGGTTGTAAATCACAACCAAGCGTCCCTCAAGTTCGATCAGACTGATGAAAAACTTGTGGTGAGCCTTTCCCGGATTTACAACTATGGGGAGGAGCTTACTTTTACCATTAAATATTTTGCGAAAGACCCGAAGAAGGGATTCTTCTTCAGCGATGAAACTCCCCGGAATCCCAAAATGGTTTCAACCGATTCCTTTCCGGATGAGGCAAGGCATTGGTTCCCTTGCTACGATTATCCGCATGACAAAGTGACTATGGAGTTGATCGCAACCGTTCAAAAACCGAATAAGGTTCTTTCAAACGGAAGACTAGTCGACATAATTGAAAATGACGGGGACAATTCGGTCACGTATCACTGGCATCAAGACAAACCCCATTCCACCTACCTTTCCATGGTGGCTATTGCGCCTTTCGCGGTTATTGAGGATTCTCTCGGTTCTCTGCCGATCCATTATTGGGTTTACGAAAAAGACGTGGAAGATGCCCGCCGTATATTCAAGAAAACTCCCTATATGATCGATTTCTTCAACAAGCTCTACGGCTATGAATATCCTTGGGCAAAATACGATCAGGTGGAGACGCCGACCCAGGGCGGTGGTGCGGAAGCGACTTCAGCGACGATCCTCGGCCAGAATGTGATTTATGACGAGAAAGCCGACAAGGATTTTTCCTGGGAGACAACCATCGCGCATGAGATTGCACATCAGTGGTGGGGCGACCTTATTACTCTGAGAACCTGGTCTGAAACCTGGCTGAATGAGAGTTTTGGGACCTATTCGGATTATCTTTATACCCGTTTTGATAAAGGTGAGGATGAAGGGGCCCTGGCTCTCTTAGGCAAAAAGGATTCCTATCTGCGAGAGGCGCATGAAAAATATATCCGCCCTATAGTGTTCAACCGTTACGAGAACCCCGGCCAGAATTTTGATAGGCATACCTACCCTAAAGGCGCCTGTGTTCTTCATATGCTGCGCTTCATTCTGGGTGACAAACCTTTTTTCCGGACTCTTCGATATTTTTTGCATAAGCATGAGTTTCAACCGGTGGATACGCATGATTTGATGATATCGGTCAAAGAATCGACGGGTCAAAACCTGGATTGGTTCTTTGAGCAGTTCGTCTATAAACCGGGACATCCGGAATTCGAAGTCAGTTATGAATGGGATAAACGAACCCAAAAGGTCCGCTTAGAAGTTTCCCAGGTCCAGGATCTTTCTTTGGGGATTCCCGTCTATAAGATCCCCGTAATCATCGGGATCACCACATCGAAAGGAAAAAAGCTCCTAAAGGTGTGGATAAAAAGAGAGGAAGAAGTTTTTGAATTCACGGCGGATGAGAAACCTCTGATGCTGCGCTTTGATGAGGGAAATTTCCTGTTGAAAGAATGGACTTTTGAAAAAGGAATGGATGAACTTCTCTATCAACTCAAAAATGATGATGTCATCGGTAGGATGTGGGCGACTACGGAGCTGGCGAAGCTTGAGGGAAATCATCCGGTTGCGGCGGAATTGAAGGAGAGGGTTCTGAATGATTCCTTCTGGGCCGTAAGAAGAAGTGCTCTCGAAGCTCTGAACAAAGTTGCGAAGAATATGGAGCTTGGCCTATTAAAAAAAGCTTGTGAGGATAAAAACTCGAAGGTCAGAACAACGGCGTTAAGAATTCTTGGAGATAGGAAAGATCCTATGTCGGTATCATTCATAAAAGAACGGTTTAAAAGGGATGACAGTTATCTGGCACAGGCGGAAGCTCTTCGTTCCCTAGGGAAATGTGGGGACGAGGCACAGATATCTTTCCTTAAGAATGCGGCGGAAATGGAATCTCCCAGAAACGTCATAAAAAGAGCCGCGGAGTGGGCCTTGAAAAAGATTGAACCGTCCCTCTCCTATTAAACTAGGGTATGAGCTTATTGCCGCCGGATAGCATCCACCCCCCATTATTCATGTTTGAGGGTGTGGGCTGGATTGGTGAGGGCCGCCCGGATGGTTTGGCGGCCGATGCTGAGTACCGCAACCATCAAAATGACGGCGATCGAGAAAGCGAAAAGTCCTATATTCAAGCCGATGCGGTAAACGAATCCCTGGAGCCATTCATGGGAAAGATAATACGCGGCAGGCAGCGAAATCATCACCGCCAATGCAATGGGCACGAAGAATTGCTTCAGGATCAGGCCGGTTACCGAAAAAACCGACGCCCCCAGGACTTTTCTGATCCCGATCTCCTTGTTTTTTTTCCTGACCACGAATGAAATCAGTCCGTACAGTCCGATGGCGGCGATGATCATGGTCAAGATGGAAAAACTCAGGATGATCCTTCCCAGATCTTCCTCTCTTTTGTAAAGGTTGACATAGAGATCATCCATGAGCGCGTAGTCGAAGGTGAAATTCGGCGTAAAGCGGCGGAATGTGGAATCGATATATTCCAAGGTCCGCCGCATGTTGTCGCCGTCGATCTTGACCAGGAAAACATGGCTCCTTTCCGGTATGTACTGAAACATCATTGGTTTGATCTCATTCCTGAAGGAGGTGAAGTGGAAATCATCGACCACGCCGATGATACGCATGTTTTGTCCCCACTTGTTGATTCTTTTGCCGACGGGCTCTTTGAGTCCGGCTGTACGGGCCGCGGTCTCATTGAGGATCACTTGGTTCTCGATATCGGCGGTCAGATCGAGCGAGAAATTTCTCCCCGCCTTGATCTTCATATCAAACAGGTCTACATAATCCTCATCGATAAAATAGGTGGTGACCATCGGCAGTTCCATCATTTCTCCGGTCTCTGTTTCCACCTGGATATTGTTGGCTTCCGTTAATCTAAGCGGAGTCGTGTTGGCAACCGCGGCAGCGGAGATACTGGGATTTTTGAGCAGTTCCCGTTTGATCGTTTGATAATTTTCCCGGCTCTCATCATTCCAGATGCGTATTGTCACGACATTGTCCCGGTTATAGCCGATATCCTGGTTTTTAATAAAAAGGAGCTGCTTTTGAATCGTAACGGCGGCCACCAGCAGGACGACCGTCACGCCGAATTGAAAGATCAGCAGGAGATTGCGGAACCTCGGTCGGCCGCTCGAGCGGCTTTGCCCGGCTGCATTTTTCAGGACATTCAAGGGTTTGAGACTTGACAGGTAGAAGGCGGGGTAGGCCCCGGCGAGGAGTCCCACGACCAGAAACAAGACCATAAGCCCGGCGGCATTCGTCCAACTCAGGAATACGGACATGGGGATCATGCTCCCCGCAATGTGGCTGAAAACAGGGAATAGGAGGCATGCGGTTCCGAGAGACACCAGGATGCTGAAAAAGGTCAGCACGAACGATTCGCCCAGGAACTGCTTCCTGAGCTGCCGTTCCGTAGCCCCGACGGTTTTACGGATGCCCACCTCTTTGTTCCTGGCGCCGGCCCGTGCCGTGGCCAGGTTGACGTAATTGATACAGGATATGATGAGGATCAAGAAAGCGATCGATATCAGCAGGAAAATACTCTTTTTGTCGATGATATCCGCCATGGAAAAATTGACGTGGGTTTCAAAGTGGATATGTTGAAGCGGGATCAGAAAATACCGGCGGTTGTTCGAATTCCGATCGTGATATTTCGATACGATGGCCGACAGCTTCTGTTCGAAATCCCGGTAGGAGACCTTATCCTTCAGCTGAATGTAGCTGTTGTAATTCAAAATCCCCCAGGAGCTATCGATATCATCGCGGAGGGAATACATCGTCAGAAAGGAAATCAAGTAATCGAATTTGAGATGGGTGTTCCCGGGAATATCCTCGACGATTCCGGTGACTTTCAGCACGCGTCCGTTTTGGTAGGTGAGGATCTTCCCGATGGGATCTTCACCGCTGAACAATTTATCCGAAAGAGTCTGTGAAAGAACGATGGAGAACGGATCTTTCAAGACGGTGTCGCGGTCCCCGTTTTTTAAGGGGAACGTGAATACGTTGAGAAAATCCCGGTCCGCGTACAGCCCTCTTCCCAAGACACTCTTTTCCTGATGGATGAGAGGGGATTCGACTTCTTTCGTCCGAACCGCATAAGCGACATCCGGAAATTCCTCTTTTAATGTCGGAGCGACTATTCCCGATGTGGAGGCGAAATGATCGGAGCCTCCATGTTCCCAGTCCGGGAGGTGCTGCCCGAGCAGGAATATCCGGTCGCTGCGCTTGAAGAATGAATCGTAGCTAAGTTCATACCGTGCATAAAGTATCAAGAGCATAAAACAGGTTATGCCGACCACCAGGCTGAAAAGACTGATCACGGCCCAGCTTTTCTGTTTGATCAGATTTCTGATCGCGATTTTGAAATAGTTTTTGAACATGTCATGAGTTAAGACGACGATGACACTCAAACGGTTGCCGAGGCACAAAATTTTAAGATAATGTGTGGAAAGATCAATAAGATAGAATTATAGCGCCCGTGTTTTGTAAACAATCAAAGAAAAGGAGGATCAGGAGCAGCGTAAAAGTCATCACCTCCATACAGCGGAGGCGGTGGTGGTCAGCCCGGCTGAAATGGAGAGTTCACGACTGATCAATGTTCTCAAGTCAAATATCGGCAGCCGTTTTATGAATGAGAAGCGGGCCGCCGTCAAGGGGAAATATCAGCTGAAACAGCTTTTAATTTCTTTACTTTACGGCAGCCAAGGCATAAAATAATGATAAAGCTCAGCAAGTTTATAAAAGAAAGAAGAGTAGGGGATGGGAAGCAAAAAATCGCTTATTACAGTGATCCGTTGGTTTGCCCGAGTGTTGGGCATCCTTTCAGGGCTGAGTGTTCTTTATTTTTGAGGATTGGATCGTATTCTGGAGATTTCATGGCATCTACAGAGAGAAAGTCCCTTGAAATATATTGCTTTATTATTGCTTTTGATAATGATCCTTTCGGGAATCGTAATCTCCTGGTATCGTGAGGCAGCCGGCGGCTTGATGATCTTAATCGGTTACTTCTTTTCTTTAGCCTTAAAGGACATGGAGGGATCGGTGTTTTATACCCTCCCCCTGGCTGGTATTCTCTTTTTATTCTGTTGGTGGCAATCCGGGAAAATGACGTTGCAGATCCCTCATTGAAATAATCCTTTACAATAAATCTGCTTTTAATTGTCACTCGAATGGGGTTTCGAAATTTCTGTTCGGTTCCAGGTACAGTTTGTTGTTGAAATAGT
>Ga0180432_10010097_pt1 | contig 11378 bp, 9 predicted proteins | sample SS_ome_10_FD_132414 | JGI IMG/M metagenome (GOLD analysis project Ga0180432, IMG submission 132414) | Hypersaline lake sediment archaeal communities from the Salton Sea, California, USA - SS_1_MS_2 metaG | ecosystem: Environmental > Aquatic > Non-marine Saline and Alkaline > Hypersaline >... | reverse complement strand
TCACGCGTGCCCAATTTGAGGAGGGCTTGGACATCTTGCGTCGCACTGTCCTCGTCGACAGCTGACCCGGAGATGGGGAGTTCCAAGGGGTGTGATCCTCCTGGCTCCTCCTCTTTCGCTGGCTTTTGTCCAGCAGTTTTCCATTGGGCCAGCCTCGGATACGCGGTTGTCCAGTCGTCCCCTTTGTCACGCGGTCCTTCGCCGCTGGGTCCGGAGCTGGTTGTTAGTGCCCACTGCTGTGCTACAATGGCGGTGGGGGATGGACGTAGATGGTCGTCCGTGTCGCGGGTGTTGACCATGAACAAGAGAGCTTCTGACCGATTTGCTGTGCTTCAACTATCCGGCTGTGCAGGGTGTGAGGTGGCGCTCCTCAATGCCGGGGAATGGGTGGAGGAGCGCGAGCTGGCCTATATGCCATTGGTCATCTCTGCCTACGACGTGCCTTCGGTTGAGACGCTCCTGGTGAGCGGGGGCGTACGCACCGATGAGGACCTCCATAAGCTCCGCTCAGCTGTGCGGCAGGCCCGCCGTGTCGTAGCGGTCGGTACCTGCGCGATCTCCGGCGGCGTGGCCAGCCTGGGCAATCGCGATGAGGTCCGCGAGGTGTTCATCGCTGAGGAGGAGCGGCGCCACGTGCCGCGCTTGCTGCCCAGATGCCGTCCCATCGACACCGTGGTCGAGGTCGATCGGTACCTGCCGGGTTGTCCACCCACTCCTGAGCTGTTCATGGCCGTGCTGCGCGACACACCTCATTTCGAGCCCGCCCCGAACGTGTGCCGTGAATGTGGGCGCACGAAGCGGCGGGACATGAAGCCCTCGCATCTCGTGGGTTTCCAGCGGGGAGAGGTGTTACCCGATATCTGCTTGATCAATCAAGGCTATTTGTGCGTCGGTTCGTCCGTGCGGGGGGGCTGCCGAGCGCTCTGCACCCGTCCGGGACATCCCTGCGTTGGCTGTCGCGGTCCGTCGGATGCTTTCATTGAGAAGGAGTCGGAGGCCTGGTTGAGCAGCATCAAGCGGGTGTTTGGGAGCCTGACGGACGTACCCGAGGAGGAGCTTGACAGGGCGCTGCGCTCCCCGCAGCTGGCCCTCTTCCTCTTCCAGTTCTCCGACTATGCCCACGGAGGTGGGGCGGCTGAGGACCGACCGCCGCGGCCAAAGGAGAAGTTATTGTGATATGCCCACTCTGACCTTTCCCCTCAGCCGCATTGAGGGCCACGCCCGAGTCGTCATCGAGGTACAGGGTGGCGAGGTCATCTCGGCCCACTTCGAGGCCATGGAGATCCGCGGCTTTGGCTATTTCGTGCAGGGGGTGCCGGCTGAGCAGATGCCCGTCATTGTCCCTCGCATCTGTGGTGTCTGTTCGACTGCGCACCACGTAGCCAGCGTCGAGGCCCTGGAGGATGCATACGACGTGACACCGCCTCCGTTGGCCAACACGATTCGTGAGCTCCTCATGCTCGGGCAGCTGATCCAGAATCAGGCGACGTCTGTCTTTCTCTTCACTATGCCGGACCGTCTCGGTACAACTAGCATCTTCGAGTCTATGGGGGAGGCGAACTCGGAACGGGACCGGGCCGTGCTCGCCACCCAGGCTCTCAAGGTACGCAAGGCTGGCACGGACCTAATCTCACTGAGCGGCGGGCAGTTTATTCACCCTATCAAGGCCACCGTAGGCGGTGTGACTAGTGGCATACCACCCGAGCCGGCGGCCGAGATGCGCCGGCAGATCGCCGAGGCGCTCCCCATTGCCTGTAGGCTCTTCGACTGGTACTGGGACAAATCCATCGCTCTTCGGGATCGCATTGGCACCTGGGGAGACGACCAGCCGGCTTACTACATCAGTGCGACCAGCGACACCTGCCCAAACTATGACGGTCAACCCGGTCAGGATGTGATTCGGGTCCTGGATCCTAAAGGTTCGGATTGTGAGGCTTTCGCGGCCTGCGATTTCAGGGAGGTGCTGACTTTCGAAGAGACCGACTATAGTTATGCGGGCCGGTCAAGCTATCGCGACGATGTGATGCGAGCCAACAGTCTGGCGCGCATCAACATGACTCGAACGCTTGGCACGCCCCGGGCTGAAGGCTACCTCACCCGGTTCCGGGAGACCTTTGGACAGCCAGCCCACGCCATCCTACTCTTCGACCTGGGTAGGGGTATCGAGCTCGTCTATGCCCTGGAACGGGCCATGGAGATCCTGAAGGAACCGCTGGATGGTGGGCGGACAGCCGTGGCCCATACGCCCCGGGATGGTGAGGGCTTCGGGCTCGTGGAGGCCCCCCGCGGTCCGTTGATCCACCACTATCGTATCGAGAACGACGTGATCGCCGAGGCTGAGTTCATCATCCCCACGGTTCATAACACGAAAGCCATTGAGCGGGCGCTGAACGTCGCGGCCCGGCGTTACGTCACTCCGGAGCGGATCGACATGGAGCTGGAGCACGCCGTCGGCCGTGTTGTGCGGGCCTTCGACCCGTGTATTGCTTGCGCGACGCACTAGGACTTACGGCCGATGAAGGGGAGAGGACGGGGTGTCTCCTATTGTCTTCGACGATGACGTGCATGGGTTGGCGCTAGAGCTGGTGCTTCTGCGGCTTCAGTTCTGCGATCTGACGTGGTTTGGGGTAGGCGTGCCGTGAATAGGACGGACATCAGCTCGATCGGTCGTGCTGTCGACTTGACATATGCAACTAACCGCGCCATTGCGGTCATCACGCTCCTCGTCGCGATTGGCGGCTTGCTCTGGCAGCGTCTCTCTGGGGCGCCGTGGCTCGCGAGCATCACGTGGGGCTCTCAAGCCGGACTCACTGTCTTCCTGACCTGGGCCCTTTGCCGTGAGCTCGACCCGGACCACCCGACGGCGGCGTTCGCCGCCGCCGGGTTCGCTTTGGTGGCCGTCCTTGTTTGGGCGCTGCCGCAGCTTGCCCTCATCCTCTGGCTCGTCATCCTCATGCGCGTCGTCAACCGCAGCACGGGACTTGCGGCGGGCGTGCTCGACGCCGTGGGCCTGGTGGGACTGGCAGGCTGGCTCTCGCTTCAGGATAACTGGGCCTACGGGCTCATCACGGCTATCGCCCTCTTCTTGGACAGTCAGCTGCCCGACCCGACCCGGCGCCAACTCCCCTTTGCACTGCTATCGGCTATCGTCACGGCACTGGTCGCTATCCTAGCGTCCGCTTCTCTCTGGGAGACTCCGTCGGTGATGGTGGGGCTGGGCGCCCTCGGGCTTTCTCTCGTCTTCCTGCCCGTCATCCTTGCGGCCCGCTCGATCGAAAGCATCGGGGACGAGACAGAAGAGCGCTTGAGGCCTGCACGCGTTCAGGCGGCGCAGGTCCTGGCGCTGCTCACCGGAGTGGGGGCGGCGTTTCTCGATGGCTCGAGTGCGCTCGTGCGCCTGGGCCCCCTTTGGGCGTCCGTCCTTGGCGCGTCATTTACCTGGCTCAAGAGCACGTTGCCCTTCTTCGGCTCCTCGTCCTGATGGCCAACGTGACCGCAGGTCACTGCTGTCGTAGATTCGTTACTTGCTCCTTCCCTTTTCTGTTGTCCTTGACCACAATCTGTTCTCCCGCAGCACGATAGGATTCGATTCCCCCCTTTCTGTCTGTGAATACAGACCCTCAGTGCGGTCGCAATTGGTGGGCCATGTGTAGGGTTCCCCATCCCGGACGGTCGGAGAGAACCAAGCCCCCCTGTCCTCGACTCACGGGCGGAGATTCTGCAGGCCTGTAGGCGTTTCAGTTCCTCCGCTCTAAATGAAGGACCCTCCCCACAGAGGATGCCCGTCAGTCCGATGAATGCATCTGGAGCCCAGCAAGAGACGTCGTGCGAATGAACCTTGCCTCGCAGAGCTGACCCGCTGACAGAGGAGAAGGTTGCTCGTCACCGAATTGCCGTGCTCTCCCAGGCACGTCGTTAGCATGGATGCCCGGGTGGTCTAGGTCGTCTGGGCGGTAGGGTTTGGGGTTCTGTCCCCCCGACTTCGATGGATCTCGGTATGACAAACGAAGGGGACTCTTCCCTCATTGGTGAGGCCTGGCTTGGACGCAATACTTTGGCGCCGCAGTTTACTCAGAGTGGCGGCTGGGTGGTCCCCTTTTAGGAAATCAAAGCAGGTGGGTGACGGTCGACATCCTGATGTGAATCTCTTGCCTGCCCGCCTTCGGTGCACATATCTGGCGACCGTGGTATCATCTACGTGCAAGATACACAGGCGTTCACGCTTCACGGCAATGCAAGGCACTACCGAACAAGGAGGAAAAAGCTATGCTCAAACGAAGAGACGTGAAGGACAGCGATCAGGTCAAAGTCTCCTTTGCCCTGCCCGAGGATCATCCACACGCCGGCGATGCTTACGTCGCCGGATCGTTCAATGAATGGAATCCCAAGGCCGACCACCTCATCCGCCGGAACAACCAGACCTACAGTGCCGTCGTCACGGTAGACAAGGACGAACGTTACGCCTATCGGTACGTGTCCGGTGATGGCAAATGGTTCAATGTTGGGGACGCCGATACCTACGAGGATCAGAACGGGATTGTCGTCACCTGACGACGAAAGCCGGCTCACTTGGAGCGGAGCGGGGTTTCCGCGCCCTGCGAGGGCGCGCTGCCTCGTTCTGGTAGACAAGCGGCTGTGTCAGCGATTGAGGAAAACATGGGCCCGGCCAAGACCTCGCTCCGTCTAGCCCGACGGCTGGTTTCCGTCGCGACGCGGCGTAGCATCTCTTGTCCCACGATGTAGGAAGCCTCACTTGTCCGTACTCTGCCACAGCGTATCATGCCAGTCTCTGTCTTTGGCAGAGAGGTGGAGGGCGCTCCCTGGCAAGTCGAGCCACCGCGTTCGCGAGGACTACTGGTGGGAGGGCAGCCATCAATGATCTGTCGTGACACCAGTACAACCGACATGGAGAAAAGCTCTTGATACCTACTGCCGACCCCCTTGATTCAAGAACGCCAGCGGCCGACGAAAAGACGGGACTGGGCGCGATCCTCGTCGCGAGGACGATTGCCAACGTGCCCTACCGAATGACAACGTTCTTCCTTCCGGCCATCAGTCGCGGGCTGGGTGTCTCGCTGTCGGCTGGCGGAACGTTGGTGAGTGTGGCCAGTCTGATGGGTCTCTTGGCGCCGTTCTTTGGGGCGTACAGCGACCGGGCTGGCGGACGCCGGACTATGGTGTTCGGGACCGGGGTCTTCGCGATTGGCGCGCTCCTGGTGGCCGGGTTGCCGTGGTACGGCGCGGCGATGGTGGCCTTTGGACTCATCGGCTTGGCGAAAATGGCCTTTGATCCCGGGATGCAGGTCTTCCTCGGTCAGCGCGTTCCCTATGAGCAGCGCGGTCGGGTTCTCGGGCTTTCTGAGTTGGCGTGGGCGTTCTCGCTCTTGGCTATGCCACTCTGCGGCTGGCTTATCGAGAAGGTAAGCTGGCGAGCGCCCTTTCTGCTGCTGGGTGTCGTGGGCGTCCCAGTTTGGTGGCTCACACGGTGGGCTCTCCCGAATGACTTCCCGTCGAACGGTTCGGGCAGTGCCGCTCAAGCCCGTGCTGGAGCGGTTGTCGCCGCCCTGCGCGACCAGGTCCGACAGGTCGCTCGGGACTCGCAATCCCTCCTGGCTCTCGCTCCAATGGCCCTGATTGGGTTTGCGCAAGTGAATTTGCTGGTGGTGTATGGTGCTTGGATGGAGGATCGTTTCGGCCTGAGCGTCTCCAACCTGGGCCTGGTCACGCTTGTCATCGGCGTTGCGGAGCTGGCGGCAGAGCTGGCGGTCGCCTACGTGGCCGATCGCGCGGGTAAGCGGCGCTCCGTCTTCGTTGCAGTGGTATTGACAGGCCTTGCCTACCTTGCTCTTCCTCATCTCACTGGCAGCTTGGGGTTGGTGTTGACCGGGACTGCCGTAATGACGTTCTTTTTTGAGTTCACCATCGTGGCTCTCCTCCCCTTGCTCTCCGGCATGAACGCCGAAGCACGGGGTACGGTGATGTCGCTGGGGCGAGCCGCAGGGGCGACCAGCCGGGCCATCGCCGCACCTGTTGGGGTCGCACTCTACCGGTTCGGGGATATCACGCGGAATGGGCCGGTTTCCGCCGTTGTCTGTTTCCTCATCCTTGTCCTCCTCGTTCGGCTTCGGGAGCGCGGGCACTGACGTTCACTCTCAGCACGCAGTCTTTGGGTCGGTGACGAACCTCCACAGTGAGCATGGTGCGGACGGCATGAACCCTATGCTCCTAGATTGTCCCGACCGCCCAACCCCCCATTCGTCCGTGATCGAGTGTCATCCCTAGCAGCACGTCTCTCCACACCGTCACGCACCGGCGCCTCGCATAGGACACTTTTCAGAGGGAAGGCATGGGTCCACGAACGGCCGGGGGGTCGTGAATCCCGTGCCTTCGCCTCGGGCTCGCGCTTTGCACAGCGACTTGCACGGCGTCACCCCACCACTATAATGGGATCGACTCTGGCTGGATACCGAAGCCTACGCGGTGTTCGCGGCGGACGTGGGACTGGACCCTTCCAGTTCTGTGCCAAACGAGACGCCCCACGACTTCTGCGATGGGTGGTCCTTGACCGAGTGCCGTGATCACCAGGTCTCCCCGCGAGAACCTGCCGCAGAACTGAGGAGAACGAGACCTATGGACAGCCCGCTTCCCCCGAACCATCTGCTCTCATCCGCTCGACAGAACGAGGGCCTCTTCTCTGACCACGTTCTGGATGACGTCGTGCCGCACCTTCCGGCCTGGGAGGGAAGTCTGGCCGAGACTGAGGGTTTCCTGACCTGGCTGCGGCGTCGCTATGCCAGAGAGTCGAAATCTCTCGCCGATTACCGAGAACGAGGATTGGAGGGACATTGGTTCCGTCCAATTCTTCGGAAGCTTGGTCACGTGTTTACCCCCGGTTCCCCTGTGGCAGATACAGACAACGAAGCGAAGCAGCCCGACTACGTCCTCTTCCGTGATCAGGCGTCGCGGAGGGCGGCTGATGAGGCCCCGGATCCTGGCACGTTTGCAGAAGGAGCGCTGGCGGTCGGTGAGGTGAAGCGCTGGGACACCGCCCTTGGGAAGAAGCCTTGGGCTGGCGGCGCGGGTTTCAAGGACCAGAATCCCAGCTGGCAGATCGCGTGGCTGGTCTCAACGGCGGGCGTCGAATGGGGTCTCTTGAGCAACGGTCGGCTGTGGCGGCTGGTGCACGTGGACACTGCCGACCGCCTGGATACCTACTATCAGGTCGATCTCGTCACGATGATGGACCGCGGAGATCCGGAGGTGTTTCTGTACTTCACGCTCTTCTTCCGCCAGGCTGCCTTCCTACCGGATGAAGGAGGGCAGGTTTTCCTGGAAGAAGTGTTAGCATCGAGTCGGTCCTACGCCCGCGGACTGGCGCGAGACGTGCGAGAGAACGCTCGCTTGGCGCTCAAGAGGCTGATGCAGGGCTTCCTGGATCACGCCCCCAACCGCCTCGGTCATACGGACTTGGACGATGTGTACGAGAACAGTCTTTACCTGCTCTATCGGCTGCTGTTCATACTATGTGGAGAGAGTCGGGGTCTGCTGCCGCTCCACTACGAACAGTACCGTGCGCAACACAGCCTGGCACGCATTGTGGAGGAGATCACAGAGCCAGACGCCCGGCCCCTTGGCACGACGCACTACTGGAGACAGCTCAAGAACCTCTTCCAAATCATCAACGGTCGCTATCCCAAACTGAATCACGCCTTGGGTGTGCCGCGATACAACGGTGCTCTCTTCGATCCTGTGCAGCACCGATTTCTTGAGGAAAACGCCGTAAGCGATCGAGCCTTGGCTGAGGTCGTCGACCTGCTCAGCCGTCGGCGGACCGAGTCCGGCGTCGAGTCGGTGGACTACCGCACGCTGTCCGCCGGCCACGTCGGCTCCATCTACGAGCCGTTGCTTGCTTGTCGGCCCCGTTTTGCCAAGGAGCCGATGGTAGCTGTGGCAGCCGGAGCTGGTCACCGATGGGTGGCGGCTGCGGAGAGGCCCGCCTCGGCGGTGGTCGTTGAGCGACGGGAAAAGGGACAGGTCTACCTGGAACACGAGTCTGCCCGTACGCCTCGTGACCCCGGAGCCTTGGTGGTGGAGGCTGTCGTGGGGCAGACGGTCGGACCGATCTTGGCGCGTGCGATCTCCAGCGTGGAGCAGGTGCCGGCGAATCAGTCCGACCAGCTGGAAGACAGGACCACCGGGAAACGAATGGTGGAAGAGGTCCTTGGCCTCAAGGTTCTTGACCCGGCTATGGGGAGTGGACGCCTGCTTGTCGAGGCGACGGACTATCTAGCCCGAGCACTGACGGTCGATCCCCATGTTAGAGCCACTGATGCTGACGAAGATGATCTGAGCTACTGGAAGCGGCGTGTTGTGGAGCGGTGCATCTACGGCGTGGATCGGAATCCGCTGGCTGTCGAGCTCGCGAAGCTGAACCTTTGGCTCGCGACTGTGGCAGCCGATCGGCCCTTGAGTTTCCTCGATCACCACCTGGTGCACGGAGATGCCTTGATTGGGGCCCAGGTGGAGAACCTGGGCTGGCCGCCGCCAGTCATCTTGGAGCGCAGGGCGCGCGGACAAGCGGCCGAGCAGCGAGCGGGCCAAATCAACATGTTCGATCACTTGCTGCGGCAGACTCTACCGGGCGTGATTGAGCAAGTTCTTGAGATCACGCGGGAGGAGAGCAAGGACTACGACACGGTCCAGGCCAAGCAGGCGGCTGACAGGTCTGCACAGCGGCTGAGGGCGCCCTTTGAAGCCGTCGCGGACCTGTGGGCCAGTGCCTATTTTGGCAACGGATTTGCGCGCGGCGACTACGAGGAGGCTCTCGGTGTGATCAGTCAGCCCTACCTCCTGCTGGCGCTGGATCCCGTGCGGCGAGCGCGGCAGATGGAGGAAAGGCGTGCGTTTTTCCACTGGGAGTTAACGTTCCCCGAGGTCTTCTACGATGAACGAGGACAGTCGCTGGCACCTGGGGCGGGTTTTGACGCGGTCATCAGCGATCCGCCGTGGCATCTGACTCTCTCAGACGACGAGGTGGCCTTCCTCGAGGCGGTCGGCCTGGAGCCTGGCTCCTTGAGGTGTGGACGTGCGTCCATCCTTTTAGCCAGACGGAGTCTACGGCTGCTCTCCGAAAGGGGGCGGCTCGGCTTAGTTCTGTCCAACCTTGTTCTCGAGGAGGCGGGTCATGAACCATATTACAGTGCGGTCTCAGGGCAGGGGAGGGTGCTGGAGTTCGTTGATCTCAGCGCGCCCCACGAGGGCGAGGGGGATGTCCGACCGTGCCTCCTACTGGTGAGTTCCGGTGTCGCCCGTTGATTGGAGTCTAACCAAATTCCAACCCTTCCCAACCAAATCCAGCGGGAAACCCAACCCAGCCCAACGTCTACGGCTCGAGTTCTGTGTTATAGTTGGATGCAGTTGAGAAGGATGATGCTGCGACGGGGCGACTGCTTCGGCCCGACGCGGCGAGATTGCCAGGGGTGACGAGAGTACCCTCCGAGTTCTCATTCCCCCGAGATTGGGATTTCGATTCCGTCTCGCCTAGAATGTCCGGAGACGGACACCCACAAGGGAAGGCCTGTCACGGGGGGGCGGGCCTTCTCACTTTTTTGCTATGCTTGTTCCCTCAAGCTTGCCGCTCCGCCGACAAGCTGGTTGCCATCTCCCGAGTCTTAAGTATAAGCGGGCTAAGCTCACCACCCTTGGACTGCCTTCAGCGAGACGGTGTCTCAGCAGGATCCAGGCAGCAGAGGGGGCTCTCCATCGGAGGTTAGTGGTCCGCAGGACGTGTTGACATGATGCTGGCGGCATAGTGTCTTGACACTTCTCGCCGAACCCCAGCAGCCCGCACCACAAGGATGGTCCAATCAGAGATGAAGCCCACACGTTTTATTAGCGAGGTCATCAGTGTGCAATTCGACGATGCGCCGGCACTGATGAAGAAGCCCGGCGCTCCGGACCGCTTCGATTGGCGGGAACGGACGTTCCACGTCGGCGAGAAGCTGAAGGAGTGGCACGATTACGGACGTCGAGGCCGTATGGCTCACAATATGCGTCCCGCGCATCTGAGGGCCGCCCGCCGACGAGGGTCGTGGGGGGTAGGTCGAGACTACTATCGTGTGCGAACCACTTGCGGACGCGTGTTTGACATCTACTATGATCGAGCTCCCAAGACCGCCGGTTGGCGACATGGGCAGTGGATCTTGTTCCGCGAGCTTGAGGCTTAATGCTCCAAGTGGTTGAGACTATGCCCCTCTGCCGTACGGGCAGAGAGGAAGGGGCGAAGTATGATCGGTGATCCAATAGCCAGGGGGGTTGGCCATGCCGCTTTTTCTTCGTGAGCAAGATGTCGGTACTCTGCTGACCATGGAGGACGCCCTGGAAGCGGTTGAGGAGGCCTTCCGGTTTCAAGGAACGGGTGAGGTGGACAACAAGCCGCGGCAGCGGGCCCGGCTGTCTGAGGCTATGCTCCAGGTCATGCCAGCTGGCGTACCTGGGGTGGGGCTTGGGGTAAAGGCCTACACGGTTGGTTCCCGAGGCGTCCGTTTCGTGGTGCTCCTGTGGGATGAGCAGTCGGGAGATCTGGAGGCGGTGATCGAGGCCGGCCACATGGGCCAGATGCGAACCGGGGCTGCCAGCGGTGTCGCAACGAAATACTTGGCCCGCCCTGATGCCAGTTGTGTGGGCATCTTCGGGACGGGCACCCAGGCCCCGGCTCAGTTGGAGGCTGTGTGCTCTGTTCGTCCTGTGGAGATGATCCGCGCGTACAGCCCCACGCTCGGTCACCGCCAGCGATTCGCCGTCGAGATGACCGAGAGGCTCGGGCTGCCAGTAGAGCCTGTCGACACTCCGCGCGAGGTCGTCGAGGAGACCGATATCGTGATTACCATCACGAAGGCGTCAAAGCCGCTGTTCGATGGCGATTGGCTGCGGCCCGGTGCTCACGTCAATGCGGCCGGATCCAACCGGTCCCAGGCGCAGGAGGTCGATGCCCGGACACTGGATAGAGCCGCATTGGTGACCATAGACGATCGTGAACAGGGGCGGATTGAGGCTGGTGATCTCCTGGCCGCCGAGCGCCAGAGTGTCTTGCGTTGGGGCGAGGTGGTTGAACTTGGCCAAATCGTGGCCGGTCACCACCCAGGGCGCCGCCACCGTGACAGCATCACGGTGTTTGAGTCGCTGGGGGTGGCATTCGAGGACGTCGCGGTTGCCCGTGTAGTGTACGGGAAGGCGGTGGATGCAGGTATTGGAGCCCATCTGCCCGAGACGATGCTCGGATAGGGTCCCGGCCGGTCGCCAGTCCTGCGATCAGGGGGACCCGGTGTGCCTGGAGAACCGGGGATGCTGGCAAGCTACCAAGACATCGTTTCCAGGCT
>Ga0180432_10010096_pt1 | contig 11380 bp, 14 predicted proteins | sample SS_ome_10_FD_132414 | JGI IMG/M metagenome (GOLD analysis project Ga0180432, IMG submission 132414) | Hypersaline lake sediment archaeal communities from the Salton Sea, California, USA - SS_1_MS_2 metaG | ecosystem: Environmental > Aquatic > Non-marine Saline and Alkaline > Hypersaline >... | reverse complement strand
TCTTCCTCCTAATAGAATTTTGTTGCTTCTGTGAAAATTTCTCCAAAACTGGCTGCCAATTTAAGCCATACCCCACCCCTATGTATTTGTTTTAATGTTGTTCTTCAATCAAAATTTTAGAAAACATCCTTCTGCGCAGGTAGAAGCCCGTTTATTCACCAAAATCACCAACGTCACCAAGGTGACGGTTTTGTTTTGATCGCAAGGCATAAAAGGTCACCGGCACCACCAGAGGAGATTCAGAAGCCAGAAGCCTGTCTCTGAGTTCCTTTTCAGCCAGATTCCCGCCCTCACCGAGATAGTAGTGGCGGACCATGCCGTTGAAGTCCATGGGCGATGCCGTACCCGTATAAGAGACAAAGTTTTCGACCTCCAGCACCTCTCGAAGATAGGCCCCAAAGTCTCGCACCACACGGTATGTCTGCTCCAGCGGGGTCGCCATGAGTTTTTCCACCTCCTCGGCAGAGGTGCCCGCAGCCTGTAGAAGGTCCTTGGGCTTCTCGATCTCCTGTTTGATAGATGGATAGGTATAGCGGTCTTTATGCAGGCACGACACCGAACAGCATAGAAAAAGAACGGCAAAGGCCAGAAATCCGGGAAGCCATCGCATGGGAAGGGTTCCGATAATGCTCATCACTTATTCCCCGTGTCTTCTAGTAGATCGGTAACTTATTGGGGAATGCCCCATGTCAGTTTATATCGACGGTCTCTACCTTCGCCCTTTTTACGATTTCATGGTGGGGATTAAGGGTGATAGTGCTCACTCCGCATTTTTTTCCGCAGACTTTACCATAGAAGCCGGCGCGTCGCTTTGTTGCATTGTCAGATAAATCCTTGCTGGGACCATGTCTGGGCCCAGAATATATTCATCTCAATATCATACAGCTCTTTACCTATCTGTCAATGGACGTTCAGGGGCACCCTCAATGCCTAAATGCGCGGGATTTGCCTGGGCCCCTTCCGGAACTCATGCTGTGGGGATCGAATTGGTCTTTTCCGGGAAGGTTTTTCCTCCTTCACTATTCGGGTTGGCCCTTGGCGATTTTTTTGCCGATTTCGGAACCAAATTGATGCTTTAAGGCCCAAGAACACACCATGAAAACAATATATAATCATTATTTCAATGAGTTATCTTTATCGTCCCCCATGCCAATCGGTTTTGAGCCATGTCAATCCTCCCCATCAAAAAGCCATGCCTTCACGAAACTGGCTTGACGAAATGACACCAGCGGCGTATTCGGTGTTTATTGGGAGGTTTGAGGCAGAAAGTCTTTTCTTCTAACCAAGAAAGGAGGTACTTACCATGATGCGTCAAGCTTTAGGATCCAAATTCAAATGGACGATCTTTATTTCCCTTATCCTGCTTTCCGGCCTGTTTCTGATTTCACCATCAAAGGCAACGGCCAGCGAACTGGTCACTACCGATTACTACATCAACCACCAGAGCATTGAACCGGTTTACACTGACAACAAGCTCGATCCCAGCGTGTTGATTCACCTGCGGGAGGTGGTCCTGGCAGGGCGTGAGCGCACCGCACCAAAGGAAGGAAAAATCCTGCTGTTTCTTCACGGCTACAGTACACCTGGCTACATCGCCTTTGACCTGGACCATGAGAACTGTTCCATGATGCGCTACTTCGCCCGCGAGGGCTGGGATACCTTCGCCCTGGATTATGAAGGCCATGGGCTTTCCACAGATCCTCCGTCCATCGATTTTCCTTCTCTGTTCCCCAATTCCAAGGCGCCGATCCATTCCGATGTCGCCATCAGCGATGTAGAGCGTGTCTTTGCCTTTATCCAGGCCCTGCGAGGGGTGAAAAAGGTCCATATCCTGGGATGGTCGCTGGGTGCTTCACGGACCGGGCCTATCTTTACCATTCGTCATCCCGAATCGGTGAGCAGACTGGTCCTTTTCGCTCCGGGCTACAAAAACCTGGGATTTGCCGAGCGTGCCCGAAAGAGCGCAGACGTGCTCGATAACAGGGTGAAGGTGCGACTGTCACATCCCTCACTGGCGGGCTGGTATGTGTTCGGCTCCAACAAGGATATTATTGTCCCCGGGGCCTTCGAGGCCTTTAGGGAGACAGACCTCGCCTCAGATCCCAAGTCAGGAGAACTGGGCGGATCGGTGCGCATACCCCAGGGCCGTTTGGTGGATCTGCTGCGGGCAAACCCTCAATTTGACGCTTCCAAGATCACCGTCCCCACCCTGGTGGTACGGGGGAGCCTGGACACATTCTCTATCTCGGAGGACTGCAAAAACCTGACTGATGACCTAGGGGCCGATTTCAAAAAGTTCGTGGAGATACCGGATGCCAGCCATATGATCCCTTATGAGAAAAGCAATGTCATCTTTTTCAAGGCAGTCAAGGACTTTCTTGAGGCAAAAATAGAAAAACCCAAATCGCAATAGACTTCTTTGTTCGGGGATCGGCTCCTTCTTGCTCCCAAGGAAGGGTGTGATAGGCGGGGTCATTACGACCCTGCCTTTTTTCAACCTATACGCTGAAAGTATCCAGCAAATCCTTTTTCCGGTAAGACCCTGTACCATACGGCACCGCAACGGGTGCATTTGTAAAAAGCGTCAGGCCCGGTAAAACGGTGAAAGTCAGGGGGTGATAACGCGGGCGTGTGCCAAACAGGATTCGCTGTTGCTTTGGCAAAGCAATACCAAATCAGGCTCCAGCCGGCCGGCCTTGGCCATGTCAGACATGATACCAAGGGCCCTGTCCAGTGGCATGGAATCCCGGTATGGTCTGTTTTGGACGAGGGCCTGAAACACGTCAGCAACGGCTATGATCAGCGCTTCGAGGCTGAGACCCCGGCGATTTCTATGGAAAGGATAGCCCGCCCCGGACGGGCATTCGTGGTGACAAGCAGCCCACAGGGCGATGTCCTGAAATCCCAAGATCTTGCGCAGAATCTGGTAGCTCTCAAAGCTGTGGCGCATGATGACGGCCCTCTCTTCTTCGGAGAGGGGGCCCGGTTTCTCAAGAATTTCATCGGGAACGTTTAATTTGCCCAGATCGTGCAACAGGCCCGCCGCCTCAAGCCCAAATCGTGTATGCTCCGGCAAACCCAAAAGAACGCCCAAGTGCCGGGCCAATTGCGCAACCCCCCGTGAATGTTCTGCGGTAAAGGGGCTTTTTGCATCCACAATGTCGGCAAAGATCGCTGCAACCTCCAGTAAAGCCCGGTGATCCGAAAACTGCTCCGGTTGTGATGACTCCATGTCACTTATAAAGGCTGCCAAATGCCCGGGTTCGAGGTTCAGCCAGAAAAACTCTCTCGCGGCGATCGCAAGGAAAGCATCCACCAGCTCTCCAGCAAAAAAGTTTCCTCGATAATTTTGAATCGTCTTGCAAATTGCATGGCGTGAGATGAGAATATCAACGCCTTGGTGATGCGCGATCGACGCATCGACCCGGTCGGTCATGTAAATCAGATTGCTCATCATCGCCACCGTCGGATCCAGATCCGCCGGGAGATCATCCCAATGGGTATGGTGGTAACGAATGATCGGAGGCAGACCCTCGAAGAGCCGGCACTTACTCAAAAGTGCTTCTCCACGCTCGCAGTGCACCTGCGAGCCGCTCCAGTCAAGCTCGGTCACTAAACTTCGGTGTACCTGAGTCGAAGACACTCCGCAGTCATGCAGTAGGGATGCGCTGTAGATGGTATTCAACAGGGTGTCGTCCCACCCCATGGTCTTGCCGCACTCAACAGCCATGAACGCAACGCGCTTCCCGTGGTACCTCTCGTCAATGCCCACTAAATCGAGGGCGTCTGAAAGGGAATGGATGGCACGGCGGACATCGATTTGGATAGGGTCTTCCTCCATAAGGCATTCCTCTTTTACTTTCCACGGGATGCACAAGGGGGGCGGACATAGATTCGAAGGTTGATATCCATTATAGATCAAGTTCCGTCTCTTTTACAATCTTTTCCCCTCTTTCAACCGGCGGGCTCTCGGCTGCCGGATTGATAGATTCGTCTTGAAGAAGTTCCTTGATTTGTGGTACGAGCTAGATCGATTATTTAAAATTCTGCTGATACTGATTTTCCGCTCGGATCACGCCGGCTGAATGAGTCCGGTTCAATTTAAACGGGGAAGGAAAGATGACATCTGTCGAAAAAAGTCCTTTATACCTTTTCGCCAACCCCCGAAGCATTGCCTTTTTCGGGGCGTCGAATAATAAATCGTCCATGGGATCCATCATGCTCTCCTCGCTGATGCAGTTCGGCTATGAGGGAGCTATTTACCCTGTCCATCCCAAGGAAAAACAGGTCCGGGGTTTGAAAGCCTACTCCAACGTTATGGATCTTCCGGAATCTCCGGATTTGGCCGTTCTGGTCCTGCCCACCCGATTGGTGAGCCAGACCCTTGAGGCATGCGGGCAGAAGGGGATTACTCACGCGATCGTAGTATCTGGGGGTTTCAAAGAGGTGGGGGCACAGGGCGTGACCCTGGAAGAAGAGCTTATTCAGGTCGCCGATCGGTATGGGATCCGTTTGCTGGGCCCCAACTGCCTGGGAATTGCCAACCCGCACAGCAAATTCAATCCGACGCCCTTTCCCTATATGGGGAGTCCGGGCTATATCGGTCTGGCCTCTCAGAGCGGGAGCTTTGTCACCCAGATGTTCGACTATCTTCATCAATACAGGCTCGGGTTTAGTACCGCCTTCAGCGTGGGAAACGAAGCCAACACGGACCTCGTGGACTGCATGGAATATCTCGCTGCCTGCCCTCACACCAAAGTCATCGGCCTGTATATCGAGGGCATCAATCGAGGGAAGGCATTCATGAAAACCGCCAAGGAAATCGTTCCCCACAAACCCATCGTGGCCCTTTACGTGGGCGGGTCGGAGACAGGGAAAAAGGCGGGCTTTTCCCACACCGGGGCCATGGCGGGTCCTGATGCGGTTTACGACGCCGTGTTTCGCCAGTGCGGCATTATCCGAGCCCATTCCCTCACGGAGCTTTTCGACTACTGCTGGGCCCTGGGGGGCCTGCCACTGCCTAAAGGGCCCCGGGTGGCCATTCAAACCAACTCCGGGGGGCCCGGGGCCACCGCGGCCGATGCCGTAGGCAGAGCGGGCCTAACCATGCCCTCACTGGCCCCAGAGACCATTGAAAAGCTCAAAGCCTTGGCACCCCCTACGGCCAGTGTTAACAATCCCGTGGACCTCACCTTTATGAGAAATCCCCTGGACATGTACACCAGGGTACCGGAAGTCCTCTTATCGGATCCCAACACGGACATTCTTTTGATTTTTTTCCTGGTGCCGGCCACCATGGTCCACGCTTTCATGGGTGAGACGGCCATGGCGGATGGGAAGCCTGAAGACCAGGGAAGGCAGGCCGTACAATCACAGATCGATTTCGTCTGCAGGCTGCTGAAAACCAGTCCCAAGCCGGTTGTGGGTTACACCTGGCGTCGTCTCGATGAATCCGTGCCCCGGGGGCTCATGGCCCAGGGAATCCCGATATTTCCGGATCCGGTCCGCGCGGCCCGGGCCCTGGCCGCCCTGGTACGCTATTCCCGGATCATCTCGGGAGAAAGGCCGCATTCTCAGAAGAGCTGATAAACACCACCTCTCTGCCAATTTTGCAATCACCAATACGCCCATGGGCCGCTTCCATTTTTCGGTCTCGATGAAAGGCGAATTCGTACCCCATTTCCATTTTTTGTTGGAGATGCCTTAAATCTACTGCTAGGATATCAGAAAATCGGCCTTCGAGCGGGAAAAGCAGCGGCTTCAAGGCTGGAATTTGTATGCTTTCCATTGAGCACGTTACATTATTGTGTTGGTAGCTGCTTTGAAATCGGCATATGTTGTTTTGATAGAAGCAGGCTGAAAAGATGAAGACACGAAAAGGCTTGGGCTATCTGGTCTATTTTTTTTGTTTTTTAGGCCTTCTTTGTTTTGAGGGCTGCAGCTCGGATTCAGCGCAGTTTCATTACGGGCAGTTTTCAGCCGGTGAAATAGTCGGCTTAGGCTTTTCCACGCCTTCTCAAAAAGGGTATACAGACAGCAAGGGAACCTACTCTTATTACCATGGGGAAACCATATGCTTTCATGTTGGGGATATCGTTCTGGGATGCGCAAAGGCTCGTCCCAGGCTTTCAGTAGAAGATCTTGTACGGGAAACAGAAATCGATAAAGAAAATATCATCATCAAAATCTATCAATTTCTAAGAAGTATGGATTCTTACCATAACACCTATTTCTCTGTTCACATAGATAGAAAAGTCGATGCGGCAGCTCTTGATAAGACATTTGATTTTGTCCATTCAACCACCGATGATTTGAAAAAACTGGCAGAGGAATTGCTTGAACCCATCTACCCAGGAAAAAGGGAATATCTGGTCCCAACGGAGCATGCGAAGAAGCATCTTTCCAATGCCATCCTATTTGCCGCTTATGCAGATACCAATGACCCGCAGCAGTATCTGCCCAGATGCTTTGCCACGCCTGTTGTCATCGTTTCAACCGCTTCATCCGATATCACGGTTGATCTCCAAAAACAAGCGGTTGATATTTATGTGATCAACAATCCAGACGCTTCCGGCGCCAATCCGTGTAATTGCCTCTCTGACGATGACACTTCCATAGAGCTCTCCAAAGATGCCTTCCGCGTGGCAGGATCCATGCGTATCCGCGGATGCAGTACCGCCGGTGCTATTAAATCCCAGTATTCGGTGGAAGTGGAATGGCCCGATCCAGACCCATCCCCGGAGAACCCTTCTCATACCCCGCATTTTTTGGGGATGCAATATGGAGGCAAGGCATGGGTCTTTAATGATGCAGGCATGGTCGATCCTTCCCGAATTCGTAACCCCCTTTCTTTTTATCTACAAAGAGAACTCGGCAAAATGACCGGCTCCAATTCCTGGGCACCGCGCACCAAATATTTTGAGCTCTTTATTGTTACGGGCAGCAGCCAGAAACCGACGCGTACAATCCTGACGAGCGGGAATCTTTATCGTGGAGTTTATATCCTGATGGAAAATATCCATAATAGCGCACACCGTATTCCCATAAAAGACTGGGATGCCAAGGATCCAGGAGTCGGGCCTCTGATCCTCCAGATCAATCATCCCTATACCACGGGCACCCCTGGCCAATATTATGTTGCAAATGACGGCACTAAAGTCCCCCATTATCAGGATGTGCTCCCACCCTCTCCTCCAGCGCATGCCAATGTCGGATCTCCTCTTACCATGAAGTCACCAAATTCGAAGGCCTTCTTTGACATGAGCAATAATGCCGAACCAATTAATCAGGAGCAGCTCAAGGAAATCAAACAATGGTTCTATACAACCGGTAGCCTTCCATATTCCGCAGCCCCACCCCATGGATGGGCAGGTCACTTTGATTCCCCCCCCTTTCGTGCTTAACCAGCCCGCCAGGTCCCGGCAGCCCCCCAGTAATCAATCTTGATCCGCCCTATTCCTGTTATGGCTGCACAGATGTCGCCTGTTTCTTTAGTAACCTACAGAAAACCACCGATTTCCGTTCTTTTGTGGAGTACTTCCTTTTAAATGAACTCGTCAAAGATCCAGACGGTTACCATAAGAGCACTTTCATGTTTAAAACAGGAGATAGCCTTCAGGGATCCAATTCAATTATCCCGGGAAAAGTCTTTGCAGGACCTCTGTGGGATAAAAATAAATCCTATGGAAATTACGGCGGAGACGTGACATTCCCGTGTCCCGACACAATACCGTCATCCCAGTGGGCAGACCCAGTGGGGTTTCTTTACTGTGCGCAACAAGGCGGCCAGGCTCCTTGGTGGTGGAGTGTCCTTCTCCTTTCCGAGGAATTCAAAAAAACGGCATCAGATACCTGGATCGCAGCCACAAAAGAAGGAGGCATCCTTACGGCTGGAGCGATTGGAGCCTACATTGATGAGCAGAGATCATACCTTGACGATCAACCCTATCCGAATGATCCGGGCAGCATAGGAACCGGAGCAATTCAACGTGAACTCAAGAGATGGCCAGGCCTTGCAGGCTTAGATTTAAAGGATTGGATCTTTACTGGATATGAAGAGTACGCAGGCCGTATTGAGTGGCTCCAGGACAATTTCCATTTAATCGGTATCAGCACAAAGGAAGAATAGAGCAGATCAACAGGAATAGGGCTGACAACCACTTAGAAGAGCAGCTCCACCAAAAGGGGGCCGCCGCACCAATTTCCGTCATCAGAAGTACATCGATTACATAGACGCTCTCAAAAAGGCCTGCCCGCAGGTTTACTCTTGGCAATTTGATGACTTTAAGCGCACCATCAATTGCAGAAAGACCAACGGTCTTGTAAATTACAAACTGACCATCTGCCCCTAACCCTCAGAATTTGTCAGGATCTTCTGCCTCTTAGAAGTGCCAACGTCACTCTGTTGACAAGCCCCCATATACCGGCGGCCGAAAAATATTCTTCAATAGACCGGTCAAACAGGACTGAGACTTGAGGTCCAAATTCCGCATCGTCTCCCTTCCAGAAAAGATAATAAAGAGGGACTCTTGGAAAGGGCAACAGCCTATATGCAGAATCGGCCATTTCCAGTCTCTCGCCTCCCAGAAATTCCGCCGCCTGTCTGAATCCATCAATATCGTCACCGTAACGCTCCAATAGCGGTTCCAGGTTGAAGTCATGTTTGCCCACAAAAAAGTGGAACTCCTTGAGGTCATTTTTACTGATCATCTCTTTACTCAAGGGATGAAATGATTTCACCTTGTCAAGATAAAGCAATGTTATCAATTCCAAAAGAGGATCATCCGTTCTCTCCCATGCCTTTCCCCGCAAACAGCGGATACATTTAGCTTTCATATCCACCAGGATATCTTCATTTAAAAAATGCAGGGTCAGCCCGTCTGAACCGTGAGGATTGGCAAGGGTGAAGTTGCATAAGGTGTTCAGATCTTTATTCTGGGGCCTGTCCCAGTATTCGGGCGGAACCTTTACAGGATGTCCATGGGGGTCAAAGGCCGGGGGCATTTCCCGGAGCCTTCTGGCCTGCATAGCCAAAAATCCCCGGCTGAAGGGATAGTCTACTTGGGTGAAATTTTCACAAGGGAAGAGATCACAATCCCGCATACAGTAGGCAATTTGGTTTAAAGATGCGCACGCCAAGATCGTGCAATTGCCCCCGAAGATTCTCTTCTGGGCTTCAAGCTTCCTTTTGGCCTCCAGGCTCTTACCCGATCCGCACGAGGAACAGATTCCCAAAAGTCGTAATTTACATACATCACAATTTATTCCACAGGCTCCGGTCGGCATAAGTGTCCCTGGCTTTAAGGGCTATGGGGATTGGGCGGTCCGACTCATTTTTTAGGAAAAAATTTCACCCCTGAGATGTTCTTAAAGTCAGCATCCTGTGTCCAAATGGTACAATCATATGCTTTAGCTGTCGCCAAGATAATACTGTCCGCCATTGGAAGATTATAATGCAAGCCTATTTTTGATGCGCTCATCGCCAGGCTTGTCGTTAAGTCAATAACCTTCCCTTTCTGCATTGCGGCCGCTGCCTGGAGCGCTTCATTTTCTCCGGTCTCCCTTAAAACGACCTTGAAAACCTCGTATATTGATATGACCGGAACAATTAAGGATGCTGTATCATTCAGAGGTGCCGAGAAATATTTTGAATGTGGTCCCCCCGAAAAATATTCGAGCCAGCCAGAGGAATCCACGATATTCATAGTCTGTCTTCCTCTCTTTCAAAATCCGTGTTCATACCTTTAAGGAAACCCCTAAGCTCCCCAATGTCACGATCTGGTATCAGCTCGATTCTTCCTTCATGTTGAATAAGTTGCATTTTCTGCCCAGGACGAAGGCGCAATGCCTCTCTAATGACCTTTGGTATAACGATTTGATATTTTGGGGAAACTGTAACTGTTTGCATGGAGCCACCTCGATCGAAAAGAATGCGTATTACAATATCATCATCGATAACAAATCGTCAATTATTGAGTGGCAACGATTTGATCCCCGGCCTGAGTTCTCTGCCCGTTAGATGGCCACACAGATCCGGATATGAAATGAGGATTGGCCTTTGCCATTTTATGGTTCGTTTCTTAAACCCCCTTTTTGAGCCCAAAATTGAACTTTTACGCTTAAAAAAAAGGCGGCAAATCAAAGATCTTATCATTATTTCAATCGCTTCCCTTGGTCCACCCTGCAAAAAAGGAAAAAGCTCAGGTATCCTTCGGGGTCATCAACGCCCCCAAGATTCCTTCATGGATAACAATCCGATATTGAGCAACAGAAAAGCGACTTGGGATATGCTTTTTCCATTCTGCCCTTGCAATTGCCCATTGGCCTGCCACCCTGATGCCTTGGTCCAACGCCAATCCCAATCTGTGAATGTCCGGGGGCGCCCAGATTAGAGCATCAGAAGTCATTGCGAGGGCGCGCTAATTGCGGATCACTTTGTTTCCACGTATTCGGCCAATTCCACTACCGATGCTAAAGCCCGGCGTACGAAATTAATTTCCCAATTCAGAGAGTCCGGTCTCCGGTCATAGAAAAGTTTAACATTGTTGGGCTGCAATCTGAGTCCCACTCCCGCATACTCGGATCGCAGAGAATATGACGCACGTTAAATTGCACGATAATGGGGCCCCGCAATGCGGCATAAATGTTATGATCAGCCAGGCTCGGTCCGCCCTCCCGTTCGATCGTCGCAAAGGTGTAGGTAGGCTTTTCGGTCATAAAGGAATTGAAACCAAGTTCCGTATACAGCTGTGGGGGACCTGGCCGGATGTGCTGACGACCATCAGGCCCTGACGATGCCCAGGGCTCCCCCTGCGAATCATCTCAATCTTGACATCCCGGTTCTTTTCACGGCCGGTAATTACCCAAGCAAAATAGTCGGCATCGTTGGGCTTTAAGTTGATATACCGCATACCCAGCCCTTCAGCTAAGCCAATGAGCCGCTTTTGGTAACGGCGGAAGTGCTTTTCCCCAAATACTGCTACTATAGCAAAACACCCTAGAATCAGAATCACAAGGATGGTCCATGTCAACCATGTGGGTATTCCGGCCTGATCAGAAAAGTTCCTAACTGTTGAGCAACCGATAAAAAATGGCAGGCCAACAATAACTATATCAAGTAAAATTCGTCTCGTCATACCTTTCCCCAGGACTTTCATTCAGCGGCTGGACCACCGGTCAACAATAACCAACGGCCATTCAGTCTCTGAACTCACAAATGTTCGGGTCCGCTGTACGCCTTTTTAGCCGGTAAAAAAAATTGTATCATTTTAGCTCTATGAAACTGGGATCCGCCCCGAAGGGGTGGGCCTGCGCCAAGCGAAGCGAAGGCAAAGAAACGGGATCATGACCTTCTTTCTTTTGTTCCGAGTCTCCCAGGCTG
>Ga0180432_10010095_pt1 | contig 11381 bp, 11 predicted proteins | sample SS_ome_10_FD_132414 | JGI IMG/M metagenome (GOLD analysis project Ga0180432, IMG submission 132414) | Hypersaline lake sediment archaeal communities from the Salton Sea, California, USA - SS_1_MS_2 metaG | ecosystem: Environmental > Aquatic > Non-marine Saline and Alkaline > Hypersaline >... | reverse complement strand
CGGTCAGCCCGCAATCCGGCCCACACCGGACTGGGACTATTGTCGCCGGGGCACCCGATTCCCGCAAGCACGCTCTGTGGTTGTTAAAGTGCACGTAGATACCGAGGGTATTTTATACAAGGGAGGAGTATTGAGATGAAGAAGTACATAAGCCTATTGACGCTCGGAGCTCTGGCTGTCGGGCTGCTGGCAGGATGCCAGCCGGAGGTCGTCACGGTCACTGTCGAGGTCCCCGTGGAGGTCGAGAAAGAGGTCGAGGTCCCGGTAGAGGTAGAGAAAGAGGTCGAGGTGACGGTGGAGGTGCCTGCCGAGCCGGTCGAGAAGACGGTGGTGGAGTTCTGGACCACCGATAACGAGGAAGAGCGGGTAGAAGTATATGAGGCGGTCGCGGAACGGTTCATGACCGAACACCCCGACGTAGATGTGCGCATCGTCCCGATCGAAGAGGCTGGCGTATCGCAGCGCATCGCGACGGCTGTGGCCGCCAACCGGCTACCGGACATCGTCCGCATGGGCGTCGAGCGCGTAGCTACCTTGGCTGCCGAGGGCATCCTGGACCAAGACGCCGCCGAGGCCGTGATCGCCGATCTTGGAGAGGATGACTTCCGCGCCGGCCCGCTGGCGATGGTCACTGACCCGTCCACGGGCAAGCGCGCTGCCGTACCCTACGACGGATGGGTCCAGGCCGCCTGGTACCGCACCGACATGTTTGAGGAAGCCGGCCTCAGCGCACCGGTTAGCTGGGACGACATAGATGCCGCCTGCGACGCCCTCCCGGGCACAGGCAACATGCTGTACGCGCTGACGCTCGGCACCGACCCGGGACAGAACTATCCGCACCAGGTCTTCGAGCAAGTCGCCATGTCGAACGACGCCTGGCCCTTCGATGAGGCGGGCAATGTCACCATGAACACGCCCGAAATGGTCGAAGCGCTGGCATTCTACAGCGGACTCCAGCGCTGTGCGATGCCCGGCCCGCAATACTGGCGCGGCGCGCGCGAGTCTTACGAGCTTGACCAATCCGGCATGCTGTTCTACAGCACCTACATCATGGACGACCTCGTCGAGGGCTCAGGGCTAGAAGGCGGCGGCTCGGTCGAGATCGCCGTGGAGGACCTGGCGCTCAAGACCGGCTTCGCCTCGCAGATGGCAGGGCCCAATGGCTCCGCCTCCTACGGGCAATTGGTTACGCTCGGCATCATGCAGGGCGCCGACCCCGAGGCCCAAGAGGTGGTCAAGTGGTTCCTGACCGGCCAGAACTACCAGGAGGTCCTGGCTCTGGCCCCCTTCGGCAAGGTGCCGGTGCTCGAGAGCGCCGTGGACGGATGGAGCGGGCTCAGCCCCTTCTTCGAATACTACTCGGACGAGACCTTGAGCCAGATCGCCAATGGCTTCGAGAGCATGCAGCGCTGGCTGTTCCGCCCGGGCTACGACGCCACGCAGCGGGCCGTCATCGGCGACATCGAGGGCCGGATGCTGATCCCGCAGGTCATCAGCAACATCGCTCTGGAAGGCACCATGACACCCGAGACTGGTGCCGAATGGCTTCAGGAGCAAGTCGAGGCTATGCTGGCTGAACGCCAGGAGTAATAGCCAAGAGCAGTAGACCGTCGTTGGGGACGTAGCCACGGTGCTACGTCCCCAACATCTCCCCCGCCTTTCTGGGACTGAAGACCTACGCTACCCCAGAACCTCGTAGGGGCGCGGTGACCGCGCCCAATTGGAGGCAAGGCTATGACCGTCGGATTGGAACAATCCCCCTCAGCCAGAGGTTCACGATCACCATCCAGGCGACGTTGGAACTCGATGGAGGCTCGCGAGGCCCGCCTGGCCTGGGTGTTGGTCTTGCCCACAGCTCTGATCGTCTTTGGACTGGTCGTTTTCCCGGCCATATTCAGTATATGGATCAGCTTCCGCGACGTCACGCTAGGCAACCTGAACGACGTCTTCCGCGCGCCGTTCGTGGGCCTGGACAACTACCGCACCGTCTTCAATGACTTCGCCTTCAAGTGGCAAGGTCTACAGAACTGGGGCGCTGCGGTCACCAGCATCGTGTACTCATTCACCGCGACCATCCTGACGCTGATCGTCGGCCTGATCGCGTCGCTGCTGCTCAACCGGCCATTCCGCGCCCGAGGGCTGGCGCGCGCCATCTTCCTGTTTCCCTACGTCGCACCAATCGTCAGCATGGCCTTCGTCTGGCATTGGATCCTCGATCCACGTCCGTCGGGGGTGCTCAACGATATCCTGATGCGATTGGGGATCATCGCACTGCCCAAGGCATACCTGGCGACGCGGGGCCTGGCGCTATGGATCGTGATTATCTTCGAGGCGTGGCGTTACTTCCCGTTTGCCATGCTGATGATCCTGGCCCGGCTCCAGGCCGTCGACGCGACTTTGTACGAGGCCGCCGACGTGGATGGCGCGAATACCTGGCACAAGTTCCTGTACGTCACGCTCCCTGAGCTGCGCTACATACTCGGCTCAATCTTCCTCCTCCGCCTGATCAGGACATTCAACAAGTTCGACGACATCTTCCTCTTGACCGGAGGAGGCTTTGGCACGAACGTGCTCCCAGTACTCACGTATCAGTTCAGCTTCAGGTCCTACAACTTCGGCAAAGGTGCAGCCACGGCGATGATCCTGCTGCTCATCCTGGTTGTGTTCCTGGTGGTGTACGTGAGCACCGTTATGAAGAGTACCGACGAGTAGAGGGAGGCCAATATGACACAGACAACAGATTCCCGAGAGAAGAAGAGCGCCCTTCGCGCGTCAAGGGATGAGCGGCTGAGCTTCATCGACCACCTGGCGCGGTGGATCACCTGGCCCCGCTTCATCTTCGCGGTGACCCTGATCTTCTTCCTGACCAGCATCCTGTTTCCCTTCTATTGGATGGTGAGCTCGTCGTTCAAGACCTACGCAGAGATCGGCGGCCGGACGCCGGTGTACATCCCCAGCGCCCTGCGACTCGACGCCTATCGGCAGCTCTTCGATCCCAACGCCCCGGTGTCCAGAACTTCGAGTTACGAGAACTTCGGCCTCAACATCGTCAACAGCGTCAAGGTTGCGGTGCCCACCGCCATCATCGCGGTGATCCTGGCCACGCTGGGCGCGTATGCGGTAGCCAGGCTGCATTTCCGGGGCAAGGAAGCGATGCTCAACGGCATCCTGATCGTCTACTTGTTTCCGGGCATTCTGCTGATCATTCCCCTGTTCGCGATGGTATCCCGAATCGGTGCGGCGGTGGGGTTTGACGTCCAGGACAACCTCAACGTGCTGGTTTTCACCTATCTGGCGCAGACGCTCCCCGTGGCGCTGTACATGCTGGCCAACTACTTCCGCACCATTCCTGCCGAGATCGAGCAGGCCGGCCTGATTGACGGCTGCAGTCGCTTGGGCGTGATCTGGCGCATCACGTTACCCCTGTCGGTCCCTGCGCTGATCTCGGTGGCCATCTACACGTTCATGATCGCCTGGAACGAGTTCCTCTACGCCCTCGTGTTCCTGAACAGCCGTGAGTTGTTCACCATGCCGATAAAAATCAACACCATATTCAACGATCCCACGCCACGCCCGCACGTCGTTATGGCTGCCTCGACCATCATGACAGTGCCCGTGGTCACGCTGTTCCTCGCGTTGGAACGGTTCCTCGAAGAAGGCCTCACCGCGGGCGGTGTCAAGGGATAGGCAAGGGAGAATGAGTCTACAAAGCCGCATCCTCGATCACCTGACGTTTCTATACGGCGCGGAACGCGCTCCGGCCCTGATGGAGCGGCTGGCCGCCATACTCGAGCAATTTCACCAACGTCCCCCTGGACCGCGGCCATCCTGGCCGCATCCGCACCGTCCCCCAGACGATCGCCTGACCGAACGGGACGTAATCCTGATCACCTACGGTGACCAGGTGGCGGAGCCAGGCAAGCCGCCGCTCCAGACGCTGGCCGAGGTGTTGGAGAAACACGTGGCGGGTGCCGTCACCGGTCTGCACATCCTGCCCTTCTTCCCCTACTCCTCCGACGATGGCTTCGCCATCATTGACTACACCGCCGTCAACCCGGATTTCGGTGACTGGGCGGACGTCGAGCGATTGGGGTGCAGCTTTCGCCTCATGTTCGATGCCGTCATCAACCACATCTCGGCCCACAGTCATTGGTTTCAGGAATTCCTGAAGGGAAACCCCAAGTACAGCGACTACTTCATAGTCGTCGGAGAAGGAACCGACCTCTCGCAAGTCGTACGTCCCAGGGCGCTGCCGCTTCTGACTGGTGTGGACACACCCAGTGGCGAGCAGCTCGTCTGGACCACCTTCAGCGATGACCAGATTGACCTCAACTTCGCCAACCCGGACGTGCTGATCGAGGTCGTCCAGATCCTTCTGCAGTACGTCGAAAGAGGCGCGGAGATCATCCGGCTGGACGCCATCGCCTACCTATGGAAGAAGATCGGCACCCCCTGTATCCACCTGGAGGAGACGCATCGGGTCGTGAAACTCCTCCGCGCCGTTCTAGACGCAGCCGCCCCCCACGTGATCCTTATCACCGAGACGAACGTGCCGCACGAGGAGAATATCTCATACTTCGGCGACGGCTCCGACGAGGCTCAGATGGTCTACCAGTTCCCGCTCCCGCCACTGATCCTGAACGCCTTCCAATCAGGCAATGCCCGGCACCTATCCAGTTGGGCGGCTGGGCTGAAGACACCATCGAGGACGACCACGTTCTTCAACTTCCTGGCCTCTCACGATGGAGTCGGGGTACGGCCTGTCGAGGGCATCCTGTCCACCTCGGAGATCCAAGACCTGGTGGACCGCACCCTGGCCCACGGCGGCTACGTATCCCACAAGACGAACGCCGACGGCACGCAGAGCGCGTATGAGCTGAACATCTCCTACTTCGACGCGCTCTCCGACCCTCGTGCCGCCGAGCCGCTCGACCTGCAGGCACGCCGGTTCCTGGCATCTCAGGCCATCCTGCTCAGCATGGCCGGGGTGCCGGGCATCTTCGTCCACAGCCTGTTCGGCTCTCGCAGCTACCACGCCGGCGTGGAGCAGACCGGACGCTACCGCTCCATCAACCGGGAGAAGTTCCATCGTGGCCAACTGGAGGACGAACTAGCGGATTCCTCGTCGCTGCGGCATCGCGTGTTCTACCCCTACCTCCATCTCATCCGCACCCGTACCGCGCAGCGACCATTTCACCCCAACGGCGCACAGCGGGTGCTCCTTGACGACGGGGGCAACGAGGCGCTTTTCACCCTGCTACGCACCTCCCCAGACGGCGACGAGAAGATGATCTGCATCCACAACGTATCCCACACCCCGCAACCCTTTCAGGTCAACCTGGAAGCGCTGTCCATCCAATATGGGCGTTTCGTGCGGGACACCATCACGGGAAGCCTCCACCCGGTAGGAGGTGGAGGCGATCTGACACTCACAGTCGCGCCTTATGAGACGTTGTGGCTGTGCACGCAGGTACAAAGGAGGTAGATCAGGGAAGAACGGGAAGAACAGGAAACGCCCAAGGGACTCACACGAGAGCCCAGGTCTTTTCGTGCGATGGGCAAGTACATCGCCAGAAACCTGGCGTCTGGTCCGCTGCCCTGGGCGTCCGGCTCCGCTCCCAAGGGCACCAGGCCCCCCGATAGATCGAGGCAAGCCGCGCTCGTGCTAAGTCAGGCGCCCCCGGCGCGATTCGAACGCGCAACCTGCGGATTCGAAGACCGATGCTATTAGCGGTTTCCGTTGTCATCTTTCCCCCCAAGTAGCCCCATTACCGGGCTGTGTTGCCTGTGCTTTCTCTGTAGCTCACCCACCTCGAAGATCGCGTAAAACTGCTTTGTGACGCTCACGTCCGTGTGTCCCATCAAGTCACACAAGACGCCAATGTCACCGCCGTCAAGCAGGAAGTGCCGGGCAAGCGCGTGCCGGAAGGCGTGGGGATTCACCGCGCCAGTCACGCCCGCGCGCTCTCCCCGTCGTTTCAGCAGTTGAAGCAATCCACTTGGCGTGAGCGCTCCCTTGCCACGCGGTCCCAGGCCCACAAACACCCACGGGCCTTTGCCGCTGGGCCTCACGTCCAGCCAGGCCGCCAGCGCTCCCCGTGTCGGCTCTGTGAAGAACACCGCGCGCGTCTTGTTACGCTTCTCCGTCACCGTCGCTCGCATCGCGTCAAGGTCAACGTCTTGCACTCGCAAGCCGCACAAGCCGCCCGCTCTGCAGCCGGTATCGGCCAGAAACAGGATCACGGCCCTGTCTCGTAGATCGGCCAGGCTCTTGCCCTCAGTCGTGCGCAGAAGCGCCGCCAGGTCTGCCGTGCTAATGCCCTTCGGCTCTGTCCTTGGCGGTCGCGGTGTCTTAATCCGCCGTGCCGGGCTGTCGCTCAAGACGCCCTCAGCACAGAGCCAGTTGAAAAGCCGTTTCAGTGCCCGCACTCTTGAGGCAACCGTGAAGGGTGACAATCCTTGGTCATGCTGGACCGCGATGTAGCGCCGCAAGTCGTGAACCGTGATAGTGTCAACTGGCGGATCACCCAGGAACCGCACCAGATGGCCCAACTTCTCCCGGTATGCGGCCACCGTTCGCGGGCTTCTGCCGTCGGCTCGGGTTGCTATGCAAAGCGCCTTGATCGCCTCGGATAATTGCATATCTCTATGGACTTAGGATCACAAGTTTGTGGGCTGTGCTTGGGCTATTATTGCCTCAATCTCTCTCATGCGCTCAATCAGGCCGTCGAGTTCGGCTGTTCGCCGGCCTTCCTGAAGTATCGCCAGCGCCGCCCGCAGCTTGATATTGTGTGATGCCTTCTTGTCGTTTAGAAGATCGTGCAGAGTCTTGATCGCTTTGCCGGTTAGGCCGGCCAGCGCTGCCGCCGCCGCCCCAATGGTCTCATCTTGCCGATTCCGTAGTTCTTGCCTGAATGTCTCATCGGACAGGTATCTATAGATCGTGCGCTCTCCAAGACCGCAAGCCGCCGCCGCCTCAGATACACTCGTTGACGTGAGAAGCGCCGCCAGCGCCTTAGACTGATTCGCGTTCAAATCTGCCATACCTTGCCAAATCCTGCCACTACCCCAGCTTTTGCGATGTCTACCGGGTGATTGCCCGCCAGGCGATTATTTGAGCACCTGCTGCTAGATCACTCAGCAGGCCGATAAGTTCCAGGTCGCGGGTTTCGGTCGCTCGTATGGCCTCTACCAGTTTCTCATACGCACTTCGGTACAGCAGCGCGCCGTCGGGCTGGCGAGCATCAAGTTCCCTAAGCAAGTTCTCCTCTTTCCTCTGCTTTGATTCGATCAACGCGCGCGTTTCGTCGTCCAGTTCAGCGCGTGCCATCTCCAACCTCTGGTCAATCTCAGCATCCCCCGATGCAATCAGGGCAAGCTCACCATCCGTCATGCCCGCGAATACCCGCCCGAATAGCTCGTTTTCCGCTTCGCGCTCCCGAGCCTTGATAATCTGTACTGCGGAGTTCCAGAAAAAGTGTGCCGCCTGCGTTTCCTGTGGCGTCCAACCCATCCGCGCTATGAACCGCTCAATCGCCTCTTCCCGCGCCAGGATGTAGACAAGCCGCCCACCTACTTCGGCCTCCTGGCCTTCGCTGGGGTCGTTTGCCTGTTGGGTTCGTCGCCACCTTTGGGCCATTTCATGCAGCCGGTCAATTTGCCTCTCCAATGCGGCGCTCATTATCCCAATCCCCCATCTATTGACTTATGAACCTAAACGTATGGGCCACGTCCCCAGTTGTGCCCTCTGCAGTTTCCGCAGTTTCGCCAGCCATCGCCAGCATCACGCGCGCCACGTGTCCCCGGTCCAGATCGAGCGCATCGGCCAGACTATGCGCCACCGGATTGAACAGCAACCAGCGCCGCGCGTCCAGATCGCCGGCCTTGGCGTCCTGCACGGCGTGCAGCAACACCGCCGCCGCGAATCGCCGCCACGGGTCGCACCCGTCAGGAACAACGCGCCGTGTTCGTTTGCTCATCTTCGCCCCTGCTTATTCCTACTTTTCTGTGTATAGTGTGTATAGTTGTGAATAGATATATAAGATAATTGAAAAGAAAAAGCCTATAGGGAAAACCTGAAAAAGGGTTCACAACCATACACACTATACACGGCCTCCCCCCTCTTGGGTCGCCAATCCAAGGCCGTAGTACGCCCAACCGCTGTGTTTGCGCTCCTTGTCGAAACCGCGTGCCGCTAACTGGCGTCCAAATCGCGTGCCGCTAACTGCCCGCTCACCGTTTGCGTCGCACCAGTCGGTGTAAGCCTGGTATAGCTCCGATGCTCCGCCTTGTGCCTTCGGCGTCAAGACGCAGCAGTCAGCCAGGAAACCGCCCAACCTGTCCATTTCGTCGCGGTAGGACTGTGTAGCGTCCGCAACCGTGTCAGGCACACCCAGGCCCTCCCGCTGCCAGGCCAGGCACCCTTGCACCGCCCAGGCCAGGATACCGGGTAGTTCTTCGGCCAGCTTGTCCCCTAGTTCATTGTCTTGCTTCTCTTCCGGGATCGTTACGGTGAAGGGCACAAGGCGGATGCGCCGCCAGATCGCGCGGTCAGTGCCCCGGATCACGGGCTTGTGATTGGTGGCGAGCCATACCTTGAACGTGGGCCGAAACTCGAAAAACTCCCCATGCAGGAAGCGGGCTGTCAACCGGTCGCCCCCCGTCATTTGCTTCACCAGGCTTTCGGCCAACCTCTGGTTTTCCTCAGCTTCCGTCGCTGTGACCAGCCGCGCGCCTTTCAGCCGGGCGATGTCGTTAGGGATTGACTGGCTACGACGAACCATCAGAGTTTCGACAGGGGTATGGTGGCAATACTCGCCTACCGCTGCCCTGATCGCCTCGATTAGCGTGCTCTTGCCGTTCGCTCCGCTACCCCACAGGATGAATAAGCATTGCTCGGACGTGTCACCAGTCAGGGAGTACCCAACCGCGCGTTGCATGAAGTGCGCCAGATCTGCGTTTCCGTCCAGTATGTCACTCAGGAACCGCTCCCAGGTCGGGGCCGTCGCGTGGGGATCATAGGCCACGGGCGTCAACCTGGTTATCATCCGTTCGCGTGAGTGGGGCAATAGCTTGCCAGTTCGTAAGTCCAGCGTGCCGTTAGCGCAGTTCAATAGCCAAGGGTCGCGGTCAAAGTCATCGGGGCGTGCCACTATGGGACGTTCGCTTTCGGCCATGCTCACCATCGCCGCGATTCTGTACTTGCCTTCCGACTTGAGCGCATGCTTATAGAGCGACCTACGATACTCCTCAAATTCATCGGGATAGGCTCGGGCCTCATCAAACATCGCCCGCACCGTCTCCTTGGCGTACTGCTCTACCTGTCCGGTTTCGTCCCGTGCCCAGCGTTTCCCATCCCAGACTAGCCAGCTTTTCCAGTGGGCACAATAGCGCAGGTTCCGCCCGTGCTGCATAACCAGCCGGCGTCCATTGCCCACGTCGGTCAACCTGATCGGCTCGCCTGTCCCGGCCTCTTCCGTCTCAGGGTCAGGTTCCGTTGTTGGCTCTGGCGCTTTCGCTACCTGGTCGCGCTGCTTCGGTCCCCTCGGCTCCTGCAATCCGGCCTCGATACCGCTCCGAATTGTGGCCGCCGTCTCGCGTTCGCTCAGGCCGATACCCAAGGCCGCGCTCTCTAGGGCAACCTCTACCCGTCGTCTGTCCAGTTCGCCCCCGGCCGCGATTTGGCCCAGGTTGAAGGCGGCTCGATTCAGTCTGTCGTTTCGCTGCCCCTCGGGCGTCCCGGCCAGCGCCGCCAGTTCATCGGCTAGCGCCTTCTCTGCCCATCGGCTCGCCCCGTTGGCGCTGGGGGAGGTCTCCGCGGTGGGCCGCCGTTCCGGTTCCGGGTCAGGTTGCAGGAGCAACCGCACCAATGCAGGCGGCACGGGGCCAGGCTCGCCTTCACTGTAGAGCCAATGATAGCCAGGGCTCCCCGCCGCTACGATGTAACCGCCGTTCGCGCGAACGTCTACACCCTCGGCCAGCTTCCCGGCGCTATTGTGGATTATCCCCCCGGTTGGATCGGTGAAGTAGTAGTGTAGGCCGCCGCTCGGAGTCTGTGCAACCCAGGCCGATGCGTCGCTGATAGCGTGCTGTTCGGTCAGGCGTGCCCACTCGCCGGGGCCGTCTTTGCCGTCGTGTACGTCCAGGTCCACGACCACCAAGCCGGATTTGCCGCAGTCCAGGCCGATGCCCGCACGGTGTCCGTTGCACCATTCCGCGTAGTCTCGCCGGATCGCCTCGGGGTCTGTGGCGCTCCTGTCTCGCCACTCGTATTTTTCTTTGTTTTTTCTAGGTGGGGGGTGTTTCCCGTTGACGGGAAAGACTGCCCAGCCGCGCGCCGCGTAGTCCAGCGCGACTTGACAGATCGGATCATCATGTGATACACTGGGGCTAGACAACACCCCCCCCCCAACCTTCTGTTTGCGCCCGCCGTCGCCTCGGCGGGCGCACTGTCTCTCACCGCCCTTGCCAACATGCGTGCCCTCCTGCAGGGTTACATCAGACACTGACCACGCGGCACTCCGAAAACATGTCAGCCAGTTCAGCATCAACCGATGCCTGATCGGGCCACCGCCGTTGCCGGCCCAAGCCGGTTATTCGCCCCCACTCATCCTCGGCGGTCTGGGCCGCGCGCCCAGTGTCAACAAGCTCATCGGCCAAACTGCGAATCTTCTTACTAGCCTTGGAGATTTCAGAGTTGTTGTCAGTGAGAACCGCCGCCTTGAACCGCGCCACGGCCTCTCTCAGGTCGGATCGAATCTGATCACACCGCTGCCCGTGCTTCTCAATGAGCGCGTGAAGCCGGGCCACTTCGGCTTTGCGGGCTGATTTCTCGCGCTCGGCCTCGGCTTCAAGCTCGGCCAATCGTTCACGCTCGACCTCTGCCGCTGCCCGGCGTCTCGCCTCTTCTGCCTCCACCGCCGCCCGCCGCCCAGCGAGTTTCTGAGCGTGCCGCCGCCGCGCCTCTTCTGCGTCAAACTTCCCGTTGTCCATATTCCCCCTTAGCCCATAACGTTATGAACCTAACCCCATAGAAAAATGCATCAAACCGACACCGAATCGACAACTTGCGTCGTGTCCGACTGTGAGCGCGCCAGTCCGTGCGGTTCCTGCAGGAAGCCACGCTCGCGAGCCTCTCGCCGCAGCAGCCGGCGAAGAGTTCCAGCTTGCGTGACACCATCAGCTTGAGCCAGCGCTTCAAGCGCCCGCTTCTCTACAACCGAGAAGATCACCAAAAACCTATGATTTCGTTTTCTGGCCATGCCACCTCCTTGTATAAAATACCCTCGGTATCTACGTGCACTTTAACAACCACAGAGCGTGCTTGCGGGAATCGGGTGCCCCGGCGACAATAGTCCCAGTCCGGTGTGGGCCGGATTGCG
>Ga0180432_10010093_pt1 | contig 11384 bp, 7 predicted proteins | sample SS_ome_10_FD_132414 | JGI IMG/M metagenome (GOLD analysis project Ga0180432, IMG submission 132414) | Hypersaline lake sediment archaeal communities from the Salton Sea, California, USA - SS_1_MS_2 metaG | ecosystem: Environmental > Aquatic > Non-marine Saline and Alkaline > Hypersaline >... | reverse complement strand
TCTGTTTCGTCTGTTTCATGGTTCGTGACCGGTCACCCGGTTCCCGTCCGTGCGGTGGGTTGCATCAATGCGGTGCCGGCAAAGCACGGCCAACACGGGTCACAGGTGACGGGTACCAGACAATGCAAAAGGCTGCAGCCCCCTTGCACTCCTGCCATGGGTCGGGGGGGACCGGACCAGAATCGTCTTGCTCCTCGCATCTCAGGCACTTGCGGCAACCTCGCTACGTCTTCATGAATCATCCGGGCTACGTCCCCTTCTCTTCCCTTTCCGCCTCGAGCAGCTCCGCCGTGCGGTGGCGGAAAGCGGTTTCCTCGATCTCCGCGCGCGTGTAGATCCGACCCGTGCCGATGCCCGGGCAGTGGGGCGCGATCTCCGAGGTCCACAGCCGGTAGAGGAGGTTCTCCGGCCAGAAGGGCCAGGTGCGGCACTGGAGCGGACGGGCCTCGTAGACCGCGCACCGGTTTTCCTCGTCCAGGAAGACGCAACGCTTCTTCCGGCTCTTGAGGGTCACGTAGCCGTCCACGGTCTGCGTGTGCCGCTTCAAGAAGGCGGGCACCGACAGGCCGAGATGCCGCGCGAGGGCCTTCTCCTCCCCCCGGTTCAGGAAGACGTAGGCGTAGTCCCCCCGGTCCGTGCAGCAGGCCCCGCAGCCGTGGCACTCGAAGCGAATTCCATCCTCGTACCAGACGGACATGATTGGATTTCGGATTGGGGATTTCGGATCCGGTTACACATGCATCCCAAAGCAGCCGGAAAAAGGTTTCGGAATAATAACATTTCAAAGCCTGGAGATTGAGATACAAGAATACATGGTTGTTCTGCTTATCCTGTTTCCCATTTCCTATTCCGCATTCCCCAGCGCCCCCTCTTCCCGAAGCACGTTTCCGATGTTCTCGCGGAACCTCTCGAGGGCGAAGCGCTTCGCGTTCTGGACCATGGGCCCGGGGTCATCGAAGCGATCCTCCCGCTCATCGAAATGTCGCACCGCGGAGGCCAGCGAAGCGGGCGTCTGCTCGGGGAAGAGGACGCCGGTGGGCGGGCTTTCCGCCGTGTCCGTGCCGGAGGGGCGGGAAAAGTCGCCGTCGGGCACGACGGTTTCCAGGGCGCCGCCGCGGGCGAAGGCGATGACGGGTCGCCCCGACGCCTGGGCTTCGAGGGGCGTGATGCCGAAGTCCTCCTCGCCCGGGAAGACGAAGGCGCGGGCGCGGGCGTAGAGGGAAGCCACCTCCTCGTCCGGTTTCCAGCCCAGAAATTCCACGTTCGCCGGTGCGGCTCGTCTGAGGCGGGCCTCCTCCTGTCCGGTCCCGACGATCTTCAGCGGAAGGCCCAGGGTCTTGAAGGCCCGGATCGCCAGGTCGACGCGCTTGTAGGGGGCGAAGGCGGTGACCATGAGGAAGTAGTCGCCTCTCTCCTTCGCGGGGCTGAAGCGGCGCATGTCCACGGGCGGATGGAGCACCTCGGCCTCGCGCCCCCAGACCTTGCGGATGCGCTCCTTCACGTAGCGGGAGATGGCGATGATGCGGTCCACGCGGCGGCTCGACGTCACGTCCCAGGCGCGGAGGAAGGTGGCGGTTGCGGGCACGATGCGCCGGGCGAGAACGCCCAGACGCTCGGCCGGGAAGTAGTGGTGATACATGTCCCAGAGGTAGCGTACGGGCGTGAAGCAGTAGCACACGTGCCGCGCGTCGGGACGCGTGATGACGCCCTTCGCAACGCAGTGGGAGAGGGAGACCACGACGTCGTAGGGGGTCAGGTCCATGGACTCGATGGCGAAGGGGTAGAGGGGGAGGAGGGCCCTGTACTTCTTGCGGAGGACGGGCAGGCGGTCGAGAAAGGACGTGCGGATGCGGCGGTTCTCGATCACGGGGGAGACGGAGCCCTTGAAGTGGACCAGGGTGAAGAGGTCGGCATCCGGAAGGAGCTCGCAGAAGGCTTCCAGACACCTCTCCCCGCCCCGCATCCCCGTGAGCCAGTCGTGAACGAGGGCGACGCGCGCCATGGGGTACCTCGACGCAGTCAGGAAGACCCAACCTTACAAAAACAGGACGGGAGGGGGAATGGGGTAGCCATTCGAGGCATTCGCGGTGTCGGCAAGTCGTGGTCTTCTCTTTCGTTCCGTAGCCCGCCTCCCACAATCCTCGTTTCTTCGTGCCTTGGTGTCTTCGTGCCCTCGTGCTTGAAGCGCCATCCGCGTGGCTGGGTTGGCGCCTGGCCAGCCTGTAGCCGCCGCTGAAATCTGACGGCTGCAATCTGAAATCCCCCCTCTTTCATGTGAATCCGGCTCGAGAAAACACCGCGCAAAGGCCTGGAGCCTCTTTGCCGGGGCCCGCGGGAATGCCTATCCTGGGGGCATGGAAGCGGACGAAAAGACCACCGGCGCTTCGGGCGAGGCCGCCTCGCCCCCCGAAGGGGAAACCGGGGGACGGGACGCCCTCTGGGTCCTCGGCCTCTTCCTGCTCGCCCTGGCCGCGCGCCTCGTGGCCGCGCTCCAGACCCGCGTCATCACGCCCGACGGCGTGGAATACATCCGGATCGCAACGATGTTCTCCGCCGGCGACGCGGAAAGCGCGCTGGCCCATCCCCAGCATCCCCTCTATCCGTTCCTCATCTCGCTCTCTGCGAACGTCTTCGGAAACGGGGAGACCTCCGCCCAGGCCGTCTCCGTGATCCTGGGCGCCTTCTGTCTCGTGCCCCTCTTCTTCCTCGTCCGCTCCGTTTTCGGGCGCAGAGCGGCCCTGTTCGCAGGCGCGGGCTTCGCCTTTCTCCCGCCCTTCGTCCGGTTCGGGGCCGACGCCGTCTCCGAGCCCACCTTCCACTTCTTCCTCCTCTCCGCGCTCGCCCTCGGATACGCCGGCGCGGCGGGGAGGCCGGCGACCTCCCTCGCGCGCCGCTCGGCCCTGGCGCTTCTCGCCGGCGCCTGCGCCTCCGCCGCCTACCTCACGAGACCCGAAGGGATCGCCCTGCCTGCGGCCGTGGGCGGATGGACCCTGATCAAGACCCTCGCCGGCCGCCCCCGCTCCCTGCGCCCCCTCCTCGTCGCGGCGGGGTTCTCGCTGGCCTTCCTCGTGCTGTCCGCCCCCTACCTTCTCCACATCCGCCAGCAGACGGGACGGTTCGAGATCACGAAGAAAAAGCCCGTGACCCACTTCTTCTCCACCTACCAGCGGCAGCACACCGGCGGCCGCGAGCCGGACCCCGCCTCCGATCTCCCCGAAGCCAACTCGCCTCCCCGCGCCCTGGCCGAGGTCCTGAACACCTACGCCGAGAACCTCTTCTACGGGCATCTCCTGCTCGCCCTTCTCGGACTCCTCGCGGCGGGCTCCCATGCCGCGCGGACGCGCGGAGAGGACGTGAAGGAAACACGGACCCGGCGCCGCGACCTCGTCCTGGAAACCTACGTCCTCCTTCCGCTCGCGCTCTGGACGCTCATGGGCGGATTCCTCGCCTGGTCGCACGGCTACGTGAGCCACCGGCACACCTCGCCGGGGGCGCTGATGCTGCTGGGGTACGCCGGCGCCGGCGCCGTCTTCCTCTGCGATCGGCTGGGCCCGCCGCTCGCCCGCCGCACGGGCGCCCGCCCCCGGCTCCTCCCCTCCCGCCTTCTGGCCGGTCTCGCCCTGGTCCTCGCCGTCCTCGGCTCCACCACGGCGTTCCGCATCTACCGGGAGGGGAAGATGCACGTCATCGAGATCGGCCGCGCGCTCGAGGAACGCGTCGGCCCGGGCAAGACGATCGCCGGCAACCGCGTCCGGATCGCGTTCTACGCCGGCGGACGCCACGTCGATCTCCCCCCCTTCGCGGGGCTGGAAGGCGCCGTGCAGGTCCTGATCGAGGAAGAGGCCGACCTGCTCGTGATCGACGTCCTGGACTCGCATTTCCCCGTCCGGCATCCGGAGATTCACGAGGCGTTCCGAACGCCCCAGCCCCCCCCCGGGGGCTTCATCTTCCTCGATCGCTGGACCATCGGCGAAGAGACGGGGCGCGCCCGCGACATCCGGGCCTATCGGATCGACCGGGAGGCGCTGAAGGCGCGGAGGGGAAAGCGCGAGGGGGCGGGGGGGTAATCGTGTCGCGGTGTCGCCGAGCCCTTACGAAGTCACGATGAAAGGAAACGCCTTATGGGAGGCGCATGAAAACAACATTTCGAGGTGCAGGGTTCCGACTCCACGCCACCGCCGGCATCCTCCTCACGGCCTCCCCTCCTTCGCGCCGTCGCCTCCCTCGTCGATGAGCAGGAGCACCTGGGCCGCGAGCGCCCCGAGCGGCGGGAAGAGATCGAGGAGGCGCCGGTCCAGCCGGTCGAGTCGTCCAGCCGGGTACCATCCTTTCCAGGCGCGCGCCAGCGCGTTGAAGAGGTAATAGGGGCGGGCGCGGCCGGCGCGGGAGGGGCGCAGGAACAGGCGGATGTCCCGCGAGGTCAGGGGACGCTCTTCCGCCGTCCGGCCTTTTCGCGGATAGGGAAGCAGGCAGCGGACGCCCCGGGCCAGGGGGTTGCCCCCGCGCGGTTCGGTGAAGGCCGCGCGGCCGCCGTGCGGATCGAGGACGCGGGCCAGCTCCCGGGCGCTGGGCGCGAGGTCGACGTGATGGAGGACGCCCGTGCCGAGGATGCGCTGGAAGGCGTGCGGCTTGAAGGGGAGTCGTTCCGTTGCGGCCGCCACGAAGAACGCGCGGTCCGCGACCCCGCTGGAGGCGGCCTTCTTCCGGGCGACGCGCAGGGATTCGCGGGACACGTCGAACCCCACGGCGAGGCCGGCGCCGTGGAGAGCCGCGTAGACGGCGTTGTGTCCGAAGCCGCATCCATAGTCGAGAAAGGAAAGGCCCTCGACGTTTCCGAGGAACGCGAAGGCGTCCCGGACCAGCGAGGTCTCGGCCGACGTGGGTTCCGTCACGACGTAGGCTTGGGGGGGAGCCTTTGCCAGAAAGGTCCGGGCGGATCGGTCGAAATGGCGGGCTTCCTGCCGGAGGTCCCGCGCTCCCGCCGGGATCCGGGTTCGCCGGCGGCGCGCATGCGCCACGCGGTCGAAGAGATCCTGGGTCTCTTCGGCGGCGCGCTTCCAGCTGAAGGCCTTCGCCCTCCGCCGTCCGGCCCGGGCCATCCGCGCGCGCTTTCCGGGATCGTCGAGGAGGAGGCGAAGGGTGCTCGCGAGATCCGCGGGATTCCGCGGATCGAAAAGCGCTCCGGCTTCGCCGACGACCTCGGGAAGGGAGGGGGCGCGCGAGGAGACCACGGGGACGCCCATCGCCATGGCCTCGAGGACGGGAAGGCCGAACCCCTCGTAGAGGGACGGGTAGACGAAGAGGTCCGCCCCGGCGTAGAGGTTCGCCAGTTCCTCATCGGTGACGGCGCCCGTGAAGACGACCCTGGAGGCCAGGTTCGCGCGTTCGACGGCGGTTGGCAGGTCCCCGCTTTTCCATCCCTCTCCGCCCGCGAGGACGATCTGGCGGTCCAGCGGGCCCTCCTTCTCGAGAAGGACGAGGGCGTCGACCAGCGTGCGGAGGTTTTTCCTGGGCTCCAGCGTGCCCACGTAGAGGAGGTAGGGCTCGCGGATCCCGAAGCGCGCCTCGACGCGGGCGCGGGCCTTCCGGGGAGCCGGCGGTTCGGGCAGGTCCATGGGACCGTGGGGAACGACGCGGATCTCCCGTCCGGGTCCGACGCGCTTGCGAAGCCGGTCCCGGGAATGGACGGAGCCGGTGAGGAAGGCGTCGGCCCGCTTCCAGGAGGGCCGCGCCAGCGACTTGAGGATGAGCCAGTTCAACCGTTGCATGGATGCGGGGAAACGTTCCTGGACGAAATCGTGGACGGTGAGGACGGCGGGGATGGACCGTGGCAACAGGACGGGGAGCGTCTGGAGGGGGCTCCAGAAGAGATCGAGGCGATCGGCGCCGCACAGCCCTGGGAGGTCGGTCTGGATCCAGAGCGATCCTTTCCGCGCGGCGGGTCCGCGGCCGAGTCGTTTCACGAAGGGTCCTTCGGCCGGGGGGGGGAAGTCCTTGGTGGCGTAGAGGAAGAGGCGCTGTCGGGGGCGGATCCCGGCGAGGCCCTTGAGGATGTTCCGCGTGTAGACCTCGATGCCGGCCGGCCTCACGGCCAGGGCTCTTGCGTCGACGCCGATGCGCATGGTTCGGGTCCCTTTAGCGTCTTCGGGGACGGATGGCCCGAGGGGCTTTCCGATCGAACGAGAAGGGCCGTAGTGTAGCCCCTCGGGATGCAAAAACCTTGCAGATTTTTGCCTCCCGGGGGTTTTCCGCCCTCCCCCTCGGGTGTACGCTCTGGCGCAACGCGAGGCTTCGGCCCGGCGCCCTCTTTTCGGATGGACGGCATGCTCGGCAGGATCGCGGACCTGATCGGCACGAAAACGGCGAAGCACACCTTCACGCTCTTCTTCGGTTCCGTTCTCTCGAAGGGGATCGCCTTCCTGGTCCTGTTCGGCCTGGCCCATCTTCTGGACCGCCAGGCGTACGAGGTTTTCGGGCTGGTGCTGACGTTGATGTGGCTGACCTACGAGTTCACCGAACTCGGCATGAACAACTCGGTGGTCCGGCACGCGGCGAACCACGCCGAGGCGGGCCGGCACGACCTGGCGGCCGGCCTCTTCCGCCTTGCGGGGACCGTGAAGGTCCTTCTCTGGCTGGTCGTGTTCGCGGCGGGCTGGCTCGCCTCCGGGGCCCTCGCGGAGGCCTATCTGGGGGGCCCGGGGAGGAAGATCTACGTGATCCTCGCGCTGATCGGGGGAATGGGCCTGGGGAGCGTCGTCTTCCTGAACGGCATCTTCTACAGCTACAAGCGTTTCGCGCGGGACGTGTTCGTCTCCCTGGCCCAGAACGTGCTCAAGCTGTCGGCGGTCGGCCTGCTGGCGGTGCTGGGGCGCATGACCCTCGACGGGGCCGTCGTCCTGTACGGTCTCGTGCCCTGGGGCGCGTTCGCCCTGGGGATGTGGCTGGTGCCGCGCCGGGCGCGCCGCTGGGGCCGGATCGACCGGGCGGACCTCTCGTCGATCGCACGGTTCGGCGCGGTCTACGCCGTCATCGTCCTGATGGCCTCCCTCGAGAACCGTCTGGGCATCTTCCTGCTGAAGACGCTCTCTCCGCATCCGGGGGCCGTGGCCGACTACATCCCCGCCCAGCAGCTCATGATGGTCTTCATCTTCCTCCTCTCCGCCTACGTCAACGTGATGTTCTCGAAGGTCTCCTCCGTCCGGGACTGGGGGGAGGTTCTCCGCGCGCAGAAGAAATCCATCCTTCCGCTGGGCGTCTTCGCGGCCGGCGTGCTCGTCGTCGGCGCAGGCATGGGCGTCGTGGTCGATCTCTTCCTGCCGGCGAAATACGCCGGAACGGTTCCGGCCGCCCGGTGGCTCTACCTTTCCGTCATCTTCTCCATCCTGGGCACGCCCGCGGTGATGGGGATCCTCTACGCCAAGCGGCTCCGGGTCGTCCTGGCCGGACACGGGATCGCCCTCCCCCTGATGACGGCGCTCTGTTTCCTGTGGATCCCGCGATGGGGCGCCTCGGGCCTCGGCGCGGCGTACGCCGTGGCCCACGGCGTCTACAACCTCCTGCTTTCCGTCTACTTCCTTCTCGTCCTGTGCCGGGCCGAGGACCCTCTCCCGCCGGCCGGGGAGCGGGGCGTCCGGGATCACTCGCCGGAGGCGTCCCCGGAGGAAGCGAGGCGGTAGGCGCGGACGCGCTTGACGTGATGCAGATCGAAACGCCAGGTTTCCGCGAGCGCGAAACCGGGAGGCGGGTCGGAGGGCGTCTCCAGGGCCTTCTCCAGGTCGGGGGCCCAGGATTCCAGGTGGCCCATCTCCACGACGAGGAGGGAGGCCTTCTCCCGCCGGGCCTTCGCGAGGACCTCCGCCGGGTCGGCGTCGAGGGGCAGGGGCACGTGCCGCAAGCCCGCATAGTAGCTCACGCGCGAGAGGTCGCCGATCGCCGCGCCGCCGGGGTCCTTCCAGTGGGCGAGGTCGCGCGCGACCTCCTTCACGAAGACCTTGTCCGCGCGCCAGGCTCGCAGGTTCTCCTTCAATCCCGTGAGGAAGACCAGGGAGGCGAGGAAGAAGAGGAGAACGGCCGTTCCGGAAACGCCGCGAAGGCAGGATGCGAAGGGGCGAAGGGTCTGCAGCCGCGGACCGAGGACGTCCGAGAAGAGGACCGCGCCCCGTCCCGCGTACCCGAGGAGGAACAGGGCGATGGGCAGGGTATGCCGGTGGCTCAGGTAGCCGTGGGAGATCAGCTGGAAGAAGCATACGGCCGCCCAGAGGGCGGCGCAGGAGAGGAAAAGGAACTCCCATCGCGGCGGCAGGTCTTTTCGCTTCCGGAACAGGAAAAGACCCGCCAGGACGAAAAGCGCAGGCACGTAGTAGAGGTTGCCGACCACTTCCTTCCCAAGGCGGACCAGGGCCCTGCCCGTCCCCAGGATCTCCACCTCGGGGCTCTCCTTCGCGGTCTTCTTCTCCACCCTTTCCTCGAGCGTTTCCGACATCTCGACCGCGCTTTTCTTCATGGAGAGGTCCCAGCGTCCCGTCTGCATGCGGATGTGGACGAGATAGGGGAGACCGGGCGCGAAGAAACCCGCCAGGATCAGAAGGCCCGTCCCCGCCAGACCCAACCGCCGGCGGTTGCGAAGCCCTGCGACGAGAACCAGCCCCGTGAAGAGCCCGAAGGCGAGGAGGATACCGCCCCCTTCCGGGCGGGTGAGGTAGGCGGCGCCGCAGGCAACCCCCGCCAGGACTGCACGGACAAGCCCGGCCCGCCGGAAAGCCCCGGCCCCGAGGCAGAGGCCGAGGGCGAGAAAGAAGAGGAAGGCTCCCTCGGAGAGGGTGTCGGCGCCGGTACGGAAGAGCGGGGGGAGGAAGGCGAAGATCACGCAAGCCATCAGGGAAGCCCGTCGCCCGAAGACGGGGCGGAAGAGGAAAAAGACCACGGGGACGGTCCCGGCGGTGAGAAGGATCGGCACGACGAAGGCCGCCGTCTCGAACCCGCCGACAAGCGGGCGGACCAGGGCGATGAGAAGGGGATACACGGGGTGATAGTCGTCGGCGAGAAAGGACCGGAAATCCCCGGCGGCGAACAGCCGGGCGAGTCCGATGTAGCGCACGCCGTCGGAGGCGATGACCTGGACGCGGGCCGCGGAGAGGACGCGCAAGCCGAAGGCGGCGAGGGTCAGGCCGACGAGCAGACGTCGATCCGCTTTCGACGTGCCGTCTTCCGGCGCTCCGTTCTCGTCGCCGAACCTTTCGAGAAACGAACGTAGGGCGTTCAAGAGCCGTCTGCTCCCGTGTGGAAGAACTCCTCGTGCAGCGCCCGGACCACGGGCGGGATGTCTTCATCCTCGATCAGGAAGGAGATGTTGATCTTGGTGGCGCCCTGGGAAATCATCAGGATGTTGACGTTCGTCCCCGCCACCGCGGAAAAGACGCGCGCGGCGATCCCGGTCGTGTCGCGGATGCCCGTTCCCACCACGCCCACGATCGTCTTCTTGCTCTCCACCGTCACGTCGGCGAAACGCGAGATCTCCCGCACCGCCTCGTTGAGGTTGGCGCTCGAATCCACCGTGAAGGAGACGGTCACCTCCGAGGTGGACACCATGTCGATCACGATGCCGTGTCGGTCGAAGACGCCGAAGATCCGGGCCAGGAAGCCGTGCTGGAGCAGCATGCCGGTGGAGGCGACGGTGACGAGGTAGATGTGCTCCTTGTAGACGATGGACTTGATGACCTCCCGGCTCGGGTCCACGTGATGGACGATCACGGTTCCCGGGTGATCGGGATGGAACGTGTTCTTGACGCGCACGGGGATGTTCCGTTTCACGGCGGGAATGATGGTGGAGGGATGGAGGACGCGCGCCCCGTAATAGGCCAGTTCCGAGGCCTCCTCGAAGGAGAGCCGCGGGATGGGGAGGGCCTCGGGAAGAACGGAGGGGTCGGCGCTCATCACCCCGTCCACGTCCGTCCAGATCTGGATCTCCTCGGCCCGGAGGGACGCGCCGAGAATGGTGGCGGTGTAGTCCGAGCCCGAGCGGCCCAGCGTGGTGATGTTCCCTTCCTCGTCGCGGGCGATGAAGCCCGTCACGATGGGGACCCCCTCGACGCGGGCCATGGTCTTCTTGATCAGGGCGTAGGATTCGTCCTTCAGTCTCGCGCCCCCGAAGGTGGAGTCGGTGAGAAAGCCCAAGTCCGTCGAGGGGGCGGGCACTGCGGGAATGTCGTGCGCCCGGAAGCGGGCCGCGACGATCTTGTGGGACATCATCTCGCCGAAGGAGGACGTCAAGTCCAGGGTCCGCGGCGTGAGTTCCCGGACCAGCGAGACGCCGCGGAGGAGCTCTTCGAGACGGAAGAGCTCGGGGGAGACGATGTCCTCCGGAAGATTGAAGGCCCGGATGAATTGCTGGTGACGCTTGTAGATCTCGTTGACGGACACCTTGCCCGTCAGGGCTTCCCGGGCCTTCTGGATCAGCATGTCGGTCACGCCGGCGAACGCGGACACGACGACGGCGGGGCCACGCGCGATCTGCGCTTTCACGATGCGGGCCGCGGCGTCCACGCGTTCCGGATCGCCCAGGGACGTGCCGCCGAATTTCATGACGATCATGGCGGGTTCCTCGACTGCGGAAGCCAAAGATACGATTTTATCGATTGCGGGGAGGACCAGAAGGCCGGGGACGCGAAAACAGGAAAGTTTTTTGCGCCCGCGGAGGCATTCGCGCTATCACCGCATTTCATCTTTTGAACCACAAGTTTCCGAGATCCCCGCATTCACTTCGTGAATGCGGGGATCTTGGCGGAAGGCTGAGGGGCGCAGCAGCGCGGGCGGCAGTGCGGCGGTAGGATGTCCCTGTCTGCCGTCGCTGACGGCGACAGGCAGGCGCGATCCTCAAGGCAAAGTGTACCGTTTGTGGGAGGCGTGTGTCCCGGGCCACGCGGACACCCGGCCCGGGACCACGGCGATTTGCCTTCTGTTTCGTCTGTTTCATGGTTCGTGACCGGTCACCCGGTTCCCGTCCGTGCTGTGGGTTGCATCAATGCGGTGCCGGCAAAGCACGGCCAACCAGGTGACGGGTTTCAGGTTACAGACACCGCCATAAAGGCACCAAGGCACGAAGTAAAGCAGGGAGGGGGCATGGGCGATGGAGGATCGGGCTGTGGAATATTGGAAGGATGGAATTTCGAATGGAGTCAGCCATGAGCCTTCGGCTCTCCCAGAAACCATGAAAACTTGGAGGGCGAGCCTCCTGGCGAGCCGGCTGTGTTTTGGCTCGGGAGGACCCTCGCCCTCCAAGGCGGTCATCGATCATGACTTTCCCCGGATGTTCGAAACCGATCTCAGCCTTCAGATTTCAGCAACGTGTAGGGGCGGGGCTTGCCCCCGCCCAGACCGCAGGAACG
>Ga0180432_10010090_pt1 | contig 11385 bp, 9 predicted proteins | sample SS_ome_10_FD_132414 | JGI IMG/M metagenome (GOLD analysis project Ga0180432, IMG submission 132414) | Hypersaline lake sediment archaeal communities from the Salton Sea, California, USA - SS_1_MS_2 metaG | ecosystem: Environmental > Aquatic > Non-marine Saline and Alkaline > Hypersaline >... | reverse complement strand
TGGCGGAATAAGTCAAAGGTTCCTTATCCGGCAAGTCGGACGGCGGAGTCATCCACACTTGGACCTGCGGCCCTTCTCGTGAAAGCCGCATGAGTGTCTTCCGTACCTCTTCCGACGGCACGGTAGAGTGTTCCAAGTATGCATTGGGAAGACGCGTCTGAAGGCTCTTCGCCCCCTTTTCAGTGACGTACGTCTCCATCGCCCGCACGAAATTGAGACTCTGGCAATCGCTGAGATGATTGAGCCCCTCGTCGGAAATCGCGGTGAATGTGATGTCAAGCTCCTCGAGTTCCGACAAGTTCCGCAAGTGTCGCATGTCCTGATCGGCAATATCAGTGCAATACAAAATGAGCCTACGCAGCTTGCGGCATCTACCAAGGTGCTCCAGTGTTTGCTTGCCTATGGCAAGACGTCTCAGGTCAACCTCTTCCACGAAGCCGGTCGGTATGAATTGAGGAACTTCCTCGTCGCCGAGCCCGGTTCCCGCGAGACTGAGATACACGATCTGCGGCCCGCGAAGAGCCGACACTTCTTCCAACCGCACGACACCGCCAAGTTCCTCGATCCGTTCGGCCAGTGCTTCGTGGCCGGGAAGGCCGTAGTAGACAAAGACTATCGCGACAATCATGCCCAACAGAATAATCAAAGCAGCGACTATCGCGATCATCCAACGATAAGCCATCGGTGATTCCTTCCTTGGCAAACGGGCGAGATGACGTTGAACTATTGCACGATCCTGACGTTCGGCGTAAAGCTGCTACTTCTCCGGGCCAAAACGTTCGCCCGGCTGGACTCGGTGGCCTCGGAGGAACTCGGCGACTGGCATGGCGCGCTTGCCGGCGGGTTGGATGGTTGTTAGCCGCGCGTCGCCTTCGCCGGTTGCGATTAGCAGACGGTCGCCGGCCGCTTCCAAGACGGTGCCCGGCGTGGCGGATTGTTCGGACGCGTCTTCCTCGGCGACGACCTCAATCGGGCCGAGTATCAGCCGGGCCGGTTTGCCCAATTCGCGATGCCAGAAGGTGAAGGTCTTCGGCCAGGGCTCGAAGGCGCGGACCTGGTTGCGTATCTGGGCGGCCGTACGGTTCCAGTCGACCGCTCCGTCGGTTTTTTTCAATCGCGGAGCCTTCGATGCCTGGGCCGGGTCCTGCGGCAATGCCTCAAGACGACCGGCCTCGACCGAATCGATCGAACGGCGAATCAGCCAAGCCCCCATCTCGGCCAGACGCTCCTCAAGCTCGATGGCCGTCTCGTCGGCCTCAATCGGCGCGTGGGCTTGTGCGATGCAAGGGCCGGCGTCGACCTTGGGGGTCATGTGAATGACTGTCACGCCGGATGTGTCGTCGCCGTGGTAGATCGCCCAATTCACCGGAGCCGCGCCGCGATACTTCGGCAACAGCGAGCCGTGCAGGTTGATCCCACCCAGTCGGGCAAGCGCCAGCGTGCCGGCCGAGAGTATCTGACCATAGTCGCAAACCACCATGATGTCCGGGCCATACTCGGCCAGGGTCTCCCGTGCCTCGGGCGTGTTGACGTTCTCGGGGTCGAAGATGGGCGTCGAATGCTCGTGGGCCACGTCGCGAATCTCGCTGACGGCCGCCACCCGTTTGCCGCGATGGGTACGTACCGGCGCCGTAACCAAGGCCACGACCTCGTGGTGCGTCTCGTACAATCCCCGAAACGTCGGCACGGCGAACGGTCCGGTTCCCATCATTATCAGTCGCATACAAAATCCGGCTCGGGGGCAGGCAAAGGCAAAGGGCATTTCAGAAAACACGAATATCCGTAACAATGTAGATGAATCGGCGAGGATTGGGAAGGCGACGACCTTCGGGGGGTAAGCAGTCAGAGCCTTCTTCGCTATCAAAAAATACCACACTAACAGCGTGCCGGGAAAAATATGCTGACTCTTATCAACACAAACCGCATGCAGCCGCCCATCGCGCCGCTGGGGCTCGATTACGTGGCGGCCGCCGCCGTGGATGCCGGGATCGAAACCAGACTGATCGATCTTTGCCTCGACGGTGAGAATGCGGCCGATAACGACCCCTTCGACGTTGATTTCTTGGCCGACAGCGAACTGGTGGGGCTCAGTCTGCGCAACGTCGATGACTGTTTCTGGCCCAGCGGGACAACGTTCCTTGGCCAGTTCGATGGCGTGATCGAGGCCGTGCGAAGCCGAACCGACGCGCCGCTGGTCATCGGTGGAGTGGGATTTTCCATCTTTTCAAGAGACATTTTCGAGAAGTCGGGCGTCGATTTCGCAATCCACGGCGACGGCGAACGGGCCGTGGTCGATCTCATCGGACAGCTCCGCGGGAAACGCCGTTTCGACCAAGTCGAGGGGCTCATCTGGCGCGACGGCGACCGGACCGTGGTCAATCCACCGGCTTGGCCCGAGCGGCCGGTTGTGTCTCCCCGGCGGGATTTCGTGGATAACGCGACATATTTCCGCCTTGGAGGGCAAATCGGCATCGAGACCAAACGCGGGTGTGCCCGAAATTGTGCGTATTGTGCCGATCCGCTGGCCAAGGGCCGCTGTTTCCGGCTCCGGCCGCCGAGCGACGTGGCCGACGAGGTCGAGGCCCTGTTGCCCCAAGGCGTCGACGTACTGCACACATGCGACGCGGAGTTCAACCTGCCAAGGCAACACGCCATGGCCGTATGCGACGAGTTGATCGCCCGACGGCTCAACCGGCGAGTCCGCTGGTACGCCTATTTGGCGATAACGCCATTCGACGACGAGTTGGCCGAGCGGATGGCTCGGGCCGGGTGTGTCGGTATCAATTTCACTTCCGATTCGGCATGCGAGAACATGCTTGGCGCGTACGGCCAGTCGCACGACAAGGAGGACATCGCCCGAGCGGTGCGGTTCTGTCGCAAGAATGACATTGCCGTAATGCTCGATCTTCTCCTCGGCGGGCCGGGAGAAACGCCCGAGTCGGTGAAAAAGACCGTCGATTGGATCAAGCGGATAGACCCCGACTGCGCAGGCGCGGCGATGGGTATCCGTCTTTACCCGGGCACGTCGATAGTGGACGCGGTCGCCGCCGAGGCCCCACTGGACGAGAACCGCGGCATACTTCGGCATTACGACGGGCCGGTCGACCTGCTTCAGCCGACGTTCTACATATCTCCCAATTTGGGAAAGCGGCCAGCCGAGTTGGTTCGCGATTTGATTGACGACGACCCGCGTTTCTTTCCACCCGAAGACGAGCAACCGCGGGCGGCAAGTGAAGATCGCGGCGACCACAACTACAACGACAACACGGCACTCGCCGACGCCATCGCCGGTGGTGCGAGGGGAGCTTATTGGGATATCTTGCGGCGGTTGTAGCGAGGAATCGATGCGGAGGCCTCAAGGAGCATCGGCATCCACCCCTCGGTCGCGATCACTTCTCCTTGTGTCCGACTACAAGCCAGCCGAGTCCCAACAACGAGATCAATCCACCACCGAGCGTCATGCCGAGCGACTTACCCAAGGATGCGGGCGTTCGACCGTCTTCGAGAATGAGCACCTTGTCCATATCGAGTCCGGGGAAACTGCTCAAGAGGAGTTCTTCTTCCTCGCTGTCGAGCGAGTCGATTTGATTTATCACCAGTCCTTGGATCGAAGGTCTGTCGGCAATGCCATCGGGAATGGAGCCGACGGTCTTGAAACTCTTTGTCTTCACGAGAACGGTGAAGTCCTTGATTTCAGGAAACTCCACGTTTTCCGGCACCTCTTCCAAACTGCCGTACTCTTCTTCAAGTTCGACGAGTCTCTGCATGAATGAGTGAGAGGAAGACAGGATTGGATAGAAACAGTAGCTTACTTTGGTCGAATTTCGTGGCGTCGAGTTATCGTACTTGCTTGTTTCATAGGCATACACGGAACCGGCATAGATGGCGGTGTGTTCGCCGATTCTGGCGTGGTTGTTCTCTAGTTCTTCTCCCGCCTCGAGCTTGGCCAAATCCACGTTCACGGCTTCGGTGGTGGTTCCATGGCTGACGAGGAACTCCTGACCACCCATAAACGCCACCACGCCACCGACAATAATGAGCCCGAGTTTTACGCGAAACATCACCCTATCTCCTATTAACTGGTGGTTGTCACATTGAGATGTTAAGAGTCACACCGAGTCCATATACTACCCCCACTGGAGTTACTTTGCAACAGGGGGGGCGGTGAGTTCAGTCAGAGCATTTCCACATTTCTGGCGTTCTTGCCCGTGAAGAGCGGAGAATGTCTTTGTTCTTCCACCACCAAATTGGCCATCGCCTGCTTGCCAATCGCGAGTTCCCGGCGGGAGAACGCGAGATTGGCGGCGGCTGAAGAGAGTGCGAACGAGAGAAGAAAGCCCGGCCATTGCATCCCGTTCGATTGCTCACAGATCATCCAACCCGGTAAACGTCGTCACCAGCGAGCGGAGCTTTCGGCGTAGGACAGAGTAGCTGTAGAACTTCTTGCCCAGTTCGAAGTTATGCTCGACCATCGCCCGGCGATAGGGTTCGTCGACTATCACGCGGCGGACCTTTTCTATCACGCTTCGGGTGATGAAGCCGTCCATGGTGACGACCTCGAAGCCCTTGGGTTCGATGTCTGAGATGAAAATCGCGTAGCGGTTGACCAGCACCGGCTTGCGACAGTAAAAGGCCTCGAGCAGGGCGTTGCCGAATCCTTCGTAGCGGCTGGGATAGGTGATCAGGTCGGCCTCGGCGTAGACATCGTCCAACGACATGCCTTGCACCGGCTCGTTGCTGAAGGGATTATTCGGCGGCACGTTGGCTTGAACGAAACGCAGGTCGACTCCCGAATGATCGGCCAGTTCGATCAGTGCATCGCGGTATTCGAGCCCCTCGTCGCCCGACTCATGGGAAACGACCAGCTTGCACTTGGGGTTCTTAAGCTGTGAGATCAGTGCGATGGAATGCTCGATACCCTTTCGCGGCACCACCCGCGTGGGCTGCAACATCATGATGTCGTCTTCTTCGAGGCCGATCTGCTTGCGAATCTCCGGATTGCGGGTGTCCATCTCCGGAGCGCTCTCGAAATCGAGCACGTTGGGCACCATGATCGACGAAGCGCCCTTGCGCCAGGACAAATCCTCCTGGGCGAACGTGTTGATCGTCACGTGTTGGATCGACGGCAGCGTCGGAGGAAAGGCCATCGAGAGGAAATCATTAACCGAATTGACCGAAAACCGCGGCCTCTCCCAATAGAAGTCGTGGTGATGGGCAATCGTCGGCGTGCCGGTCTCGGTGATGAAATGCGTAAGTGCCACACCCAACGGTATATGCATGGGAATGCAAAGGGCGTTCTCGGCGACCAGGATGTCGATGTTGTAAGCGTCGACGAAATCGTACAGCGTGCCCTTGAGATAATCGGCCATGCCGTTGATCTTGCGCGTCATCTCGGGCGTGCGCATGTGGGTGCCGAATGCCCGTTCGTTGATCCACACGTTGTCGCGGTGGTAGAAATACGCCTCGGGCACGGTCATGCTCACGCCGTCGTCGCGATCGAGCTTGCCGGCGTACCAGTGGCTGACGTGGCGGTAATCCCAAAGAATCTGCGCCCACTTGGCGCTCTCGAGCGAGACGCCGTCGGTTCCCGCGAATCTCGTCGATACGAAACCGATATTCTGAGGCACGGCTGGTTTCCAATTGCTGGGGTTGTTGTGGAACGAGTTGCGAATCGGGTGTCGGAGGCACGGCGAGGCGGCACTTCAAACTTGTGGGGTGCATCGCTACGCACCATGTATCAATGCAAACTGTCTTCCGTTGTGCGTCTCAAGGCGCCCTGAATCGCACCGCGGAAAAAGGGGACAGGCACCGAGCCAATTCGGTTCCTGGCGGGTTTTGTATTGTTCGTGGCTCGGAGCCAGTCCCCTTTTTCCTAAACGCAGTCGGCCAATTGGTCCAAGTCGGTCAGCACCAAATCCGGCGATATCTTGTCGACGCGCGGGTCGCCCTCGCGGCATCGAAGGCTTCGGTTGTCGCCGGCGAATAGCGCTGTATTAAAGCCTACCACATGGGCGGGGAGAACGTCGTTTAGCATGTCATTTCCCACGAAGATGGTTTCTCCCGGTGAAATGCCCAAGGCGGCCAATCCCTCAACGGCCAGGTCGAACAGCCCTGTTCCCGGCTTGGCAAAACCGCTTCGATACGAATAATACTGCAAACCGGCCCGAAAGCCTAGCTTTTCGAAGGTTTTGTCGGTCAATGCCTTGAAAACCAAGGGCGTAAAAAACTGTGCATTGCTGATAATTCCCGTGGTTTTTCCAGCCTGTTGCAAGTCTTCAAGACACTTTTGCAGCCCGGGCATCGGCCAACAGGGGTTCACGCGAGCTTCATACTCCACGGCCAACCGCTTCATATCACAGTCGTCGGCGACCGGCTCCTCGATCACCATGTAGTCGGCCAGCTTGTCGAGAACCGACCGCCATATTTCCAGGATGTCGACTTCCGGATAGTCGACGCCCTCGGCTTGGCTGCTGGAATGCGAGCTTTCGATGGCTTGGAAGAAGAGCCTCGCCACGGCGTCGCAATTCGCTTTGATGTTTGCCGATTGACCGAACAGCGGGATATCGCATGCCGCGAAGGCCCCTTCGATGGCCTCCGCCGGGGTGGCGGCCTTGCCGGTCGACCGTTCCGCGGCGGTGCCCACCTCGCCACTGGCGCTTATAATGAGCGTTCCGTAGACGTCGAACATCACGGCCTTGATGCCCTTGAGTCTTTTCAGCACGGGCGCGGCGTCGGTGGCGATCGGCTCAAGCGGTCGGGAGTTTTCGCGGAATATGTCAACGTATGGATTGGGCATGGTTGTGTTGACTCGAGGTGTCTTGAGCGGTGAGCTTTGAGCAATGAGCCATGTGTTGTCGCAACACACGACTTCCGCTTGCGTTTTTATCATAGCTCATAGCTCACTGCTCATAGCTTCCTCCTCACAGCCCGCGGATCATGCGGAAACGCGAGGGGCTTAGCAAGCGGTCGAGTATCCTTTCGCTATGCGGTAGCCGGTGCGGGTTGTTCTCGCCGGCGGATGCCGATACTTTGGCATAAAGGTCAAGTAAACGATTGCCGCTGGGCTTAAGCGCGTAATGACTGTTGATTGCCAAACGGTTGGTTTCAATGGCGGCGGTCGCGTCGCTTTCCCCAATTGTCGTGATCTTCGACAATAAGGGATTCGCTTCCAGAACTTCCATACGGCGACTCCCGTCGCGATGAACTTCGCGGATCACTTGTTGCTGAAAACTTTCGTCGAGGTCTCCAAAGTCGACGAAACCGGCATCCATTTTCGCGGCTAGCTGCTCAGCCGTATCCGGCGGTTCCGGGCGGTCGTATGCCTTCAACGTGTGGCGGTAAGCGTCCGCGATTGCCACTTGGAAGGCTTCTTCGCCGACCCATCCGACGGGCACTTTCAGCCGGGAATACAGCCACTCGAACTCCATGCCGGCTTCGGTGAAATCGGCCGTAATTTCCGGCAGATCGCGGCCGATGAGCGGTCGGCCGGCCAGCCACGATTCGAGAAACACCATGCCGAAACCCTCGGCCAGGCTGGTAGTTACGATCGCGTCGGCAGCCGCCAGATTCTCCCCGAAACTCAGCCCTCCAGGATCGCCGACCTCGAACACGCAAGGCAGCTTCAACTCCTCGGCCAGCCGCTTCCAATCTTCATAATAAGGCAACGCGGCAGTGTTCAGCGGTGCCAGCGCAAGGCCCAGCACCGTATCCGGCGGCGCCAACGCCGAAAGCAGCAAGAACTCGCCCAGGTTCTTCCGGCGAATTCCTCGTACCGGATAGAATACGTAGCGTTGTTGCGGTTCGATGCCGAACGTGGACTGAAGCTTCTCTCTTGCTTGCTCGCGAGGTGGAAGGTCATCGAGCCGCGGCACCGGATTCGGCAACATGTGCAAGCAGTTCGGCGCGATTCCCGCCGATGAAAGAATGTCGAAATCCCGTCCGTTGAGCACCGCGTAATGAAGATTCGGGGCTTGCGGATAGAGCGACTCTGGCTGCGATATCCGTCGGTAATTATCCGGCCGCAGGTCCTCTGCGAAGTCGTGAATTTGCATCAACAACGGATAGCCGCCGGCCGCCAGCCGCCAAAGACAATCGGGCAACGCCCCGTTCTTTCCCAGCGAATGATTGTGTGCGTGAACGACCGTATCGGCCGGGTCGAAGCCAATACGACCGAGCAGAGCGACGACCTCGGCGGCCAAATCGCCTTTCGCTCCTTGGTCGTCATAATCGAGCGAGGGAACTTCATACAAGCGAAGGTTCACGCCCGAGAGCTTCTGGGGCAGATCGTCAGACCAATCGTCGCGTCGACCGCCGTACAGCAGAGCCACGTTGCACGGCTGCCGAGGATCGAGCACGGCATCGAGCGCGCGTAGATGATTCTCGATCACCCGCGTGACCCCGCCGCGATTCAAGTGGTAATGTAAGATTGCGACGTTCATGGCGTGCGAGGGGATAGGGATTGGGGGTCGGGGGCTTGGGATCGGGGAACGCGCAAGCGGAAGTTGTGCTAACTCGTTCGCCAACCGCTTGCGCGTCCCCTGATCCCCGACCCCTAATCCCCGACCCCAAATTTCTCCCGATATGCTTCAACCTCTATCATCGGCTGTCGTTCGATTTCTTCTATGTTGTATTCGACCTGCCGGTATTTTCCTTCGCTTACTTCGTATTGTCGCATTATCGAGGGCAATTCCTCGTGGAAGTCGACCAAGTCCTCGCGCTTCAGGCGTTTCATGAACGTGCGCAACACACCGAATGCCATGCGGCCTAGGGCGATGGTCTCCTGGTTGCGGTGCACGCGCCGATCGAGGTCGGTTTGGGCGAATGCGGAAAGCCCCAGTCGTTCGTAGATGTCGATCAGCATGGCCGTTTCTACGCCATATCCCACCGGATACGGAATCTTCTCGAATATCGAACGGCGACCGGCATATTCGCCCGACAGCGGCTGCAAAATACCGGCCAACTCGGGATAGAACAGACTGAACAAGGGGCGGATGAGAATCTCGGTCACGCGTCCCCCGCCGGTTGGTCGTATGCCGTCCGAGTATGCCAAGGGACGATCGTAAAATGCCTTGACGTAGTGAGCATCCGGATTCTTTATCAGAGGACCGACCAGCCCGTAAACAAATCGGGGGTGGATGTTCTTAATGTCCGTATCGACGTAAACGATGATATCTCCCTTGAGCAAGTAAAGGGCCTTCCAAAGATTCTCTCCCTTGCCGCGATGGTTTCCGCACTCGGGCAGACATTCGGCCGCGTTGTAAACATCGGCACCGAAGCTGGCCGCTATCTCCAGCGTGCGATCATTGCTGCCGGAATCGATGACGGCTATTTCATCCAGAAGTGGATAACGATCGGCCAGTTCCGCCTTGAGAATGACGATCTCCTGGCCGATGGTCTTCTCTTCGTTGAGAGTGGGCAGACACAGTGAGATGGACAACCCCTGCCGCTCTTTCTCTTCAACCAACCACTTGATGTCCCAGAAATTGGAGTGGTGAAAGGTCTGTTCGGCCAACAATTTTCTCGTAGGCATCAGCAGCCTCCTTGGCAGTGTTCCTTAAGGAAGAATGTTCCCGCGGGAAGAGTGTTTACGCCGGAAAACTCTCGGCCGATTCGATAAGGCACGGCACTCAGTCACTCTACGGGAAAGCAGAGCGTATACCGCGTGATCTGTCAAGAAGCACCCCCGGCGGCGGCAGGATATTTTTCCTTGACGCCAACGATTACCGGGGTTCAAGCATTGCCATTTCTTGCGGCAGCCGTTCTTTCTCGGTCGGCTGGAACGCCTTCCCATACTGCGACAAGGCATTCGGCGCGGAGTTCATGTACGTTCTCGGCGGCGAGTTTCCCGGTGTCCAGGCCGCGGTGATGAACAGTTCCTCAAGCCGGTCAATGGCTAACTCGCGGTTGAAGTTGGCCGCCGTCCAGGGTTTCGCTTCGGCCGCCAATCGCGAGCGAAGCTCCTTATCGGACAGAAGTTCGCCGATCGCGTCGGCCAACGCCGAAACGTTGTGCGGTTCGACCAGCAAACCCGTTTGTCGGTCGCGCACCAAGTCGGGTATTCCGGCCGATCTGGTGGATATCACCGGCACGCCGCGGAGCATGGATTCCAGCAGCACTTGCGGAAGTTCGGCCAGGCCGGCCGATTGGCGTTCCAGGTAAGGCTGAACCAACATAGTTGCTCCCGCCAGAAGCCGGGGGAGTCCTTGGGCAAGCACGCTCATACCGGTAACGGTCACGCGATCTTGCAACTCTAGCCGTAGAGTTTGCTTGCGGAGTTTGCTTTCCCGGGGACCCGATCCGGTGACGACGCACTGAAACCGCGCCCCTCGATCTCTAAGCAGAGCAAAGGCCGTTATAAGATCGTGAAAGCCGCTTTCCTCGCGCAAACAGCCGGCGGTGAGTATCACCGACGGGCTCGACGGCGCGTTTCCGCTTGTTTCTCCGCCATTGAAGACAGAATCTATCGACGGGCCGCAACGCCGAACATCGATTCCCTGATAGACTACCGGCAGACGTTGCGGCGCGATGCCCATCTCAAGATATTGACGCCGTTTGTACTCGCTGCCGCACACTATGAAACGCGCCCCACGGGCAAGCGACAACACGCCTTCCCGTTCGACGGCATACTTGGCATATCGATTGTCGAAAGCGTAGCCGGTCCGTTCGGTGAAGCTGAATCCGATTTCCAATAGCTTGGCGGCATGCATGGCGATTTCGGCAATTTCCGCGGGCCCGTGCGCGTGGATGTGCCCGACGCGCTTGTCGCGCCACAACATGGCAAGCCGCAAGGCCCCCGGCAGACGGAACAACCATCGTAATCCCCGCCGATTCTCGTCTCCACGGCGGAAACCGATCTGGTGGATCAATTTCCAGAAACGTTTGCCGAAGACGCTGGACGCCGCGATCGCCTCCCGGGTGCTGCGCGAGATCCCAAGCGGATAGAGGTGTTCAATGCCGTTGGCCACTTCCTCGCTTTCACGATCGTCCCGGAAACTCGGCGGCGCTAGGCAATGGGCCGACACTACCTCCAGCGGTACTTCCGCGGCAATCAACCCGCCGGCTTCATGGCGCAATTCAGCGTCGCCGAGTACATCGGCGCCCAAGTATCCGATAGTCGGATGCTCCGGCATTTGCGCCCCTTTCTTGCTCAAGTCGAATATGTAGCTGGCACCCGCTCGTTCCGCGCGTCATCGACACACAGAAGAATATCTCGCGGCACACCAAATATTAAAGGACAGGCATCTATCATTGACTCCGGCCCGGGATTTTGCTACATTCAGGGCAACTTCACGCACATTTCGCGAGGACGCGGCTATGACAACGGCTCGATCGCAATTGGTAGACCTGAACGTAACTCGTTACTACCACTGTGTTTCCCGCTGCGTG
>Ga0180432_10010088_pt1 | contig 11386 bp, 7 predicted proteins | sample SS_ome_10_FD_132414 | JGI IMG/M metagenome (GOLD analysis project Ga0180432, IMG submission 132414) | Hypersaline lake sediment archaeal communities from the Salton Sea, California, USA - SS_1_MS_2 metaG | ecosystem: Environmental > Aquatic > Non-marine Saline and Alkaline > Hypersaline >... | reverse complement strand
GGAGCCCCCGGATTCCCCGGAAAACGCCTCGATTCCGCTCCACGGCAACTACTCCTTTGTTCTGAAAACGCACCCTTCCAGTAAGTGAAACCGCCATCAGCCACCCAAATGCCGGAATACCCACATTCTGAATGGGGAAACATAGGAGGGGGCACCCGCCCCCGGACAATTACGTAAGCGCTACGGGGCCGGGGGCGGGTGCCCCCGGCTTTGTTCCGTAACCTTCGGTCTCGGCAAGTTCTTGACCAACTCGGCGTCGGTTCGCTTCAATTCGTCACGCAATCGCCGCCGGTATTCGACGAGCAACTCGCGATGCCTCGGATCGAGCGCCAGGTTGTGCAACTCCTCGGGGTCCGACTCCAGATTGTACAACTCTTCGACCTCGTTGGGAACCAGTGTGCGGATGTATTTGTACCGCTCGTCGCGGACGGACAACCACCACGGCACGGCGGAAAACGCCTTTTTGGTCGTCACACCACCGTCGGTCTCCTCGCCGAATGCCCAGCCGAAATGCTCCAGCATGACCGGATGCGGCCAGGGTGCTTCCGGGTTCTTCAGGATCGGGCTCAGGTCACGCCCGTGCATCTTCCATGGCAGGGGCGTCTCGGCCAAAGCGAAAAACGTCGGAATCAAATCCAATGCACCGACGGGATGCCGGCATACCTTGCCCCGGGCAAAACGCTTGGGAAAACGAACGATAAACGGCGCCCGTAAATTGGCGTCGTACGGGGCGACCTTCCACGCAAACCCGTGCTGACCCCAGGCAAAACCCTGGTCCGACGTGTAGACGATCAAGGTGTTGTCGAGTTGGCCCGTCTCTTTGAGCACCGCCAGCAAACGCCCGACGCCCTCGTCGATCGCCAGCACCGCCCGGTTGTATTTCTGTACCGCTTGCTGCAACGTCGTCTTGCCGCGGACCGGCACGCCGTCGGGCCCCTCCTTCCACACGCCGTAGTCGTGCATGTAACGGGGCTTCGTCGGCCGCGGCGGATAGATGTCTTTCGGAGTGGTGACCTGCTCGTCGCCGGTGTACTTCGAGCCGTGACGCTTCGCCGGCGTGTACGGACTGTGAACGGCATCGTAGCACAGCCACAGAAACCACGGCTTCTTGTGATCCCGCTTGAGGTAGCCCTCGGCGTAGTTGGTGTAGTTGTCGGTGGAGTAGCCGCCGACGGCCTTGTAGTCGCCGCCGTCGAAGTTGAGTTTCTGATTCGTGTAGTACCCGCCCGCCTTCTTGGGAACCGCGTGGTTCCAGACGACCGAGTGGTCCCAGTCGCGGCCGTGCCCGGCGTCGGGTGAGAGATGCCACTTGCCGATCAACGCCGTGTGATAGCCGGCTTTGCGCAACTCGGCCGGCCAGAAACGGCAAAGCGACGGGTCGTACTTGCTCGTCGGGTTTCTCACGACATTGAGGCCGCGGATCGCGTGCGGATGGAGCCCGGTGAGCATCATCGCCCGGGAGGGCAGGCACCACGTGCCCGCGTAGGCATCGGTAAATCGCACGCCCTCGGCGGCCAGGCGATCGATATGGGGCGTCTTCACCCAGGGGTGCGACTCCTCGTAACAACCGACCGAACGGTGGCTTTGGTCGTCGGTAAAGATTAGAATGATGTTCGGCCGTTCCCTGGAATCGTCTGCGAATAGCGTGTTTCCAAAGGGCAGGGACGAAATGAGCGAAACCAAGGTAACAGCCGGTACAATCATCGTGTACGGCAGATATCCGGTGGATCGGGTGGTGCAATATGACCCTGTAGCTGTATCCTTAGGCATGGGGCGGCACCTCCGTTGAGGAAGACTGATACGTAGTATGGTAGTTGTGTCCCCGCAAGTCAAACTTACCAATAGTGGGGAACGATGGAAGCGAGATCACTCCAAGGAGCACAAGTCATGACACGACAAGAATGGACACGACGCGAAGTTATCAAGGTTGGGGCAGCCGCAGTTGCCGCGCCCCATCTGATTCCCGCGCACGTTCTGGGGGCCGACGGCGGGCCCGGCGCCAACGAGACGGTTCATGTGGGCGTGATCGGTTGTGGCGGCCGCGCCCGGCTAATCCGGGAAGGGGCCGACGTAAAGGGATTCCGGGTTGTCGCGGCATGCGACTGCGTGCGCGACCGGGCGGAGAAATATGTCAAGGAACTCTCCGGCGGCAAGAAGTGGGGCGTGTACGACGACTTCCGCAAGATGATCGAGAAAGAGAAGCTCGACGCCGTGATGGTTGAGACGCCGACGCACCCCAGGGCATGGATTACGATCACCGCCATGCAGATGGGCATGGATGCCTACATCGAGAAACCGATGTGCCTGACGATTGCCGAGGGCCGGATCATGGTCAAGGCGGCGCGAAAGCTGGGACGCGTCACCCAGGTCGGCACCCAGCAGCGGTCCATGCCGATCAACAACTGGGCAAGCGATCTCGTGAAGAACGGAGCCATCGGCAAGATTCGTGCCGTTCTGGCCCCGAACTTCGTTGGCCCGTTCCGCTGGACGAAAACCTCCTCGGCAGACGTCAAGGGACCGGTCGAGCCCTGGTGGGACGTGTGGACGAACCAGGCCGAGCTGCGGCCTTACGATCGCGCCCTCCACCATGGCTGGGCGCGATGGTGGGATTACGACGGCGGGGGGCTCTGTTTCGGAGTCACCGGCTGGGGCACCCATTCGTACGACCAGATCAACCGCGCGCTCGGCACCGACGACACGGGGCCCAGCCAGGTGCTCTTGGAGGAGCCGCTGGCGGACCGCGAGACGGGCAAGTTTCTCCCTCGCAAGACGGTAGGCGGGATTATTGTCGGCGAGACGGGTGATATCGACACGGGCACGCGCTACCATGGCATGGCGAAGCTCACCGGACCTCGGGCGAGGGTGAGAATGTGGTTCGAAAGCGGCGCCGAGCTGCGCCTCCACCTCGATGGCGACCGCGGTCCGGGCCTTGGAGCGATCTTTGTCGGCGAGAAGGGGAAAATCGAAATCAACCGGAACAAGATCGCCAGCAACCCCAAGGAACTCGCCCGCTCGTCGGACAACCCCGGGGGGAACCGGCGGCCCGAGACGGCTTATCATATCCAAAACTGGATCGAGTGCATCAAAAGCCGCAAGCCCTGCAACGCCGACATCGAGATCGGGCAGCGGGCCACCACGCTCTGTTACCTGGTCAACATCGTCCGTGACGTCGGCCGCGTGGGTGAGAAGCTCCGGTGGGATCCAAAGGCCGAGCGTTTCAGCAACTGCGAGGAGGCCAACCGGTTGCTCTCGCGGTCCCGCCGCAAGGGTTACGAACTGCCGGAGATCGGATGATAAGCCAAGCCGGTCTGCGATTTGATCGGTTCCCGTAGAGGCGGCCCAGACAGAGCAACAGATCGTCCGAGCGAATCCGAAGCAAAGCCCGGACCGCCTCTTCATCGGGTGCGGCTGCCCCGTACCGCATAGGTAGAATCCCGGCTGCGACTGATACCCAACAGGTACAACGACATGAATGAGCACCCTCCTTGATTGACCGGGCCTCCTTACATTGCTTCCGTTCACTCTGAGTCGACTGTGTCTTGCTGACGGAGCGCGGACTCGTTTCTCATCGAGCAGAAATGGTACGGCGGCGATGGGCCAGCCACCTTTAGCAACAGTCCCTTAAACCGCTTTGTCTTTTGCAGGTGTTGGACGGCCGCCGACCAGCAGTCGAGTGCCGATCGCGATAGGAGGTATGCCGCGTCGTAAACGATTTTTCCCCGACGGCCATTTGAATTGTTGGGCAAGAAATGAACGCGGCAGTGGTCCGCATGGCTCGCCAGGATAGTTTTGATCTCGTGGATTTCCCGTTGCATACAGCAAACCTGTGGCGGTGGCGGGACCTGGCAGCTCGCGTTCGGTGTCGCCTTTGACGTATCCATGAAGACCTTCACCGCCCACTCTTGCCGGTCCCCACGGTCGTGCAGGAAGGCGGCTACCTTGGCTTCGCATCGCGACATCCGCCACAGCAACGCAGACCGGTTGTGAAAGAGAGTCCCCAATCGCAGCGGCATGACCGGCATGTGCCGGACTACCTCCCGAACGACCTGATCGTGCCGCATCGCCACTCGCTCTAACCACCGGGCGTCCCCGGCCGTCTTTGCCTCGAACCGTTCCGCGTCGAAACGATCCAGGCCCACGCGGCTGGCGACAGCGGCCAATTGCCCCTGGCGGACGAACTCGACCTCAAACCGCGTGTCAATCCCCGGACCGATTTCCAGGCTGGTGCAGCGTGCCCAGGTGAACGCGTAAAGGTATGTGTGTTGAGTCATTTCGCTTCCGTCCGCTTGTTCAAGGGAAATGTTCAACGGCCGTTGATGTGCCCCCGCCCTGGAGGGGGCAGTTCTCTCTTTCGAGGTACCATCGATGGAACTATCCACTTCTGCCATAGATAACTCTCCCCTGCTTTGTCGAACAACTGCCGCCTTGCCCTGCCCGCATTAGACCACGTACCGACTGCATATTTACCACATTACACCCAAAAAAGCCGCCAAATCAAGGCCATTTCTGGCAATGGGCGGCCTCTTCCGGGGGGCAGGGCACATAAACCGTTTGATAAGAACACTTTATGGGGAATGCCCGTTGTGGTTTCTGGCAGAAAATACGTGTTGAAACGGCTCAAGGTTCGGACAAACCACATTGCCCCGATTTCCAAGGCAACTCAAGCGTTCTCTCTCGTTTTCTATCCCTATTGCCGCACTAGCGAAGAAGGTCGTGTCCCCTACGGCAAGTATTTTCACGCGAACGAAGAACCATACTGGTACGGTGATGTCGGCATGACTTTCTGCCAACGTTCGGACGCTCGCGGCGACCGGAGCAAAACGGAAGCGGCCGGATTCCCGCTCGTGACGGCTCCGCAGGCCATTGATTGCCTTTACTGCCCGCCACTCCTATACTATAACCGCGACAGACGCTACGGAGGTGAGTGATGGCTGGTAATTCACAGCGGGAATACTCGCGCCAAGCCGCGTTTATTGGGCTTCTGGCGACCGCGGTTGTTGTGTGTCCAGGTGTGCGGGCGGAAGCCGCCGGGCACAACATTATCTTCATCCTCAGCGATGACCATCGCTACGACTTTATGGGCTTCACCGACGGGCCGGAGTTCCTGGAAACGCCCAACATGGATCGGATGGCCGCCGAGGGCGCTCACATGGCAAACGCGTTTGTCAGCACATCGCTTTGCTCGCCAAGCCGTGCGTCGATCCTCACCGGCCAGTACGCCCATCGCCACGGCGTCGTCGACAACCAGCGCCCCGTGCCCAAGGGCACAGTCTTCTTCCCGGAGCATCTTCGGCGAGCCGGCTACGAAACGGCGTTCATCGGCAAGTGGCACATGGGCCACGACCACGACGAACCCCGCAAGGGATTCGACCATTGGGTGAGTTTTCGCGGGCAGGGCGACTACTTCAACCCCATGCTGAACATCGACGGCCGCCGGAGCCGGTTCAAGGGATACACGACCGACATTCTCGCCGAGGAGGCCCTGAAGTGGCTCAAGCAGAAACGCACCAAGCCGTTTTTCCTCTACCTGTCGTTCAAAGCCGTCCACTATCCGTTTACGCCGGCCTCGCGCCATCGCGGGCGTTATGCGAAGGCAAAGGTCAAGTACCCCGAGACGATGGCCAACACCGAGGAGAACTACGAGACTCAGCCGCACTGGGTCCGCGAGCGGCGATACGGGATCCACGGCATCGACCACATGCAGACCGGCCCGTTCGACGACGACCCCGTCCCCTCGTTCGACGACCTGTACCGCCGATACTGCGAAACGGTACACGGGTTGGACGAGAACATCGGCCGCGTGTTGGACTACGTCGACAAGGCGGGGTTGGCCGACTCGACACTAGTCATCTACATGGGCGACAACGGATTCGCCTTGGGCGAACACGGATTCTACGACAAGCGCGACGCCTTCGAGGAATCGATCCGCGTGCCGATGCTCGCCTATGCGCCGGGGCTGATCAAGCCCGGCACGAAGATTACCGAGATGGTCCAGAACATCGACGTCGCGCCGACGATTCTCGACGCGGCCGGCTGCCCGGTCCCCGAAAAACTTGTCATCGACGGCCGGTCGTTCCTGCCGCTGCTGGCCGGGCGGAAGATTCCCTGGCGCGACCATATCCTCTACGAGTACTATTGGGAGTGGAATTTTCCTGCCACGCCGACTGTCTTTGCACTGCGCACCGATCACTACAAGTACATCTACTACCACGGCGTTTGGGACCGCAACGGGTTCTACGATCTGCAAGCGGATCCGGTCGAGAGACACAACCTGATCAAGGTGCCCGCGTATCGGGAGAAGATCGCTTCGATGCGAAAGCAGCTTTTCGACAAACTCGAGGCCACCGGCGGCATGGAGATTCCGCTTCGTCGCCCGGCCGGCGTGCAGTTCTACGACAGGAAGCTGCGCCGGTAGTTCGTGAACCGTACGGACAGCAAAAACAAAGGGTGAAATGGCTCTTACGATAGTCGATTGGGTGACGATTGCGGTCTATTTTGCCGCGGTGTTTGCGGTCGGATTCTACTTTGCGAGGCGGGAGAGAACCTCGAAAGAGTATTTTCTCGCAGGGCGCAACGTCCTCTGGTTCGCGATAGGCGCGTCGATTTTCGCCTCGAACATCGGTAGCGAACACCTGATCGGGCTTGCCGGATCGGGAGCGAAGAGCGGCCTGGCGGTGGGCGCCTACGAGTGGGCCGCCGTTTTCTGCATCATGGTGCTGGCGTGGGTGTTTCTGCCTTACTACCTTGGCAGCAACGTCTTCACCATGCCCGAGTTCCTCGAAAGGCGTTTCAATCCCGGCTGTCGCTGGACGCTTACGACCATCTCCATCATTGCGTACGTGTTTACCAAGATCTCCGTCTCGCTCTTCGCGGGGGCCATTCTGATCGAGGTGGTCACGGGCTGGCCAATCTACGTCTCCGTCATGATCCTCGTGATCGCCACGGGAATCTATACGATTGCCGGGGGCCTTTCGGCGGTCATCTACACGGAGGTGATTCAGACGTTCATTCTGATCGGAGGGTCGCTGCTGCTGACGCTCATCGGACTCGACAGGGTCGGTGGTTTTGACGGGTTGAGGGCAGCGTTGCCGGCAGATCACTTTCAGATGATAAAACCGATGACCGATCAGGCGTATCCGTGGACGGGTACGACCATAGGGATTTTTATCCTGGGCGTTTGGTACTGGTGCAGCGACCAGGTGATCGTCCAGCGTGCGCTGGGGGCAAAGAACCTGACAAACGCCCGCGGCGGCGCGATTCTGACGGCGTGGCTGAAGATCATTCCCGTCTTCATCTTCGTGCTGCCCGGGCTGATCGCCTGCGTGTTGTGGCCGGAGCAACTCGCCGACGACCCGGACAAGGCGTATCCGCTGATCGTGAAGAACCTGCTGTCGGACGTTTTTCCCGGGGCAGCCGGCCTTATGATTGCGGCGCTTCTGGCAGCACTGATGTCGTCGCTCAGCGCGGTCTTCAACTCGTGCTCGACACTGGTGACGATGGACGTATACAAGAAATTCAAGCCGGACGCGTCGGAGAGACGGCTCGTCCTCGTCGGGCGACTGGTGACCGGGGCAATCGTCGTGATTTCCCTCCTCTGGATTCCCATGATACGGCTTCTCTCAGACCAGCTCTATCAATACCTCCAGAGCATCCAGGCCTATGTCGGGGCGCCGATCGCAGCAGTGTTTCTCGTCGGGGTCTTCTGGAAACGCGCCACCGGGAAGGCCGCCTTGACCACGATGATCGTAGGCAGCGTGCTGGGGGCCGTCCGGTTTGCCACCGACGTGCTCGCCAAGATGGGGTACGGCGACTTCGGTCCTTTCAATATCCTTGCCGGCTACGCCTTTCTGAATTACGCCGTGATTATGTTCGCCTTCTGTGTGGTGCTGATGATCGTGGTTTCGTTGTTCACGAAACAACCGGAGGCAAAGCAGACCGAAAATCTGACGTTCTCGACCGGCACCATGTCAACCGGAATGGACAATGCCTGGGTCTGGGTCCATGCAGCGCTGTCGGTCCTGGTGGTTGTGGTGGTCATCTGCCTGTGGGCGCATTTCGCGTGAGACAAACGGTCGGAGTGCGTGCGGGGAATGAAATTCGCCTTGGTTCCCGGCCAAGTGGACACAGATAGTCTGTGGTGTATAATACGCGAGGTTTGGATGGAATTGCGCGTAGCGAACAATACCGGCATCGTGCTGCCGGCCACAACAGCGATTTGAACCATGGCCCGACCGCCGGATGAACCGAAAGAGCCTCGCCGCAAGCTTCCGCCCATACGGCGTCCCCCGCCCCAGAAGAGCACTGCACCGCCTGTGCGGCCGCCGGTTATACGAACCGACACGGCTTCGCCGCCCAAGTCCGACGTCCAGGCGAACGAACGCGGCGCCGTCGATCCACCCAAGCCCCGGCGAAGACCGGCCGCGGTGGCAATCCTTGTCGGGACCGTTGGCCTGGCTGTTGTCGGTGCCGGCTTGGCTTTCGTATTCGTTCTCGGTGGGACAGGGCCGGTAACAATCCGGCCGATAGAGCCCCAGGTAATAGACGAACTCGAATCCCTACAGCTCGCCGTAGCGGTCGACGGTCGCGTAGACTCCAGGGAAAACTGGGAGTTTGCACTAAGCGACGAGCCCGAGGGAGCGACCATTCACGCGAAGACGGGCGAGTTCCGTTGGACGCCCACCGAGCAGCAGGGTCCGGGATGGTACGAGTTGACCGTGCAGGTCGGCGAGCCGGGCAGCGAGGCGCCGTTGGCGCAACAGAAGTTCGGAATCGAGGTCCGCGAAGTTGCCCGGCCGCCCGTGCTCGAGCCGATTGGGGCAAGGACCGTGCCGGTCGGTCAGACGATGGTGCTTCAGGTCAAAGCGAGTGACCCGGACGTGCCGGCCGGCCCGATACGGTTCCGGCTGGCCCCCGGCGCCCCGGGAGATGCTCGGATCGACCCGCAGACGGGAAGCTTCCGGTGGACGCCGTTGCCGACGGATGCCGGAAAGTCGTACGAGATTGCCGTCCAGGCGGCGAAAGATGCCGGCGGCGCACAACGTGCCGAGCAACTGCTCAAGATCCAGGTCGAGGGCGGGCAGCCATTGGAGACGCCCCGGCCGGCGATTTCCGTAGATCGGCTCATCCGCGACCTGCGTGCCGACGGGCTGGCAGTGGTCGCTTCCGGCGAACCCTTGCCGCATCCACGGCTCTCGGGCGACGCAAGCGTCTGGTCGGTCGGCGCCGAGCGCTTTGCCGTCTTCGACTACCCCACACCCGCAGACGCTCAGCGGGATGCTACGGCGGTCACGCTTAGCAACATGCAAGACCTGATCGATCCTTTGAAGCCCGTTCCCGCATATCTCTTTCACCGCGAAGGCCTCGTGGCCTTCTACACGGGTGGCGACGCCCAACTGCTGAATCTGCTTGACAAGCGTTTGGGGCGGCCGGCTGCCGTGGCCCGAATCGGCAAGAAACCCTCGGACAAAGAGGTATCCGGTCCGACGAGTGCAGGCCCGGAAGGCGCCGACAAACTCGCCCGGAAGGATGACGCCGTCCCCGAGAAACCAGCCCCGGAGGATACGGACGAGGCAAAGATCCTCGAGATGTACCTTGCTAACAAGCTATTCGGGAAATCGGAATACCCGCGGCTGCGGAAAATCTTTGCCGATCGTTTCGCCCGGGAACACGCCGAAGAAATCCGGCAGGTGTTTGGGGAACCGCAAAGCGAGATGCACCGCTGGCTGGCCGAGCACGGGGACATCAAGGAGGAATTCTACCTGGCGATCCACCCGAAATACGACGACGTGCAGCGGTGTTTGCAGTTGTTCAAGGAACTGAAGGAGCGGTTTCCCCGACGATTCGAGACGCACGCCAACCTGGCCATTGCAGTGGCCGTTGTCTGGGACAAGGACCAGGCGATCCACGAGAGCCCTTGCCGGCAGCACGGCAGCCTTCCGCCCGAAGGACCGATGGGCGCGTTGGAGAACTTCCGGTATTTTGTCGAGGCCGAGAAGTTCATGGCGGGGCGGGCACGGTTTCTCCCCTGGGAGTTCCTGGCGTATATGGTCGACCACCGCACCACGCTGCCCGAACGGCGATGGGCCCTGGCAAACTACGTCCCCAAACGGGTCAAATACGGGAAGTGTTATCACGATGTCCCCTATGATAAAGGGATGCTCGACGGTGAGGCCCCCGAACTCACAGGGAAACCGCACACGCTCCAGAACGCCGAACTTTATGGCGGCGTCTGCTCTTGCCAGGCCGATTATGCCGCCCGGGTCGGCAAGAGCATCGGCGTGCCGGCGTTCATGGCCATCGCGCCCAACAAGTATGGCGGCAACCATGCCTGGGTGATGTGGGTGGAGTTGGGAACGGTAACCCGAACCGGGCTGACCTTCTCGCTGGAATCGTACGGTCGCTATCGCGGCGACAAATACTACGTCGGCTTTCTCCGCGATCCCCACACCGGCCGCCGCACCACCGACCGCGGGGTCGAGCTGCGGCTCCAGACCGTGGGCGCGGATCCCGTCGCCAAGCGGCACGCCGATCTCATCATGCGATCCTACCCGATGCTCAAAGAGCGGGCCGGGATGGATGTCGCCAGGCAGTTGATGTTTCTTAACAAGATCATCGAATACAGCCCCGGCAACGAAGCCGCCTGGATCACCCTGGCACGGATGTCACGCGACGGCCTGATTACCAAAGTCAACAGCAAGCCGATGCAACTGGCGCTGAACCGGCTGTTCGTCACCTTTGCGAAATGCCCCGATTTCACCTGGCAGGTGTTCGACGACATGGTGGCGTTTCAGGACGTACCCAAGCAGCGAGCCGCGCTGTACGGCCGGCTGGCGACCATGTACGAACAAGCGGACCGGGCCGATCTGTCCTGCACGGCGAGGCTGAAATACACCGAATATCTGGTCGCCGACGAGCGGTACAAGGACGCTTTGCAAGTGCTCGCCGCCGGCGTCATGCGATTTCCCGACGACGGCCGCTTCGTACCCAAACTGATTGAGCGTATGGAAGAGTTGGCGCCGAAGGTCAGGGGCGCCGATGCGAACATGGTTCAACTCTACCAGCAGTTGCTGCCCCGCATTCCCAAAAAACGCTTGGGCCGTCCCAGCACTTACTGCATGGAGATGTACGAGCGGGGAATCGCCCGCTTCCGCCAGGCCGGATTGCTTCAACTCACTCAACTCTACGAAATCGAATTGACCAACCTTCGAGCCCAACAAAATCGCTAAATAACCTTGCGCAATTCTGAACCCGTACCGTCATTCCCGCTCGGTGGCGGGGTCTTTTTCGGCGACGCAAGTTCTTGGCGAGCAAAGGCTTGTGGCGCGACTTTCCCGCGCGGCTTAAAAACTCGCTTGACACGGGCGGCGAAATGCTGTATACTAACGTC
>Ga0180432_10010087_pt1 | contig 11387 bp, 6 predicted proteins | sample SS_ome_10_FD_132414 | JGI IMG/M metagenome (GOLD analysis project Ga0180432, IMG submission 132414) | Hypersaline lake sediment archaeal communities from the Salton Sea, California, USA - SS_1_MS_2 metaG | ecosystem: Environmental > Aquatic > Non-marine Saline and Alkaline > Hypersaline >... | reverse complement strand
TCCCCCAGGTCCACGTGATGTCCTCGGTCCGGCCCATGTCCGGCGCGATCAGCGCCTTGATGTTGCCCAGGCGGTAATAGGGCTGGAGCTCGTCGATCGCGTGGAACCAGGTGTAGTACGACGAACGCAGGATGCAGCAGTCGAAGAACTCCGTGAGCTCCCGGACCCCCTCGCCGGAGAAATTCTCCTGCGTGAAGAACACCCGGCTTCTTCGGAGCCCGTGCTTCGCCAGCACGGCATCGTTGAGACGGATGGATCGGATCATGTCCTCCCTCGGGAAGGCCACCCAGATCTGGTCTGAGTAGTGGCAGGAGACGAGCTCTACCTGGCCGCGTTCCGTCAGGGACTTCAGCTTCTTCAGGATCACGGGGTAGTGCTCGGCCATGAATTCGACCATCAGGCCCTGCAGTTCGAGGTCCACCTTCCAGCCGGGATGGTTCCGGAGCAGGTCGAGAATCGGCGAGAAGGATTCGCGGACCTCCCGGTGATACGTTTCGGTCTCTCCCGCAACGAACTGGAGGTTGAAATGCAGAAGGCTCATCGCGTACTTCTTCATCGCACGTCTCTCCCTGTTCCCTTCGCCTGTCGCTTAGTACACGCCGTCGTAAGTACTGTGACGTGTTCTTCCAGGATGGAGATCCCTCGACTGCGCTCGGGATGACCTTTGCAGACGTGTCATTTCGAGCGGAGTCGAGAAATCTCCTGTAGCGCTCAATACATCATCGTACTTGCGAATCGTAAGACTTAGGCTGTGGGCTGACACCAATCTCTACTTCTGGGCGTCGTAGACTTGCCTGACTTCCGGGGCCGACAGGGCCCGGTCCCAAAGCATGACTTCGTCTATCACACCGTCAAACCTCCGCCGGCCGGGATAGTCGCCCCAGATCCCGCTGAGCACGACACGAGAGACATGGGTCCTCACCGGCACCTCCTTCGCGACGTCCAGCCGGCCGTTGAGATACAACCGGACCGCCTTACCGTCGTAGGTCGCGAGCACGTGATACCACTCGTTCAGCGAAATCGGCGTCTCGGACCACACGTCGCCCTGGTTCATCCCCCACATGCCGAACACGGTGTCGCCGTTCGCGCTGTGACAGGCAATGCCGTAGAGCGTACCCGCATAGTCGGGATGCCGGTAGCTGTTCCCTTCGCCGAATCCGACCGGCACGACCGCAGTCCCCCGGCGAAACCCGTGCAGCGTGACCCACACACCGAGCGTCCGCTGCTCGTTGCCTTTGATCGGGGACACACGGATGCTTTCCAGGTAGTCGTCCCGCCCGTCGAATTGGTAGGCGCCGCCTGATCGGCCCTCCGCCGTCCATGCCGCGCCGTGCACGATCGCGTGGTTCTTCTCTACGCTCTCGTCGGTGACTCTTCCCCGCTCGTCTTTGTCGAACGAGTAGTGCAGCAGCAGACCGTTGCGCAGGTGCAGGGGAATCGAGCCCTTGCCGGGAAGGGTCTGCGGCGCGGCCCGGTCGTCCGGCAGGCGTATTTGCAGGTCGGCCAGGATGAATTCCGCTTTCTTGATCTCCTTGTGGACCCTTGCCGCTTCATCCATCTCGTCTTCGAGCATCAGGCGTTTCTTCAAAGAGTCCAGTCCGGTGATGTACGGCTTCAGGAGTCCGGCCATCTTTTGGTCCTTCTCGGCGTCCGCTTTCGCAACCGCTCGTCGGTACCGGTCCCGGATCCCTACAAGAAACGTCGGTAGGCCCGCCCCCGTTTCGGTTGGGACGCTCCTCTCTCTGTCAAACCGTTCCTTCTCTTGCTTTGCAGCCAGCCATCCTTCCAGGTCGCCCTTTCTCCTGAGCGCTTCCTGGACTGTGTCGAGTGCTTTCCCGTAGTCGTCCAAGGCTGCTTTCAGCGCTTCGCCGTGCGCCTCTTCGATCCCGGCGACGTACTCCTCGTACCGGGCCGTATAGTCTTCGAGCGTCTCGGGCGCCGCGTGCGCAGTCCACCCGGGAATCACCAGGAGCGAGGCAGCGAGAAGGGTCATTCGATGGGGGTTCATGCGACCTCCGGTTCGGTTTCGAGCAAAATAGAACGGTCGCCCCAAAAATACCAGCAAGACCCGGCCCTGTCTGCAGTGCCTTGTGCGGCGTGCCGGAAGATCGTAGGATCGCGGGCGTGGGCAGGGATGGCGCGCTAGGAAGGAACCATGATCTACCGACTCAAGCCGCCCAACTCGTTGTGGGACTCTTGTCTCTTTGAATGGGACGGCACGTTTCATCTGTACCATCTCGAGAGCAGCGAGAAGCTTTGGGACCGACTCGGGCACGCGGTGAGCGCCGACCTGGTCCACTGGGAGGCCCGGGACCCGATTCACATTGCGGGCCGCCCCGGCGACTGGAACGAGGGGCCCATGATCCTGACCGGGATGGTCGTCCCGCATGACGGCCGTTTCTACCTGTTCGCCGGAGGCCGAACGGGCGGCAGACAGGTCATGGGCGTGTTCACCTCCGGCGACCTCGATCATTGGGAGGTGCACCCCGCAAGCCCCGTCCTTTGTCCGGAAGGGCCGCACTATCTCAGCAAGCCGACGCCTCACTGCCCGGAAGTAGACTGGCGCGACCCTTGCATCCACTACAGAAAGGACGACGGACACTACCACGCCCTGCTCTGCGCCCGGCTTCCGGAAATGAGCCACCGTCACTCCGGCGCAACCATCGCTCACGTTCGGTCGAGAGACTTGATCCGGTGGGAGCATCTGCCTCCCATCCAGGCCCCAACCGGGCGCTTCTACGACACGGAGGTGCCCGACGTTTTCGAGATGGACGGCCGGTACTACCTGCTGTTTTCGACCGCTTCGAGCGGCGCTTTCCAGATCAACACGGCCGGCCGTGAGAACGCCACGGGCACCTTCTACATGGTGGGAGACGATGTGGACGGTCCTTTCTCGCTGCCGGACGAGTACCTGTTGATCGGTGCAGGGCAGGGGAAGATGGCAGCGTACTGTGGACGAACGATCGCGCATGAAGACGGACGTCTCTTCTACCATCATATCAATCATGGGGGGGACATCCGCGCGGTTCCGCAGAAGCAAGCGGACCGCGAACTCCGCCATCACGTGAACTACGGGGGGGACATCCGGAGCTGCCGCCATGCCTGGGGGTCTCCCAAAAGGGTGCGAACATCCGACGGCAAGCTCTACCTGGAGTATATGCCCATTCTGGAAAGACTGGAGACAGGGATCCTCTGTGGCTCGGTGGCGGAACTGCCCGTATTCGACGCGCCCGATCTTGGCCGGTGGGAGCGCGCCGGCGGAAGAATAAGCGCGAGGTCGGATGTACGGATGTCTTCCTGCCGGATCTGCAGGGACGCAGGCGACCTGCATCTTGCGTGTGAGGTCCGAGCGTCTTCGGATTCCAGGCCCGGCTTTCTTCTTCGCAGCGCGGCCGGTGAAGCGGCCCTCGTCACGCTGAACTTCGCCAGGCAGCGCCTCGAGATCGGCACGTGCACCAACGACCGGAGCGGATGGGGACTCGGGATGGACGACGTCCTGACCGGCGTCGGCGTGTCCTGCCTGTACAGCGACCTGTGTGCCGCCGAGCTGAAGGACCATGTGCCCTATCGCGTCCGGTGCTTTGCGCGGGATGAGCACTTTGAGGTCTATCTGGACGGCCGGTGGGTATTCACCACCGTGCTTCCGCATGCCGCGAGACGGGGCGACATCGAACTGTGCGTTGCAGGCGGCGCGGCCGAGTTCTCCGACTTGCGCATCGCCGCCATCGAACCCTTTGCGTAGCGGCTCCGCAGCCGTGCGGGCCGGACGGAGGGTCTCGCGGTCACTTGAGTCTGATGACCGGCCCGCCGGGCCGGGTGAATCCCACGCCGAACTCGCCGAATGCGGTCAGATTGCTGGCCGTGATCCGGTGATTCCCCTGGTCCAGGCTCGCGCCCGTGTCCGTCCAGCGTCCTCCGGTATAGTGGAAGAGCTTCAGCGCCGACTCCCGCGGCCCCGCTGCCGCGTCATCGTAGCGGATCGTGAGGTTGAAGTCCGAAGAGGACGCGCCGCCGTTCAGCGCGAGATCATGCACGCTGATCAGCGACAGCCGACTCGCGGGCACATCGCTGCGGTCCGGGGCCAGCAGCGAGCCGTCCAGCCGTCCGCTCCCGTTGAAATCGTTGAACCGGATCCGCGCGCTGTTGACCGCGTCGATCGTCGAGTCTCCCGGCCGCTCGCCCCAGTTGTATGTGCCCGCGGCCGAAACGAGCAGACCGGGCAGGATCAGCTTGCCTTTGTTCACCGCGAACCAACCGTTGCTCGTCGTGTTGTCGAAGACGTCGGGATGGCTGACCGGGGGATACCACCAGAGCGTATTGGTTCCGGTTTCGGCCTTGCTGAAATTGCTCAGGTCCAGGCTCCGCGGCTGACCGTAGCCGTCCGCGATCACCTGCCCGTTGTTGGTCAGGTGGCCGGGGAGCTGCGGGCGGCTCCCCCCGCCGTCGTCCGACCAGCCGCGGAAGACCCCCGAGGCATTGGTAACGCACCGCACGTTGAAGGCGATCGGGTTGCCCGTACCCCGTTCCACGATCGAACCCCTGCCCGTCGCGTCGCCGAGATGGAACTCCCCTCGCCCGCCGGCGCCGGTGCCCAGACGAATCTTCGTCTGCACGGTCAGATAATTGTAGCGGTCGATTGCCAGCGTGCCGCCGGTCAGGTTGTAGGTGCCCCTGCCGTTCTCCAGCCCGACGTTCAGGTTGTTGTAGGACGGGTCGGTCGTGGCTTCGAAACGCCCGCCCGTCTGATGGACGGTGCCCTGCCCCCCAAGCCCCACAAAGACGGCATTGTCCACGTCGCACGTGCCGCTGCTCAGGTTATAGACGCCCACCGCGCTGAACGCCGTGCTCGTGTCGCCGCCCACGTAGAGATTCTCTTCAATGTCGCACAGGCCCGCATAGTGGTTGAAGGTGCCGTTCCCCCTTGCTCCCGCGTAGAGACTCCTTTCGCTGACGACGCCGACGACCACGCTCGCGTTGGCGTTGCTCAGGTTGTAGATCCCGACCGTCCCAACCGACCCCCCCAAGGAGAGCACGCCGTCTCGCATCTCGTTCTTACCGGCCCCGGTATGATGCGCCGCGCCCCTGCTGCCGGCATCGCCGTTGCCGTACACTTCCGGATACCAGGTGTAGAAGGTGCCCGCATGCGTGAAGTAGACCGTGCCCGTAGCCGCGCCGTTGCCGCCCTCGCCCACGCGCAACAGCACGCAAGAGTTGTCGGTGCTGACGGTGACCGTGGCCAGCGGGGTCGCACCCGGCAGGGGACCCGACCACCAGTTGGTCTCCGTGCTGCCCACGAACGCCAGACCGTTATCAGCCCCTATGGTAGGCTTGGTGTCGTCGAACCCGCCCTGCAAGGATGCCCACTCCGCGGCCGTGTCCCAGTTGCCGACCGCAACGTCGCGCTCGCCGCCCCAGTAGGCCCCCTCGCACCGGACAGCCGACAGGATGGCAGCCAGACACACCAACCCAATCGCCCGGCTAGTCTGCATGTCTCTCATCGTCGCGCCTCCTGCTTTTCCGCACCAAATGGTACCACTCGCGCCCCAAGTCACGCAAGGTTGGCCCTTGATCGCGCCATGTGCCGGAAGATAAGATCCAGTCACCAGTTCAGATTCAGGATGCTGCCGTGCCGGGGACAAGAAAAGCTGGTCGTACAGTCCGATGTGTCTGCGCACTGTCGCTCGGCTTCCTGTTGAGCTGCCTGCCCGCGCGAGCCCAGAATACCGAGGCATGGACTTTTCACATGGACATCGGCTTCCCGGGCCTCGCGGGCGGCGCGTCGCTCACGAACTTCCCGGCCGTGGTCATTCTGGACAAACAACAGGACGGCTTCTACTACACGCAGTTCGCATCCCCTGCGGGTGGCGATCTGCGGTTCACAGACGCTGCGGAGACCCGTTGGCTGCCCCACGAGATCGAGTCCTGGGACACGAACGGCCAATCCTGCGTCTGGGTGCGGATCCCGCATCTCACGAACGGCACGACCGTCCGGGCATTCTGGGGCAATCCCGGCGCGTTGGAGCCGCCCGCCTCTTGCACCAACGGGGAGGTCTGGATCCACGGATACCAGGGGGTCTGGCACCTCGGTGAGACACCCGAAGGGACAAACGCGCAGACCTTTACGGACTCTACGACCAACCGTCACAGGGCCGAGGGAAACGTCTTCGCTTCCGTGACGAACGGTCCTGCCGACGGGGCCCAGGAGTTCGGCGGCCTGTACGACTCCCTGAATGCCGCTCCTGCCAAGGACGCCGTCCTTTCGGGAACCGGTTCCCAGTTCACGATCTCCTGCTGGGTGAAGCCCGGCAGGCTTATGACCGACCACATACTGCTGGCCAAGACGAGAGACGGTACGGGCGGCACCGAGGACCGCGTACTGGAACTGAAAATTGACGAGGAGGCCAAACCTGCGTTTGTCTGGTATGATGGGGAGACCTCGAATTGCCCGGCAAGTTTCGGCAGCACCGCCATTGCCGACACGTCAAGGTGGTACAGCATCGCCGTCGTTCATGACGGCACCGTGGCGGCATCCAATCGAGTTTCACTCTACGTGAACGGCGAGCCGGAGAGCGTGCAATGGACGTCGGACGTCGGCATCGCCTCTGCCGCGACCAATCCTTATGTCCAATTCTTTGTCGGGACGATGGACGAAATCCGCATATCCCACGGGTGTCGGTCCATGGAGTGGTTGAACGCCTGCTGGCTGAACCTGGCGTCGAATTCCGTGTTCACGGTCCTGGACCCGGGCGACGACTCGGACGAGGACGGGCTGCTGGACTACTGGGAGCTCTACCACTTCACCAACCTGAACGAGGTGGGCGCCGGCAATCCCGATGTCGACACGCTCCACAATCTCTTTGAGTTCATGTGGGGCACCGACCCGAACCTTGTCGATACGGATGGGGACGGCATGCAGGACGGCATAGAGATTCTCTATGGATTCAGCCCCGTCGTGCCCAACGTGTACACCCCGTTGCCGTTCCTGGAACGCTTTGAAACCAACACCGTGCTCGTCGGCATGCTGGACGGACAACACGGGTGGACGGTTGCTCCTCCGTCGGGCGGGATGGTGCAGACCGATACGGTATACCAGGGCGATCAAGCCCTCGAACTCGATGCCGGTTCTCTGCAGGAGGCGACCGTCCAACATCTGTTCGCAGCCCCGGCGGCTGCCGTGGTGTGGTTCGAGACATACGTGCGACCCGTTCCCGCTGCCACTCCCGACTCTGAAATGACCGACGGCGTCGCTATGTTCTTCAATACCAATGGTTTCCTTACCGTTCACGACGGGCTGCAGCCGGAAGGGAGCCGGTGGGTCACCTTGACAAACCATGCGCCCGTGAGCACGTCCGACTGGGTCCGGATCGACGCAAAGCTCGACTACGGGGAGCATACCTGGCTGGTCTGCCTGGATGGCGTGCTCCTGGCACGAGGTCTGGGATTCGCGACCAACGCCCCCGCCTTCTCGTCGCTCGAGCTGGAAGGCGCGCGGGGTTTCTTCGATAACGTCACAATTCGTTGCTTGGGTGAGCCGGACCTGAAGCGTACGCTTCTGATGGTGAGGTAATGAGGATCGATCGAAGGGATTTTCTCAAGATGTCGGTCGCCACTGCCGCGGCGGCAGGTGCGTCGCGCGGTCTGGCCGACGGCTGGTGGTTCGGAGGCGAACAACGCAGGGATCGTCCCAACATCGTGATCCTCTTTGCCGACGATATGGGCTTCTCGGACCCCGGCTGCTTCGGCGGCGAGATCGACACGCCGAACCTTGACAGCCTCGCCAAGGGCGGTGTTCGGTTCAGCCAGTTCTACAACTGTTCCATCTGCGGGCCCTCCCGCGCATCGATCCAAACGGGCCTCTACAACCAGCAGGTGGGCGTGCGGTCGTGGAACGACGAACGCACCAAGAACGGGTTGACATTGGCCGAGCCGCTTCATGAGGCCGGTTACCACACGATGATGATCGGCAAGTGGCAGGGATGGCCCGACTACGCCCGCGATCGGGGCTTTGATCGTTTTTTCGGCAGCAACGTGAGTACGGATCCTTCAGCGGGACCGGGCCACTACACGCGGCGCGTCCACAACTTGAGCCAATGGGGACTGGACTACGCCGTGTTCACTCCGCCCGACGAGTTCTACAGGACCGACCTGTACACGGACTACGCCGTGTCCTTTCTCGATGAGGCCTACACCAAGGACCAGCCGTTCTTTCTGTTCTGTGCGTTTGTTGCGCCTCACTGGCCGTTACACGCGGACGAAGCGGATATCGCCAAGTATCGGACCCTGTACCGGGACGCCGGATGGGATCAGCTCCGCGCCGACCGATGCGACCGCCTCAAGACCGAGGGCCTGATCGACCCTGGCTGGTCCCTCACCGCGCGCGACGCAAGGGTACCCGCTTGGACCGGCGCGTCCCACCAGGATTGGGAAGCCGAGCGCATGGCCGTCTATGCCGCGCAGGTGGACCGCCTGGACCGCAATATCGGCCGGATCCTCCAGTCCCTGAAGGACGCGGGGCAGTACGACAACAGTCTCATCCTGTTCCTGTCCGATAACGGTGCGTCCGACCAGTGGGCCTGTCCGGCGGATCCCGTCCACTGGCGCATCGACGGCACGCCCACCCTGTGCGGCAACGAGCCGGGCGTTGTGTGGCCGGGCCCGCACAATACCTTCGTGACCTACGGGCCGCCGTGGGCCAACGTCAGCGCCACTCCGTTCCGCCAGTACAAGATGAGCGGGTACGAAGGAGGCTGGTCGTGCCCCTTCCTGGCCCGGTGGCCCGGGATCGTCTCTCCCGGGACGATTACGCACCAGCCGGCACACTTGATGGACGTCATGCCTACGCTGCTGGATGTCGCCGAGGCCGAGTACCCGACCGTGTATAACGGCCACGCGATCACGCCCCTCGAAGGCAAGAGCCTGCTGCCGGTCCTCCAGGGACGGCAGAGGGAGGAACACGAGGGCATCTTCTTCGAATATGCCGGATATCGAGCCGTGCGGGCGGGCTCGTGGAAGCTCGTTGCCTCACCGGGCCAAGCCTGGGAACTCTACGATATGGCGGCCGACCGCACGGAAACCAACAATGTGGCCGGCAGTAACCCGGGCGTTGTATCCGACCTCACCGGCCGATACAACGATTGGGCCGACAGAGTCGGAATCTGACCTTGGGCGAGGGGTGGGGTCACGTGCGGTGCAGGCGGCCTTTCAGGACACACAACTTCGCAACCGCGATGTCCCGCAATTCGATACGCAGCTTGCCGGCTTCGTGCCGGAATCCTGCGTCCTGCGTCTCGTCGCCGGGCGGCTCGAAGCACGTGACGGTCTCGACCCGCCACTCCCGAGGCAGCACGGCCGTGACGGCCACGTCTGTCGCCGGCATCGGTTCCGGACGTTGGGTCCGGTCCCCGCCGAGAGGCACGTTGTAGTTGAGCACGTGCAACACGGCCTGGAACCGGTCCGGCGCCGGGTACTTCACGAACCAATTGGTCCGCAGCGCTTCGGTTGCTCTCCCTTCAAATGTGACCAGCAGGTCGTCACCGTACCTCTCTGCGAGCTCCCGGCGCAGATCCGCCTGATCGTGATCCAACCCCTCCGGGTAGAAGACGATGCGGCCGGCACCAACAGGCGTCGTGGCCTTCTTCTCGTCGCCCGACGGCCGCGCAAAGAGACGGGCCCGGGTCTCGACGTCCCGCTCTTGACCCCTCTCGTCAAACTCCGCGCAGGACCCGGTCGCCAGTACGACCCCGCCGGACTGCGCATACCGCCTTGTGGCGTCCAAAACGTCGTGCGACAGATACTGAATGCCGGGGAGAATGACCCTGTCGTACCCGCGCAGGTCCTTCCGTCGGAATGTACGTTCCGTCAGAATGTCGAACGGGACGTGGTAGGCGAACAGGCGGTCCGCGATTTCAAACGCCGAAGTCAGGTGCCGGTCGTCGCCGTAGAGTCTCTGCTCGGCGAAGACCGCCAAGCCGATCCGTGCCCAGGACTCGTAGCCTTCGTACAGGTCTGCGTGTTCTCTGAAAAAACGGCCGAAGGTCTCGAATTCCTGCGTCCCCAGCAGGTGGCCGTTCCGCTCGCAGGAGGCGCCGGATCCGAATGCGCCCAACTCGGCGTATGCCAGCGCCACGGACAGCCGGTTGGTCTCGGCGGCCTTATCGTACCACCAGTGTCGGATGAAGTGGGATGTCTGGAAAAGCGGCCGGCAGCCGGCGTCAGAGCCCTGCGCATACTTCGCGGGGAATATGGACGTGTTGTATTGCCTTCCCTTCTCCGGAAAGTGCGTGGCAACAAACATGCCGGTGTTCCCGCCCCAGTAGTACTCCCGGCAATCGAAATAGCCGCACTCCAGCCAGGCGTAATCCAGCGCCCGTCCGACGGACTCCCAGGCTGACAGCGAGCTGAGATTGCCGATCGTAAGGAACGATGAACCCGACTGCTTCCCTTCGTCCGCCAGCTCGGCGAGGAATTCGGCGGTGCTCTGAAGACGGAACCGCTGCACTTCGTACGAGGCCAATGGCGGCGCCGCAGGATTCGACATTTCGACATACGTCCTGGCGCCTCGGAACAGGCGGGCCGCTTCTTCGGGGGAGTATCTTGCTTCGAGGTACTCGGCGAAACGCGCCTGGCAGTGCGCGCACAGGCACTTCAGATGCGTGACGTTGTCCACGAACACGCCGTCATACCCGCAGGCGGCAATCAGGCGAATAACCGTTTTCATCCACGATCGCCAGGCAGGATTCTGGACACAGACCGACCAGCGTCGGCCGGGAAGGTAATAGGGGGCGTTTCTGTAGTGTTCGATGGCCCAGTGCGGATTGCCGTCCGCGTCGCGTTGGACCCATTCGGCGGGGTCGGTCTCGGGGCGCGGGCCGAGCCATTCGCGATAGTCGTCCCAGCGGTCATAGAAATCCCAGAAGCCGGTTCTCTTCTCCCCGTCTCCTGCCAGGCATCCCATGCCGACGTAGGGAACCACTGCGCCCACGCCGTATGCATGCATTCGGCCCGTGAACTTTTTCACGTGATCGATGCGTTCACGCACCTCGTCGGGGGTCAGCCGGATCGCGAACTCACTGTTGTGTTTGCCGCCGGTGAACTGGTTCTCGCCGCCCAGCCGCCGGATCGGGCCCCAATTGTGGGTAAATGCCACGTCCTTGCCCACAATCAGCAGATCGGGCGGACCCCGGCGAACGGTGTCGTTGAACGAATCGACGTCCACGCTCATGGCCAGCCCGGCCGGCGAAGCCTCGAGCAGCCTGAAGAACTCCGGATCGTTGACATGGCGGGGATCGTAGTCCATGGCGACACAAATAGGCCGTTCGGTCCCATGCGCCGGACCATCTACCGGGTCAGCAGCCGCCATGTCATTCCTCCCTTTTCACGCACGTCTT
>Ga0180432_10010083_pt1 | contig 11390 bp, 15 predicted proteins | sample SS_ome_10_FD_132414 | JGI IMG/M metagenome (GOLD analysis project Ga0180432, IMG submission 132414) | Hypersaline lake sediment archaeal communities from the Salton Sea, California, USA - SS_1_MS_2 metaG | ecosystem: Environmental > Aquatic > Non-marine Saline and Alkaline > Hypersaline >... | reverse complement strand
TAATAAATGATCGGGAGGCCATAGCGTCGAATTGGTCTCTTGAAAGGGCTAATGTCTGAATCATCCCGGCTCCGACTCCCATCATGCCGAGAACATTTTTCCTTTGCTCATCGGATAAACCTTTTGTTTTCGTCCGTAATTCTTCGAGAATTTCAAAGGGGTCTTGCATGGGGTCAATACCTAAAAGCTGGTACCCTGAAATATTACCTTGGCCTAGTCTTATTTTCGCTTGATTGTCAGATATGGATTTAATTGCACTTGTTACGGATTCAGCCGATTGATTCGTTTGTAATGCTACCGCTTGCCATTTTTGGAGTTCTTGTGCAGAAGCTCCGGTTTCTGTTTCAAATTGCTTAAGGGCTACTGCTGATTTAAAGGCATCGGAAGAGATTTTTATAAGAGCGGCAGACATTCCAGCGGCGGCGAGAGTTGCAGCGGTCATACCTAGCTTAACCCCGTTCATCGTTCTTTGAAAACTTTTAGCTTTTGCTTCGTCAGTCTTTAGCCCTATCCGGGCGAATAGTTCAGCTACGGTCATATAACAAGTATACTATAACATTTCAGATAAAAAAAGCCCCCATTATGAGGGCTCATTTAATTTGTATTCGGTCAATTCATAATCATAAAGAAATTTCTCGTAATCTAAAATGCTGAAAATGTCGTTGACCAGGGCATTTCGAACTTTGCCGGGATCACCTGAATAGTATCCTTGTTTTGCGATTTTCAAGCATACCATTTCTTCAAAATCTGCCGTTACTTTGATTTCAGGAATTTTCCTGTTATTTCTGGCAGTTTTGAGAACAGTGAACCGGCTAGCCCGAAAAAAGGGGTCAAGTTTGTTTTGATCACTTCAAACATAATCGGATAGTAATATTTCCGATTATCCTCTGATTCAAAGAAATCCGGATTGATTTTATCTTTTCCGATCAATGCGGATTTACAACATTCAAAAAGAATTGTTTGAACTTCTTCATTTGTCGCTAGACTTAAGATCGGGTCAATGATCCAGCCTATGTCCCCGAGTTCCATTTTTTCAATGTTCTCGGCTCCGAGATCGATTGAGGATAAATCAAATTTTATCCCGTCCCCTTTTATTGCGTTTGCAATGGCTCTTTGTAGTCTCATTGTTAGCGCAAAAGAAGAGGGGGATATAGTAAAATCCTTGTCACCTATTTTCATGTTATGTCAATCCCCTGTCAGAATTAGCAAAGATTATTTGCCAAGTGACTACCGCCTGTTCGGTGTCGCCTTCCACGTTTTCCTTGGCAGCGGGCATTTTCTGGATGATCCCCCCGGACATGATGTAAACATCGTTAGTGATATTTCCGAGACCATCACCAATTCGTTTAATGACTTCACCATCGAGTAGGGTATACGCCGAGGGGTCAAGTTTATATCGGTTCATTTCCCCGTTGAGAAACTTATCGTCTGCGGAACCTCTGAGAACTCTTACAGTAATCGTACCGGTTGCTCCTGTGGAATTGTAAGCGAAAATAGTGTTCCCATTTTTACCGACTTTTGCTTCTACCAGATTGTTAGGGAAATCCAATACTCCGGTGTCCCCGTCTGCGACGTCTACCAGAATTCGAGGTGCTCCACCTCTGGAACCAATTGAAATTGTATCTCCACCTGTTAAACTTACTGACATTTAAAAACCTCCTTATGGTTCGACCAGTACGGCGACATCACTCGAGTGAATCGCTCCGGCTTCTTTTGCGGCAATCTGAATCAGAGGGGCTATTCTTGCGGTTCTCTCTGTTTGGGATTGATTAGCGATCGGTTGGGAATAAATAAAATAACCGAATTCAGAAATATTTCTGTCATGATCTTCGGGATCGCCAAATCTTGTGGAACCTGCCCATGTTCCGGGGGCATATACCCCGACATTTACATATTGTCTCATTATATTCCTGTAAGCAGATTTAAGCCCGTTCATGCCGGCTTCGGTCTGGGGAATCTTGGTTGTGGTCTGAGCGAGATAATTAAACCCGGCAATCTGTAAATCGACTTTCAAGGCCAATCTTGTGTAAATCTGGTCTGCGAATAGATTAAGACCGGAGGTAAAGATTTTCGCTACCCCGAAATCTGCGAGAACATCCACCCCGGCTTTTGCTGCATCATCAAGAACAGTTTGTGTTACACCTGTATCTGCAACCAATCCGGCGAAATCTTTTAGGTGCATTGTGAGAGCGGTATTGAAACCGGAGAAGTTTATCGAAAAGAGAATTGAGGCGTACCCTGCAGCGAAATCAAGAGCATCATTTTCAGATACGGAATAATAAAGGCATCGGGTATGAGTCAACCCTCCGGTTCCGATAGTTTTGAATATTCCTCCTGTCTGAACATCCGCTACCAAGTTTGACCCGACAAAAAGCAGTTTGTCCAGAGATTGGATAATATTGGCGAGTTCTGTGAGGTTTGCATCGGTTTGTTTTTCATTGAGAATAATTCCGAAATAAGGGACACCGCCTCTTGTTCTGAGAATGGTGTCTTTCACCCTTTCTACCCCGGTGTCTGCTCCGGTTGCTGTACCGGAAATCTTAATGAGTGGGGCTATATCTGTTCCGGTTCCGGCAAGATCAATTGTTATATCTGTAGCGGCTCCGGTGGCCACGGTTTTCAGAGTTACGAGAACTGAGGAAACATCCTGCCCGGATAATTCGAACACCAGTCCGGCGGCGGTTACGGCGGTGCTGTTCAAGTCGGCTTCGGCGGCGGCGATACTGGAAGTGTCAATTTCCCCGATAAGGAGATCAGCGGCTAGTCCTCCGTCTACAGCGGCGTTAATGTTGTAATCAGTTGCGGTCAATGTAGTAAGATTCACATTCCCTGAACCGATAATTGTGGCTGGTTGTGCTGCGGCTGATTGAGTTCTAGGAATAACTACGAGATAGCCACCACCTTTGATCAGGTTGTTAGTCTGAGCGAAAACCACGGAGGCTAACCGATAGGTTTCTGAACTTGTCCCAAAATCCTCACCTACCCCGGAGGGATCAAGGTAAATCCGGGAGTCCCCGAAATCGTTAGGGATCGGGGCTTCGTCTGTAATCAATGCGAGTGCGGAAGTATTGACTCCGGGGAGACCTCTACCCGGATCGGATACTGACACTCTTATGATGTTCGATAAATTTAAAACACTCATGTTATCTCCTCCTCTGGAGTTCTGTATTTGTCAAAATATTCTACTATGTCATTTTTAGTACTCATACTATTTATGATAACCGGAATTCTGTATCTATGCAAACTAGAACCGCCGTCGATGTAGGATAAATCTAATATCCGGCTGTTTCGGGAAATCTTAATCTGGTTTTCTTCCTGTTTTTGCTCGGAATATGTGGAAGTCAACGCCATAATAATTTCTTCTTTTCTGTATTTTGCGTCAGTGTTTTTTGAGGCAATTTCCACATTAAAAGAATCCGCTTTAGATACTGATTTCTTTTCTTGCCCGGTTAATGCATTATACCGATTGGTCGATGCGATTATGTGGGAATAAGAAAAAGAGATAATAATATAAATATCATCATCTTTCGGAGGTTTGAAATTCTGGTCGTAAACTACCACCCGGGAGGCATCGAGTCCCATTTCATGGGCGAGAATGTCGCATAAAATAATGTCAGGTTTAATCATGTGAAATCCTCTATAACTTCATATTTGGTAAATCCGCTTTTTCTCCAATCGCTTGCAGATTGAACCTTGAACCTCTGACTATAGGCATCAATAAATATATCATCGGTTTTAAAAAGGACTGTTTTATCCCTCACTATTACTGACCACCATTTCCAAGTTCTTTGTGATTCTGGTTTTCTATCAACTTTTGCGGCGGGAACCGGTTGAAAATTAGCTTGATATTCTTTATCTTTTTCTGAGGTGACAACCTCATGGTCAATGACTGATTGAGTCTCTACTTTGATCGAGGTTTTCCGAGACCAACCTTTTGTAACATTTCCAAGATAGGGGACGGGCATCAGCCACCCCCTACTTGCGAGGCAATGGATTTTCTTAAATAGCCTTTGTCAATGAGGATTGCATCAGAACCTTTCATTATTTTTGTTATCTCGGAAATATCTTTCCATTGGCCAAAACCGCCGGTCTCGAATGCTTCTTGAATTCTGGCTTCCCCGAAAACACCAATCAGTTTAAAAATTCCTTTTATGTCTCCATTTCCTAATAGTTCTTCTAGTTTAGGCTCAATGTTTTTTTCGATTTCCTCTTGTCCGGTTTCAAGAGGCAATCGAATAAATGACCTTGCTGGGAGGTCTTCTTCGGGAATTCCGAATTCATGGCGAGCGCCGATAGCTGCGGTAGTTTCCCCATTCTCTTCTGTCAAAACAGATTTCCCTAGAATACCTATATCTATATAGTAGTTTTTTGAAAGATTTTCTACTAATTTATTTAATTTAGAAAAATCCCCATGTACTTCACCTCCGTCGTTCTTTTCGTGAAAACTCATGGTGTGGTTGTCCCTGCTACTATAAAGACAGCCCCGTCAAGGTAAGGTTTAGATAACATCATCCATTTTTGACCGTAATAGGTTGTTGCATAAAAAGCGAACTCCCCTTGGTTCATCCAGTCGGGGATTGATAAAGATTCAGATAGACCATCAGCAGATCGGGAGGCCTGAGAGAAAGCGGATTGCCCCCCGGATTCTGCAGAATTGGTGTCTGTCTGTAGGAAATGAGCAGATAAATAATATAGTGCTTGTTTGCCTAGTTCATCAGTCGGGTATAAATCCTGATTAAAAACCGCTAAAGCTTCGGCGATTGCCGAGTCAATATCTTTATCTCGAATGTTCGGTAAATCTACCCCATAAGTAAATTGACCCCTATCAAAGTAAGATTTGAATTCTGTAGCGGTTATTGTAATCATTTTTTATTGCCTTTTTTCGGTGCGGGCTTCTTGAAAAAATCTTCTTCAAGGACTGCATCAGAAAACTTTTTTACAATCTCTTCGGCTTTTTCTCTGTTGAAAAGATCATATTTTCCGGGGTGAATTACTTCTACGCCTAAGGTTGATCTATGCCAAACAATAGGTCTTTTTCCTTTATTAAAAACCTTTGTTAGTTTCTTCATTTTTCAGCCTTCTCTTTCTCTTTCTCTTTCTCTTTCTTGGGAGCTGATTTTTTAAGTTCTGCAATCTCAGCTTTAAGCGCTTTATTTTCTGCGATCAATTTCTTGATGTCTTTTGAGGGGTTGGTCGTGAACTGGTCGCCAAGAATAAAATCATTTGGGTAAAGTTTCACGTATTTTTCACACCGATCTGTAGGAAGTTCTACTGCTGTTCCGGGAGGGCATGAAATACCTCCATTAAAGAGCCAGTTTCTTTTCCCCTTGTTGTATATTTTTGATTTCTTTGCCATCGTCTATTACTCCATATATTCGATCTTTAAAGAAAGTCCGGGAGTCCTGAGGGATATTTATCTCAATCCCTAGCGCTTCCGCTCTTCCGCACATATAAAAAAAGTGTCTCTCTGATAAATATATTCTTCTTTGGAGGCCATATCACAACCAAAAATATTTATCTTTTGGAACCCCTCTTCAATCGCTAATGCAATCATCCACGAAATAGAGGAACCAAAAACGGGGCCATATTTTCTTATCATGTGGTCTACGGGATATTGCCGTTTATAGGGACCGGGGAATGCGGTACATACCCTGTGGCCTTCATCCGGCAACCAATCTTCAAATACATCCGGGTGATGGAGATTAAAAATTAAATCTACCTTGTCCGGGTGTAGTAGTTTAAATGCGGAGGAGACACACCATATGGTTCCCTCCGCATTAAATGCGTGTTCATAGCCGTTTGATCTACCGACTAACGAAACAGTTTTCATCAGGTCGCTGTCTCATCCAGATAAAGAACTTCTCTTTTTCTATTAACCAAAACACCCGAATACTGGCCGTATGCGGCCTGCTGCCAGTTGATCTTGTTTGTAGTATCTGCTTCGAGCATTGTAAAATCAACAGGGATAGACATTTTCAAAGTTTCAGGGTCATTTTTATATAGTGCATATCTATTCTTATCAATTCCTCTGTCTGCGTTCCGGGTTGCCTGAGCGTAGGAAAGACCTAGAATCTGGAAATTAGCATTGCCGGTCATTCTTCTCAAGAAATCAAGCAAATATTGGAGTTTCGAGATATTCGGATAAGTTGCGCTGTAGGGAACGCCAAGACCGAGGTAATCACTATTCGGGATCACGAAAGTGTCGGGAAGAGTAGTATCATTGCTGTTTGCGAAATAAGCGGGGAGGAGTCCGGCCACAAAAGCGGTGAATTCTGTTTCTGACATTGAGGAAAGTGTTTTTGTGATCAGAGTTGTATTTATTGTTGCTTCCCCATCGTTCAGGAGTCCGGTTATTTTTCCATCGGGGTGGCCGAGGAATGCGGTTTCCTGAATACCAAGGTCCCAGTTCTTTTTTAATGATCGAAGTTTCGCTTCTACTACATCCCAGTTATTGGCGGCGGCGGCTTTGGAAATTTCCATAATCGTCCAGCCTGTTCCTTTTGCCCATGTCTTAACGGGCATACGGATGTTATCAAGTCCAGCACCAACCATGGCGATTCTTCCGGTTTCTGCCTGAATATCGACATCGCCCTGATAGAATGAACCACCCTGATTGAATGTCAAGTTCTGAACAATTTCATCCATCCATCCAGCTTCTCCAACATCCATAGGGATATAGTCAGCGATTGCGATTTCGTAGAACTTCTGTTCTACTACTGTGGATCGAATGTAGGAAAGAGTATCAATAAGGTATTGATACCCGGAAGCAGAAGGGTCAATGTCGCCACTTGCGTTCAAGAGCCGACGACCTCCGATATGTGATGGAAGGGGGAGACCATTAAAAAGTCTTTTCCCCAAAAGTTTTGATTGTGTTTTATTCATTGCCAATTCCTCCTTAGGTCGCTACTGTCAGGGGATCGATGAGAACCCGAACGAGTTGATTAGCGGCGGTGGCTTTATCGAGACATACACCTAAACGGCTACCAGCGGTCAGGGTAACAACATTTCCGGGAGTTGCGAGAACTAAAGAAACTTCTGCACCTCTCACGATTGCAGCCCCGGCGTTCATGAAAACGACGGCACCACGTCCGGCAACCTGAACAATGTCATTATCTACAGCAGCGTTTTTCTTTGTCGTGTAAACTTTAACCCCAAAAATAGGGTCAGATACAAGCGCCCTTTCATCGACAATAGGGGGGCTGATAAAATCAGCGGTATCAAGGTCAATAAGTTTTGCACCTTCTCCGGGAACCATAGTTGTCCCGGCGGTTTCAGAGGCATCCTTGAAACGACAGGTAAACATCGAGGGATTGGGGTTCGACTGTAGGTCAAGAGATCCTACAACCGGTGTCTGTTTGAATTGATTCATGTTCTGGGACATTTATTTACCTCCTTGGGATACGGGGGAACCGTACCGGGCTTTTCCATTTGCGAGTCTTTCGGAAATGGAATTGATTTTAGGTTTAAACTCGGTATCTTTTTTCACGGCGTTTTCAACTTTCTTGAAATTCTTTTTCCCGGTTTCTTTTGAATTGCTGAGTTGTTTAGCTTCGTCGACAACTTCTTCGGCATCCTCATCCTGAGGGGGTTCAGCGTTCTCGACTTTTTCCCCATAACCACAGGCGGCCATGAGTTCACCAACAGTCATTTTTTCACCGTCAACTTCTACTTCGTCGTCCATGTTGTAGACCTGAGAATTTTCTTTCTTTTCAGATTCTTTTTTCTCTTTGTACATGTTGACTAACTCCGAAATGGGGACCTTCTCACCATCGGCATTTTCAATGTAGCCGTCTGCGTTCTCAATGACGTCTTCCTCTTCTTTTTTCTCTTCTTCCGGGGGAGCGGCATTTTTTACTTTCTTCTTAAAAAACTTTACTGTCACAGTTTCCTCCTCAGATTTACTGTTTTTCAAAATCCATGCTTTTTCATAACGGGGGTTCGGGACGATTGCCATATGGAGATATTGCCCGTCAACAACTTCTTCATCATAGGGAACATTGTTATAGGTTCCCCCTTCATCGTTCACTTCCGTTACATCGTAGGCACAAGAAACAGAGAATCCGTTCTCTATGTTCTCAATTGTTTCGGAGTCCCATATCATCATATCTACCCAGTACCACCCGGTACTTTCATCATATCCGGTAGCGGCAACTACGCCGTCGGCAATCTCGCTCTTTTCTTCGGATGTCATGTTAAATAGTTCTTCGGGTTCTTTATCCGTGTGAGTTTGATTTACGACTGGCATACCAATAAAAGTCGGCATCATCTTATCTAGTGCTGGTTTTTGCACTAATACGACACCGATTCCTTCCGCTGTGTAGTCGGCTAATCCCGGAACAATATAGTGTGCCCGATATGATTTAGGGACTGCATTTCGCCTATTGTTTTTCATATAATCAATTATACCGTATTTAGTGTAAATGTCAAATCAAAGAACTGGGATTGCTGTACATCGGCAACCGTAGGCTTGACCCGGGAAACCTCTTTCTCCGGTTCGTTCGTCAATTATCGGGGGTGAAGAGTAATAAAATGTTTCCCCGTGTAGTTCTCTATGAAGCTTTCTGGTTCGACCATCCCCGGTTTTCCCCCCGGTAGCTGACCACCGGAATTTGGTAATTCCAGCATCTCTATATCTTTCGTCTCTAACTTCGGCCATAAAAAGGGAGGTCTCTTGTCGGGCGAGGAATTTAGCTTTAGTCATTGTTACGTGGTATTCATACATAATGGATGCTTCGAGTTCTGAGCGATTGAACCCGGTAAGGGAATTTTTTTCTATCATTTCCCGGAGTCGGACTATCTGATCATCTGTCCAGTTCTTTATATTGAGGTTTTGATTATTTGTATAGTTTTTCTTGAGCCGTTCGGATAGCTCGGGGGTCATGTCAATTGAGATACCTAATGATTTAAGATCTTGCCCGGCCTGTTTGGAAAAATTAAGCAAAGGGGTGTCTATCGAATAGGATAGTGATTTAATGGCTTCGGATACTCTGGCCGGGATTCTGGAAATCAATTCCTTGATTTTTGTGTTGAGCTGTCGGGCTTTATTGTTGGAAACGGCGGCGGCTGCTGATACTTCGGAAGGGGGTATGCCTGCCCAGGTTTTTGACCTCCCGTCATATTTTGCAAAAGAAGAAAGTTCCTTTGATATTTTAGCGTTGAATGTTCCGGTAAATATTCCTGAATCGTAATGAATTTTTCCTTGCCTTATTGCTGTGATTAGCGCGGATTTTGAGTTGTAAAGATAGTATGGGTCATCTAATGATTCAAGAATCTCCTTCCAGTAGAAATCATAAAAATACTTCTTTATCTCGAGTTCAATATTCCCATATGATGATTCAGTCATTTTTACTGGCATCAATCATAATCCTTACGGGGGTGTTCTGTACCGAGTTCTCCCCCGAAAGATGTCGCGGGGGTTGGGGGTATCGGATTCTGAACTAAACCTTTTTCAGCTTTAGTCTCAATTTGAATTACCCCGGCTTTCTTTAATGATTGCATGGTCTCTTCGGTGTCAAGTAGCCCCCGATCATAGAGGGCGAGGATTCTGTTCTCTTCCATGTTCTTTACATTCTGCTCGGTTTCCGGAGTCATTTCCCGGAGAGCTGGAAAAGAAAAAGAGAATTTCGGTTCATAGCCAAAGAGATGAGACATTGTAACTTTTAAGAGTTGTCTTATCATTGGTTTCATAGGAGACCTGATTTCTGATTCAACCATGGCGTTATAGTTTTCGAGATCGGATTCCCCGGTATTGAAACCGGAGGCTGAGATCCCGAATAGTTTAGTCATTGGCATACGTAGTGCGGAGGCGACACCCATTCTGTTCTCATTCATGACTTCGGCGAGACCGCCGAATGATACTTGCTTTTGGGTGTACTCTTCTTGAGAATCGAGAACGAGAGCGTTGACGTAGTTTTTAATTTCGTTGGCAGCTTGTACTCTGTTTGTGATTGCTGCGGTTCCCCCGGAGGTTAATAATTTATTTGCGAGACCATTGATTTTGTATACATCGATTTTTGCTTCATCAATCAATTCAAAACCGGCATCTTGTGTTTTGAGGTATAGGTTCAGGTCTCGGATCATCCGTTCACCCTCGGACATACCCCAACCTCTGAGCTGCCGTCTAACGTAATGGGGGGCACGTTTCCCAGAACCTCTTAAAAATCTGGATTCATGGATCGGTTCCCCATAAAGATAAATCAGGTCATTTTCTCCCCCGGCTATGTAGCTGTCCCAGTCGTCAAATACTGCGATATTTGTGTCTAATTGCCAGCGGTCAATATCATAGAATTTCAATTCAGATTTATCGAGACCTTTTAATTTAAGCGGTTTCTTCGGGTCCTGATATGAGTTAATGAGTAGTGCACCACCACCGAAGAGCCTGATCCATGTCCAAGTATCGAGGATTGTTCTCCAGATATGGTTATCCTCCCAGTAATCATAGACTGCTTGGATGTCGTCGTTATCAAGTTCACCTGACTCAATTTCAATGCCCTTTCCGATTGCGTCTTGAATCGGGAGTTGTATTGCCGTCTGAAAAATCCCGTTCCCGGTATACATATATGTCAATATGATTCGGTTCAATGTGATCAAAGAATAATTGTTCGAAAAAGCCTGGGTATTGTAACTGGATAAAAAAGAACCTCCGGTCATGGTTCGTAGGCCTGTACCGACATCAGAAAGATTATTATTGAGAGTCTTGGCTCTCGGTTTTCTTTTCCTGCTCATATAATTATCTTAAACTCCTTTTTACAATACATCAAGGATGGATACAGTATACTCGGTTTTCTCTTCTATAGCATACCTACAGGCGGCAATTGCATCATCTTTAAATTTTACTGGCTCGTCTAATGGGTTACCATCACGATCTTCTTTCCACTTCAATGACTTAGTTTCGGAAGCAAGACCGGGGCATTGTACAGGGTCTATTATCCACTCCCCCCTATTTAACCATGAAATTTGTTGCTTAACTGAATCAGGCCCTTTCTTTGCAGGAGCAATATTATATCCTGAGTTTTGCCAATCTTTTATTGATTTAGGCTCAGCGGAATCTGCGGTACATCTTTGTGTTTTGCTAAGTACATTTTTCAATTCATTTTCTATTATGATTTCATCATTCGTCATATGACGAACATATAATTCATTAAAAGAGTATTTTTTTCCATCTTTTAAGCCTATCAATTGATTAGAGTGGTAATGGTTATAACCAAAGTCCATTCCCGCTAGAACTTCGTCAAAATCGTCATACGAATAGGGGCAGCTCTCATATTTTACATTTCTAAAAACAAGGTTTCCGATGCTTCCCCACTTACCTAATGCGTATATATCATAATAGACCCTATCCTCATATTTTAATGCTTCAAGTTCTCCTTTATATGCGTCATCTAAAAATC
>Ga0180432_10010081_pt1 | contig 11391 bp, 11 predicted proteins | sample SS_ome_10_FD_132414 | JGI IMG/M metagenome (GOLD analysis project Ga0180432, IMG submission 132414) | Hypersaline lake sediment archaeal communities from the Salton Sea, California, USA - SS_1_MS_2 metaG | ecosystem: Environmental > Aquatic > Non-marine Saline and Alkaline > Hypersaline >... | reverse complement strand
CACCTGCACGTTCGGGGGGCACGATCTCAGGACGCTGTTCATCACCACGGCAAAAGGCGGCAGCGGGCCGAGACAGCGACTGGCGGGAAGTCTCTTCGCCGTGCGCACCGAGGCGCCGGGGCTCCCGGAGAACATCTACAGGCTGGCGGACTGATCGCGGGCACCATGATCAATCGAGGGCGGGCATGACCACCAACAAGGAAACTCACGCATGAATCGCGCAGCAGGCGCCCTCGCGGCGGCATTGGTGCTGACGGCGACGACGAACGCCGCATTGGCGGACAGCCGTCTGTTCAGCATTTCCACCGATACTCCCGGCATCACCGTCACCGCCGCGGCGCGGAACGGCACGCCGCTCGCGGTTGCCGGGGGCGACGGGGCGGTCACCTTCTTCCGCGTCGAGAATCCGGCCGGTGCCGTACCCTGTACCTCGAACATGAGCTTCACGCTCTCCAGCGGCGCGAGCCTCACGCGTTCGATCGATTTCTGTGCGCAGGACTGGGATGTGGTTCTCGCACTGTCACCGGCCGCGCCGCCGCAGCCGCAACCGCCGGCTTTCGGCAGTGCGGTCGTCACCACCGACGACCCGACCGCGCTGATCGTCGGGGTGTTCGTGGGCGGCACATCGGTTCCGTTGCAGTCGGCGACGGGGCCGAACGTCGCCATTGCCGCTTCGGCGCTGCAGGGCGGTCAGGGGTGCACGCGCGACATGGGTGTGGAGCTCTCCGACGGGCGCCGGATGGCACGCAAAGTCAACGTCTGCGTGGGCAACGGACCAATCGTCGTCGCGCTTTCCGACACGGCGCCCGTGGCGCAACCGGCGCAGCCTGTACAGCCGTCGTTCCCGACCTTCCCGCAGGCCGGTGCCCAGCCGCCGGTCGCGCCGCCGCCTGAGCCGCAGACTGAGGTCGTGGACAACATGACCTGGCAGTCTGACAGTGGCGGCGGTCGCGCGACCCTGACCTACGGTATTCCGCAGACCGGCGCGGGTGAATTGACCGCCGTGTGCGACTTGCGTTCCAGCGCCGTCACGTTGGTGCTGACCCGCACGCCTCCCGGGCTGTCGGCTGGCGGTTCGGTGAACGTAAGGTTCGAGGGCGGCAGCTTTTCGGGCACCTACCGGGCAACCGGCGCGGACTTCGGGACCGGCGTCGCGTACCCGAGGCTCGATCTGGGTACCGACGATCCGCTCTGGAGCGCGATCATCCGCGAGAACGTGCTGTTCGTGACGTCCGGCAACGCACCGACGTACGGCCTCGGCCTGAAGGGCAGCGCGGCGGCTACGCGACCGTTCCTTCAGAACTGCGACCCGGCGCCGGTGGGCCCGCCCCAGGCTCCGCCGCAGCAACCCGGTCCGGTCAGCTTCTTCTGCGATGACGGTCAGGCCTTTACCGCCGTGTTCGACAACCGAGGCGGCGTGGTGAACGTCTTTTCGGGACCGGGCGCGCCGCTCCTGCTGACGCGAACCTCGCCGGGCAGCTTCGCGGGTTCGGGTGCGGAACTGATCGGGCGCGACGAATCGATCACCTGGCGGGCTCCTGGGCGGCCCCCGGTCGCCTGTCGGCGGAGCTGACCGCCGGGTCGATACACCCAGCATCGGGGCAGCCGCGAAGGCTGTCCCGTTGATGGATAACAGCCGGTTAACCCGAACCGCCGGATTTACGATAACGCTGTAACGGGAAATCAGCGCTGGCTTGGTACTCCGTCCACTCGCACGGACAAGGAGCGCCCCCGGCATGAGTCAGCGAAACGACGTCCTGGAAAAAACCACCGCGCCGCAGGGCCCGGAACCCAAACCGCCGGCCGAAGCGGAACAGGACATCATCGAGCCTCTGGACGCGTTTCTGCCGCCGCCCGAGGATTTTTTCGACGATGAGCTCGGCCCCGACCGGATACTGGGCGACGTGGCAATGGACACCGATGCAGGGGAATCGCTCCTCACGAGTTTCGGATCGAACCTCAACGTCGTCGTGATCGGCGCGACGGGGGCGATCGGCGCGGCGTTGACCAGCCGCCTGCAGCGCGACCCGGCAGTCTCGCGCATTTATGCCTTTTCCCGCAGGGGCGCGGTCACGTATGGCGGCAATGTCGTGGGCGGTGAGATCGATCTCACGCAGGAACGCTCGATCGAGAGAGCCGCCACGGCCGTTTCGGCCGGCGGGCCGGTGTCGCTCGTGATCGTGGCCACCGGTTACCTCGACCAGGGCGACATGGACGGGCCCGGCGACGGCTGGCGGGCGCTCGACGGACTGGACATGGCGAACGCCTTCCAGATCAACACGATCGGCCCTTCCTTTGCCGCGAAGCATTTTCTGCCCAGAATGGCCGAAGGCCGCAAGGCGCTGTTTGCGGTGCTGGCCGACCGGCCGGCGCAGCCGACGACGGCGGCGCAATACGCGTACCGCGCGTCCAAGGCCGCGCTCGATTCGGTGATCCGCAGTCTGGCCGGCGAGCTGATCGACCATGGCAGCGGCGTTCTGTGCGCCGGGCTCTACCCCGGGGCGGTCGACACGACCTTCTCGGAGCCGCTGCTCGGCGACGCAGAGGAAGAAGCGCTGTCGCCGGAGCAGGCGGCCGAGCGGATCATTCGGCTCGCCGACCGCACCACGCCGATGGACAGCGGTCTGGTCGTCGCCCTCGAGTAGCGCGCGGCTACACGCACCAGGATCGGCAATCCGTCCGAAGGATCGACCGCCAACTCGCCAGCGCAGTGAGCGACGGGTTCCATCCCGGAAGCGCTTCGCCGCTCAACCCCCTCGATCCTCGCATTCGCGAGGAAGGCTGGGAGGTTACGCGGGGTCGTTCGCTGTCATCCCGCTGCTTCGCCCTCGGGAGGGGGAGTCAGGGCTAGAACCCGCCGCCGGTGCGGAAGCCGCCGCGCGAGCGCCCGCTGGATCGCGAGCCGGAAGAACGTGAGCGTCCTATCGTTGAACGGCGGCTTCTCAGCCCGCCGCCGAACGACCCTCCGGCGCGCGGCATGCGGCGGCTGAAGCCGTCGCGGAGCGCACGATTGAGCGCGCCGGATGTCATCGCGCCGCGAATGACCGCCTCGATCGCTGTGCCGATGATGTCGCCGTTGGCAAACTGGCCGCGCGGATCGTCAAAGCCCGACTGGCGGAAATGGTCCCGCGACTGCTCCAGTTGTGTGCGGCGCGCGGCAAGTTCGGTCGCGGTGCGGCGCACTTCCTCGGCCTCCGCTTCCCGTCGCTCCAGCTTCACCTCGAGTTCGCGGAGTCGCTGGACGATCTCCTCGTCCTGCGTCGTGGCGGTTTTCAGGGCATCGCGATAGAGCTCGGTGAGTGACGCGCGCCCCATCTCCTCGGCCAGGGCGTCCAGCGCGGCCTGAAGCTGGGCGTCGTTGCGGTCGTCCGCCTTCTTGGCGTGTTCGGCCGCTGCCGCCGCCATGTCCTGCCGCAGGTCCTCCACGTGGTCCTCTGCCGCTTCCAGAGCCTCGTCGGCCTTGTCCGCGTTGGCTTCCAGCGGTTCGATGCCGCTGGCGACAAGCGCCGCCCGCTCGATGCGTTCGCGTTTGGCAAGCTCGGCGTCGGCCGCTTCGCGCAGCCGCCCGGCGTGTTCGCGCAGCCGCCGCGGGATCTCCAGGAGCATGTGGTAGTTGGGCCGGGCCGCGAGGTAGCCGATGAGTCCGGCGACGCGCGTGTCGCCGTAGCGCACGAGCGGGCCGACGCGGTACTTCGGCGTGCCGAACCCCCGCTCCCACAGGTACATGAACAGCGGATCGGCCTCGTAGGGCTTGCGCTTCTCCTCGCGGTCGGCCTCGGCCTGGGCGGCCTTTTCGTCGGCGGCGGCGGCCCTGGCTTCGGCGGCCTGCAACACCTCCGTCTGGCGCGTCCATTCGGGGTTGTCGATCATGCGCGCGTAGGTCTCGTCCACCAGCGCGTCCACGGCGGCAACTGCGGCCTCGGCCGCCATCGCGGCCACGTTGCGGGCCTCTTCTGCGTGGGCAAGTTCGTCTCGCGCTTCATTGACGGCGATGGCCGCGTCGCTGACCGTGAGGCTGTGGCGCTCCAGGGCTTCCAGCGCCCGGCGCTCCGCCGAATCCAGCCGGCCAAGCGTCTCGTCGGCGGCGATGTGCTCCAGCCTTATGCGAGCCAGCGCCTTCAGCGCCTCGGCCTTTTCCTGACGCAGCCTCGCGGCGTCGTCCACGGCGGATCGCAGCATCTCGGTGATGCGATCCTCCTCATGGCGCGCTCCGGATATCGCCTTTTCCATCGAACGGAGCGCTTCACGCGCCGAGATCACCATGTTCGTATCCGTCCGTCCTCAACCGGCACGACATAGGTTTCCGTCAGGCTGCCGCGCGGCTTCCTGCCGATGATCGCGTCGTCCACGATGCCGTCGGCCTGCTTGTCCCTCGCGATCGCTTCGTAGGTTGATCTGGGCACACGCACACCGAAGATCGAGACCTCCTCGACGGAGCCGTCCTCCTCGCTGGTGACGGGGAGGGCGATAACATTGCCGTCCGGGTCCACCGCCTCGACAATCAGGTAGTAGTTGCGCGCGGCTTCGTTCACGTCGGGGATGCGAAAGACGCCGGATTGCTCACCGGGTCGCGAGACCACGCGAAGCTCGTACGTGCGGCGGAGGTCGGCTTGCAGTTTCTCCAGCGCCGCGATCGCGGCGGCGGCCTCGGTACCGTCGCGGCGCGCAATGGCCGCCTCGCCGTCGGCGCGCAGGCGAGCGACGGCTTCGCGTGCGTCCGCGGTTTCGGCGGCGTCGCCGGCCATGTCGGCAACGGCGGCGAGTTCCGCGGGCAGGGCCTCGCCGAACCGCTGTTCCTGCTGTTCGGCCTGTCGCTGGGCGTTGGTCGCCTGCCAGCTCTGCCATCCGATGGCGGCGACGAGCACCACCAGCACGATCCCGATTGCGGTGCCCACGACGCCGCGGCGGACCCAGGCCATCGCCAGGGTTCTGGCAAAGCCGTCGCCGCGCCGGTCATAGGTGAAGCGACTCTCGCGCAGCGCCGCGATGCCTTGTTCGAGCACACGGTCGGTCACCTCCAGCCCCTGGCTGGTGTAGATGTCTCGCAGGCGTTCCTTCAGGCGAGTGTCGCGGGAGTCCTGGCCGAGCTCGCGCTCAACCAGCGCCTCCTGATGGCGCAGCGTGTCGACCACGTCCATCGCCATCATCAGGTCGTCGAGCCGCGGCGTTTCCTCCGTGGCCGCCTGCGGCGCAGAGCCGCGATCGGACATCAGCTGCTCAGCGCTGCGCCCTCAGCGGCCAACCGGGCGACGCGCCGCTTCCCGTCCTCCACGGCTTCCCGGATCTCGGCGGAGTTGTCGGTCGAGAGTTTGCGCATCTCGGCAATGATCTCCTGCGATCTGGTTTGGAATGTCACGACGGAATCGACGAGCTTGCGCACCGCATCGGCGCGGATCGTCGGTCCGTAACCGGCTTCGACAGCGGCCTCCTGCACCTTGCCGCCGATCTCGGCGAGCACTTCCAGCGACTGCGACACGCCTTCCTTCATCTGGTTCAGCGTCTCGGTCGCCTCGTGCAGTCCGAACATGCCCGTGAACGACGCCTTGAGCGCGGTAAGCACCGACTCGTTGGTCGAGAAGAACGACACCGACTGCTGGTAGACCCGCTCCTTGGCGCTGGTGGTCTGCATCAGGCGGGCGACGACAACCTCGGACGTGTTGTAGCCGATCGTCAGATTGTCGGAGAGATCCTTGGCGATCTGATAGCGCCCTTCCTCGTTCTGCATGGCGCGCAGTTTCTCGTCACGGATCAGTTCCAACCGCGCGCGCTCCGCCGGCTCGTCGCCCGCGTAGCCGGCGACCGCTTCGCTGGCCTGCCGAAGCACGTCCTTGGCGGCATCGAGCCGGCCTTCGGCGAGCTTCAGGAGTTCAAGCGCGCTGACCTCGCCCTGCTTCAGTGCTCCGCGGAAGTCACGGTACGCGTCGAGGATGGTGTGCTCGCGCTCGATGTTCTCCCTGGTATCGCGCGCGACCTCCAGATAGGTGTCGCGGATGTTGTCGAAGCGCTGGGCGATGTCGCCACGGGAGATCTTCATCCACGCGTTGGTGGCGCGCTCGAACATGTCGATCTTGCCGTCGTCGACCTGCTCCACGAGCCGTTTGGCATCGTCGCGGATCGAATCGAATGACCGGGTGATGTCCTCGTAGCGCTGGCCGATCGACATCTCCGAGATCTCCTCACGGACGACCTCGTTGAACACGCTCATCTGCGACAGTGTGCGGCTGATGACGGCGATCTTGTCCGGCGCCAGGTCCGAAATCTTCTCGAGCAGGCCCACGATCGGCGCTTCTTCGATGGGCGCTTCGGTCACGAGACCGAGATCGCGCAGGCGATTCATGGCGCTGTCGAGGTACTGCAGCGGTGACTTTACTTCCCCGTCGCTCATGTCCCGGCTCCCTTTTCGGGTCAGTTTCCTGAAGGACAACCTTATGCGTCCTCGGGGGGGAAGGCGCAAGCGGCGGAACCGGCGTGGGGGCTGTCGCGCGCTGCGACACAAGGGTCGCCATCCATGATCAGCAGGGCAGCCTCCGCCTGCTCCAGCGCGATGATGCGGTTGAAGTCGCCACTCCAGGGGTTGCCGGCGAGGTTCCGCTGGGCGGCGAGATAGCTGCGGCAATCGTCAAGCACGTCAGCCCGGGTTCGATCGGGCACCGGCCATGAGGCTGCCCGCCAGGGGTACACCGCTCGGGCGATGCGCCACGGGTGCGCAACCATGCGTTCCGTTTCCGCATGCCTCAGCTTCGCCCGGGTCCTCTCGGCGCGGAGGGGGCGCCGCGGGCTGCGCGATCGCGCGCGTCTGGCGCCCTGCAGCGCATCGTTCAGCGACGCGAGCGCGGCGGCCACATCGCCGGGGCGGTTGCTGGGTGACGTGGGTGGCATCGTCCGGTGCCTCCGGTTGCAAGACCGAACGGTATATGACAAATAAATTTTGTCTAAATCAACCAATAAAAATCGTCGTCGATGTGTTTCCGCTACGGCAGGGGGCGGTAGGCGCCGATGACGAAGCCAATGACGGTGACCTCGGATTCGGTCTCGCCTTCGGGCGCGAGCGGGATCGGCGACTGATGTTCCGGGTCCGTGGAATCGGGCCAGAGTTCCGCGCCGCGCGCTCCGAGCCGCACGCGCTTGATGGTGCGCTCGCAAGCGCCCCCGCGCCGTCGTTCGGCGACGACGATGTCGCCGTCGCGCAGGTGAATGGGGCTCTCGGCGAAATCGACGCAGATTGCGTATTCGCCGTCGTGGACCAGCCGGTCCATGGACGTGCCGGCAACCCGGAAGGCGATCTGCGGGCGCCCGGAATAGGTAGGGTTCGGCGAAGCCGGCACCGGCGTGTCCTCTGCGATCTGGCGGTCGTCCTCGATCCACAGGCCTGCCGCGACGAGCCCGCGCACTGCCACCTGAGTGACGCCATCGGCACCGCGTCGCGGGGTGTCCTGAACGCCAAGCAGCCAGCCCTCGCTGACGCCGAGAGCCTTTGCGAGACGCGGCAGGTACTTGCTGGAGCGCTGGTCTGAAGATTCGATCGCCTGGATCGATTGCTTCGGCACGTCCGCGCGCCGGGCAAGCTCGGCCTGGGTCCAGTCCGCACGCCGCCGTGCCGCTGCAAGGCGCCTCCCGAAACGTTCCATTGTCCGCGTCCGTCCGGTTTTGTCAGGAAGGAACCATGACACAATTTTTTTTGGTTGTCATCAGACCAATAAATTTTGTCATCTCATGTGAGTTCGCGTCAGGATTGTCGGCGCGCCATGGCCACAGAAGAGGTGCTCGCGTATGGGACAGGATGCCGGTCGGAGCAGGCAGGAACAGCCGGGAAAGCGGAGACTCTCCTCCGATGAGCGGGCCCGGCGGCGGCTGGCCGCTCAGCGGGCACGGGAGGCCGAGCGGCGGTCGCTGACCGTGCTCAACGACATGCCGCTGGAGCCTCGGATCGATCCGGCGACGCTGGCGGCGCGTCGCGCCGAGATGCCGGACGACGACCCCCGCGATCTGACGGCCCGCGTGTTCGGCGATCCCAACCCCGCCGATAGCCGCCGGAGGTCGGCATGATCGTGGTGCGTCGGGGCGGCCGCCGCCGCAAGGCGGGCCAGCGTCATCCGGGCGGAAAGCTGCGGCAGGCGACGCGGACGGAGCGGCGGGAGGACGTGACGAGCGTGGCCAGAAAGGCGCGCCGCCGTGTTCATGGTCTGCGCACCGCCGATGCGGGACGTGCGGAAGCCGGCGACATGCTCGGCCGGCTGTTCCTCACCGGGGAGATCACCGAAGCGCAACATGCCGCCGGGCGGGCCTACGCCGCCGTCAGGACCGACTACGACAAGGCGATGGGTGCGCGTCGCCTGCGGTCGGCATCCGACCTCGGTGCAGCGGGAGCCGGCGTCTCACGCGAAGCCGACGATCCGGACCATGTCGCCTGGGTCGTGCGCCGCCGTAGGGCCTACGACGGTGTTCGCGCCGCGCTGCAGGCGACCGGCGATCCGCTGGCGGGAGCGGTCCTGGATGCGGTGGTGCTGGAGGAGCGGCAGATGTGGAACCACGTGGGGACGCTCAGGATCGCCCTCAACGCCGTTGGCCGTGTGCTGGGGCAGGCCGCGAGCGGGAGCGACGGGGCCGACAAGCCTTCGGTTTCCGGGTAGAACGGCGCGCGTCGCCCGAATCGTGGCGGCGCAACCCTCCCTGCAGCTTCCCCTTGCCTCATGCCTGACCTCTCCGCTCTGATCTCTGCTCCCGGTGTCGGGCCGACGATGGGGCTTGTCCTGATCGCGGCAAGCTTTCTCACGTCCATGACAACGGCGGCGCTCAGCCTCGGGGGCGGCACGATGATGGTCGCGCTCCTCAGCATGATCTGGCCGGCGGCCGTCGCGATCCCGATCCACGGGATCATCCAGCTCGGCTCCAACGCGGGGCGTGTGGTCCACCGATTCCGCGACATCCAGTGGGTCTACGCCGGCTGGTTCGCCGCCGGCGCCGCCGTGGGAACCGCGATTGGCGGTCCCGTTGCGACATGGATGCCCGATGCGCTGTTCCGCGTCGCGGTCGGCTTGTTCCTGATCTATGCGGCGTGGGGTCCGAAGACCCAAGAGCGGGTGACGCGGCCCCTGTCGATCGCCGGGGTGGGGGCGTTCACCTCGACGCTCGGGATGATCGTCGGCGCATCCGGGCCGCTGGTCGCCGGGGTTCTTCGGGGACTGCCCGACCGGCGCCAGCTGGTGGGGACCCACGCCTTGCTGATGAGCCTGCAGCACGGAATGAAGCTGATCGCGTTCGGGCTCCTGGGCTTTCAGTTCGCGCCGTATCTGGGGCTTACCGGAGCGATGATCGTGAGCGGCTTTGCCGGAACGCTGGTCGGCGGACAACTGCTGGACCGGCTGCCGGAGCGGACGTTCCGCATCGGTTTCCGTCTGATCCTGACGGTGCTCGCGCTGGATCTCATCCGCCGGGGCCTGTCAGGCGGGTGAGGCTTCCTCTGCCGGCTCGAGGATACCGGCGAGCTCCAGCCCGCGGCGGATGACGGCGCGTTGCGGCGGCTTGAGAAAGCCCAATCTTCCGACGTGGGTTTCAAACTCATACCGCGGATTGATTTCCATCAGCTCCGACCAGACGGTTCGCGCGTCGTCGATCGCACCCAGATAACCGAGAGCGGAGGCGAGAAACGAGCGGCTGATGTCTGTCTCCGGGATTTTGAGGATCCGTTCCCGGAACGCCGCTGCGGCCATCTCGTTGTTGCCATGGAGCAGATGGGCCAGCCCCAGGAAATGAAGCGACTGCGCATCCGCGGGGTCGAGGCGCATCGCCTTCTCGATGAAGGCGATGGCGACTTGGGGATTGCTGCTGCTCATCTCAAAGACCCCGCGTGCCGTGACCGCCGGCGCGAAATTGGGGTTCAGCGCGAGCGCGGTCTCAACCTCCGCCAGGGCCTCGTCGCGACGGTCTTCGGTCGTCCCGAGGATCACGCAGCGTGCGTAGTGCGGAAAGGGCTCGTCGGGGGACGCGGCTACGGCGCGGTCGGCGAACGCCAGCGCGCGTTCATACGCGGATCCGGCGTCATCACTCCAGCGGTTGAGGTGGTCCATGAAGTGGGCCGTCGCCAGGCCGGCCAGCGCGTCTCCGTAGGCCGGGTCCAGCTCGATTGCTCGCTTGAACAGGTCGATGGTCTCGTTCAACTCGTCCAGGCTGGTGATCGGCGCGCCGACGCGTTCGCGGGCGCGCATGACGAGGTCGTGCGCTTCCGGGCTCGACGTGACGGCGGCGGTGACGCGTTTCTCCTCGGCCGGTGTCAGCGCCACCTTGAGTGCCGAGACGATCCTGAGCGTGACCTCGTCCTGCACCTCGAAGATGTCGGTCAGGTTGCGGTCGAAGCGCTCCGCCCAGACATGGGTCCCGTTGGTGGCGTCGATGAGCTGGGCGTTGATACGAACGCGGTTGCCGGCGCGCCTGATGCTGCCTTCGAGTATCGACGTGACGCCCAGTTCGCGGCCGACCACGCGCAGGTCGACCGACTTGCCCTTGTAGGCGAAGCTGGAGTTGCGGGCGATGACAGTGAGTCCGCTGATGCGGGACAGATCGGTGATGATGTCCTCGCTGATCCCGTCGGAGAAGTACTCCTGCTCGGGATCTCCCGACATGTTGTCGAACGGAAGAACGGCTATGGACTTGCCGCCGCAGGGCTCTGCCGCCGGTGCGGACCCGTGCTGCTTTGGCGTGGCCCCGGTTCCATCCCCGGGCTTCCATTTCCAGACGCGGATGGGGCGCGAGATGTTCTTGACCTCGACCTCACCGGCGTCTCGGAAGCTCACGTCCACCCGGTCGCCGACGCTCTCCTTGACGATCGAGGCGATGCAGATACCGCCGTGATCGGCCAGCGGCTCAAGCCGCGCGGCGACGTTGACGCCGTCGCCGTAGACATCGTCGCCGTCGAGGATCACGTCACCGAGGTTGATGCCGATCCGCAGGCGGATATGCGGCCCGCCCGTCGCCGGCTCCGCTGCAATGGCCGTCTGAATTTCCAGCGCGCACCGAACGGCATCGACCACGCTGCCGAACTCGACCAGCGTCCCGTCGCCCATCAGCTTGAAGGTGCGGCCGTTGTTGGCGGCGACAGCAGGATCGAACACCTTCTCACGGTGCCGCTTCATCGCACCGAGGGTGCCCATCTCGTCGGCGCCCATGAGTCGAGAGTAGCCGACGACGTCTGCAGCGAGAATGGCGGCAAGCCGGCGGTTGTTGTTCGATTCCTGAGGCATGCGGACTAGGTAGAGAATAATGGCAGGGCGCGCCAGAACATAACGTGTCGCGGGCCCTCTCGACGCACAAGGGGGGTGGAATGGGAACGATGATCGACGGCGTCTATCTGACGGACGACGCGGTGACCGCAACCGATCCCATTCCACCCCCCTT
>Ga0180432_10010080_pt1 | contig 11395 bp, 10 predicted proteins | sample SS_ome_10_FD_132414 | JGI IMG/M metagenome (GOLD analysis project Ga0180432, IMG submission 132414) | Hypersaline lake sediment archaeal communities from the Salton Sea, California, USA - SS_1_MS_2 metaG | ecosystem: Environmental > Aquatic > Non-marine Saline and Alkaline > Hypersaline >... | reverse complement strand
ACAACAATATACACACGAGTTAACATTGACGATTTTTGGAGAAAAAAATCCGTGGTCACCATTCCCTCAAATGTGGCGCTTTTGCCCAAAACCTGACTCGGTGCGAACTTTTTTCATGTTAACAAAATTATTCGTTCGGATCACAAATTTGCAATTTGCAATTTGCAATTTCCCGATTTTGGTTTTTTGCTTTGAGGCGAGTCGCCTCGGGGTCCTTGTCAGTCTCTTTGTTAACATTCATTTTTTTCATTTTTTCTTTTTTACATTCGCCTTTCTCATGTCAACTCTCTTTGTTTTCCTTTTGTTCTCTTTTTTCACTGCAGTGCATGTCTTCTTTGTTGTCCCGGTCGGACCGCAGGGGCAGCACTGGTTCAATTTGCCCGACCAAGACGCTGTCGTAGCCCTCCACAACAGACTCACACGCGGCGGGTATCGCTCCCAATTGGCCCTGAGCTTTCGTCGACGTGGCATGCGAGTCCCTAGACCGAGACGGGGAGAGACCCTTTGGGATGCGGCTTCCAGAGCGGGTTTGATTGTGGTTTTGCCGGACAGGTTGGGCAGACGTTTGCCAAACCTGCGGGTGACTCGACGCATGACGCGTCGCGGTCCTGACGAACCAGCCATGAGCTTTCGGAATGCGCGGATCGTTTCGCGCAACGCCATTCTCACAAACATGGGAGCCGGTTGGACCCAGGTTACGAAAACCTATGACGTCAACCTCAACACATTGGATGGCACTCAGCTCGAACGGCGACAAAGGCTGATTGCCTTCTTCAGAGGCGTCATGGCAGTACTCCAACCTCGAACTGCCTATGTTTCTTTGGGCCTTTTGAACCCCACAGTTGGCCCAGAAGCGACTGTTTTCTCTCCCACGATTGAACCTTTGGCTCTTTTGGAATGGCTCTTTCAATTGCACCAGAGGACTGCCAACTCTGCAGCTGCCGGTTTCAGATACACTCAAATGAAACTGATTGAATGGGTGGACACACGAAATGGTCCTCGAATGGGACGAGTGGTTCGGGGCGGAGGAGGTCAGGAGTTTCTTCAAAACTACCTCGACTTTTTGCGTCTCTCCTCTCTCAGTTGGTACAAATCACGCTTTCGCCACATTCTCCGATGCATCTCAGAGAATGGATGGTTGATTTGGTCACCAGCTTCTCAGATCAATTGCGTGGCTCACTGTTTGCTGATGGCGATTCGACTCAAAAAGGCACAAACGTCAACAGCCAGAAAAAGACAACAAGAAGATGATGATAGACCGCGAAAAAGGAAAAGGGTTCTCTTGAAAAAGAGACACAAACAAACAGGGATTGATCCAATCATGGAGATTGTTGCAGATCCACCCTTTGACCCAGTCGAACATCGCGAAGCCTTTCACAATCAACGCTCTCTCGCATCCTCCGCCTGTCGTCACATGCGCCTTTTCTTCGACCAGAATGAAGGCATGGAGGAGAATTGGAATGAGATTGGCTTTCGCCAATTGAATCGACTTTTGACTTGGTCGGCTGACAGACACCGTCGAGTCATTCGAGTGTGGAATGAAAGACTCAATATGACCAACATCTTCCACCCGAGTCTCAATCCAATTGTTCATGAACCAATCGACCTTTGGATCATCGGCGACCATTGCTCCCTGCTTTACACCAACACTTCTGGTGACACACGCTTTGTGCTGCAAGAGTATCAATTGGTCGTTCCAACAGGCGACTTTCTTCTGCATGAAACAGCTGACTGGAAGACGAGTCACTGGGAACCTGTGGTCTTTGACCAATACAAAAGAACAGTTCAAAGAAAGAAAGAGTTGCCGTACATACTCTCATCCTATGACATGGAGACCCTCTACAAACCAGTACTCGAGGTTTACGCAGTAGGGTACAGGGATGAGCACACACCAGATGATCAAGACGTCTTTTGTTGGGGTCGAAACTCAGTCACGAGTTTCTTCAAGTTTCTCGAACTTCGACTCATCAAATACTCTGAAAAAGGGTCAAAGAAGCTGCTTTGTTTTGGACACAACGCTGGTCGATTCGATGTCCACCCTTTGCTCGAAAAGCTCCCACCCAACTGGTGGGTTTTGTCGAATCTGATTGTTCAAAATGGTCGATTGACTCGAGTCGTGATGCAATGTCGAATTGGCAACCCTTCTTTCACTGCCACAATTGAATTCAGAGACTCGTACCCTCTTTTGGTTGGTCCTTTGAGAGTCTTGTCAAAGGACTTTGAATTGCCACCAAAGGGTGAACTCCCTTACCATGAATTGGTTGAGTTCGGACCCGAGTTGAACTCTCGAATGGATGAAGCTCGAACCTATTTGAAAAGGGATGTTGAAATCCTTTTCAAAATGCTAAAAAAGTTCAAAAAGATGATCCTTTCTCGCTTTAAGATCGATCCTTTATCCTTTATTTCGCTCTCTTCTTTGAGTCGCAGTATCTTTTTGAACACCTTTTACAAACCAAAAGTGACTCCTTTGTTTCGACTCAATCCCGAATTGGATGTCCTTTTGCGCAAATTCGCCTACCACGGAGGTCGTACTGAGAACTTCCACATCGGCGTTTTGGACATGCCTCTGTACTACTACGACTTCACTTCGCTTTACCCTTCGGTCCTTTTGAACCCACTGCCATTCGGAGCGCCTCGAATCAGGAATCTGATGGGGATGGAGGTCACACATGAAGCCTTTCAAAAGTTTCATGGGTTTGTTTTGTGTGAAGTGGAAACTGATTTGACTCAACCTGAATTCAAACCACTTCATGCTTTTCGATCTCCAACTCATTTGCTTTTTCCAACATTCACAAAGCCAACTGCTTGCCTTTTGTGGTCAGAGGAGATCAAATTGGCTCTCAAATTGAACTTGGGCTACAAATATAGACTCCTGAGAGGGTTTGAATTCAAAACAGCCCCCTTTTACAAGGAGTTCATCAACTTTTTGTACCACCTCAAAGCAGAAGCGAGTGCAAACCACAATGCGAGTTTGAGAAAGATTGCAAAGCTCCTTTTGAATGCAGCCTACGGCTTTTGGGGACTCAAATTTCGGAATGTCGACCGCTTTGCTGTCATGCGAGAAGAAAGCCCGCGTTTGTCTCTTTTGCTTCAATCTGGTTGCATGAAGCAGGTGACGTCATCAAATGAAAGACTCGTGGTTCGCTATGAAGGAGAACTCAAACACTCGGTGGTGAATGTCGCAATTGCTGCAGCCTGCACATCCTACGCTCGAATGAAACTCTATGAATTGTTTCATGATATCGAACAGAGACAGCACCACGTGTTCTACTGCGACACTGACAGCGTCATTACCGACCTCGAGATCAATCCAGACAACACTCCTGAACTGTTTGGCAAGTACATGTGTGAGGGGAGTGAGATCACACATGGGTCACATTTGGGAGGACTCAAAAATGAGGCGGATGATTTTTTGACTTCCAAATCATTTTTTGACAAAGGAGTCATTTTGGCACCCAAAGTGTATCTCCTCCATTCAAATGAGGATGGAAATTGGGTTCGATTCCGTGGTCTGAGCATGAAGGAACCCTTTCACAAGATCTTGGATGAAGAGGCAAAGACAATCACAATGGCAATCGATCCGGCTTTGGCACCAGAAGACTCACACAAGATTGAGTTCGAAGATTATGTCCGTTTGGCTGAAGGGTGGACAATGGAAATGCACACCAAGAGAATCTATGGAGGAGTGAATCGATGGTTTGATGAACAAGACACGAGTCGAATTCTGATGATTGATCGAAAGATTCAGTTCAAAGGCACTGGAAGCAAGGGTCGAGCTCAAGATGATGGACAAGTTTTGCCACCTTTGATTCCAGCTGAGGAGGAAAATGTTGGAGTACTTGATATCTTTTCAGATGATCATTGAGTTTCATTTTTTCTCTTTTGATCCTTTTTCAATAAACTCACTTTGCTTTGTTTTTTCTTTTTTGTTTTGAATGCCCCGTCGACGAAGAAGGAGGAGACCGGCAGCTCGAAGGTCTACCATGATTTATCGATACAGAGGAACTCGAGGGACTGCCCAAAGACGAGGTACAACAATGAGATATTATCTTGTTCCAGTTGGTAAATGCCCTCGTGGGACTCGAAGATGGTACAAAAAGACCAAAACCTCAAAATGTCGATTGGATCGAGCAGCAACGAGACTGCCAGCCATTCCTCCAAGAAGAGTTAGACCTAGAGCGGCGACGATTCCTCCAAGAGCAGCCAGAGTGGTCAGAGTGCGTCGAAGTGCCAGAAGACGAGCTCCAACTCGAACACCAGCATCCAGAAAAAGAGGAATGGGTAAACGGACTCGAACAGGTGCTCGAAGATATTCAAGGAGAAGGAAGTGATTTATTCAGGTTGGTCACAAGTTGCTAAAGGGGATTGTTGAAGACTCGATTGAATCTGCCAAAAGAACCGATCCTTTTCTTCTTTTTGCGTCTTTTTGGTTGAGAAGGCATGCTCCTTTTGCCAATGGTTGTGTGCGATTTGTTCCAATAATTGCTGTGTCTTTGCACATCATGGTTGCCCATCATCCTGCGATCAGATGCTTTTCTTGATGAGGAAGTCCTTTTTCGGCTCTTGGACCTTCGAAATGTGTCTAAAATTCTTTGAGGTGAAACTTTGTCAATGTTTGGGAGTCTTTTGATGACCTCTTTTCTTGCTCTTTGACCAGCATAATGCATTCCAGCTCGAGCCATGTGTTTGGCAAATGATTTCTTGCCTCCACCAGCCATGGCATCCATCAATCCACTAAATCCGCGTGTTCCAGCCCCGATAGCCATTCCTCTTTTGGATCCCATTCCCGCGGCCGTATCTGCAACCGCCTGAACACCATGGACAATGTGTCTTCCGGCACCTCGACTGAACCATTTTCCCACGGCATGACCGGCTGCTTTGATCTTGTTGTAGGCGTGATGAAAGAATCGACCAATTTTCCCGAAAATTCCCATGAAATTGAAAAAAGCAAAGTGATTTATTGAGAAAGGAGAGAAGTAAAAAGGAAATAAAGTAAAAAATGAAAATGTCGTCCTTATTTCTCTTTTTGTACTGTTTGTGATTCCTGCCAGGGTTTTTGAGAAGCTTTTCTGAATCGATTTGGTGCCCATGGACCGCTTTGTTCAAATTGTGGTGCCATCGGTCGTCGTTCTCCATCAATCGGTTCTCTGAGCTCTCGATGTGGGTTTTCAAAAACATGTTGAACTCCATCTGGTAACCCGAGTTTCAATCGAGTCAAGGTCTGTGCGTAGAAACCCATCAAGGCCTTTCTGTCTCTCAAATCATCCATCTTGTTGGGGTACTTCTTGGTCCACCATATCTGGTCATACTGACCCGCTAGCATCAAAAGCTCCTCGCGAATCTGTTCCGGATCCTGTTTGATTCCGTAATCAAAAGCCATTTGCAAAAAAGAAAGGTGAGAAAAGGCGAAAAAGAAATGAAAAGAGGAAGTGAACCTTTTCTTTTTGAGTGAAATGATGCATGTTTTTCAAAGGGGAATATTTTGGAGAGTGTTAACTTACCGTTAATCTTCCATTTTGATTTCACCACCACCCATTGTGAACACAGCATCATAGGTTAGATAGGAGAAGAAGTTCACATTGTGTTCCGCAGCTAATGGCCAAACAGGTAGAGTCAATTCCAATTGAATATCGTATCGTTCAGTGTCAATTCCAGACATGATTGACGCAATTTGATCAAGTCGATCAAAAACTGCACATTGAAAGTAGCGAGCAATATTTGCACCCGCTCCATCAGCAAGGGCGACTGATTTGTTTTGAGTCACGAATGAATCGAGATAATTGATAGAGTAGTCTCGGTTGTAACCATCCATATCTTGTCGATGAAAGTATTTGAGCAGTTGAATCCATTGTTCAAGAATATTTGAAAGTGGAGCTTCGAAAGGGTAAGCTGTTCCTCCCAAAGAAAAACTCCACGAGCTAGGTCCCGACCAAGCGCCTGCAGCACCACCCTGACCATTAACTCCTCTCAAAGCATTCGCCTGTGTGAGAACCGCTGCAGATTTGGAACACATCTGCATGCCCAACCATTTTTTCAAACTCGTTTTTTTCAAATCATACGACCAACGATACAGTACTTGAGCTGCATTCAAGGGGTGAAGGATTCCATAAGTCAGTTGAGCAGGCCATCTGTAGGGTGTGGATGTGAGTTTGCCTCTCGAAACAGCTGTCAATGTGTCACAAAGAAGATAAATATCGTGAATCGTGTATGTGGGGTTCGCAACATTTGAAAGGGCTTCATCATTCGCTGCGAGTTCAAAAAGGAAGTACAATTCCTCAGCCAACATGTACACTGGAAAATACCCTGCCTGGTCAAACATTGTCATCAATGGAATCTGCAACCAAACTGAGTTTACAGCTCCCACTCCTGTGAAACGGAAAGGATTGGCTGCAAGAAGAGTTGTATTTGTGTTGGCCGTCGGACTCATTCGAGCTTCTGAAAGATTGGAGAAGACTTGAAATTGACCTTGGTGGTTTGCCCAGACCCACCTCCCGTAATGATGAACATCTTCAAAATCAGTCGCACCACCTCTGACTCGAAACCTTTCAATCAATCCAACTGATCCGAATGTGAGAAGGGAGTTCAAGACGGAGGCACTGACTTGGACCAACAAACAACTCCCATCAAAATTGATGTAATCAACACCTTGGCCTTTCAAACTGAATGTTAGCTGTTGTCCAGCAACGTAAGTCGCTTGTACTTGTTGAGGTCGGACTCGAGTGTATCGTCTCAAATGATTTTTGCAGGTCATGAGCTGCTTTTGCATCGACTGAAATTCCTTCACATCGGTGATTGTGTAGGTTGGCGTGGTCATCGCATGAAAAAGGGGAGAAAGAAAAAAACAGAAAAAAGGAAAAAAATGAATTCATTTTCAGTTCCAGAATCTGAACTTCAAGTGAGCCTTTGGATTTTGCATTTCCTTCGGATTGTGTGTTTGACGGTCTTCATGCAGAGAAACGTGTGTTCTCAAATGCGTTCCACTTTTAGGTGGAGGTGTGAATGGTTGAATTTTTCCTCCCACATGTGGACCCCACCGAGTCATGTTCAACATGCCGTGTCCTCTCGGTTTCTTCTTCTTGATTGGTGTGGATGCGACTTCTGCCATGGAAAAGAGGAAACAAAGTAAAAGGGTGAAGAAAAGAAAATGAAATCATCACAAAGGTGTCAAAAGCTGAGTTTCATTTTTTCTCTTTCACCTTTTTCTTTCTTTTTTCATGAATCGTTATTCTGTCAACAGCCGTCTTTTGGATGCCACCCACGATAATGAGAAGGATTGGGCTGACCCAGCTACCACGACTCCCAAGAATGACCAGACTATCGCATTGCCTCAACCAATGTACGGGGTAAGAGCAATTGCGGTTTCAAAGATTACAATCCCACTCCGAATGAGAACCATTCGCGAGGGTTTCAATAATTTTCTCTTCTTTCATTCTGGTCTCGATGCTGTGACACCACTTTCAATCACCATTGTCCCTCAAGTGTACACAATGGTACAATTAGCCACTTATCTTTCAAATACAATGACGTTGGCTGATGCGGGAGTGACTTGGACCTGGAACTGGAATGCTGACCAACTTAGATTCTTTGTGTCTTGCACAGGACCTTACATTTATTTGAATTTCCAAGAGTCACCAATTTCAATCCTTTTGGGTTTTCCTGCTGACATTATCTTTGAATCAGTCATCCCTGCAGGTCCGACAAATGTGTGGAGTGGAAAACCAGTTCCTGTTTCACACACTGACCTTCCTTTGTATCTCGAAATCAAAGAAATGGAAACAGGAGCTGAATATCAAACAGCCTCAGATAATGGAGATAATGTGCTGTGTTCAGTTGAAGGTGCATTTGCCACCTTTGGACCAGATGGGACACCTGACACAACCACAGTGAACTTTCAGGACTCGGAATTGACTTGGATCATTTACTCACAACCAAGAGTGTTCACCCACATCACCCCCAAATTTTCAGTGCAAGTTGGAAACATTCTAATGCCGATGAATTTTGATGGAGCTGATTTCGTCATCGAATTTACAATTGAAACAAAAGAAACAAGAAGAAGAGCAACAGAACAAAGTTTCTTTTAATGCTTTCTCAAAGGTCTGCCAAAGGAATCTGTTGAATAAAGAGCATCCACTTCCTCTTCTTCATCTGCATATCGTGCCTTTTTGTACCTTTTCTTTTCCTTTTTGTACTTTTTATTGTCTTTGTACTTGCTTTTCCATTTGTCTTTTTTTCCTTTGATTCGATCAAGCTTTTGTTTCATTCGACCCATTCTTTCATCAAGAGATTCCAAAAGATCAAGCCTTTTGATCTTCTCTTCTTTGTCTTGATATCTCTTTCTTTGTCTTTCCCGACCCACATTATCGTACCATGCCCTCCATCTGGGGTTCTGTGACTGTTTCAATTCAGCTTTTGATGTTGTCTGAAAGGAGGACCCATTCCTTTCATCGGATTCCCTCCTCCCCCTTCGAGGGCTCTCTTCCTCCTCGCCCTCCGAGCCCCCTGAATATCGCCCTCCACTTTGATCCTCCCGAATTGGTTCCCTGCCGTCATCAGCTTCTTGTCTAAGTTGGTCAGTATCACCGTAGATCAATTCAACAGACATGAAAAGGAGTGAAAAATAAAAAGAAAGAAATGAAAAATAATGAAAGAAACAAACCTGGAATGACTGTGACTCTCGGGTCGAATTGGTCGTGCTTTTCTGAAGTGTCGCCTAGATTCGAGTTCTCCTCCCAATAGCTTCCTTGAAGATTGTACTTTCTCAACATTCTGTCATCATCGAGAGGGTGGCCTTTGGTGTCTTGAAATGTGTACTCGAGGTAATCTGGATTCATGCTTCTCTGAGTTGGAGTGCTTTGATTCCAGGGACCGAGTGTCGAGTTCAATTTTTCAATTCGAGCTTGGAGAAGAGCATCATGGTGTTCAGCATCAATTGGAACCCTTTCTTTCATCAAATTGTGAAGTGCCTGCCATTTCTCTCTTTGCAATTGATCCATTCGAGCCGTTCTCAAATTAAATGGACCATATCTCACATCTGGAACTTGAACATGCTACGGGGCTGCAGCTGGAACTGGAGCTACAGCTGGACGAGGTGGACGTGGAAGTGGAGGTGGACGCGGACGGGGACGTGGAGCTGGCCAAACAATCCGTCTTCTGCCACGCCCCCCTCTTCCTCTCCCTCTTCCTCTGATTCTTCCTCTTCCTCTTCCTCCACCTCCCCAACCTCCGCCTCCTCTCCTTCTCCATTCTGGTAACGGTGTCCTACGTCCATCTCTAGGATGTGGAGTGTAGGCCATGTATTTCCTTCCTCTTCTTTCAGGGGAACCTTCTCGAATTTTGATTGGGGTTCGATTAGCGTGTTCAAATCGTTTTCGAGTTTGTTTTGCTTTGGTTCGAGTTGGGGTGGAGCGTCTTTTGACAAGTTTGGGATTGGCGCTGCGTCGACCACCGCTCATAAAAAGGAACAAAGAAAACAAGAAAAAAATGAAATCAATGAAAGTGAACACCTTTGATGTGTTTGTCACAATCAAAATAGAGTTTATTGTGAGGGTCTTTGCGACATATCTTGACGTAAGAGTAGGGTTCTTTCCAAACTTGGTCACACAACTTCTTGAATGTTTCAAATTCCAATTCGGCCGCAAACTCATCCCAAACCTGTCTCAATTCTCTTTCACTTTCAATCTTGAAAAAGATGCCCATTTCAGCATTACTCCTGAAGGCTGTTGGTGCCTGAGTGAATCTCTGAACCAAATCAAACATCACCAAGTCCAATTGTCGAGCTTCTGTGATCAGATTCAAAAGTGAGTTGTCCTTTTTGCACAATTTTATGAATGTCGATTCACCCATGTCATCAATTATCACCCAGATCTTCTTCTTCTTTTGGCCTGATTTGGACCAGTTTTCGTCCACGTGATGGTAGATATTGCGAGCTACTTCTGAGTTGATGATGCTCGCATGATAGACCACAGCCTGATCCAGAGGTCGAAACATCTCCTGTTTCCCGAAGGTCGGACTGACCACAATCAGTTCCAACTGTTTCCCGAACTTCTGCATCGCTTCCAAAGCCATGCGAATCACAAGAGTCGTCTTGCCCGTACCACTTCTTCCCACAACCAGTATTCGTGCCATAGATGATGATGTTCCTCAATTCTTTCCAAGACAATTCAATTCCAGCTTGGTCAAACTGTTGGGCGTGTTTTGGTGTGACTGCTTCAAACTCAGTGAAAGGAGTGCCCCAAATTGTGAGGTGGTACTTGATTTCGTCAATCAATCGGTCTGGTTGAAAGATGATCTCGTCTGCTGAATTCCAAGAGGGGTCGTCAGAGGTTTCAGTCGGAGTCCAATCGGAGCTTTCAGTCATGAAAAGAAGAAAGCAGAAAGAAGAAAAAAAGAGAACAAGAAAACAAAATGAAAAAAGCAAAGAGATTTTTATTGTTTGTCTCTTTCAAGTAAAAGGAAAGCTTTCTTTAGCCTTTTTGTTTCAAAGAAAGGAAAGGAGACATTCCGGGCAGTCCAACAAAGCTTCTTCTTCATCTCTGAGATGAAGCAAAAGGGTGTTCAGTTCATTTTTTGACGCGTGATAGGTCTTCGCTGTTGTTTCCAGAAGCTTTTCGAATCCTCTGCGACCCTTTTCTGAGAGCCTTTCATGCTTGGCATATTGGTCTTGGTACTGTGCAGTTATCACTTGAAAATAATTGAAAATGACGATATCGAGAAGATACCTCACATTCTCACTCCAGATTCCATCTCCTTCCGAAAGAACCCCTTCTTCATCTGGAGTGTACACTTTCAATTCACCTACTTGGTCAAGGAAGCTCTGTCTTCGAACCGTGATGGCGATCATACCGGCCAAATCATGTTTCTTCTTGGTCAGCGTATCTATATGCTCTGGGACTCCATGAAGATACGCCCTTCTTCGAGTTCGTATTGCCTCTCGATCCATATCGTCGTATCGGCATCCTGCCATCGGGTCCGCAAGTTGTGGAAGTTCAATATCCTTCGCCACTCGGAAGGTCCGTCCATCAGCGTCGGTTTTTTCTTCTTGGGTGTAATAAAGCATAAAAGAAATGAATAAAAATCAAGCGAAAAAATAAGGAACGAAACAAGGAAAAAACAAAAAAGGATGCGGTTGAAGTTGCGGTTTTGGGAATTCAAACAAAAGAACACAAAAAGAAACAAAGGATTTAAACAAGGAAAAGGGGAGGAATGTTAAAAAATAAAAAATGAAAAAAATGATGTTAACATCGGTGGACCCCGGTGACGTCGGCGGACCGTCATTTTCGCACCCCGAGATCCGAATTTGGTCCGAATTATTACCAAGTGATTATTAACCCTGTTCCGTGGTCTCGGATTTTTTTCTCCAAAAATCGTCAATGTTAACTCGTGTGTATATTGTTGT
>Ga0180432_10010079_pt1 | contig 11396 bp, 12 predicted proteins | sample SS_ome_10_FD_132414 | JGI IMG/M metagenome (GOLD analysis project Ga0180432, IMG submission 132414) | Hypersaline lake sediment archaeal communities from the Salton Sea, California, USA - SS_1_MS_2 metaG | ecosystem: Environmental > Aquatic > Non-marine Saline and Alkaline > Hypersaline >... | reverse complement strand
TGGACATTATACTTTCATTCTGAGAACAATTCCTTCCCATGCTATATTGCAGGTAGTGATTATAGAGATATTATACCCTCTATTTCAGAATGCATGAAATATAAGATACTCATTAATTAAGATTAAACTTCCTGATGCTCAGGATCGCACGGTTCTATTGTATTAACTTCGTATCATTCTTGACATTTTTAATTGCATGAGTATATAGTTAACGATATATTAGTATATGATAATGCCCTTGTTACAGTATAGATAAATAAATCCAGTACAAAGCTCTCAATTTAATAAATGAGGAGTTTCGCGATATGATATCCAAAAAGATAGTAAAATATATAAGCATATTTATTCTCCTTTCCTCATTCTGTTTATTCCAATGCTCCCGTAGCGGCGGAACTGCCACGGTGACCATAAACCTCGGTTTCCCCGGCCATGAGTCGGCTCAGCAGCAATCTTTCATCGATCGACTGCTCGGGCTCTTTCTCGTGAAGGCCTACGCCCAGCCGCCTACTGACATTGAGTCATTTCTCGTCAGAGTAACCGGTCCCGATATGGGAACCATCGAGTACGGCTTTTCAGCCGATACGACTACTATTACAGTGGTGGTGCCGGCGGGAGAAGCGAGAACGATTTCAGTTATTGCAGCAGTGAGTCCATTATCGGAGAGCGCCGCCCTCGCCTTCACCGGCAAGGAGACTCTTGATCTTAATCCGGGCGAGGAGAAAAGTATCAGTGTGACGATGATAGTGAGTGAGACAAAGCTGGTGTTACCGGATTATAGTTTTGTGCGTGTTGTACAATTTGACGATATTTCCGGAGCTAATAGCAGAACAAGGAATGGAGGTGATATAAGTTTTCTCGGAACCTTCAGACCTTACGATATAGACTTCGATGCACAGGGAAGGATTTTGGTCGCAGTTAATACTGTCGGATCGGGTTCAAGTGCGGTTATCCGACTCAATGATATGACCACAACGAGCTATGATTTAATTGCTGATGATACCGGATTTGTCGGCATCGTAGCACTTGCAGTGGACAGGGAAAACAGCATGATTTACTATGCGACAAACTCAGAACTGTACCGGTGGGATCTGATTAACTCCATCAGAACGCAGCTTACCATTACCGGAATAGGAACTATCAGGGGCATGGACATCGATGAAAACGGCATACTCTATATCGCCGGAAGGGATGGAGCCGGAAATGACAGAATATTCAAGTATGATACTGACCTCGAGATACAGAGTGTGATTGCAGTCTATGACAACACTTCGGTATTAGCGGATCCGTGGGATACACTCGTGAGGCCGCCCTATGTATATGTTGCCAACGTAAATGAAGGCGCTCTCAGCAATTCGATACTTCAGCTAAACACAGACCTTCAGCACGTTCAGGGCTATGGTGATGATATCGATGGTACCGACACGAACAAAGGAAAGTTCTACGGGCCTCACCGATTTGCCGCCATCCTGAACGAAAAAATAACAATCATAGATGATGATTCTTTTACCTCCAACAACGACAAGCTAGTCTCCATGGATGATATAAACGGCACCGGCTGGGCAACACTTCCGACATCAGGGGATGGACAGAGCCTGTTCTACTTTTTTAACTGGTGTTAATGAACTGCGTCGCATATTGTCTACTACAATTCAGAATTATACCGTGCTCTGACCTCGCTGAGTCCCGATATCCTGATGGTGTATCATCTCTGGTTTAAACCCCATCACTGCATTCATGAACTTTCCTGCAAAAAGATTTCTCCCTGACATTAGGTATTTGACCATTTCTTCACCGTATCACTCGAATATTGAGCAACTCTTTTGACTGGAAGACTACGATCTCCTCCTGGCTTTTGAGCTCGTTGATATTATTTGAAATCCATGAATACAATTAAGTTAAAATTCTATTCCTCAAATAAATAATCTGATCCCGAATAGATGGAATATCAAACTGTTTTTTATATATAGTTTCGAGGCTCCTGTTGCAGTATCCGGCATGATGCTGAGAAACGGAGAGTCCCAGCTCATATATCTCATTGATGTGACATATCAGCTGATACTTATTGATAATCTCCGGGCTGAAGATATGTCTTCCACCATTCCAGTAAAGCTCTTTATCGATGATTTCTGCGATTATACTGGCAAGCTGATAACAGGTGATGCCGTTCCACCAGTGATCGACATAGCCGTTTACGGTACCCTTATGCGAACGCACCCACTCGAGAAGCGATCTCTTCTGACCGACTTCTTCGCCGATAATGGAGGTCCTGATTACCGTTGCATTTTCCGGTTCCCCGAGCGACTTCGTTTTTCCGTATTGATCGATAGCATCATGTTCATCGTTTTCATTGTACTTCCCGCGCCTCCCGCTGAAAACGGTATCTGTTGATAGATGAATTAATTTGATGTCATGTTTATTGCAATAATTCGACAGAGCATGGGGAAAAAGCGAGTTGACTTTCAGCGTCTCTTCAATTCCAACATCGGCAATTCTCGATCTCAAAATTGCCGCACAGTTAACGATAACATCATCATTCTCCATCCCAATGTTATGCAGGTATGATTGTATCTTTTCATAATTGTTTATATCAAAATCACTCCTGCTGAGCGGGACGATTTCAAAACAGCTCAGTGCGTTTTGAACATATCTCCCCAGCATCCCTTTTGCACCAAAGATGTATACTTTCATTTTCCCAATCACATCTCATCTAATGCAAAGTCGAGTCCCAGAGGGAGGATATTATCCATTATCCTCCTGTCAAACGAAAGCATTTTCAAGTCAGGATATATCTGAATGAATTCAAGCGCTGTGGAAAGATGAATTGCATCCAGCGTCCTGATCGGCTCAACGGGAAATTCACGGGCCGCTCTTTCTCTTATGTTTGATGTAATCTCCATAAAATACCAGCCAGAGATTGTACTCAAAAAAATACCACGAAGTCTCTGTCTGTCGCCTTTATTAATTACTTTCTGATACTCAGCCCGCAGCAGAGCCCTCTCTGTTTCCAAAATTGTTACTACTGACGATATACTTGCCTCAAATCCGTTTATCAGTGAGATAATCTTTTCAGAGTCGGGCTCCCCGAGAAGCCACGACAGAACAGCAGATGACTCGACATAGAGAGCCTTCATCCGTCTCTTTCTTCATCTAAAAGATTTATAGCCGTTCCCTTTTTTGAGCTTACTGCTGTGGGCAGACACTCTTTTTTTCTGGATCGAGGAGGTATGATTTTACCTACCCGTATCCAATCCGATTGGAGAGAACTTTCGTCCGTCAGGATATTGTTAACGTTCGGCTCGCGAAGTTCCGCAACGACATTTCCCCTGTCCGTAATCAGAATAAGTGCACCCGCTTTTACATCTCTCAGATAAGCGCTCAGATTATCTTTGAGATTCTTAATCCCAACGGTTTTTATCGTTTTCATAGTTAAAAAGTAGCTACCAGTAGCTACTTTGTCAATATATTTTTGATATTAAACATGATTTTTTACTACACATCTATCTAATTCGCATTATCAATGATATCATTCCCTGATTAAGTAATTTCAAATAATTTTATCTTGACATATTGATATAATTGGTATAATATATATACACGATATATATTTAAGGAGAAAACAAATTGTCGACACAGATGCTCATACGAATCAGCCCGGACATCAAGGAGCGCTTCGAAAAGCTTGCGAGGATCGAGGGGAAGAGCATGAGCCTGAAAGTGCGCGAGCTCATTGAAGAATATGTGAGCGATCGCGATATCGGACCCTATATCGATACCCTGTGGGAGAGAATAGCAAAGGATCTGAAGGGGAAAGATATCACTCCTGCAGATATAAACACCGCAATACACGAATCCCGCAAGGCGAGATGAAGGTTGTTATAGATACCAATGTCTTCGTCTCATCATTCTTCGGCGGGAAACCACGCACAATAATCGATCTCTGGAGAGAGCATACAATTACCCTCTGCCTGTCAAAGGATATACTCGAAGAATACATAGATGTGCTGCATCGATTGAATCTCGATAAATCACTCCTTGCAGAGCTTCTCGGCCTCTTTTCTAAGAATTTCAATCTGATCTTCACCAGGAATACGCCCGACATTCATGTGATAGAAGAAGATCCCGATGACGATAAGTGTATCGCCTGCGCAATAGCGCTGAAGGCCGATCTGATTGTGAGCGGGGATAAAAGGCTTCTGAAATTGGGTGAGTATCAGGGAATAAATATCCTGAATCCGGATGAGTTTCTCGAGCTTAATTCCTGAAGGAGTACTTATATCACTGAAGAGCACGTCGCTCCTTGAGTGCCAAAACCGTCTCCCCGGGGAGGTTGTGCTTACCGGCGGATACATCACTGCTTCTCAGAGAGCGAACAGCATTCCACGCTATTTTTTACTATTCAAACAACAGAAACGCCTTTTCTGTTTCACTTACTTGTAACAGCACGGGTATAATGACGTGATATTCATTGATCGGTTCGCCACGCAGGTTTGCCATGCAGCCTGCAATTGTATCCGCGAAACAATACACCAGTGCACAATACCCGGCAGAGGATGGTGGCATATATAGAATTGATTTTGTTTTGTGCTAAACTACTGTTATATTAAAATAAAGATTAGCAGCGGGGTTTATTTGCATTTATTGTTCTGAATAACAGTGGTAGTATGTGTTCTCTTTAATCCTTGACATTCTGTCGGCAGGGTGCTATCTTCTTACGATTCGGCAGAACCGTATTCAGTCCTTTGCATCATAGCGCCACCTCCCCCTTATAAGGAGTCAACAGTATGAAGCTCGCCCTTTTTGAAAAACTGCAGAACTTCATTGAGGAGAACAACCTCTCGGGCATAATCATTGCCGTAATCTCATTCGTCATAATTGTGTTCTTCAGCTTCAGCGATGCCTATAATCTCTTTGAGTTCAAGCTCTACGATCTCCGATTTCAGGTGAAACCTTCGGTCGATGAGTGGGACTCGCTCGCTTTTCTGAATATCGATGAGGGCAGTATCAACAACCTGGGGGAATTCCCCTGGCCGAGAAACCTCTACGGCAAGGGGCTCGAGGTGCTGAAAAGCGTTGGCATACGGCAGATGACCTTTGATATTCAGTTCCCCGATCCATCGCCAACCATGGTGAACAAGCGTATGCTGGAAAAGCTCGATTCCAGAGCAAACAGAGGTGGAAGGATAAGCAGTGAAGATCTCAAAGAGGTTGTACTGGACAACGATAAATTTCTCGCCGAAACGATAGCAAATATTAATAGGGTCATACTCCCCTATAACTTCCAGAAGGAGGCGGTGAAAAAGTATGTCGATGCCGCCTATCAGCGGGAGATGGACGAAGCGCACAGCATCTTCCTTGAAAAAGCCTCGATAAGAATACCGAAAGAAAAGGTGAGTGAATACAGCGGTTTTGTTGATCCGGAACGGGTTGACGTCTCCGTCCCCATACCCGAGCTCGTCAGAGCGGCTCACTCCTTCGGCTTTGTCGATCGCGATCCCGATATTGACGGTATCGAGCGGAGAATCCGGCTGGTCAGGCTCCTCGATGACAGACTGTATTTCGAAATGGGTCTTGTCATGCTCATGGATATCTGTGACGTAAAAAAAGAGGCGCTCATCATCGAGCCAGGCAGGAGAATTGTTCTCAAGGATGCCTTTAATCCCATTACCTACGAAACGGAAGATATCGAGATACCCATCGACGACAAGGGTATGATTTACATCAACTGGGCCGGTCCGGGACCCCTTGAAGACTCATTTCACCATATTTCCTTCTATGCTCTGCTCGAATACCCGCTGGTCAGCAGGGACGTGCACAATTTCTTTGATGAGCAGGAGATGGCATCCGGCAGCAACGAGCGGAGCCAGCTCTACGGTGAGCTGGGAAGAATAGCAGGCGAATATAACGCTACCAGCGATGCACAGGTGAAAAAGAGACTTCGGCAGAAAAGCAGGGAGATAAAGGAACGCATCGGGGAAATCGAAAAGGGATATAAAAAGGTAATACAGCAGGGCATCGATGAAGTAAAGGCTGAATTACAAAAGGGTGACAATCCCGAGCTGCAGCAGACCCTTGACAATCTTAAAAACTATCTCACCGCCATAAATATCGTTCTGCGGGTTGAGTCTCTTCAGGACAGAGTTGGTATTGTCGGTTTAACCGCAACCGGAACGCAGGATCTCGGCGCCATTCCGATACACAATGAGTATATGATGGTGGGAACCTATCCCAATATCGTCAATACTATCGTTCACCAATCCTTTATCACGAGAATGGGTAGCGGTGTAAATATTGTTCTCTGGTTCATTGCCGCCATGCTGATGGGGTACATTATACAGCGCCTGGATGCACGGCGGTCTATGATACTCATCGTCTCGGCGCTCCTCTTCGTCAACCTCGTCGCTATCGGCCTGTTTGCTCTCTTCAATGTGTGGCTCGACCAGCTCGGGATTACACTTGCCGTCTTTCTTCCCTCGGCGGTAATTGCTTCGATAAAATTCATGAAGGAGGAGAGCCAGAAGAGGTATATTAAAGGCGCCTTCTCGCGATACCTTTCTCCCGGCGTAATCGAGCAGATTATCAAGGATCCCGACGCGCTCGAGCTGGGCGGTGAGAATCGTGAGATAACCATCTTCTTCTCCGACGTCGCCAAATTCTCGACTATTTCTGAAAAGCTGAACCCCCCGCAGCTGGTATCGCTCCTGAACGAGTATCTCTCGGCAATGACCGATATCATCCTCTCGTATAACGGAACCATCGATAAGTATGAAGGCGATGCGATTATGGCTTTTTATGGAGCGCCCTACTCCTTCGACGATCACGCGATTAAATGCTGTTTCGCCGCCATTGACATGAAGAGGCGGCTCCGCGAGATGCAGGAGGTCTGGCGGAAAGCCGGGAAGGATGAGCTTTTTGTACGAATGGGAATGAACACCGGCGACGCCGTTGTCGGTAATATGGGTTCGAGCACGCGTATGGATTACACGGCAATGGGGGACTCGGTGAACCTCGCCTCGCGGCTTGAGGGGGTGAACAAACAGTATCAGACCTATGCGCTCATCAGCGAAACAACCTATAATGCGACCAAGGAGCACATCGAAGCGCGAAAGCTCGACACCGTTCGGGTGGTCGGCAAGGAAGAGCCTATTGTCATCTATGAGCTCCTGAGCAGGAAAGGGGGGCTTCCCGATAAGATGCTCGATATGCTGGATAAGTACTATAACGCACTGGATCATTTTCAGAAACGTGACTGGAAAAAGTCACTCGCTCTCTTCAAAGCTGCTCTGAAGATTATCCCGGACGATGGGCCGTGTCTCACCTATCGAGAGCGCTGTGAAAAGTACATCAAGCAACCGCCCGCGAAAAGCTGGGATGGGGTGTATTCACTGAAGGTGAAGTAGAAAAGAGAATCTATATATGCAAAAACTTGTTGCAAGTGTTATCCGTTTCTAGTACAGTATTAAAACCGGTTCATTTGTAGAGAGTTACTCATTCCTTTCGTCGAGTGCATTCGAGCAATATTCACTTCAGGGAGAAGGGAAGAACCGTAACCTGAATATATATACAGGAGGACGTATATGAAAAGAACTACCATTCCCATAATCGTAATAAGTATCATTTTCATCTGCAGTTATGCATTCTCAGAGATACGGGTGAGCTCTGTCAGGGGGAGTGTTGTGTATAAAACCGGGAGAGACTGGAAATCGTTGAAACAGGGCATGAAGCTCCAGGAGGGCACCAAGATAAGTACCGGTGCGCGATCCTCGGCGGTTATACAGATAGACAATCATAAACTAACGGTTCGCCAGCTCACCATGATGAAGATATCTCGCAACAGGGTAAGCAAGAAATCTTCCAACACGAGAATCGGCCTCAAGTACGGAAGATTAAATGCCCGGGTGAAGCGGATCAAAACGCTCAGGACGTCCTTCAAGGTTATAACGCCGGTTGCAACCTCGAGTGTTCGGGGAACCGAAGAGGAGATCTTCTACGGTTCGAAAACCGGCATGCGGGTATGGGTGCTTGATGGGGCCGTTGAGCTGGGGAATCCCTTTATCGCAAGCAGATTTATCAGGGGTCATTCACCGTCGCGGGCGGTATTCCAGCTGAAAACGGGAGCCATCAAACCTCAGAAACTCCTCTCGGTAGTGCGCAACGCCTCCTTTGTCAGAATTTATTCCAATAACATCACCGACGACGAAAAGAGCTTCCACGAAATTGCCGGCGACGAACTATTCGATAATTCGGATGGTGCCATTGAATTCCTCGATCTCTTTCTGGGAGGGGGAGCGTCAATCGTAACCATTGAAGTCTACTGGCCATAGGGGGCACATTATGAGAATAAGAATAGCGATAGCCATGCTTCTTATCATGACGATACCGCTCGCTGCGCAGCGCAGATCGCGGGATGTAGAACATGTCACTTTTATTCACGAAATCGCCGACAAGGAGTACGTTACCTTCGGCGATGCGGTGAGATTCTTCGTGCTGATTCTCGGTAAGGAACAGGAGAGCTTATTCTGGAAGAATGTTGATATTCTGAAAGCAGCCGGTATCACGCGGGGGCTCGACTATCAGGAGAACACAACGGCGAGAAAGGGGATGATAGCCGCTCTCATTGCTGACTATCTCAAGCTGGGTGATTCGCTGTTTTACCTGATTTTCAGAACAGAGCGTTATGCATTCCGGGCGTGCATCGCACATGGCATCATGGATTACGATGCAAGTGAATGGGATCGCATAAGCGGTGGAGAGCTCATTGAGATCATGAGTAAAGTATCAGAAAGAGCGTCAGGAGGTAAGGAATAATAATGCCCAGTAAAAAAATAACCCTGTACTCACTTGTACTGCTCCTTTTATGGAGCGTATCCGTTTCAGCTCAGGATCGTGACACGGCACCGGAGGATGCTTTTTACCCCGATTTACAGGCTGATGAGGATATGAAAATGCTCAGGGCTATCCGTGAACCCCTCTCTATCAGTTACGGCGGATGGATAACTCCGGTTATCATCGACGAGAGGAATGGAACTGCACTGACATCATCGGTGACCATATCCAAGCTCTGGATTAAGAGCACCCTGTGGAGAAACAGCTATGTATATATTCGGGGGAAAGATGTTTTCTTCTATGTCGTAAACGAGGAGGATATCGACATCGATGATACTGAGAATCTCGTCGATCTCGATGTTGGCTTTATCGCTCTCTCCAATGAGCGGAACACATTGAACCTCTTTGTCGGCCGGAAGTTTTTCACCCTCGGAACAGGTCTGGTGGTTAACGGACGGGGTGATGGTGGTGAAATTACTTTCTACTCTCGCTTCATCGATATTAAGCTCTTTGGCCTGTACACCGGATTGCTGAAAAAGGATAATAATCCCTACGGACTGAGCGATAAGGATATCACCGACGGTGCGAAGAGAATCTTCGCCGGCGGAACCCTGCAGAAGGAATTCCTGAATCAGGCATTTTATCTGCTCGGCGTGGCCCAGATAGATCAGGGTGATGAGGAGGAGGGAACAAAGAGCAGATATCAATCCCAGTATTACGGCGCCGGATTGACGGGGACGATATCGGATATGATAGAATATTATGCCGAGTTTGTATACGAAATGGGGAAGAGTTATCTGAGCGGAACCGAAGAGGAGGAGGATATTCAGGCCTATGCCGCCAATGCTGGCATCCGCTACTATATCGATGTGCCGCTCAACCCGACTCTCATTATACAGTATGCATACGGTTCCGGTGACGAGGATAGAACGAGTACCCGATTGCCCACGGCGAATCAGATGGATACCGATACCGGTTTCCTCTCATTCGGCACCTATGTCGGTGGCTATGCCCTTCGACCGGAACTCTCAAACATACACATTGCGAGAGGAGGTTTTTCCTTCACCCCCTTCTCATTCACAAAGAGCCGATCACTCAAACGAATGAATATTATGGTTAAGTACTCCTACTACATGAAAGACAAGCCCGAGGGTGTTATCAACTACGGAGAAGCAACCCTCGAGGAGCGCGAGATTGGCCATGGTATTGACGCTTCACTCCGATGGGGTATACTCTCTGATTTCTCCTTTTTCGTCACCTACGCGATATTCTTGCCGGGCAAGGCATACGATTCATCAGAACCCAATCGGAACTTCACCATGGGAGGATTCAATATAATATTCTGAATGCGACAGGTTTGATTTGAGAAGCTGTTCACAATGAGTGAGATGACTATCCGTGTTGTCATCTCACGGGTGTTCTTTGAGATCGTACTTTTTTATTTTACGCCATAATGTTGATTTGTCGATTCCCAGCTCATCCGCCGTTTTATTCCGATTCCAGCTGTTTTTTTCAAGAGTTATGGATATATAGAGCTTCTCAAACTCTTCAAGCGTCACCGTCTTCTCAAAGGGTATCTCCCGTTTCCGAAAATGTGCGGGGAGATGCGAGAGTTGAATATATGATTCTTTGCACAGCACAAAGGCATGCTCAATGATGTTCTCCAGCTCACGAATATTTCCCGGATAATCGTGGGCCATGAGAACATTCATAACCTCGTCACTCACTCCCTCGATGTTTTTACCCTTCAGTATATTAAATCTCCTGATAAAGTGCTTGATGAGAAGCGGGATATCTTCCGTGCGCTCCTGCAGCGCCGGGAGGGTAATAGCGATGACATTAAGCCGGTAATAGAGATCATCCCTGAAATCCCCGCTTTTCACCTCCTCGTGAAGTTTCTTGTTGGTTGCTGCAATTATTCTCACATCTGCCTTTTCAGACCTGACTCCACCGAGCGGTTCGTATTCCCTGTTCTGCAGAAAACGGAGGAGCTTTACTTGAACGTTTGGAGAGAGTTCGCCGATCTCATCGAGGAAAATAGAACCGCCGTCGGCCAGGGCTATCTTACCCGGTTTGTCCCGCTTTGCATCGGTGAAAGCTCCCGCCTTATATCCGAAGAGCTCGGATTCGAGAAGATTATCCGGAAGGGCAGCGCAGTTAATGGTGATGAGAGGATGTTCATCTCTTCCGCTCAGGTTATGTATCGCCCGTGCAACGAGCTCCTTCCCCGTACCGCTCGGTCCTTCGATCAATACGGAGCTGTCACTCTCTGCGATATCCGGCATCAGAGAAAATATCTCCCGCATCCTCTTGTTCTTGCTCACAATATCCTGAAAGGTATACGTGGATTCGATGGTCTTACGGAGCTCTTCAATCTCGGATATATCTCTGAAGGTTTCGACACCGCCTATGATATTCCCGTCCGCATCTTTGAGCAGTGCCGTACTGATGCTTATCGGAAGAACATCACCCTCCGAGTTTACAATATATATAGTTTTATTGACGATATTCCTCCCCGTGCTCATCGTTTCCCGTAATGCGCATGAGTGCTCACAGATATTCGCATGAAAAAC